>JGI12109J20283_10754542_pt1 | contig 14130 bp, 19 predicted proteins | sample ElkSlonscriptome_12_FD_20283 | JGI IMG/M metagenome (IMG submission 20283) | reverse complement strand
GTGCCGACGTCATCCGTTATCACCCCGCGTGTCCGTATCAGGGCGGGCCGGTGCCCGCCATGGTGGCCTTGATGACCACGGCGGACGGCAACCGCCCCACCGCGATCCACCGGACCCCGCTCCGCCTGGACGGCACACGGGACCGCGACAGGCCCAAGAAAATGTTGGGGCCGTCCGGTGGCGCCGTCATCCGCCTGTCTCCCGACGATGACGTGACCATGGGGCTCGGGCTTTCCGAGGGCATCGAGACCGGCCTTTCCGTCCTGGCCGCCGGCTGGGCGCCCGTGTGGGCCGCCGGGAGCGCGGGCACGATCCGCACATTCCCGGTGTTGGGTGGGGTCGAGGCCCTGACCGTTTTCGCCGATCACGATCAATCCGGGGCCGGACTGGACGCTGCCCGCGCCTGTGCCCAGCGGTGGGCCGACGCCGACCGCGAGGCCACCGTGCGCGCCCCGCGTACCGTGGGCCACGACTGGAACGACGAAACACCGAGGGCCGCCTGATGGATCAACCCGAGGGGCATTTCAACGCGCGCGGATCGGCCGAGTCCTACGGGCCGCGCCTGCCCATGCGCACCATCGACCCGACCGCGTGGGCCGGCAAACCGATCCCGGAACGCCGCTGGATGGTGGCCGATCTTGTGCCCCACGGGTCCGTCACCATGCTGTCAGGCGACGGCGGGCTGGGCAAATCTCTATTGACCCTCCAGTTGGCCGTTGCTTCAGCGACCGGACGGCATTTTCTCGGGCAGGCGACGGAACACTGTCGGGTGTTTGGTCTGTACTGTGAGGATGACGCCGACGAAATCCACCGCCGGCTTGCCGATATCACGCGGGCGGAGTCGCTGGGGTTCGACGCCCTGGCCGGGTTCCGGTTCGCCTCCCGCGTCGGGGAGGCCAACGAGTTTGTCCGCCGCGACAAGTTCGGCAAGCCGCAAGGCCCGAGTCAGGTGTTCTTTGACACACTAGAGACGGCCAAGCGGTTCGGCGCGCGGCTGGTGATCCTCGACGGGTTGCATGACCTGTTCGACGGAAACGAGAACTCCCGCCCGGAGGCGCGCCAATTCGTGAACATGCTCCGGCGGATCGCACTCGACGTGAACGGCGCCGTGATCCTGTGCGCGCATCCCTCCCGCGCCGGCCTGGCCGATGGCACGGGCACGAGCGGTTCGACCGCCTGGAACAACGCGGTTCGATCCCGGCTGTACCTCTCCCGGCCGCGCGAGACCGACGACGACGGGGAGGATCGGGACGCGCGGACCCTTTCGACCAAAAAGAGCAATTACGGGGTCGTGGGCGACGAACTGCGGATCCGGTGGCAGGAAGGCGTTTTCGTCCTGGACGAGCCGGACACGGGGTTCCTTGGGCGCATGGACGCCCGCCCGAAGGCAAACCGGGCGGAAGAAGCGTTCTTGGCCTGTCTGGACGCGGTGGCGGAACAGGGCCGCACGGTAACCGACGCCAGCAACAGTCCGAAGTTCGCCCCCAAGGTGTTCGCCACCATGCCGCAAGCCCGTGGGATCGGCCGGAAGCCGCTTGAGAAGGCCATGGTGGCGCTGTTCTCCGCCGGGACCATCAAGGTTGGCGTCGCGGGACATTACGCGAACAGGACCCCCATTCCGGGGATTGTCCGTACCGCGCCAGGGGCCGCGTGATGGTGGGCATGAAAGCGCACGCGGTGCGCCCGCTGTCGGTGCGCCCAAGCGCACAGAAGCGCACAAGGGTCTCCCGTAACCCATTGATTTTGTTGCACACGCGTGTTGCACAGAAGCGCACACAAGTCTCCTGTAAGTCATTGATTTTGTTGCACAGGGGTGCACGCACACACGTCCTATACCCTAAAGGGTATATCCCCGCCCCCCTGGGGGTGGGGTGCGGGGCTCTGGAAGGGATGACGCGATGACCGACCACACCGAAACCATCCTGTCCGCCTTCGAGGCCATCACGGCGGAACGTGTCGCGCTTCGAGACATCGAGGCCCCTGCCCGCCCTGTCGAAACCGCCATGCGCGCCCGTGTCCGCGACCTGGGGGAGCGCATCCACGCGGCCGGCGGGTTCGACCGGATGCAAGCCGTCTGGATGGATGTTTCCGAGGCCAGCCGCCGCGCCGGATCGTTCCTGGATCGCGCCTGGAATGGCGTGGGGGAGTGGCGGGCATGATCGATTCCACCGCCACCACCGACGTGTTGCTCGACGGCGCCAATGCGGTCTTGGCGTCGCCGTTCACCAGCGCGTCCAGCCGGGAGCTTGCGCGTCGGGTGCTGGCGGAGGGTGGGCTCCCGCGCCTCCGGGATCGGGGTCCGCGCCTGATCCATGACTTCGTGCCCCTGGCCGTGATCGGGATCGGGCTCGCGCATCTCGCCGCGCCTGACCCGCACACCCGCGTTCGCGCCCTGGCCCTGGTCCATTCGGAGTCCCCGGCCGCGTTGTCGCTACTGGACGCGCCGGCTGAACCGCCGGATGCCGCGTGATGGAGACCGCCGCCATGTCCGCTTCAATGTCCGCTTCGCGCGTTGTCGTCACCCGCCCCGCCGGTCCCGATGGTCCCGCCGTGCTGGCCGTCTTTGGCGACAGCCCCCGGCCCATCGTCACGGTGCCCCTGACCCCGCGCCGCGTGCTGCGACTGGCCGGTGAGTTGCTGGCGTCTGTCGAGCCGGCCGAAATCGGCTCAGAGACGCCCGCACATGCACATCTTGCCCGGCCGCACCCCGTCCACACGGACGACGGAGACGCGAATCCTGGGGCGCCGGAGGGCGGATTCGGGATCCATCCAGGGGGGCAGGCATGACCGATGACACCCGAAATAACGGCGGGGCAACGGAAGGCCGGGACGAAAAGGGGCGGTTCGCTCCCGGCAATCCTGGCCGCCCCCGTGGCGCACGCCACAAGGCGACCCTGGCAGTCGAGGCGATCCTTGACGGGGAGGCCGAGGCGCTGACCCGGCGGGCCATCGAATTGGCGATGGAGGGCGATACGACCGCCCTTCGTCTCTGCCTTGAGCGCATCGCCCCGCCCCGTAAGGACGCCCCCATCCGTTTTGACCTGCCTGCCATCGCCCGCGCCACCGATGCCGCTGGGGCCATGAGCGCGCTTCTGGCCAGCGTGGCCGCTGGTGACGTCACGCCGCAAGAGGCGGCTGGCGTTGCCGGCCTGATCGAAGCTTGGCGAAAAACCAAGGAGACGAGTGACCTTGAAAGCCGAATCGCCGTGCTTGAAGCAGCGCGTCAAAAGTCCTGATTGAAGGAGAATCACAATGCGAAACATGGACAAGCGTATTCATAACCTTGGCGCCGACATGTCCGCGCCGGAGCGGGTGTTGGCCGCGCTGGACGCCATCACGGCAGACGACGACTCGACACTTGATTGGCTGAAAAAGACCGCGCCGCACAAGTCCTACACCGCGACCGACGGCGCCTATTCGGACACGATGAACGCCGCCCATCATGTCGCGCTGCACTTCGACCGGGCATTCTACAAGGGCATGGTCGAGGCCACGACCGTCATCGCCGCGCAACTGATCGCCATGCCTCGGATGAAGGACGTCACCGACGAAGAACGGCCGGCCCTGGCCGATCAGATTGAGCGCCTCGAAACCCGCGCCGATGACCTGACGGACACCCTGACGGTGCTGGCCGTTGGCTTGGAGACTTTCGCACACCGGATCGGGATCGACCTTCACCGGCTCATGGCTCTGTCCTTGGTGCTGGACCTGGACGCCGACGCTTTCGAGCGCTACCGGAACCCGCCGGACGGCACGACCGAGCGCTTGGCTGACGATATCAGCGGGGTTGCCGACAACTTCGCCGCGATCTGGCGGCGCTGCGGACCCGAGGTCCTGCCCAGCTTCCGCGCCCACGCGGCGTGAACTCCTGAGCGTCCCGATCCCCGAGACCCGGCCCGAACCATCGGCGCAGGGTTTCTTTTCCTCCGGCCCCGAACACCTCCCAGCCGCGACCTGATCGACCTGATCCGGCATCGTCGGCGCCTTCGACCGGGCACACCCTGATCGGAGCCGAAATCCGTTCTGGTGGCTACTATGTGGCTACTGGCAACGAACAAGGGGCTAGGCGATGTGGCCTAACCCCTTGATTTCATTGGTGCCCCCGGCAGGACTTGAACCCGCAACCCCCTGATTACAAATAAGAGTAGATAGGCGCGTACTCCCCGACACGTCCCGACGCGGACCCATGTTATATGCTTGTTTTGTCGTGCTTTGTCGGCCATACTCTCTGAATGGAACCGACATAGAGACACACAAGATATCGGTCCCACGGGGTCCGCAGTGGGTCCGCAGATTTTGCGGACCCCGCCGGGAGCCGGTGACGGATCGTCAGGGGCGTCACCATGAAGCTGACCGAGAAAACGATAGCCGCCCTGGACTGCGAGGCTGGCCGGCGCGACCGTCTGGTCTTCGATGACGACGTGTCGGCCCTGGCCGTCCGCGTCACCGCTGCCGGTTCAAAGACCTTCCTGGCCCAATACAGCATGGGCCGTGAGAAGCGCCGCGTCCCGCTGGGCAAGTGGGGCGCCGTGACGCTGGCCGAGGCCCGCAAGGCCGCGCGCACGATCATGGGCGAAGTCGCCGCCGGCAAGGACCCGGCCGGGGAACGCAAGGCCCAGCGCCAACAGGCCCAGGCCAAGGCGGAGGCCGACCGCTACACCCTGGCCGCACTGCTGGACGACTGGAGCGCCCTGGCCCTGCATGACAAGAGCCCGCGCTATCAGGCCGAGGCCGTCCGCGCCGTCCGCGTGGCGTTTGGTAAACACCTGGACCGACCCGCCGCCGGCCTGACCAGAACCACCGCGTTGAAGATCCTCGACGGCATGGTGAAGGCCGGAACGCCCGCGCTGGCAACCCGCACCCTGGCCTATGGCCGCGCCTGCTACGGATGGGCCGTGAAGCGCGGCAAGCTGACCGACAACCCGTTCGCCGGCTTGCCCGCGCCCGCGACCGTGCCCAGCCGCGACCGTGCCCTGACCGCCGTTGAAGTCGGCGCCGTGTTCGCCGCCGCTGAGACCATGCCGTTCCCGTTCGGGCCGCTGTTCCGCGTGCTGTTGCTGACCGCCCAGCGCCGGGAGGAAGTCGCGGGAATGCGGTGGTCGGAACTCTCCCCGGACCTGACCACCTGGACCTTGCCGGGGACCCGAACCAAGAACGGGCAGGAACACGTTGTCCATCTGTCCGAACCTGCCCGCGCAGTCCTGTCCGGCCTGCCCCGCGTCCAGGGCCAGGACCTGGTTTTCTCCACCACCGGCAAGACCGCGCCGTCCGGGTTCAGCGCCGCCATGACGCGGCTGCGCAAGGCCACCGAAGCCGAGCGCGCCCGCCGGGCCGATGCTGCCGGGGAGCCCGCGCCGCGCCCGATGGCGGAATGGCGCCTACATGATTTCCGCCGGTCCTGTGTGACCTGGTTGGCCGATCACGGGTTCAACCCCGTGGTGGCCGACAAGATCCTCAATCACGTTGCCGCCACCGGCCTGTCGGACGTGGCGCGCGTCTATCAGAAAAGCGCGTTCCTGACCGAGCGCAAGGCCGCCCTCGACGCATGGGGCGCCCATGTGCAGGCGATGGCCGAGGGCCGCACCGCCGACCCCGACGTGATCGACCTGAACGCCCACCGGGCCGGGGAGGCGGGTTGACGTGGCGCGGGGGAAGCAGGGCAGGATCAGGGCTCAGGGCGGCATTGGATGGGGGCGCCTGTCCTATGCCGTCAAACTGTCCAGCATGGCCCCGCCCGGCAAGGCCGATGGTCTGAAAGCCATGTCCCGGACTGATATTCGCGCAATACGGGACCGGGCAAGGGATGCCGTGAACCGGTATCGGCTATCTCAGGGGCATCAAGCCTATGGGCGCGAATTGACCGCCTGCCTGCGACCCGTCGCGGGAGCCGCAAAGCAACTGCTGCTGTATCCAAACTCCCCAGCGATCAGGAAAAAGACGGCCCGGCAACTGGACAGGCTGGCGACGGAAAAGAACCTGACCATCCGATTGCATGTCCGGGACACGCTGCGGGGTCCCCACATGGCCCGCCTGCGGGCAGACATTCAGGCCGGCGCCTACCGTCAGGACGATGATCGGCGCCGTCAGGCCGCCGCGCGACACGATGCCCTGGCCAAGCAGGGCGACAGGCGAATGGAGCGACTGCGGGACGCCCTGGAAGCGAGCATGGTCCATGATCGAGATATGCTGACCGGCCGCGACCGCGTGACGCTCGGCCGGCTGGCAGGGTGCGCGTGTGCCACCCCTGCCCAGAGCCGCTACACCGACCCGGCCCTATGGCAACTGGTCTGCGACGTGCTGCCCATATGGCAGGCCGTCACGGGGAAACGCGGCGCGCCTGACAAGCAACTGACGGCATACGGGACAACCTACATGGAGGCCCCGATACAAGGCTGGCTTCACGCGGCATGTGTGGCCGCCGGATGCCCGCCGCCATCGGCGCATGTGGTCGCGCGCATGGTGCAGAAGGCGCTCCGGTACCGATAGGGGAGGGGTACCCCCAGAATTATGCATTGGTTCGCGCGGGGCGCGGGTGTGGTCCTGTCGGGAGGTATCGACCACCGACGGAGTGCCCACCATGGCGACCACCGCTTTCCCGAGTCCGCACGAACTGCCCGACCCCCTGATGACCCAGGGGCAGGCCGCCGCGTACCTCTCCAAGACCGTCCGCACCCTTGAGCGATGGCGTCGTGATGGCGTCGGCCCCCGGTATCTGCGCGTCGGCCGGACCATCCGGTATCGCCGCGCCGACGTGGACGCATGGCTTGGGGGCCGTGAGTACGCCTCGCAGGCGGAAGAACTGGCCGCCGCCCCCGCCGATCAGGCCGCGTAGGGCTGCGTCATGCGTGACCTAGCCCCCCACATGCCCGATGTTGCCCGGCGCCTGCTGGGCGATCCCAGCCGGGCGCATAGCACGCGCACCGACTGGCGGTTCGGCCGTCACGGATCCCTGTCGGTCGATATCCGTAAGGGCGTCTGGCGGGATCATGAGGCCGGGGAAGGTGGTGGCGTCCTGGCGCTGGTCGAGCGATGCACCGGCCTACGCGGCCGGGAGGCTGCCGAGTGGATCGGGCTACCGCCGGACGACACCGACCACACCCCGCGCCGCGCCCCCAGGCCCGAGCCGCGCCCGGACCCCATGACCGAGCCGGAGACCCGCCAGCGCATCCAGCGCGCCGGGGCGATATGGCGCGCATCGGTGCCGATCACGGACACCCCGGCCGCCGTCTACCTGACCGGGCGCGGGTGTGCCATGCCGCCGGCCGGCGCCGACGTGATCCGGTATCACCCCGCTTGCCCGTATCAGGGCGGGCCGGTGCCCGCCATGGTGGCCTTGATGACCACGGCGGACGGCAACCGCCCCACCGCGATCCACCGGACCCCGCTCCGCCTGGACGGCACACGGGACCGCGACAGGCCCAAGAAAATGTTGGGGCCGTCCGGTGGCGCCGTCATTCGTCTGTGCGATGACGCCGAGGTGACCATGGGGCTTGGCCTGGCCGAAGGTATCGAGACCGGGCTTTCCGTCCTGGCCGCCGGCTGGGCGCCTGTCTGGGCCGCCGGGTCCGCCGGGACCATCCGCACCTTCCCCGTGCTGTCCGGAATCGAGGCCCTGACCATCTTTGCCGATCACGACCGATCCGGGGCCGGACTGGACGCCGCCCGCGCGTGTGGCGAGCGGTGGGCCGATGCCGGGCGGGAGGTGACCATTACCGCGCCGCCCACCTGCGGGCATGACTGGAACGACGCACTCGGACATCGGGGGGCCGCATGACAGCCGACTCGCCCGAGGCCCGGTTCGCCGCCGCCGGCGCAATCGTGGAGCATTGGCCCGCCCGCCGCGCGCCCGATCCAGCCCCCTCGCCCATAGGGCCGCACTATCCCGCGCCCGCCGGGACCGCCGCCGAGGCCCGCCGCGCCCTGGCCGACCTGATCGGCCGGTTCATCCACGAGGCTGCGGACTACCACGCGACACGCCGCGAGATACAGGCCCGCGCCGAGGCAGGCGACCCTGTGACGATGCCACCGCCTCCGGCCCTGGCCGTGCCCGTGGGCGTTGGGATCGGCAAGACGCACGCCGCCCGTGTCGCCATCGCCACCGCCTTGCGCGACCGCACGTTGGCCCGCCCCATCGTCTACGCCGTCCCGACCCACCAGCTTGGGCGCGAGCAGGTTGACGCCTTCGCCGCGCTTGGCGTGACCGCCGCCCTGTGGCGGGGCCGATCCGATGGTGACGGCGACCCCGAGCGGGCCACCTGCCATGATATGGCCGCCGTCCGCGACGCCATGGCCGCCGGCGCCGATCCGGAAACAGCCATCTGCGGCAAGCCCGGTAGCGAGACCTGCCCACACCGGGACACCTGCGCGTTCCAGCTTCAGAAGCCGGTGGTGGCCGCCGCCGACGTGGTGATCCTCCCCCATGCGAGCCTGTTCTACCGGCGCCCCAAGGCCATCGCCAAGCCATCGCTGATCGTGATTGATGAGGGCTTTACGAGCGAGGGACTGCGGTCTGCATCGGTGGCGCTGGACGTGATCGAGGATCAGGCGTCGGCAATGATGCCGGACGGCGACATGTCTGCCTCCAACGACCTTGCGACGGCGCGCGCGATGCTATCCCGCGCCATGCGGGCCACCGAGCCCGGAACGCACGTCACCCTGACCGCGCTGCGGGCCGAGGGGCTGACCGCCGACGAAGCGCGCGAAGCGCGAAAACTCGAATGGCGCCGCAAGGCTGACCCCGGCATGTCCCCCGGCATGGCGACCGAAGACCGACGCGCCGCTGTGGCTGCCGCCGCCGGGAATGCCGCCATCCCGGCCCTGGCCGCCGTCTGGCGTCTCGTGGCCGATGCGCTGGACGGTGACCATGACGCCGCCGGGCTGACGGTGGATTGGGCGACCGGGCGCGACGGTGGATCATATCTTGCCGCCCGCGCGCGCTGGCGGGCCGACCTGCCGGACTCGTGGTCCGACGGAACGCCGATCCTGCACATGGACGCCACCATGCGCCGTGAGCTGGTGGCGCTGTATCTTCCCCGCGCCCGGTTCGGTGATCCGGTGGACGCGGTGACGCCGAACGTCCAGGTGCGGCAGGTTCTCGGGGCGCCGGTGTCCGCCCGTCGGCTGACCCCGCGCGAGGGTGCGCCGGATCGGGACCACAAGGCAGCGCGGCACAGCCTGCGGGACCTGCTGGCCTATACGCGGTTGCGGGCCATGATGCTACGCCGCCCCGCCGTTGCTGGTCCCGACGTGCTGGTGATCGGGCAGCGCCGCGCCGTCGAGGCCCTGCGCGAAGCCGGGTTGCCGTCCAATGTGGACGCGGCGCATTTCAATGCCCTGGCCGGGCTGGACCGCTGGCGGGACGTGGCCGGGATGATCGTCATGGGCCGGACCCTGCCGGCACCGGGCACCGTCGAGGGCATGGCCGCCGCGCTGACCAACCGGCCCCCGGAGGCCCGGCCGGATGGCTGGTGGTACGACCGCGAGGCCCGAGGCATCCGCATGTCCGACGGCACCGCGCACGCCATCCAGGCCGAAATGCACCCAGACCCCATGTGCGAGGCCATCCGGTGGAGCGTCTGCGAGGCCGAGTTGGTCCAGGCCATCGGGCGCGGGCGCGGCGTAAACCGCGATGCAGACACGCCGCTGTCGGTGGACCTGCTGACGGACGTGGTGTTGCCGCTGGTGGCGAATGAGGTGACGGACTGGGCAGCGGTTCGGCCAACGCGAGAAGCCGCGATGATCGCTCAGGGCGTGTATCTGGACAACGCGGCGGATCGGGCCAGGGCGTTCCCTGATCTGTGGCCGACGGCTGACGCTGCGAAGAAGGACGCACAGAGGTGCGGGACAAACTGCTATTATATATCCTCTCTAATAGCAAAATGTCCCCCACCTCCGTCCGTCAGGTACCGTGTCGCCGGTCCCGGCCGTCGCATCGAGAGTGCCGCTTTCGACCCCGACACGATCCCCGATCCCGAGTCCTGGTTGACCGAACGTCTCGGGCCGCTCGCCCTTTACGAGCCCGAGACCACCACCGCGTCCGTCGTTCACGCGGACATCCCGTTCCCCACCGAGGCCGCGCCGGTGACGGTGGATCGTGCGCCGTGGGCGCCCGCCGTCATCCAGACCGCGCCGCTGGCATCACCCGCCGCCGAGTGCCTGGAGCCCGACGAGGCGCTGGACGCGCTCGACGGCGACATGGACGCCGCGCACGACATTTGGGACACCTGCAACGCCCTGCTGGACGCCGCCACGAGCCTGTTCCGTGGCCCGACGGAGGCATGGGCATGACCGCGCCGCGTCCTGATTGGGGGCCATGGGCCGATGGCCTGACCGAGACCGAGCGGGCCGCCCGATGCCGTGCCTTGGCGATGGCCGTCCGGCTTCATGCTGGTCCCGCTGGGGCCGATGCCGTCGAGGCCCTGCGCCGGGCGGAGGCCGATCCCGAAGCCCTGGACGATGCCGCCGCCGCGCTCAATCGCCTGCCTACCCTCTACATGCGCCGCGCCGTCGCATCGTTTGCTGCCCTGCACCGGCCCCGGAGGGATGCCGCATGATCGACCCGGCCGACACCTGCGACCCGCTGCTGGACGGCGCCCATGCGGTTCTCGCCAGTCCGTTCACCAGCGCGTCCAGCCGGGAGCTTGCGCGCCGGGTGCTGGCGGAGGGTGGGCTCCCGCGCCTCCGGGATCGGGGTCCGCGCCTTATCCATGACTTCGTGCCGTTGGCCGTGGTCGGGATCGGGTTCGCCCATGTCGCAGCACCCGACCCGCGCACCCGGACCCGCGCCCTGGCCCTGATCCGCTCCGAGGCGCCCGCCGCGCTGGCCCTGTTGGATGCGCTGGCCGAGCCGCACCTCGATCCCCTGGACGCTGCGTGATGGAGGCCGCCGCCATGACCGCCCCCCGCGTGATCGTCTCCCGCCCCGCCGGCCCCGATGGTCCCGCCGTCCTGGCCGTCTATGGCGATAGCCCCGCGCCCATTGTGGCCGTGCCCCTGACCCCGCACCGGGTGTTGCGGCTGGCCCGTGAGCTTCTGGCCGCCGTCGAGCCGTCCGAAATTGGGCCAGAGAGGCCCGCCCATGCGCGACCTGCTGGCCCGCACCCCGAGGGCGCGAAGGGGCAAGGCGCGAATCCTGAGTCTCCCCAGGGCGGATCACGGACCATCGAAGGGACGGGCCATGACTGACGAACCCCGTTTCCGGGCCGTTGAAACGGAGGGCCGGGACGCGAAGGGCCGGTTTGCTCCCGGCAACCCCGGCCGCCCTCGTGGGGCGCGCCACCGTGCGACCCTGGCCGCTGAGGCCATCCTCGACGGGGAGGCCGACGCCCTCACCCGGAAGGCCGTCGAACTCGCCATGCAGGGGGACACGGTCGCCTTGCGCCTTTGCCTTGAGCGGATCGCCCCGCCCCGTAAAGACCGGCCCGTGACGGTCGAACTGCCCGCCCTGGACGGGGCGGGAGGCATCACCGCCGCCATGGCAACCGTTCTTGAAGCCGTCGCCGCCGGAAGCCTGACCCCCAGTGAGGGGCAGGCCATGGCCGCGCTGATCGAAGCCCACCGCCGCGCCGTCGAGACTGCCGAGCTTGAGGCGCGCATTACAGCACTGGAGGACCGGACATGAGCATGAGCACAAGGGGCCTGAGCGCCCGCCTTGGCCGCATCGAGGAATCCGTTACGGGCGGAACAGCGGGAGAGGTTGCCGACGCGCTGGCGCTGGTCCGCGCTCACGCTGCCGTCAAGATCAGGCCCGACTTGGCAACGGACGCGGATCGTGAGCGGGTAAACGGCGCAACATGGGCCGATATTCAGCGCGCCCACGGCATCGCCGCGACGGCGGCACGCGCTCAGGGGCACGGGGGCGGGCTGGCCGCCGTCACAACCTTCGCCATCCGCACCGAAACAGGAGACCGAGACCGATGACGACGCCCCTGTCCCGCCGCCTGACGCGGCTTGAGGCCGACATGCCGGACCCCACCGAGAGCACGGTTCTGCTGGTGGATACGGGCATCCCACGAGCCCCGGACGATCCGCCCGCGCATGAGGGGGCATCCACCATCGTTCGGATGGTGGTCCCGGCGGGGCGGAAACGCTTGCGCCCTGCCTGACCATACTGCGCAGCGTTCAGCGTTCACATGTACCCCGCCCGCCCCTGGGGAGACCTGGGGGCGGGTTTCTCATGCCCACCGCCCCGACATTCCCCGACGCCAGCATTTCATCCCGAGGGGTCCGCATGGGGTCCGCTAATGAAAAACGGCCCCCGCGATGGAGGCCGTTTCGGGGTCTAACCCCTTGATTTAACTGGTGCCCCCGGCAGGACTTGAACCCGCAACCCCCTGATTACAAATCAGGTGCTCTACCAGTTGAGCTACAAGGGCACAATGAGGGCGCGGTTCGGTGGGGAGCGCGTAACCTCTCTGCCTCCCGACTCGCATCCGGCGTTCCAGACAGTGCCGCACGCGTCCACCAATCTCACGTCCGCCTATATATCGTCTCATCGCGGCGATGGCCAGAGGGGGGCCGGCTCCAAAATTTCACCGACGGAGACATCCCCCATGGCCGAACAGGCCAAGAGGACGGCGGCGCTTTCGCTTCGGGGAGGCGACGCCGTCCGGTCAAGGCCTCACGCGCCGTCGTCCCCGGGGTCAACGGGTTCAAGCGCGGCGCGCCGCAGTTCGTACAAGGCCACCGCGCACGCGTTGGAGACGTTCAGGCTCTCCACAGCACCGGGTACCATGGGCAGGCGGGCGAGGTGGTCGCAGTGCTCGCGCGTCAGGCGTCGCAGGCCGGCGCCCTCGGCGCCCAGAACGAGGGCCAGGGGGCCGGACAGACCGGCGCCGGCCAGGGTGACAGGGGCGGCCGCGTCGAGCCCGACGCTCCAGTAGCCCAGGTCCCTCAGATCGGTCAGCGCGCGGGCGAGGTTGGTCACGCGGATCAGCGGCACGCGCTCCAACGCGCCGCTGGCGGCCTTGGCCAGCGTGCCGGTCTCGGCCGGGCTGTGGCGGTCCTGGGTGAGGACGGCGCGGGCGCCGAACGCCGCCGCCGACCGCAGGATCGCGCCGACATTGTGCGGATCGGAGACTTGGTCCAGCACCACGACGACGGCGCTTTCGTCCGGGGCAGGGGGGGCGAGGTCGGCGACCGCGCTGTCAGGCAGCGGGCCGGCCTCCAGCACCAGACCCTGGTGAACGGCGCCGGCGGGCAACAGGGCGTCGAGGGCGGCGCGGTCGGCCGGTTCCACGACGAGCGCGCGGGCGGCGGCCGCCTGCGCCACGCCGGCGGCGGCCTCGGCCGTGGCCAGCAGGCGGCGCACCGGGCGCGCGGGGTTGGTCAGGGCCGCCGCGACGGCATGACGGCCGTACAGGCGCAGCGGCGCGTCGCCGGGCTGGCCCGGCCTGCGCGTCCGTGGCCGGGCGGGCGCGCCGGCGGATTTGGCTCGGTGGGGTCGCGACATGGGCTCCCGTCCGGATCGGGGGTGATGCTCCCTGCGATAGCACGCGCGGCGCGGCGACGGAATGCCAGGAAAACGGCCCCGCGTTCCACCAAGATCGTCATTGACATCACAAGGCAAATCCCCATAGTGCGGGGTCTCCGCGCGGGCAGGGCGCAGCCCGTGGAGGGGTGGTCGAGTGGTTAAAGGCACCGGACTGTAAATCCGGCGGGGTAACCCTACGTTGGTTCGAATCCAACCCCCTCCACCATTCACCGCCCTGTCCGGGCGCGGAGTCTTCGGGGTGCGGGTGTAGCTCAATGGTAGAGCCCCAGCCTTCCAAGCTGGTTGTGTGGGTTCGATTCCCATCACCCGCTCCAACCCGATATGGCACCAGACTGGCGGTCGCGCGCAGGGGCGCGAGGGCCGGACTCGGGCCGGCGGGCGTGGCTCGTCGGCCCTTGGTCTTTCATGAGCGTGGCGCGCGCGCCGCGACTCGGGGTAACCCGGTTGAGGCAGGGACTGGTGCGGCACGGCGGAAGAGTCACAGGCATGGGCCGCTGGGACAAGGACGGAAAAGAACATGGCGAAGGAAAAGTTTGACCGCAGCAAGCCGCACTGCAACGTGGGGACGATCGGGCACGTTGACCACGGCAAGACGACCCTGACGGCGGCGATCACGAAGGTTCTGGCGGAGACGGGCG
>JGI12109J20283_10380009_pt1 | contig 14140 bp, 12 predicted proteins | sample ElkSlonscriptome_12_FD_20283 | JGI IMG/M metagenome (IMG submission 20283) | reverse complement strand
TGGTCATCGACTATCAGGTCTAATGCGGTGGCCCCGCGCCTGACGGCAGCAGAAGCCGCCGTCAAGCAGGCCTCGGGTTTAGCCCTGACTCGTGGCCTGTTGCCCGCTCGTGGTGCTGGCCTTGGTCTTCTTGCCGCCGCTCGTGATTCGGCAATAGCCCGAGACCTCGATTCCGTCGCTGCGCTTATAGCCACCGACCCAGGTGCAGCTGGCTTTGCCCGCGCAAACGGATTGCTCCAGGCCCTGGCAAGCCGATTCGGCGTTGACGATGGATGGGGCTCCGGCCAGAAGGGCGACAGAGAGTACGGCAGCGAACGCGAGGGGACGACTCTTTCCTAGGGTCATGAGCTTACTCCATTGTTGGTCCGTCAAAGCCTGCGGCCTCCAATACCGCCGCCGCAGGTGGAGCCTAGGTTAGGGTGTCGGCGATGTCGCGTCCGTGACCGATGTCTCAGGATGGGGCGCCCGTCGACGGATCGGCCAGCGCGAGATACCGCTTGTGCAGATCCTCAATCTGCGGTTCGAGTGCCGCGGCGTCGGCGCTGTTGTCAATGACGTCGTCGCCACCGGCCAGCCTGACGGCGCGCGTGGCCTGGCTCGCGATGATCGAGCGTATCGTCTCTGGGTCTAGGCCGCTGCGTGCCTGGACGCGTTGTATCTGGAGCCTTTCCGGGAGGTCGACCACGAGCACTCGCTCGGCGAGACCCTGTTGGCCGGTTTCGAACAGCAAGGGGATGACGAGGATCGCGTAGGGGGCTTGGATCTCGGCGAGCCGATCGAGCATGGCGGCCCGGATGCGCGGATGCAGGATCCCCTCCAGCCGTTTGCGCGCACCTGAATCTGCGAAGACGAGGCGCCGCAGGGTGGCGCGGTCGAGCTCACCGTTGGGCTTGAGCACAGCGTCGCCGAAGGCGCAGGCAATTTCAGCCAGAGCGGGTTGCGCCGGGCGTGTGAGCTCGTGCGCCAAGACATCGGCGTCGATGATCGGGACGCCGCGCGCGGCAAAGCGCTCCGCAACGGTCGACTTGCCGCTGCCGATCCCGCCGGTCAGGGCGACGCGCAGCATCGCTAGGCCAAGCCGCTCCAGGTGAGGTAGGCGCGATTGATCTCCTCACCCCAGAGCAAACTGATCCAGCCAGCGATCGCGAGATAGGGGCCGAAGGGGATGGGGACCTGGCGGTCGTGACCGCGCGTGACGATCAACAAAAGCCCGATGACCGCGCCGGCCAGCGCCGAGAGCAAGATGATCTGCGGCAAGTACTGCCAGCCCAGCCAGGCCCCGAACAAGGCGAAGAGCTTGAAGTCGCCGTAGCCCATCCCCTCCTTGCCCGTCAGCAAACGGAACAGATGAAAGACGGCGAAGAGACTCAGGTAGCCGGCTGCCGCACCGAGGATCGCCGCATGCGGATCGGCGAAGGACCCAGAGAGGCTGATGACGAGGCCCAGCCACAGCAGCGGGAGGGTAATGCCATCGGGAAGCAGCTGGGTGTCGAGATCGATGACGGCCAGTGCGATCAAACCCCAGGTCAGAATGAGCGCTGCGCCCGCGACGGCGGTCGCGCCGAAGTGCCAGACGACGGCCACCGAGAGGATGGCCGTGAGGCCCTCAACCAGCGGGTAGCGCCAACCGATGGGAGCGGCGCAGCTCGAGCAGCGCCCGCGCAAGAGAAGAAAGCTCAGGATCGGGATGTTCTCGTAGAAGCGCAGCGCATGACCGCAGTGCGGGCAGTGGGAAGCGGGCGCGCTCAGGCTCAAACCTTCCGTCGGTGGCATTTCGCCGCCGGTGCCCGTCAGCTCGGCGCAATCGCGACGCCAGCCGGCCTCCATGATGCGCGGCAGGCGCAGGATGACGACGTTGAGAAAGCTGCCGATAACGAGGCCGACGAGACCAGTGAATGTCAATAGCAGCAGCTGGTGTTCGGCGAGCAGGTCGAGCCAGGCCATAGACGGTCCCATTGTGGGTCGGTGTGGTGCAGGGCCCAGCCCCCTGAGGGGCCCCTGAAAGGACCCGCATGATAGCAAACCGACGGAAAAGGACCCTGCGGTGTAACGATTCTGTGGATGGCGTCAAGCTTGAGGCCGGCCGCGGGCGATGGGCGGCGAGCTGATGAAGGGGCAGCGCTCAGTCGGTCGGCGGCGTCGCCTCGGTGCTGTCGCTTGTGCCGGGTGAAGGGTCAGTATCCGGCCTGAGCGCGACTGACTCGGGCTCCCCGAGAAAGCGCGGCCCGCGGCCGCTCAGCAGGTCGGTTACAGCGACGGCACGTGCGAGGACCTCGCGGAGGCGTATGCGCAAGTATCGCCCGTCTGGGGGATCGGCCGCGGCGAAGGCGGTCGCGCGGATGCCCGCATGCCGTGCGATGAATAGGGCGCGTGCCGCGTGGAAGCGCTGCGAGACGATGACGAGCCGCGCCTGGCCGAAGACCGCCTTGGCGCGCAGGACCGAGTCGAGGGTGCGGAAGCCGGCGTAGTCCAGGGTGATGTAGGCCGCCGGGACGCCCAGCGCGTTGAGGTCGCGGCGCATGGTCCAGGGCTCGTTATAGTGGCGTGTCGCATTGTCCCCGCTGACCAGGATCCCGCGTACGCGACCGGCGTGGTAGAGGTTTGCAGCGGCCTCGATGCGCGGCCGGTAGAAGAGGTTCGGCCCAGCGCCTTGCTGCTTCGAGGTGCCGAGCAGAAGCGCGACCGGGGCCTCGGGCACGCTGTCGACGTCTTCATAGATCTGCCGGCTGGACAACAGCGAGATGGCGACGTCGGTGCCCAGAATTCCGGCGGCCGGGACGAGGACGGCCAGGGCAGCGAGCACGGTAGCGCGCCGCCCCCAGGTGTTAGGTCTGACCGCGGCGGTCCTCAAGGCCGGTCAGTTCCCAGAGGGCGTCGAGGTCGGCGCGCAAGCGCGCGACCTCCGCCTCAAGCTGTTCGATGCGTTCTTGACGCTTTGGCGCCGGCGGCGGGGCGGTCTCCGCCTCTGTGTCCAGCTCGATAGGTCCGCCGAGAGTCTGGCCATAACGCTCCTCGCGCCGCCCCGGCGTGCGCGGCAGTGCGACGACCAGCGGCGGCTCGCGTTGCATCAGATTGCGCAAGGCGTACTCGAGCGCCGGCAGGTCCGGGAGTTCCGCCATGCGGCCGGCATTGGCGCGCAGCTCCCCGGCCGTCTGCGGCCCGCGCAGCATCAGGGCGGCTATCACCGCGCTCTGGCGCCGATCGAGCCGCAGCGCCGAGACCAGCCGCTGGTCGTAGCGCTCGGCGCGTCCGGCAAAGCTGGCGTCGATCAGGTCCCGGTCGCGCAGGGCGTTGACGGCGTGCCCGACTTGCCGGACCTCGAGATTCAACGCGGGGTAACGGTTGGACTTCTGGTTGCAGGCGAGGACCAGGGCGTTCAGCGTCAGCGGATAGTTGTCGGGTGTCGTGCGTTGTTTCTCGATCAAGGAACCGAGGACGCGGATCTCCACGGCGGTCAGGCTCGGCGAAAGTGGCGGTTGGTGGTCGGGCGTGTCCCGGTCGCTGTCAATGAGATCGCTCGGCATCGTCAATCGGTCTTGGCTCGGCGTTGGAAGTGTTTGATCAGGCGTGAGCGGAAGGTCGGCTCCTTGTGCTTGGAGCTGGCCGTCAGACGTCGGTCGGCCACACCGATGAGCGTGTCCTGTGAGCTCTTGGTGTTCTCGTCGCCGGGGCGTCGCTGCATATAGCGGCCGTCTGGCTGCATATCCCAAGCCGAACGCTGGTCGGACAGCTGCACATCGAGAATCAGCCGCAGCTCCTGACGCATCGCAGCGTCCTCGACCGGGGCATGGACCTCGACCCGGCTTTCGAGATTGCGCCCCATCATGTCCGCCGAGCCGATGTAGTACTCCTCGGCGCCACCGTTGCGAAAGTACATGATCCGCGCATGCTCGAGGAAGCGGCCAACGATGCTGATGACCCGTGCTGTCTCGGAAAGCCCCGGAATGCCGGGTCGCAACCGGCAGGTGTCGCGGACAATGAGATCCACTTTGACGCCGGCGCGGCTCGCCTTGTAGAGCGCGCGTGTGATGTCGACGTCTTCGATGGCGTTCATCTTCATCTGGATGTGGCCTTGCCCGCCGCCCTCTTGTTGGTCGATCTCGCGCTGAATCTTGGCCAGAATCGCCTTCTTCAGGGTATAAGGTGCGGCGAGGATCTTGCGGTAGCTGGGCGGTGGGGAGTAGCCAGTCAGGTAATTGAATAGCTCCGTGAGGTCCTGGCCGATCTCTTCGTCGCAGCCAAGCATCCCGAGGTCGGTGTAGAGTTTAGCGGTCCCCGTGTGATAGTTGCCCGTGCCGATGTGGTAGTAGCGACGCAGCTGGGAGTAGTCGCGTCGGACCACAAAGATGAGCTTGCTGTGGGTCTTCAGGCCGAGGACGCCGTAGGTCACGTGAATCCCTTCGGCCTCGAGGTGGCGCGCCCACGCGATGTTGGCAGCTTCATCGAAGCGTGCCTTGAGCTCGACCAGCACCGCGACCTGCTTCCCGTTGCGAGCCGCCTTGACCAGCCACTCGAGCATGGCCCCCGAGGTGCGGTAGACGGTCATCTTGATCGCGAGCACCTTGGGGTCCTCGGCGGCGGTGCGCAGGAAGCGCTCGACGGTCGTGCTGAAGGACTCGTAGGGGTGCTGCAGCAGCAACGGGCCGTTCTCGCGGATGACGTGGAAGATATTGCGCCGATCGTTGGCGAGCAGGGTGTGATCGGCCGGGCGATGCGGCGGGTAACGCAGCTCCGGGATCTCGAGCGAAGCGAGCTCGAACAGGTCGCGTAACGCCATCATGCCTTCGACCTCGAAGACGTCGCGGTCCTCGTCGAGGCCGAGCTCGGCTGCCAGCATACCGCGGAGGGTCCGGCTCATGCCCTCTTGTACCTCGAGGCGCACGATCGGGGCGAAGTGACGCTCGCGCAGCTCGGTCTCGATCAGCTCGAGCAGGTCGTTGGCCGCCTCCTCGGCGGCCTCGACGATCGCGTTGCGCGTCACCCGGAAGAGCTCGCAGCTGACGATCTCCATCCCGGGGAAGAGCGTATCGAGATTGGTGGCGATGAGGTCGTCGAGCGTGACGAAGGTGTTGACCTCGCCGACTCGAACCAACCGGCTGGAGACATCCTTGCTGACCGGCACCTTGACGCGCGCCATGTAGACCTCGCTGCCCCCGGGGAAGCGGAGCTTGACCAGCAGGTTCAACGCGAGGTTCGAGATGAAGGGAAAGGGATGGGCCGGGTCCATCGCCAGCGGCGTGATCATCGGAAAGATGTCCGTCAGGAAGTAGGCGCGGAGGCCTTCCCGTGATTGCCGCGGCAGATCTGCGATCCGTACGAGCCGGATGTCCGCCGTTTCGAGCAACGCCATCAGCTCATCGAGAATGCGTTTCTGCTCGGCCTGCAGGGCGCGGATGACGGCGTGGCACTCGTCGACCTGTTGCCCGGGCGTGCGACCGTCGACGGTGACCGTGTGGACCCCTGCGGCGACCTGTTGTTTCAGGCCCCCGATGCGTTTCATGAAGAACTCATCGAGGTTGTTGCTGACGATCGCCAGGAACTTGACCCGCTCGAGCAGCGGCGTGCGCGGGTCCGCGGCCTCGTGCAGCACACGTGCGTTGAATCTCAGCCAGGTCAGCTCGCGGTTCAGGTACAGGGATGGGTCGTCGACGTCGAGCTGCTTCGCCTCGGGCTCAGTGGCGCCGGTTTCTTTTGTCACTGTACTTTTCGCGCCGGGGGATGGGTTGTTCTTAAGCATGCAAAGAGCCACGAAAGACTGACCGACTAGGTGGATGCGATTGTTGACCTCATCATTGTACCAACCAAGGTCCATGGCGGTGTTGCAATCTCCAGCCAGAGCATGACGAACGAGGTCTTGCCCCAGGGCCCCTGAGGTGCAGGCCCAGGATGGGGTCGACGGTTTCGGTTGAGTCTCGCAAGGCTATGCTTGGGATGCTGATCGCGCGAAGCGAGGGTTTGTGCGGCGCTCGGACGCCGATCGAGGTTTGCGAGCCGCGATCAGGATTAACGGTACGCACGATTCCGCCGGTGGATGCCCATAGCTACACCGCGGCGACGGTCATCGCTTAAGAAATGATTCCTCACTGCGGGATCTTTCCGCTCAAGCGATATTGGCGCTGGCTCCTAACGGGCCGTCGCGCGCTGTTGCAGAGGGAGTTTCAAGGAGTCCCAGAGCAGTCTGGAATAGGGTTTGCGCGATTGGGCTGCTGCCACCGGAGCGGTGGGTTGGGATGGCCCGGAACTTAACGCTCTGCTGGCGCTGCCAGGATCTCCTGGCGGTGCCCTTCAGGCGACCCCGCGCGCGGAGCTGGGGTGCAGCGCATCGCTCTCAGCGCGTGACACTTGTTGATGAGCGGCGCGCGTCTTGTCCCTCAGCGCGGACAGGTTTCGGCAGAATGGCGCTCGTTGAGGCCAAGATGCGTTGGCGCCAGACAGTGAGCAAGCCGGGCTCTATCGTCGGCCCGACCTCTTCGACGGCCAGATTGGCGCGGCGTCGTTCCGGTCCGGTCGCGCGTGACAACGTAGCAGACGCACAGTTTTCGGTGTTCGTCGCGCGCTCGCGATAGCGGTGCAGGCCGATATGCCGCCCATCGATAGCTTTGCCGTCGAGTATCGCGATGGCCTGGTGGGCAAGCTTCGTGGGGTGAATCTCGATCAGGCCGTGATGCTCGCGCTCGCCAGTGCTTGGATCGATGATCCTGAGCAGCTTGCAGCGGCCGATCCGGTGGCCCAAGAGGTCCAATGGGACGCCAGCGGCTCGCAGCTCCATCGTGGCGAAGGACCTCAGGTCACGCTCTGTAAAGTGCTCCGGAATACATCTTACGAAGAGCGTCGCGGAGCTTTGTTTCGCTTTCATGACCGCTTTCTCTTGATCCTCAAGGGCCAGATACCCTAAGTGTCGGCGATTTTGTCCGCCGACGTCCCCAAACGCAGACGAAACCGCCGAATCGGCTGATGGCCGGGCCGATAGACTTGGGTCCCGCGGGTTGGCGTCCTCCGTGCGTGTTGACCGTTGGTGAGCATAGGAGCGAGTAACGTCGAACCAAACCGAGTACACTTTGATGGCGTCGGCGCGGGGCCCGGTCCCTCGTCGTCGCAGTACACAATGGCCTTCGCGCTGCTGAGGCGCACGCTAGGAGATCGGCAAGGTTTCTAGCGGGGGCAGCCTCTGACCGTTTAGCGAAGCCGAGGATCATCACTTAGTTTCGGGACTCACGCATGGTCGCGAGGCACGCCCTTGTGCTCAATCTCCACCAGCCGTCGGGGAACCTGGCTGCGCTACTGGATGAGCGCCCTTGGGAGGCGCAAGAGATCCTGTTCGCGATGGACCGTATACCGCGAAGCCTTTGGGGTTATGAGGACAAGGCGCGCGTGCACCTTTCGTTGTCGGGTACGCTGCTAGAGACGCTTGCGGACCCAGACTTTCAGCAGCGCGTCTACGGTATCGTGGATTGTGGCGCCCTGCTCTGGCACCTGCAGAACCAGGAGCTATTCGAGATCCTCGGCACGGGCTACTATCACCCGGTGTTGCCCTTGATCCCAGCGGCGGATCGCGTCGAGCATCTCGAACGTTGGCAGGGGATCGCCCGGCACCTCTTCTGGCGCGAGCATTTCCACGGTTTCTGGCCGCCCGAGATGGGGTTCGCGATGGAGCTAATCCCGCTCCTGCGCGCCTACGGCTACCGCTATGTCCTCGTCGACAGCGAACACGTGGAGCCGTTGTCGAAGATGAGTTGGCAGGAGTTGCGCTATCGGCCGCACATCGCCCGCTACGGTGCCGATTCGATCACCGTGATCGTGCGTGACCGTGACCTCTCGAATGCCCAGGAATCTGGCATGGATGTGGAATGGTTCGTCGATGAGGTCGCTGAGAGGACCAAGTGGTGCAACTTTGCGCCGTTGGTGACCACTTGCACCGACGGGGAGAACGGCGGTTGGTTTCGCAATGTCACGCCGGGCGCCAATTTCTGGAGTGCCTTTTACCAGCCCTTATTGGAGCGGGTGCGGGCCGGCCAGGCGGGTCTCGAGCCGGTTTTTATCAGCGACTACCTTGAGCGCGAAGGCGTGCACGGCGAGGTTCGTGTCGAGACCGGTGCCTGGAACACTGGTTGGCACGACGGGCGGGGCTTCCAGCAGTGGACCGGCTCCTCCGACCAACGAGATGCCCTGAACGCACTGACGAGTCTGAGCGAGGCGGTTCAAGCGGCGCGCAGGCACGCGAGCGCCAAGGGTGACGAGGCGGTGAGGTCTGCAGAGCAGATCGAAGCGGCGCTGACGCTCCTGCTGAGAGCCGAGACCAGCTGCAACTTTTACTGGGGCGAGGCCTGGGTTCCGCGTGCCGCAGCCGATCTCGAAGCGGCACGTGCCGCGCTTGCTCGTGCGGCTGTGTGAGGACCCTGGCCACCCGCGGACTGACACGGCCCCAGATCCGGTGCTCGGCTGGCCCGGCTCATCAAAGAAGCGGCGCTCCGGGCCGGCGTCCGCTCGGGGCCCAGCCCCAGCCAGCCCCCTTTGAAGCTCACCGACACCATTCCTTTTCACCCCTGTAAGGAGTCGCGACGATGAACGCGCTACCGGAGTATATCGACGAAGTCCCCAATGTTAGCGGTGCCGAGGCGGACGTCGCCCGCGCCGTGGCGGCAGGTCGCGACAAGACGCTGTTTGCGGACCAGGGCCGGATCGACTTCGCCGGCGCCCGTGCTGCCTGTGCGATCGCTCTGCATATGCACCAGCCACTGATCCCGGCCGGCGGCGATGATCTGCAGACGGCCGCCATCATCAGCAATCTGCAGCACATGATGGAGCACCAGGATATCGGCGATAACCATAATGCGCCGGTGTTTCATTGGTGCTACAAGCGTATTGGCGAGTTCATTCCGCAACTCGTCAGCGAGGGAAAGTCGCCCCGGGTGATGTTGGAGTATTCCGGTACCCTACTCCACGGCTTGCGGAAAATGGGCCTGGACGACGTCATCGACAGCCTGCGCACGATTACCTGTAACCCGGACTACAGCTGGACGACAGAATGGCTGGGGATGCCTTGGGGGCATCCGGTGGCACCCTCGACGCCGGTGCAGGACTATCGGCTCCACGTACGCGCCTGGCAGCACCACTTCGCGGCCATCTTTGGCTGGGAGGCCCTCGAACGGGTGCGCGGCTTCTCGCCCTCCGAGATGGCGCTGCCGAACCACCCGGATGTGGCCTACGAATTCGTCAAGGCCCTGGTCGATTGCGGCTACCAATGGGTTCTGGTCCAGGAACACTCGGTGCAACAGGCGGACAACGGCTGGCATCCGCAGCGCCCGCATTTGCCGCATAGGCTGGTGTGCACCAATTCCAAGGGAGAGACGGCCAGCATCATTGCCGTCATCAAGACGCAAGGCTCGGACACCAAGCTGGTTGCCCAAATGCAGCCCTGGTATGAAGCCCAGGGGCTGCAGCGCTGGGAACTGGCCGGCAAGTCGGTGCCGCCGCTGGTCACTCAGATCGCCGACGGCGAGAACGGCGGTGTGATGATGAACGAGTTCCCGCCGAAGTATCAGGAGGTGGTGCGCGCCGCCAGCGGCTCCGAGACGCCCCTGATCAACGTCAGCGAATACCTCGAGCACCTTTTCGCGCAGGGGATCAAGCCGGCGGACCTGACGGCGGTTCAGCCGTTGCACCAAGACAGGATCTGGCAACAGATGCGTCCCGGCGACGGGCCGGAGCGCCTGGCAGCAGTGATCGATGAGCTAAAGAAGTGCGATCACCAGTTTCATATGGACGGCGGCAGCTGGACCAACGATCTCTCGTGGGTGAAGGGCTACGAGAACGTCCTCGGCCCGATGGAGGCCGCCAGCGCCCTATTCAACGAACGGGTGCTGCACGGAAAGGTGACCACCGAAGATCGGCGCTACCGCAACGCCCTCTTCCATTTGATGGCGTCGCAGACCAGCTGCTACCGCTACTGGGGGCAGGGGCTGTGGACCGATTATGGCCGCGAGATCTGCCGGCGGCTCGAAGAGATCATCCGCTACGACTTCGGCTGAGCAGCCGGATGCCGGCCGGGCCGCGCCTGCTCGGCGATCGCCGGACCCGGCCGCCGAGGCCGTGTCGCGGCCCCGGGGTCAGATAAGGCGCATTGCTCGATCGCGGCTCAGCTCGCGAGCTGGCGATGCAGCCGCTCGTCCCAATCCGCCGTCAACGACCGAAAGAGCCAGCTCTGGCGCTGCCCGAGGCGTTGGTAAGCGGCCTTGAGGTCGAGTATCAGCGTGATCCGCCTGCTGCCGCAGCGCAGTTCACCATCCTCGTGGGTCGCCACCGGGGCGAAGCCCATCACCCGGGTATGGAAGCCATACGGGCTGTGGGGGTCGTTCTCGAAGACATCGGTGATGTAGTGCGTGAAGCCGCGTTCGAGGGTCTCGTGTGTCGCTGCGCGCATCAGCGCGACTGCCAGCAGCAGATTGCGGCGGTAGGCCGGGATGATCGCGAAGCGACCGATCTCGGCGATGCGGTTGGACCGCAGGAATTGGTCTACGTCGACGCGCGGATCGAGCAGCGTGACCTTGTAGGCCTGGTACTGACCCAAGGGCGGCTCGTAGTAGACCCGTAAAACACCGGCGGGATGCCCGCGGCGTATGGCCAGAAACCAGGAGATCACGGGGCTCTCGAGATCGGCGGCCGGGAACTGCGTTTCGGCACGCTCGACCCAGCCCTTCTCGTTCTGATAGGTCGAGCGGAGCACCTCGAGCGCCTGCCCTCGCGCTTGCATCGTGGCGACCCGCATGACGCTGATCTTCTTTAACATACGGAGCCTCCTTGGGCAGGCTGGTCCTGCGGGATATCGGAATGGATCGCGTCGGTTACGCGAGGGGTCGGGTGCAGGGCGTTCCCTCTCGTCCAGGCCTTGCCGCAGAGCTCAGCGATTGCGGCCATCGTCTCGCGATGCCAGTCCAAGACTTGCCCGGGGGATGTCGACGCGGCCGCTTGTGGCGGGTGCAGCGGCCTACCGATCGCGATGCGCAGTGGAGCACTCGAGTCGCACAGCCCGTCGGGTCGTCCTGGGCCGAGAAACCGCAGGCCCACCGGCAGCAGCGGAACCCCGAGCTCGAGAGACAGTCGTGCGGCCCCATAGCGGCCACGCAGGAGCTGATCGGCGCGGCGGTTGACCGTGCCTTCCGGAAAGACCCCCACCGAGCCGCCGCCGACCAAGGTCGCACGGGCCTGCTCCAGCGGCGGCCCGTGTCGGGTGAAGCGCGGCTTCAGGCGATTGAGGATGCGCGGGCGTGCCGGCTTGCCCGTCACGAGGATCGCCCCGCTGTGGTCGTAAAAGTAGCCGACACCGGGGATCAGCCGAAAATTCCAATCCGCCAGGAAACGGACGGGCTTCCCCGACCGGACCAGCAGGCATAGGGCCGACAGATAGACCGCCTCGCGACGAGAGCCGTGGTTGGCGACCAGGATGAAGGGGTCTCGGTCCGGCAGCAGCTGTTGCCAATTCACGACCTCAGCCACCTGTCGCAGCGCCAGTCGCGCGGTGAGGCGGGCCAACGCACGGACATCCCAGCGCGGGATCCGCTCCAGGGGCCAGCGCCAAACGGCCTGCGCGTCGAGCTCAGTCGGGATCGTCGCTTGCGTGGCGCTGAAGTGCTCTGCTGGTTGCCGCATCGCGAATGCCGAGGACGTCAGGTTGTCTTTGATCGGTGCCGGGCAAGACGCGCCCCGTTGCGAGCGCGATGTTCGCGTTCACGCCGCTGTAGGGGGCGGTGTTCCGATTACGACTGTCCATCGTCGCACGGCCAGATTGCATTTTCACGACGGAGACGTTGCGGGCCGTCGCTGGGCTTGCCGCCGGGAGGCGTAGCGGCCTTCGCCCGCTCGGTGAATGCAATCGCAAGAACGGCCGCGATCTCCGCAGCCTGGGCCCCCTGCGGAGCGGTCAACTGCCGCTTCTAAGCTCAAGAGTCTAGCTTGTCTGCGTGGTCCCTGCGGCCCGGACCGGCTTTGACTGTTCGGTTCAGCCGCAGAGGCGCGCATCCTGAGCCTTATCGCGCCAACGCGAGCAGGGCGTCCAGATCGAGATTGGCCTCGCAGTGATCGGCCAGGTCCTCGAGTGCGGCCTCGATCCGGACCTCGAAATCGAGTGCCGAGGCCTGGGCACCAACCCGATCGAGCCAGTGGGCGCGGAAGCCGTCCGAGGCGAAGAGGCCGTGGAGGTAGGCGCCGGTGACGCGGCCATCCTTGGATACCGCACCCTCGGCTCGGAAGGCATCGCCGTTTCGATCGGCGAGGCGCAGCCAGGGCCGCTCGAGACCGGGGCCCCAGGTACGCCCCATGTGCATCTCGTAGCCGGTCAGGCGGCAGCCGCTGGTCCGCTCGAGCAGGTCGATCTCGACCAGTCGCTTCTCGCCGCCGATCTCGGTCTCGATATCCAACAGGCCGAGTCCTGGGGTCTCGCCCGGCGGGCCCTCGATGCCATGTGGGTCGCGGACCACCCGTCCGAGCATCTGGAAGCCGGCGCAGAGCCCGACGACACGCCCGCCCTGGCGCACGTGGGCGAGGATATCGATGTCCCAGCCCTCGCGGCGCAGGACTTCGAGATCGGCGCGGGTCGCCTTGGAGCCTGGCAGGACGACGACATCGGTCTCGCGCGGGATGGGCTGGCCGGGCCGGACCCAGCGCACGCTGACGCCCGGCTCGGCGGCGAGGGGGTCAAGGTCGTCGAAGTTGGCGACGCGCGAGAGCTGCGGCACTGCAACGGTCAGGCCCTTGCCGAGCCCCTGGGCTGGGCGCTCGAGGGCGAGCGAGTCCTCGGCCGGCAGCCGATCGGCCCCCTCGAACCACCGCAGCACCCCCAGCCACGGCCAACCGGTGCGCTCGCTCATTAGCGTACACGCCGGCTCGAAGAGCGACAGGTCACCGCGGAACTTGTTGATGATGTAGCCGACGACGCGCGCGCGCTCCTCATCGTCGAGCAGGGCGTGGGTGCCGACCATCGAGGCCAAGGCACCCCCGCGGTCGATATCGCCGAGGACGACGACCGGGAGGTCTGCCTCTTTGGCCAGGCGCATGTTCGTGATATCGGAAGCGCGCAGGTAGACCTCGGCGCCGCTGCCGGCCCCTTCGACGAGGACGAGGTCGGCCTCGGCTGCGACACGCTGGAAGCTATCGAGGATCGCCGGCAGTAGCCGCGGCTTCATCTTGTGATACTCGCGCGCTCGGCAATTGCCCAGCACGCGACCGCGCAGCACGACCTGCGAGCCGATCAAGGTCTGTGGCTTGAGCAAGACCGGGTTCATGTGGATCGACGGCGCCACCCGGCAGGCCCGCGCCTGCAGCGCCTGCGCGCGGCCGATCTCGCCGCGTGGCGGCGTGCCGTCGGCGCCGGGCGGCTGGTCGGGGTCGGCATCGGCGGCGACCGCGGCGTTGTTGCTCATGTTCTGCGCCTTGAAGGGGCGCACGGTCAGGCCGCGGCGCGTGTAAGCCCGGCACAACCCAGCGACGCACAGGCTCTTGCCGACATCGGAGGCCGTGCCCTGGATCATCAGGGCACGCGCACGGCGCGGCCCGCGCTCGGCAAAGGCGGGCAGGTCCATGTCAATCATCGGAGTGGCGTCGGACATTGGGAGTGTCTCAGTCGCAGACGAACAGCGCTATTGTATGGTCAGGGGCCGCGCAAAGGGCGTGCAGTGACCAAGATTGGCGGTGACTGCCCCCCTCGGCTTGCCTCGCCCTTTGGGCCCTTTACAATGAAATTCGCGAAGCGCGTTAGGTCATCGTCTGGGATGGCTCGCCTCGCCCCATGATCGCTTAGAGCAAGAGGAGGCTCAGCGCCATGACGGCCATGCCCGCGACCAGGGCATAGACGGTCGGATGGTGCTCGCCGTAGGACTCGGCCGATGGTAGGAGGACGTCGAACGAGATGAAGATCATGATCCCGGCGACGACGGCCAAGGACAGGAATGGATCTCGGGGCGTCCAGAGCCGGGAGGCCGGTGGTCCTGGGCCCAAACGCGAACGCCCCCGGGGCGAGGGCGTTCACTGAACCTTACGATGAAATTCGCGCAGCGCGTTCGCTCCCTCGCCCTCCGGGAGAGGGTTGGGGTGAGGGAAGGATCAGGGGCGAGACGACATTTCATCGTCCGGGGTGGCTCGGCTCGCC
>JGI12109J20283_10138411_pt1 | contig 14143 bp, 10 predicted proteins | sample ElkSlonscriptome_12_FD_20283 | JGI IMG/M metagenome (IMG submission 20283) | reverse complement strand
GCAGCTGACTCTTAATCAGCCGGTTCGGGGTTCGAGTCCCTGGCGGCGTACCATCCATCTCGCACCGGCGCGCCGGTGACGAAGATCGAGAAGGCCCCGGATCCATGATCCGGGGCCTTCGACGTACGAGCTGTCATTCGATCGATCGTGCAGCGACCCCGAAAGCGTGCTCGGCGCGATCACTTCCGCGGCGGACCTCGTGGGGAGAACTCGCCGGCACGACACCGGCTTCACGAACTCCGCGTCGCACACTCACCCCGCCGTAGCGATATAACTCTCCAACTGCTGGATGTGGAAGTCCCGCTCGGCGAGCGCCGCGTGCACGACGTCACCGATGGAGATGACGCCGATCACCTGACTGTTCTCGATGACGGGCAGATGGCGGATCCGCTTCTCGGTCATGAGCGCCATGCACTCCTCGACGGTGCGGTCGGGGTCGACGCCGACGACCTCGCTGGTCATGATCTCGTCGACGCGGGTCTCCTTGGAACTGCGGCCGCGCAGGATGACCTGACGGGCGTAGTCGCGTTCGGAGAGGATTCCGGCCAGGCGTTCGCCATCCATGACGAGCAACGCGCCGACGCCACGGGTGGCCATCTGTTCGATCGCGACGTAGACGCTCGCTTCGGGAGCGACCCAGTGGATCGCGTGACCCTTTTCTTCGAGCAGACGCCGGACTGTCTTCTTCATGGCATGCCCCTTTCGGCTGGCTCGCGTCGGGCGACGCGGCCGTTTGGCATCCGAGGGTTCCACCACGATACGGGGACGCCCCCGCAAACATGCAAGCGCGTTCTGGTGAGCGGACACTGGGGTGGGATCAGCCGCCGGCACGCTTGGCGTCGTAACCTCTTGCCGACAAATCATCTACGAGCGTGTCCACGTGGTCGCCCTGGATTTCGATGCGGCCATCTTTCACGGTTCCGCCACTTCCGCAGCGCTGTTTCAGTGTTTTTGCGAGGTCGGCCAGTTCGAAAGCGTTCAAGGGTAGGCCTTCGATCGTCGTGACTGCTTTGCCCTTGCGACCCTTGGTCTCGCGGCGCACGCGGACGCGGCCATCGCCGGCGACGGCGTCGTTCGACGAGGCACATCGGCACATGTTGGCGGGCCGTCCGCAGGAAGGGCACATGCGCCCGTGGTCGGTGGAATAGACCAGTCCGTCACCGGAATCTCGTTTGCGCTTCGCCATGGCTCGCGGTATCGCTGCGGGGAGAGTTCGAACGGCGGCATGCTAGGTGAGCGTGCGGCCTTCGACAAGTTCACCGACGCCCACCGACAGGCATCGCATGACACGCATCCTCCCCGCGACCGACGACGCCCTGCGTACCGCGATCGACGAGTTGCGCGCTGGAGGGGTGGTGGCCTTCCCGACCGAGACGGTCTACGGCCTGGGCGCGCGCGCGGATGATCCTGACGCGATCGCGGCGATCTATCGGGTGAAGGGGCGACCCCAGGACAACCCGTTGATCGTGCATGTGGCCGACGGAGACGTCGACGGGATCGTTGCGGTGTGGCCGGACGTCGCGCGTCGACTCACCGATGCCTTCTGGCCCGGCGCGTTGACTCTGGTCGCGCGGCGCCACGTGGAATTTCCGGACACGGTGAGTGCGGGGCTCGACACGGTTGCGGTGCGGTGTCCGGACCACGCGGTCGCGCGCGCGTTGATCGCCGGGGCCGGTCCGCTCGCCGCGCCGAGCGCGAATCGAAGTGGCCGTCCCAGTCCCACGACGGCGCAACACGTGGTCGACGATCTCGGCACGTCGATTCCCTACGTGGTCGACGGGGGGCCGTGTCGGCACGGTCTCGAGAGCACGGTGGTGGACGTGACGGTCGATCCTCCGCTCGTCCTGCGGCCGGGGGCGATCGGTGTCGACGCCTTGCGCGACGTGGCCGGCGCGATCGATCTGCATCCCACGGTGGACGCTCCCGAAGACGACACCGACGCCCGTGCGCCGGGGATGCGTCATCGTCACTACAGTCCGCGGGCCGAACTCACCTTGCTCGACGGCGATCCGACCCGGGCGGCGGAGCGGCTACGCGATGAACTCGCGCAGGACCCCGATGCGCACGGCGTGGCCATCGGCCCGGTGGACTCCCCGCGCGTCCATGTCTTCGAGAATGCCACGGACCTCGCGCATGAACTCTACGCGACGCTGCGCCACCTCGATCACGCAGCCGTGCCGAGGCTCTTCGTGATCGCGCCGGTCGCGACGGATGCCACGCGTGCTCTGCGCAACCGCCTTCGCAAGGCGGCGTCGCGTCGTATCGAAGTGTAGGAAGGTCAGCGACCCGGAGCCGGGTCGACGATGCGTGCCAGCTTCAGCAATCGCGAGCTCAGGCGCAGTCCGGCGTCCTGCACGGCCTCGAGATTGACCTCGAAGCGCAGGCGATCGTCCTCGACGAAGAAGTTCACATGGCCGCCCTCGGTCGCGAAGCCGTCCCGATGGGCGATGGTCAGCACGGAACCGGACTCGAAGGCGTCGATCACGTCGCGTACCGTGGCGTCGTCGTCGAGCGCCACGTAGACGACGCGGCAGTCGGCCAATTCGCTCGGGTCGGACGCCCGCACGATCTCGAAGCGATGCCCGTCGCTGGAGGGTTCGGCGAAGACCTGGTCGATGGTCTCACCGAAGGGGTCCTCGCCGAGGATTCCGACACGGATCGTCGAACCGGGCTGGATCCGAACGGTATCGGGCCAGTCGACGAATTCCACGAAATGGAAGAGGAAGGCCGCCTTGACGAGTGCCTCGCGATCCTCCCTTGGTTCCGCGTGAGCCGCCCGCACGGAGGTGAGGGGTCCCAACAAGCCCGACGTGACGACGGCGAGAGCCAGGAGCCCTCGGGTCGCACGGGCGATCCACGGATCGCGCGGGTGTCGGAACAGCTTCGTCAATGCTTCGGTCCTCCGTAGCGCAGGTCAGTTCACGAGGGATTCGGCGGTGATGTCGATCTCGGCCATGGTGACGCGCGAGCGGTCGAGCTCTCGATCCAGGCGGAGGTTGAAGACGGTCGATCCGGCGCCGTCGATCTGCGCCGAGATCATGCCGCCATGGGCGCGGACGATCGCGCCGGCCAGGGCCAGGTCGAGTTCGAGGACCCCCGTGTGGTTCTCGAGGGACGGTACGTAGAAGTCCTCGAAGAGGTGGGGAAGCCAACTGTCCTCGATCGACGTGCCGCTGTCGCGGATCTGGAGTTCGATCTTTCCGTCCTCGATGCGCCAGCCGATCTCGAGGCGCGCCTCGGGCTCCGCATCGTTGATCAGACGCTCGATGAGCCCGCTGACGACGAAGCGCAGCTCACGATCGTCGGCTTCGATCTCCAGCCCGGCAGACGCGTCTCGGTGGACTTCCATGCTCTTGGCCTCGATCGCGTCCGCGTGCTGGCTCAGGACGTCGTCCACGAGCTCGCCGAAGTCGAGTTTCGTCGGAGACAGGGCCGTCTGGCCCGCCTTGTACTCGCATAGGCGCAGGGCGCGGTCGATCATCGACTCCATGCGCTGTGCGCCGGCGATGATCAGCTTCGCCATCTCCTGCTGGTCGGGATTGTCCTCGAGCTCGAACTCGAGCAGTCGAGCGGGCGAGAGGATCGCGGTCAGGGGCGTTCGTGTCTCGTGGGAGAGCAAGCCGAGGAATTGGCTCTTGAGGTCGTCGACCTCCTCCACCGAGCGCAGCTTGAGGTAGACGTCGAGCTTGGCGCGGAGTTCGTCGCCCGAGAAGGGCTTGGTCACGTAGTCGTCAGCACCGGCTTCGTAGCCTTCGAGGCGTTCTTCGAGCATGGCTTTGGCCGACACGAGGATGACCTTCACGTGCCGCGAGCGTGGATCGGCCTTGATCTGCCGGCAGACCTCGTATCCGTCGATACCGGGCATCATGATGTCCAGGAGGACGATGTCGGGGCGGAAGGTCGGGAGCGTGTCCAGGCATTCCTGGCCGGACGCCACGACGATGAGGTCGTAGTCCTCTTCCAGGTATTCCATGACGACGATCCGATTCATCGGGTCGTCATCCACGGCAAGAATCCTCGGGCGGCGGTTCATCCTCGACCTCCCAGGTCGATGGTCAGGGGAAGGCACGTGGTCATGAGACGACCTTCTCGTTCACGACGATCTTCGAGCTCGGGCCGTTCTTGTCGGCCGGCTGCATGTTCGCGTCACTCGTGATCGGGAGCTCGATCGTGAAGACCGCGCCTCCATCCGGGTGGTTGTGGGCGTAGATCCGGCCATGGTGGACCTGGACGATCTGCTCGCAGATCGCCAGACCCAGGCCGGTCCCACCTGCCCCGGTCTTCGTGGTGGAACTCTGTTCGAACTTGCGGAAGATCAGATCGAGATCTCCCTGCGGAATGCCAAGGCCCTCGTCTCGGATCACGATGCATGCGTTGTCGCCGTCTCGATGGACTTCGACCCATACGTTCCCGCCGTCGGGCGAGAACTTCACCGCGTTGTGCAGGACGTTGTGGATGACCTGCAGCATGCGATTGCGATCGATCGGGATGTGGATGTCCTCGCGCACGTCGAAGTGCAGCTTCATCTGGCGGTTCGCGAAGAGGGAGCGTGACTCGTCGACCGCATTACCGACCACGATGCCGAGTTCGTTCATGCCGAACTCGAACTTCATCTTGCCGGCCTCGAGCTTGGAGAGATCGAGGAGTTCGTTGAGAAGGCCGAGCAGACGGCCGCCGGAGTCGAGGATGTGGTCGAAGTAGCCGGGGAGTTTGTGCATGCGTCCCTCGGCACCTTTTCGCTTTCCGAGGTCAGCGAAGCCCAGGATCGCGTGCATGGGCGTGCGGAGTTCGTGGGATACGTTCGCGAGGAACTCGCTCTTCGCGCGCACGGCGGCTTCGGCGTCTTCTTTTGCGCGGGTGAGCTCAACCGTGCGCTCGCGCACACGTTGTTCGAGCGTGCCGCGGTGATTGCGCAGCTCGTGATCGCGTTCCTGGATCCGACCCATCATGGCGTTGAAGCCGCGGATCAACGCGGCGATCTCTTCCGAGGCCTGGTCGGCCGCGCGCAGGGAATAGTCTTCCTCGTGCGTGATGCGTTGGGCGGTCTCGGCCAGCTCACCGATGGGTCGCGCGATCGCCGTCTGCATCTTGCGAGCGATCAATACGGCGATGAGTACGGCTCCGACGAAGATCAATGAGAAGGTCAAGGCGAAGCGTTGCGTCCTCGTCCACAGCGGACTCAGGTCCGTGGTGATGAAGAGGGTTCCGACGTGTTTCCCCGCGTTGTCGATCCTCCGCATCGTCTGGTAGCGGTTGGCGAAGTAGCCGGTCTCGAGGTTGCCGTGTTGGCTCGTGTCGGGGTGGCGCTGGTACTGCGACATCGTGTCGCCCGCCGCGGTCACCAGCGTTGCCAGCTGAACGTGTTCGACGTATTCGAGCGCTTCGAGGGTTTCCGTGGCGACCGATCGGTCGTCGAAGATCAGTGGCGCGAGGAGATTCTGGGCGATCACCTCGACGAGGGTGTCGACGTCGGCACGCAGCGAACGCGAGGTCAGGTAGGCCTCGAGCGAAAGTACGGCGACGGACACGATCAGCAGCTCGGCCACGGCCAAAGAGACCAGGGCGAGCAGGATCTGTCCTCGAATGGAAGCTGGGCGACGCACCAGGGTTTCCGTTTCTGCATGCCAATTCGACGCTGCCAGGGCGTACGCCCGAGCAGGACGATCGCGAAGCGAGCGTCGACGTGATTTTCGTCCGGTGACGATCGGAACTTGAGGGAGCATTGTGGGTCTCGGGTCCTCCCCTTGACCGCCGCGCGCGTCCGATCGAGGATCGAGACCTCTTCGCGAACTCCTGGGAAAGGACCGGACATGCAACACGACTTCGAGGACCAGGTCGCCCTCGTCACGGGTGCGAGCAGCGGAATCGGTAGGGAAACGGCTCTCATGATCGCCCGGCGGGGCGGTCGGGTGGTCGCGACGGGGCGCAACGAGGCCGCGCTGGAGGTCCTCCAGGACGAAGCGAGTGGCGCAGATGGCGAAGTCGTCCGGATCGCCGGTGACCTCACCGAAGCGGCCTTCCGGGGGCGCCTCGTGGAGTTCGCGGGCGCTGCGGCCGGTTCCGACGGGCTGGACGTCCTGGTCAACGCGGCTGGGATCATCGGCTCCGGGAGCGTCGAGGCGACCTCGCTCGAGGCCTTCGACCAGATGATGGACGTGAACGTGCGGACCCTCTTCGATCTCAGCCGGCAGTGTTTGCCGCTGCTCGAGCAGGCACCCGGTGCGATCGTGAACGTGAGCAGCGTGACCGGGACCCGCGCCTTCCCGGGCGTGCTTTCGTACTGCGTGTCGAAGGCCGCGGTCGACCAGATGACCCGCTGCATGGCGCTCGATCTGGCGCCGAAGGGCGTCCGGGTCAACGCTGTGAATCCCGGCGTCGTGCGCACGAACCTCCACCGGGCCGGCGGGATGGACGAGGAGAGCTACGCCTCCTTCATCGAGCGCAGCGCCGGGACGCATCCGTTGGGGAGGCCGGGAGAGCCCGAGGAAGTCGCCGAGTTGATCTGCTTCCTGGCCTCGTCGCGGGCCGGATGGATCACGGGGGAATGCGTCGCCGTCGACGGAGGACGGGCGCAGACCTGCGCACGATGATCGCGGGCGCGGGAAGGCGGGGCCATTGCCTCGCCTCGCGCCGTATCGCATACTGGGATCAGGCACTGGCTGCCCAGTGAACAGATGCGACTCTTCTTCGCCGTCGACCGCGCATTTCGCCGAAGCGCGGGCTGCGGATCCGTCGAAAAGACCGCCACGCCCTCGCACTCGTGGAGGTCGGAAGGCTGGACCGATGCGCCTCTCGCTCAGCGTCGTCGTCCCTCTCGTCCTCTTCTCGGTCGTCGCCCAAGCCACCTTCTTGCGTGATCGACCCGAAGAGCGCACCGACCCGCCCGAGTACCGTCGCGGGGAATCACGACTCGTGAGCACCGGAACCCTCGACGCGCTGCTACAGCGCGAATCGGCCGGGCCGGACACCTTCGACCTCTACGGGGGACCGCGCAATCTCCTGCGCGACCCGGACGGTGTCCCCGGTTCCGGTGACGAATACGTCGAAGGCAAGTTCGAGGACGCTCTCGGCTTTTCGCCGAGCGGACTCAGCTCATCGCCCGGAGACTGGACCGCCGTCGATCGCAGCGAACGCGACAGCGGGAGCGGAATTTCCACCTTCGGCGCCGATCTCCTCGGCAACGCCGGCCCGGGCAACCACGCGTGGTGGATCGGTCTCGAGGCCGACGACCCGCGGGCCGCCACCTGGGAGTCAGCCCCTGGATACGGCAACGGCTGGAACGAGACCTTCCACTTCGAGAGCCCGCCGGTGAGTGACCCGAACGCGGGACAGACCGTTGGCCTGGGCTTCGTGTTCAACTACGACACCGAGCCGATGTACGACTACGTCTACGTCGAGTACCAGAAGGGCGACTCCTGGGTGGAGGTCTTCTCGGCCGACGGCGCGACCTCGGGAATCTCCGGTCAGATCGTGGCCCCCGGAGAACAATTCGCAGGACACGTGGACGCCCTGCCGATCGTCTACGACGGCGCGGACTACCCGGACGACCGCATCCGGATCCGGATCCGCTTTTCGTCGGACTACGTCTACTCGGACGAAGACGGCCTTTTCGACACGATGGGGGCGATCCAGTTCGACGACGTCGAAGTCACGGCCATCGACGGAACCTGGACCGAGGACTTCGAGGGCGAGCTGGACGCTTCCGTCTTCCGTCGCGGCGAGTCCCCGTTCGCGGGGGACTTCGCGAGCCTCTTCGATCTGATGACCGACATCGATCCCTGCGCCGAGAACCAGTCGGCGAAGGTCGGATTCATCGACTTCGGCCAGGCGCCGCCGAACGGCCCGGGCCTCGACGGCACGGTGAGCACCGGCGGCTCGATCTCGGACGACTGGAACTACGGGATCAGCGGCGGCTACGTCGTCAACTACACCGGCGGGATTGGGGATCCGGTGCTCAGTCCGATCCACAACGAGGTCTGGAGCCCACCCTTCGACTGGGATCTGCCGGGTTCGGCCGACGACGCAGCCGAGTTCGTCGGCTCGGCCTTGAGCTTCTCGGTGTGGGAGCACCTACCGCTGATCAACGGCATGTTCTTCGTGTGGCACGTGCGCTACGAGGAGAGCGGTGTGTGGTCGCCGTGGATGAACGAGTTCTTGGTCTACTACGGCAGCGATCCGGTCTGGACACGCCGCCACTTCGACACGTCCGAACTGATTCCCGCGTCGGCGGATCGCGTCCAGATCGCCCTGGGTGTGCGTGACTTGTCGATCGAATTCTCGTTTCCCGGCGACGACGCCACGCCCGCGCCATTCTTCGACGACGTGCGCTTGGTCAAGTACCGCATCGACGGTCCGGTGCTGTCTGCGGAGAAGAGTTGGCTTCCGCAGGACGCCTTTCCCGCGAGTGGGACCTTCGACGTCGCGACGGTGGCCGGCAGGGGTGCGATGGACGTGCGCGTCGACATGGGACGCGACATCGCGCGCAACAGCAGCGAAGCCATCGTGTCGGGCGATTCGCTCGTCGTGATCGCGGAAACCGTCATCGAGGGCGCACCCCTCGTCGATCTGCGTCTGGTGTGGAGCCTGCGCCAGAATCCGGTCTTCGAAGCGGCGCTTCGCCTGGATCCATCGGCGGCGGGATTCGACGACTTCCAGGAGACCGTCGACGGTTCGGTCACGACCTGGTCTGGGTCGGTCGCGGCCGATCCGGTGACCCTCGAAGGCGGCGGCGTCGAAGGTCGCTTCTTCGCGGACCTGCCCGACGAGAACTTCATGTACCCAGGCGACGTGCTCCACTTCTACTGGCAGGCCGAGGACGGCGAGGGACGCGTGTCGACGCTGCCGGCGGACGTCAGCGGTTACGGTGTGTTCGATGCGGAGGGACGCACGGAATACGACCGCCGATGGACGATGCGCGCCTTGCCTTCGGTCGCGCAGAGCGCGGACCGCCTCAAGGTCCTCGTCGTCGATGACGCAGAGACCGACGCGGAGATCGAGACCTTCCTCGCCGCCACGTCGCGGCGCGACTTGATCGAAGGTGTCGACTTCGACGTGTACCGGGTTCGCGATCCGGAGCGCGAGGACTCGAACGGGATCGGCGCGGCCGCCGGGCCGACGCCGCTCGGCGATCGTCGCGGGCCGGGCGCGACCGTGGCCCAGATCGCGGGCTACGAGGGTATCCTGGTCCTGGCCGGTGGCCAGTTCCGCGGTGTGCTCAGCGATGGCTCGAACGATTACTGGAGCGACAAAGGGGACGACCTGGGTCTCCTAGAGAGCTTCGCCGATCTCCCGGGGCCACGGTTCGTGGCTCTTGTCGGCGACCGGGTGGCGGAATCCCTCAACGCGTCGACTTCCTCGGGAGGGGTCTCCTACCTCACGAATCGCCTCGGCGTGGAGTTCCGGTCGACGGACGTTTCCGGGCGTTTCCAGGGAACGAAGAACCTCATGGTCTCGCCGCTGCTCTTCGGCCTTGGCTGGACGGTCATCGGTGGTTGCCCCGAATACGCCCTGCTCGACGAGATCGGTCCGATCGGGGCCGCCGTCTCCGGCTGGGTCTACGTCGATCCGCAGACCCAGAGCCCTTCGTCGGTGTCTGCCGGTGTGGTGCACGAGACCCTCGGCGCCATCACTTTGAATCGAGTCATCCACGCCCTGTTGCCCTACCGACTCTCACTGGTCGGCGGCGGAACGGGGGGATACCCAGGGGCGGACAGGCTCTTCGACGCGCTCTTCGACCATCTCACCGGGATCTGGGTGGGTCCGCCTCTCGACGCGCCGGTCGACGTCCGGGATCCGTCCGTCGACCTCTACCCGAATCCCTTCAACCCCAGCACGAAGATCGACTTCGTCCTTCCGCAGGCCGGTGTCGAAGCACGTGTCGTGATCTACGACGTCCGCGGACAGCGCGTGCGCGTGCTGCACGACGGCGTGGCCGAGGTCGCCGATCTGGTCCTGACGTGGGACGGGACCGACGACCGCGGACGCGGCGTCGGCAGTGGCGTGTACCTGGTGCGCGCCGAGACGACGGGCTTCCGCCAGACGAAGAAGGCCGTGCTCGTGAAGTGATCGTCCGCTGACGGAAGCAGACACGAAGCGACCCCCGATGCGATCCATCGGGGGTCGTTCCTTTGCACGGGACTCGAGCAGGCTTTCTAGGCTCGGCCCTCGCCCGCCTTCGCGATCAGCCGGTTCACGCGCGCGGCCATCGCCGCCGGATCCTCGACCGTCGACCCCTCGGCGATCACCGCCTGCTCGTAGAACAGGTTCGCATAGTCCTCGACCCGCGGATCCGAAGGATCCTTGTCGTAGAGCGCCTGCACGGCCTTCACGGCCTCGTGCTCGACGTTGAGTTCGAGGATGCGCTGGGGGGGCGGGAGTTCGTCGCCGCGGCCCATGCGTTTCATCAGGCGCTCCATGTGCGCGCTCATGCCGTAGTCGTCGGCGACCAGAACGGCCGCACTCTCGCGAAGACGCTTCGATGTGCGGACTTCCTTCAGGCCCGGCAGGGCGGTCTTCATGAAGGTGAAGAAGCCCTCCATCTCCTCCGGCGTGTCGTCGCTCGCTTCGTCTTCCTTCTCGAGTTCGCCGCGGTCGGCGGCCTTGAGCGCCTTGCCTTCGAATTCGTCGAGGCGCGAGATCATGAACTCGTCGACCGGATCGGTGAGCAGTAGGACCTCCTCACCCTTCTCGCGCAGGGCCTCGAGAGCGGGCGACTTCTCGATCAAGGAACGACGCTCGCCGACCAGGTACCAGATCGTGTCCTGATCGTCCTTCATGCGCTCGACGTAGGTGGCCAGGTCGACTCGCTCGTCGTCCTTGGTGGCCGTGCTCTCGAAGAGCAAGAGCTTCGACAGGCGCTCGCTGTCGGCGGGCTCCTGCGCGACGCCTTCTTTCAGCGTGGAGCCGAATTCGGCGAAGAACTTCCGGTAGGCCTCGGCGTCCTTCTCCTTCATCTCCTCGAGGGTCTTGTAGATCTTGTTGACGACGCCTTTGCGGATCTGGGTCACGACGCGGTTCTTCTGCAGCGTTTCGCGGCTCACGTTCAGTGGGAGGTCGCTACTGTCGACGATACCCTTCACGAAACGCAGGTGCATCGGAAGCAGTTCCTCGCAGCGATCCATGATGAAGACGCGCTGGATGTAGAGCTGTAGACCGGCCTTCGGCTCGCCCCAGAAGTAGTCCATGGGCTTGCGTTCGGGCAGGTAGAGCAGCGCGCGGTACTCGAGTGTGCCCTCGGCGACGAAATGGATCGTCTTGGCGGGCTTGTTGAAGTCGCCCGAGATCTGGCGGTAGAACTCCTCGTGGTCGGCCTCGTCGACCTCCTTGGGATCGCGGAGCCACAGTGCCTGGCGTGAGTTCAGTGTCTGCTTTTCGCGGACCTTCAGCGTTTCGCCCTCTTCACCGCCTTCGAGCGGCTTCTCGACCTCGACCTCCATGGTGACCGGGTGCTCGAGGAAGTCCGAGTACTTCTTCACGATCGAGCGTAGGCGGTACTCCTCGAGGAATTCCTTCGCGTCGTCGCGCAGGTGAAGGACGACCTCGGTGCCACGCCGCGGCAGATCGACGTCTTCGAGCGTGTAGGTCCCCTTGCCGTCGGACTCCCACTTCACACCCTGCGAGGTGCCGGCCTTGCGGCTGATCACGCTCACCTTCTCGGCGACCATGAAGGCGCTGTAGAAGCCCACGCCGAACTGACCGATCAACTCGGGGCGCTCGGCGGCCTCGGCCTCGCGCAGGGCGGCGACGAATTCCTTGGTACCACTGCGGGCGATGGTGCCGAGTTGGTCGACGATCGAATCGGCCGACATGCCGATTCCGTCGTCGATCACGTGGAGCGTGCCGGCGTCGGTGTCGGCGCGCAGTTCGATCTCCCAGTCGTCGCCCTGGTCCTCGAGCAGGGCCGGATCGGAAAGGGCCTCGAAGCGCAGCTTGTCGATCGCGTCGCTCGCGTTGCTGACCAGCTCGCGAAGGAAGATCTCGCGGTCCGAGTAGAGGGAGTGGACGATGATGTCGAGCAGCTGCTCGAGCTCGGTCTTGAACTCGTGGGTGTGCACCTGACTCATGGCCTTGCACCTCGGGTCACGGGGTTTTCGATGGAGGAACGCTCGCGGCGCCCCGACTCAGGAGAACGGGGCGCGGCGAGGAATCTAGTCGAGAGTCGAGTCGAGGCAATGCCGCGGGGCGGACCTAGGCGGTTTCGCCGACCGGTCGGGGCTCGGTGATCTCCTTACGGAAGCTCGCCGAAAAGCGTCGGTGGTAGAGCACGGCCATGACCGCGCCGATCGCGAGCAACGCGGCGGACACGAAGAAGGGATCCTCCGGTCCGGCGGCGTCGAAAACCCAACCCGCGAGCAGCGGCCCGACGACACGGGCCAGGCTCCCGAGGGACTGGTTCAGCCCCAGGAACGCTCCCTGCCGTCCACTGTCGACCGCTCGCGACAGCAGTCCCTGCAGCGACGGGTTGTTCACTCCGAAGCCCATCGGCATGATCGCGCAGCCGAGAATCACGACCCACCAACTCGTTGCGAAACCAACGATCACGAAACCCAGGCCCAGCAACACCGGTCCGGCGATGATCAGTTTGGTCTCGCCGAAGCGCGGCACGAGGCGGCGGATCAATCCGCCCTGGACCAAGGCCGCCAGCAGACCGATTCCGAACATGTAGCGTCCGGCGAGCTTGGCCGCGCCCATGAGCTGCTCGGTGCTCGGATCGGTGATCGCCTGCGGAATGTTGAAGGCGCCGGGGAAGTTCGCGAGTCCGAAGACGATGAACATGGACTCGAAGCCGGAGAAGGCGAGGATCCCGATGAAGTACAGGACGAGAACGGTGCCGACGCGCGGTTCGCGCAGAGCGATGCTGACCGTCTCGAATCCGAAGACGCGCGAAGCCTGATCGCCGTGACGGCGCGGTTCCTTCAGGCGTGCGATCGCGATGACGGCGGCCACCGCGGACAGACCGGCCGCGAAGAAACCCGGAAGGGCCATCGAGTAGTGGGCCAGCTCGCCGCCGATCAGCGGACCGAAGGTGAAGCCCAGGCCGAAGGCGGCGCCGATCATTCCCATGCCCTTGGCGCGATCGGCGGGACTGGTGACGTCGGCGACGTACGCCTGGGCCGTCGCAACGTTCGCACCGAAGAAGCCCGCGAGGCTCCGCGAGACGAAGAGCATGGTCAGGCCCTGGGCGAGCCCGAACAAGACGTAGGAACCAGCCGTTCCGACCAGACCGATGATCAGGACCGGTCGTCGTCCGATCTTGTCGGAGAGTCGACCCCAGAAGGGAGCGAACACGAGCTGCATGAGCGAGAAGCTCGAGAACAGCAGTCCGATGACCAACCCGCTCGCGCCGTATTCCTGCGAATAGATGGGCAACAACGGGATGACGATCCCGAAGCCGAGCAGGTCGATGAAGACGGTGAGAAAAACCGGTAGCAGGGCACCGCGGTCGGTGCGTGTCGTTGCATTGTTCATGGGCCGCGCAGTCTAGCAGAAGGGGCGTCAGAAGCACGAACTAATGCACATTCACCAACTTCCGCCGCCATTCCTCACCGATTCGCACTCGACCACGCCTGGCGCGCTCCGCACACTGCAAAAGAACGGTGCTCCACCTGGGGAGCGACCTCCGCGAGCGCGCGCGGTCACAATGTACGCGAGGCGCGACCCGACGGAGACGCTCACGTCGCCCGCACTCGAAGCGGCACCAGGCCGAGAACAGGGGAAACGCTCTCACCGCCTTCGGAGGAAGGCAGCACCGCTTCGAGAGCCACGCCGCCGCACCACAGCCCCGTGATCCGCGACGGTGAATCGCCCATCGGTGGACACCCAGAGGGGCCGGGACCGTGTTCCGGCCCCTTCGTGCGTGTTCTCACCTCACGACCGCACGGGTCTTGGTCGCGGGCGAGCCTTGCGCTAGTCTCCGCCTTCCCTCGATCTCGAAGGTCTCGACCGGAACATCACGCCAGGGATCGACCATGGCCCGCACACACGACATCGAAGTCCACGGATTCCACTGTGATCTCTACGGTCACGTGAACAACGCGCGCTATCTGGAATTCCTCGAGGCCGCGCGCTGGAAGGCGCTCGACGGGGCGCTCGACGTCGACGCGTGGCACGCGCGGGGATGGCTCTTCGTGATCGCCCACATCGA
>JGI12109J20283_10374238_pt1 | contig 14150 bp, 9 predicted proteins | sample ElkSlonscriptome_12_FD_20283 | JGI IMG/M metagenome (IMG submission 20283) | reverse complement strand
TTCGCCGATCCAGCAAGACGACGCCTTCCACCTGGGATCGTTGACGAAGTCGATGACGGCCTCGATCGCGCTCCGTCTGAGTGGGGAGGGTCGGCTCGATCTCGACGACCGGCTCACGACCCTTCTCGACGACGTCTGGATGCACAGTGGCTACGCCGAGGTCACCTTTGCCGACCTCCTCACGCATCGCGCGGGAGTCGAGCCGTTGACCGAGGGTGATCTCCCACGCGAGGCGAGGTGGCGCGACGCAGGTGACGACCCGCGAGAGCAACGCCGCGCACTCGTCCGCGACGTCCTGTCACGGGCGCCGGCCGCGGCGCCCGGCGCGGCGATGCAGTATTCGAACGGGGGCTACGTGATTGCCGCCGTCGTCATGGAGCAGCTCACGGGCACGGCATGGGAAGACCTGGTCGTCGAGCACGTCTTCGAGCCACTGGCACTCGCCTCGGCGCACACCGGTTGGCCTTGGTCGCACGCCGAGGACACGACGCGAGGGCACTACACGGTCAACGGGAACCTGGTGGCGCAGGCCGACTCCGGATATGCACTCGACGGTCCCGTGGCCCCCGCGGGGGACGTGAGCACGAACGTCGCTGATCTCGCGCGCTACGGGGCGGCACACCTTCGTGCTCTGGCCGGCGACGACTCCTGGCTCGATCCGGCGCTGGCCGCACGGATGCACACCCCGGCCGGAGGTGGCGCCACCGGGTACGGGTTCGGTTGGTCGATCGATGTGATCGATGATCACGAAGTGCACCGCCACTCGGGGAGCGCGGGCACTTACTACGCCGTGATCGCGATCTGTCCCGAGGAAGGGCTCTCCATCGCCGCCGTGTTCAATGCCGGAGCGATGGGCTTGCAGTCGGCAGCCGATCGTGTGATGGGGTGGGCCTTCGCGCGCTGAGCGCGCTACTCGGAGCCGAGCAGCGACTCGACCTGCGCCCGGACCTCATCCTCGTCGAAGGCCGAGCGCCATTGCGCCACGACGTTGCCTTCGCCGTCGAGGAGGTAGGCCGCCGGAATCACCGGAACCTGGAACTGCCACCAGGCGGGATCTTCGCCGCCATCGTGGACGACGGGGTAGTCCAGAGGCCGTTTCGCGAGGAAGGCATCGACCTTCGCGCGTTCCTCGTCGATCGAGACGCCGACGATCCTCAATCCGTCGTCGGCGAAATTCCGTGCGAGTTCCTCGAGTTCGGGCATGGCCGCGATGCACGGGGTGCACCACGTGGCCCAGAAGTCGACGAGCAATGCGCGCTGACCGGTCGGGGTGATCGACGCGCCGTCGAGCGCGGTCCATTCGAATCCAGGCGCCGGACGCGGGAGGACCGGTGGGGTGTAGCCGCCGGGCATCTGGTCGAAGGCCTGCGCGCATCCGTCGGAACAGAAGCCGTAGTGGGCGTCGTCGAGGGTGCGGAAGGCGACGAACTCTTCGTTGCCGTGGTTCGCGCCGCGCACCGTACACACGGCACATTCGCCCTCGCGCGCGAAGCTCTCCGGCCATTCGTCGGCGTGGGCGTTCACCGCGATCATCGACAGGACGAGGCCGAGCGGGATCAGGTGTCTCATTCGGAATCTCCTCCGAAGCCGGTCGACAGCGAGACGCCGGCGTGTTCGAGCCAGACCCACAGCGCGGTCACGGTCACGCGACCGAAGGTGCCGCTCGCGAGAAGGTGCGAGCGCTGGCCGTCGTACATTCCACGCAGGTCGTAGTTCCCCCCGAGGTGAAGGGTTGCGCCGAAAGGCGCATTGAAGCCGTCGTCGGTCTCCGACCAGTTCAGGCTCACGTAGCCTGAGATGGGCACGTCGGGATGCGGGAAGCGCTTCGCCGCGGTCAGATAGACAGACGTCTTGTACGGGCCCGTTCCGATCCGGTCTGAACTCGTGCCGAGCGACAATGCCGGACGGGCGTGCGATTCGGTCAGCAGAAATACGTTCGCGAGCGGTCCGACTTCGGTTTCACCCGGGTTCCACTCGACGCCGACGTTCACACGGGGGTGGATTCGATACATCAAGGTGCCACGATAGCGAGCACGGTCGACGCCGATGTCGACGTAGCGCGCGCTCACTTCCCAATCGAACCGTTGGCCGCTCCCCCGGAGCGGTGCGCCCTCGCCGGGTCAGCCGACTCAGGTGGGCGCCAGGCTGGGCGGACGGCGGGGTGGGTCGGCTTCCTGGGCCATGGCGTCGGCGCCCGTCAGAAGGACGAGCCCGAGCAGCGCGAGAAAGATCATCGGAATCATTTCCTGGCGGGGGAGGTCATAGGATCGAGGCACGACGCGGTGAACGCCAGCGATTCGCCGATCGACGTGTTCAGTCGCACAGGATCGGCTGGCATGATCACCTTCGGAAGCGGTCAAGAACCGAGATACAATTGCAGCGTCCGGTGGAACGCGGCAGAAGCGCTGACGCGCAGCAGGGCCCGGTTCATCTCTTCACGGCGCGGGGCACCGGTCGGGACCACGAAGCCGTAGTCCTGTCGTTCGAGCGGGCGAGGCAGGACTTCGAGACCGTCGAAACCGTGCTCGCGGATCGCCCACTGCAGGATCGGCGCGTCGTGGACGACCGCATCGACCTCTCCGCGATGGGCCGCGCGCACCGCATCCTCGGCGGTGTCGAAGAGAACGGGATCGATTCCTTCGCCTTCGAGCCACGCGGCACCGGTCGTTCCCGAGAGTGCAGCCACGCGGAGGCCTGGAAGATCTTCGGGCCCTTCGATTCCACGTGCCAGCGATTGGACGGTCAGCGCGGTCGCGATCGACGCGGTGAAGAAAGAGATCACGATGATGCTTGCGAACATCCACACGAGGGCGACGATACGGCCGCCGATCGTGCGCGGTGCCTTGTCGCCGTAGCCCACGGTCGTCATGGTGACGGCGGCGAACCAGAAGCCCGACCACAAGCCGCGCGTGGGAGCGGTCTGGAACTCCTCGGTGTTCACTCGGCGTTCGAGTAGCCACATCAGGGCTCCGATACCGAGCAGCAACACGGCAAGGGCGCCGACGGCACGCGCGAAGTCGAGCGACAGGACGTTCTGCAGGACGACCGTCCATGCCGAGCCCGACGACGGGGCGGCGATGGCCAGACCCGAACTCAGGAAGGGGTGCAGGAAGTCGAGCCGGACTTCGCGTTCGGCGGTCAGCGTGGGCGCGCCGACCCCGACGTCGGCTTCGCCCGCGGCGACGGCGTCGAGCATGGCGTCGAGGTCGCTCGGCTCGAACTCGTAGGCGATCTGCAGGTCTTCGGCGATGCCACGCCAGAGCGCGATGCTGATGCCGGAATAGTCGCCGCCGCCTTCGTCGATCACGAAGGGCGGCGCGACGCGCACGAGAACACGGAGCGGCTCGGCGTCGGGCGTCTGGGCCACGGAGTCGCCGCGCACGGCCAAGAGAGCCACGGCGCAGGTGAGCAGGACGAGAATCGAGTTTCGGTTTCGGTGTCGCATGCCACGACCTTGGCATTGCGTCCCGGGTCGGTCAAGCAGGCCTCCGGGCACGGAGTGGAGGGGAGCCTCCCCGCTCCGGCCCGGATCACCTTCGCCAATTACTTCAGCAGTACCATTTTGGCCGCGGACGCGTCGTCGCCCACCAGGCGTGCGTAGTACACGCCCGAGGCGACTTCATGACCGGTGTCGTCGCGGCCGTCCCAGGCAATGCGGTTTTCGCCGCGGTTGCCCAGTCCACGGAAGGTCCGCACGAGACGTCCGGCCTGGTCGAACACCGTGAGCTCGTAGGTGCCGCCGGCTTCCATCTCGAAGCGGATCTGCGTGCGTGCGTTGAAGGGGTTCGGCGCGTTCTGCAGCAGCTTCACGCGCTGCGTCGTGGCGACACCGTCGACGCTCGTGGCCACGCCCGAGTCCCAGTAGACGTCGTCGATCGCGAACTCGGCGCCGGTGCCCTGGCGCTCGAGGATGACGAAGCCGTAGCTGAGCATGCGCAGGTCGATCGCCAGTCCACGGATGTCCTGGACCGGAATCATCGCCTGACCCCACTCGCCGTCACGCTGCAGGCCGTACTTCGTCTGGAAGGCGGGGAACTCCACGTAGTTCTGGTTGCCCCACGCGTCGATGATGCCGATTTCGAAGGTCACGTTCGCGGGCATCTTGATGCGGAAGTTCAAGGTTCCATCGCCGAAGTCGAAGACGTTGAGCGGCTGGGTCGCCAAAATGCCGGCGCCGAACCATCCCTTGCCGTCGGTGCGCCAGGTCAGGACGTTGTCGCCTTCGTAGGGCGCGATCGTGCCGTCGACGAGCGTGCCTTCCCAGACGAAGATCTCCGAACTGATGGTCGGGACGAGTTCGGTGGTGGTCGGCGTGGTGTCGGTGAACAGACCCACGCTCCCCTGGCGGAACTCCGGCGGGCCCAATTTGACCTCGCCCTGTCCGTTCCACTCGTAGACGCGCACGTAGTCGACCCACAACTCCGCCGGGAGCGGCATGGTGATCGGCGCGCCGCCTTCGCCGAGTACGGCCGCGTCGGTGAAGCCGCCACCGATCGCCAGGTTCACGAGCATGTAGAAGGGCTGACGGAACTCGTCGCTCTCCTCGTCGATCGTGAAGGGCGTCGCGAAGAGATCGTGCTCGATGCCGTCGTCGACGACGACGAAGCGGATGCTGTCTTCGTCCCAGTACATGCGATAGATCAGGAAGCGGTCGACCAGTCCGTCGACCTGGTCGTAGTAGGGGCGTGCGTAGAGGTCATCGGGGTCGTAGGCGAGGCTCGCTGCGCCGCTCGGATTGCCGGGGTTCACGGCGGCGTCGGTGTAGAAGAGCGCGTTGGCGCCGACGGCCTCGTTCACGGTGGCGTCGTCGGTGCCGAGGCCACCGTTGTGGGTGTCGTGGAGGTCGCGGCCACTCTGCTTGCCGCCCATTTCCATCATGTCGAGCTCGCCCGAGCGCGGCCAACCGAGGTTGGTGGTGCCGAGCAGCCAGAAGGCGGGCCAACCGCCCAGGTCCAGATCGGGCACTTTCACCCGTGCCTCGATCATGCCGTAGTGCACGGAGACCTTCGACTTGCTCATCAAGCGGCCCGAGGTGTACTGCAGCGGATTTCCCCACTGATCGGTGATGCCGGGGCCACTCTGCTGCCGTGCTTCGATCCGCAGGCCCATGTTGCCCGGCTCGCCCGGAATCTCGGCCACCGAGACGTTGTCGGGGCTGTAGTACTGGAGCTCGCCATTGCCCCAGCCCCAGCTCCCGTTGCCCGTGAGCGCGATCCAATTGTCCAGGGAGGAGAATTCGTCTTCCCAGAGCAGCGGTCCGACCTGCGCCGAGGCGTGGGTCGAGGCAACGAGAAGGAGTGTGAGCACGGCGGTGCGGATCTTCATGGATTCGGGTCCCTTGGATGCGCGGAAAAGGGGGGCGTCTCGGATGGACCCGTCGAGTATGGACTTTGTTCGGGTGCCGAACAAGGCCCCTGTGCACAAAGAAACAGGGCCGGTCTCGAAGGACCGGCCCTGATCTTGGGTACTTTTGCTCGATTTGCGCCGGTGTCAGTCCTCGATCTCGACGAGTTCGACGTCGAAGACGAGCGTCGCGTTCGGCGGGATCGGGCCGCGGCCGCGCGGGCCGTAGGCGAGGTCCGACGGGATCACGAGCCGGCGCTTCTCGCCGACCTGCATGTCGAGCAGGGCCTCGTCCCAGCCGCGGATCACGTTGCCCTGACCGACCGGGAATTGGATCGGCCGGTTGCGGTCATAGCTGCTGTCGAACTTGGTGCCGTCGGCCAGAGTTCCCGTGTAGTGGGCCGAAACGACCTGCCCGGTCGTCGGCTTGGCGCCGTCGCCTTCCTGGGTCACGACGTAGCGCAGGCCGCTGTCGGTGGTGACGATGTCCGCTTCACCGTTGGGGGCGACCTCGAGCAGCTTCTGCTTGAGGTTCTCCATCTCGGCCGCCATCGCCTCCTCGCGGGCCTTCTTCTCCGCATCGAGCGCATCGGTGATCGTCTTGGCCGCGTCGAAGTTCTTCGCCGCGTCGCCCTTCCGCACGATCCGGACCTCGTTCAGCATGATGTCCTCGACCGGGGTCGAGTTCTGCTGCCCGGTCTTCGGCACGTCCGCCATCGCATCCACGACGTCCTGCCCGCTGACGACCTTGCCGAAGACACTGTGGCGGTCGTCGAGGTGCGGGGTGGCGACGTGGGTGATGAAGAACTGGCTGCCATTCGTTCCCGGGCCCGAGTTGGCCATCGAGAGCACGCCGGGGCCGTCATGGCGCAGCGACTCGTCGAATTCGTCGGCGAACTTGTAGCCGGGGCCGCCCATGCCGTTGCCGAGCGGATCGCCGCCCTGGATCATGAAGTTCGGGATCACGCGGTGGAACTTGGTGCCCGAGTAGAGCGGTCGGTCGGTGACCTCGGTCTGCGTATTCGGGTCGGTCCACGCGTGGGTGCCTTCGGCGAGGGAGACGAAGTTCGCGACGGTCACGGGGACCTTCTCGAACTCGAGCTCGCACACGATCTCACCCATCGAGGTGTCGAAAACGGCGTAGAGTCCGTCCTCGGCCGGTACGGAGCCGGCGTCGGCGGTTTCGCTCGCGTCGGAAGTCGCGTCTGAATTCGCGCACGCACCACTGGCCAGGAGGAAGACGGTCAGCAGGGGCAGGACGATCACACGGGGCGCAAGGCGTTCGAAGAGCATGGATCCTGGGCCTCGGGTTGGGGATTCGAAGGGGTCCGGGCCCGCCAGGGGCCCGATGCATGGTCGGCCCAAGGGGCCGATCGTGCAAGCCAGTGGTCTCCTTGACGCCCCTGCAGGCCCTCTCTACCCTCTCGGGATTCCGTTTCCAAGGCAGGAGGCTGGCCCTTGCACCGCTCGAACCGACTTCGATTCCACCACCCCGGCCGACTCGGGGGCCCTTGGTCGGGCCTTCGCGCGATCGCCGTCGCCGTGCTGCCATGGGTCCTCGGCGCGTGCGCCGGCGCGGGTTCCCAGCTGGAGATGCAGGACGCGAATTCCGCCCCGAACCCGGAAGGACGTGCGATGTCCGCATCCGTCCCCTCCGCCCTGACCGAGGGCATCGCGAGGCACACGCTCGCCAACGGCATGACCGTCCTGATCAAGCAGACTCCCGGCACACCGGCCGTGGCCGTCGTGACGCACGTCAAGACGGGTTACTTCCACGAGCCCGACGAACTCGCCGGGATCAGCCACGTGATCGAACACATGTTCTTCAACGGGACGCCCGACCGACCGCACCCGGAGGCGATCAGCCAGGAGACCAAGCAGCACGGGGGCAGCCTGAACGCGGGGACGATCTACGATCGCACCAGCTACTACGTGGTCATGCCGCGGGATCGCTGGAAGGAAGGTCTCGCTGTCCAGGCCGACGCGTTGCAGAACCCGCTCTTCGACCAGGACACGCTCGACCGTGAGATGCAGGCGATCCTTCAGGAGGCGCGGCGCAAGCTCGACAATCCGGCTGCCTTCGGTCGTGAGAAGATGTTCGAGCTGGCATTCGACGAGCATCGCATGCGCCGGTGGAGGATCGGCACCGAGGACGTTCTGACGAAGTTGGACCGCGACGACCTCGTGAGCTGGTACGAAGACCACTATCGCCCGTCGAACATCGTCCTGAGCGTCGTCGGCGACGTCGAGCCCGACGAGGTGCTCGCCGCCGTCGAGGCCGAGTACGGATCGATGGAGCGTGGGCATCTGCGCCAACACACCGGCCCTTCCGAGCCGCGTCAGGACGGGTTTCGCTACGACCGCCTTCGGGGTGAGGTCGAACGCGGCTACACGTTCGTCGGTTTCCACACGCCCGGCGAAGGGCATCCCGACAATCCGGCGCTCGATGTGCTGGCCACCGTGCTGGGTACCGGCCGCAGTAGTCGTCTGCAATCGCGTGTGAAGGAAGAGCTGGGCATCGTCACATCGGTGGGCGCGGCGTGCTACCAGTACGACGACGTCGGCCTCTTCGAGGTCAGTGCGACCTTCGATCTGATGAAGACCGAATGGGTCAGCCGCGAACTCTTCGTCGAGCTCGAGCGGATCAAGTTCATGGGCCCGACCGAATCCGAGATCCAGCGCGCACGCAACATCCTGGAGGCCGGCGAGGCTTTCGGTCAGGAATCGGCTCTGGGTCAGGCCCAGATGCTCGCCAGCTACGAAGCCGCCGGCGACTACAAGGACTACGATCGCGAGCTCGCGGCGCTGCGCGCGGTGACCGCAGACGACGTGAAGCGTGTCGCCGAGACTTATCTGAGCTTCGACAACGCGACGCTCCTGGAGTACGTCACCTACCAGGTCATCGGCGAGCGTTCGCCCGAGGAACAGCGGGCACACCTCGAGGGCGCAGTCATGGCCGCCGTCGACGCGTTGCCCGCCGTGGGATTTCCCGACGAGCGGCCCAGCCTGAAGTCACGCGATCAGATCGCCGTCCATGCCGAGCAGCTCACCACCGGAGACATCGAATCCGGGACACGCCGGCGATTCGAGCTTCCTGGTGGTGGCGTTCTCGTCGTGGAGGAGAATCCGACGGCGCCCACCGTGTCGGCCGGCATCTACTTCTACGGCGGTCGCACGATCGAGACCCAGGACGACATGGGCGTCACGCAGATGATGCAACGGTTGATGGTCAAGCAGACGCGGCACCGCTCGGTCGACGAACTCTCTGCCGAGATCGAATCGCTGGGTACGCAGGTGCAGCGCGTCGGCAACGACGACTGGTTCGGATTCTCGGTGTCCAGTCGGTCCGAGGACTTCGCGTCGGCTTTCGACGTGCTCTTCGACGTGGTCAGCGAGCCGAAGTTCACACGCGATCAATTCGAACACGAGCGTGAATTGCAGATCGCCGCGATCAAGGCGGTGCAGGACCAGTCCGGTGCCCTCGCCGTGCAGCTGTTGCGCAACGCGCTCTATCGCCAGCACCCCTACGGGATGCCGGAGCTCGGAGCAGAAGTCGCCCTCAAGCGTCTCGACGCCGATCGCGTCGACATGCACCACTTCGACACCGTGCGCCCGGAGATCATGACGATCAGCGTTTCCGGTCGCGTCGACGCCGACGCCGTGTTCGCCATGGTATCCGACTACGTCGGCAGCTGGCGTGTCGAAGGCCAGCCGATCCCCAGTTCCTTCGATGCGTTCTACGGTCCCGAAGGCGTCGAGCAGGTTCCGCCCCTGTTGGCCACCAACGAGAACCGCCTACAGAAGGACAAGGCGCAGACCGCCATCGTTCTGGCCTTCCCCACCGTCGACCGCCGGCATCCGGATGCACCCGTGCTCGAGGTCCTGTCGGCGATCACGGGTGGAATGGGCGGTTCCTTCTTCGAGGAGATCCGTGGCAAGCGTGGCCTGGCCTACCAGGTGTCGACCTTCAGTGCCACGCGCACGCTGGGCGGCTTCTTCGGGACCTACGTCGCGTGTTCGCCCGAGCAGGAGAGCACCGTGATCGAGCTCGTCCTGGAGCTCCTCACCGAACTGTCGACCGATCCACCGTCGCAGGAAGCGCTCGAACGGGCACAGAACTACTTGATCGGCGCTCGTGAGATCGGGACCCAGACCAACGCTGCGCGTGCCGGTCGCATGGCCGCGACGATGCTCTCCGGTCGTCCGCTCGATTTCATGGACGGCTACGAAGATCGCATCCGGGCCGTCACACGCGAGGATCTCGCGCGCGTCGCACAGAGCTACTTCGTCGATGCCAACTACGGCGTCGCGGTCGTCGAGGGCATCGCGGGTCGCGGCGCCACTCCCGAGGAATCCCGCTAGGCGAGGCAAACACCATGTCGACCAGTCCCGAATCGAGCCAGGCGATCCGTCAGGCCTTCCTGGACTTCTTCGCCGCGCGCGACCACGAAGTGGTTCCCAGCGCAACGCTGATCCCGCAGGATGATCCCACGTTGCTCTTCACCAACGCGGGCATGAACCAGTTCAAGGCCCTGCTCCTCGGCGCCGAACGACGCAGCTATGTCCGCGCGACCGATGCACAGAAGTGCATGCGGGTGAGCGGCAAGCACAACGATCTCGAAGCGGTGGGCCGCGATGGCCGGCACCACACCTTCTTCGAAATGCTCGGAAACTGGTCCTTCGGCGATTACTACAAGCGCGAAGCGATCGAGTGGGCCTGGGAGTTCCTGACGAAGGTCATGCAGCTCGACGAGTCCAAGCTCCTGATCAGCGTCTACAAGGATGACGACGAGAGCTTCCAGATCTGGAACGAGGTCGTGGGTGTTCCGGCCGAGCGAATCTATCGCCTGGGTGATCTCGAGAAGGGCGACGAAGAGAACTTCTGGTCGATGGGTGACACCGGACCCTGCGGTCCGTGCACCGAGATCCACTTCGACCAGGGTCCTGAGCTCGCGTTGGGCGACGATCGGCCGCTCGGGGAGAACGACAGCGATCGCTACCTGGAGATCTGGAATCTCGTCTTCATCCAGTACGACCGCGACGGAGCCGGCGAGCTCAGCCCGTTGCCGTTGCAGAGCGTCGACACCGGCATGGGGCTCGAGCGCCTGGTCGCCCTGAAGCAGGGCGTGACGAGCAACTACGGCAGCGATCTCTTCACGCCCATCATCGAGTGGGTCGCCAAGGAGAGTGGCGCCGATCCCAGCGACTCAGAAAAGAAGATCAGCATGCAGGTGATCGCGGATCACGTGCGCGCGATGACCTTTGCGGTGGCCGATGGCGGGCGCCCGGGCAACGACGGCCGCGGCTACGTGCTGCGCCGCATCTTGCGCCGCGCCGTGCGTCACGGACGCAACCTCGGCTTCGGCGGGCCCTTCCTGTATCGCTGTGCCGAGGTCGTCATCGAGCAGATGGGCGACCACTACACCGAGATCCGCGAAGCGCGGGATCACGTCCAGCGCGTCATCAAGACCGAAGAGGAGCGATTCCTCGAGACCCTCGACCGCGGTCTGCAGAAGTTCGAGGAGTTCGCCGCCGAGGCCGTCGATCGCGGCGACGAGCAGATCACGGGTGCGCAGGCCTTCATGCTGCACGACACCTTCGGCTTTCCCGTCGACCTCACCGGCGTGATCGCCGAGGAGAAAGGCCTGACCGTCGACGACGAGGGTTTCAAGGTCGAAATGGAGAAGCAACGCGAGCGCGCGCGCGCCGCCGGCAAGTTCAAGGCCGGAGATCGGGGCGAGGAATGGCATTGGTTCGCGGGCGAGCCCGGCGCCGACCGTGACGCCGTCCGGTTCGTCGGCTACGACAGTCTGCGGGCCGAGACGAAGCTCATCGGCGTCCGCCCGCTCGACGGAGACCAGTACGAGGTCAGCATCGATCCAACGCCCTTCTACGCCGAGAGCGGCGGCCAGGTCGGCGACACCGGCGTGATCGCGGGCAAGGGCCTGCGCCTCGAAGTTCTCGACACCCAACCGGGTGGGGGCGGGGCGGTGAGTACCGTGCGTGTGATCGAGGGATCGCTCGACGGTGACGACGTCGCGTTGCGCGATCTCGTCGCCGAAGTCACCGCCGGCAAGCGCCTGTCGACGATTCGGAATCACACCGCCACGCACCTCTTGCACGCCGCACTACATGAGCACGTTGGCGAGCACGCGACTCAGGCCGGTTCGCTGGTGAACGAAGACAAGCTGCGTTTCGACTTCCACCACGACGGAGCGTTGGGCAAGGACCTGCTCGACACCCTGGAGGCCGAGGTCAACGCGCAGATCCTCCAGGACTTCCAGGTGACGAAGCACGTCGACGTGCCGATCGACGATGCGAAGGCCATGGGCGCGGTCGCCATGTTCGGCGAAAAGTACGGCGACACCGTGCGCGTCGTGCAGGTCGCCGACGTGTCGACCGAGTTCTGTGGCGGTACCCATTGTGATCATACGGGGCAGATCGGGACCTTCCGGATCGTCGGCGAGAGCGCGGTGGCGGCCGGCGTTCGGCGCATCGAGGCCGTGACCGGCGCCGAGGCCGTGAAGCTCGCCCAGCGGGAACACGCGATCCTGCGCGGCCTGAGCGAGAAGCTCAGTGCGAAGCCCGACGAGATCTCCACGCGCATCGCGTCGCTTCAGGACGAGATCAAGGACCTGCGTGGTCAGCTCGACGAAGCGCGCAAAGCGCAGGCGGGGGACCTCGTGGGGTCGCTCGTCGCGGATGCGCGAGAGGTCGCCGGCGTGAAGCTCGTGGCCACGCGCGTCGAGGCCGCCGATCGGGGGAGCCTCATGACGATGGCCGACGAGTTGCGCGACGGTCTCGGCAGCGGCGTCGGCGTTCTCGCCACCGTTCTTGGCGGCAAGGGAACGCTCGTGGTCGTGGTCACCGACGACCTGGTGAAGGACGGCGTCCGTGCCGGCAACCTGATCAAGCCGATCGCGGCCGCGGCCGACGGGCGCGGGGGCGGCAAGCCGCACCTTGCGCAGGCGGGCGCGGATGCCGCGAAGCTCGACGCTGCGTTGGACGCGGCGGAGGCGGCGCTGGAGGAAGCGCGGGATTGAACGGGCCGGAGCCCCGGTCACGACGGGAGTGCCTCCAGGGTCTGATCACAGACGCGGAATCGGGATTCTGACATCGGCGTGATACCTTGCGGCGGTCGGCCTCGAGTCCTTGCCCGTCCGTGGAGATCACCGATGCCCCTTCGCGCATTCCGATCGGTATCCGTCGTCGTCTTGCTGACCGTCCTGCTCTTCGTCCTGGCCGCGCTACCCCGTGCAGCCGCCGCGAGCAATCGCTTGGACCCCCCGCCCGACGAGGCGCGGCATCCTCAGCTCAGCGGCGTCTGGTACATCGCCTACGTCCACGAGGACTTTCACGCCGACGTCGACCCGGCCCCGAACGTCAGTCGCTTCGAGATCCAGCGTGGCTACGTCACCTACCGGACCCGGATCAGTGAGACGCTCTCGGCGCGGATCACCTCGGACATCTCGGTCGACCAGGAGGGTGACGGCGCGGGCGACATCGAGCTGCGCCTCAAGTACGGATACGTGCAGTTCGTGGCCGGTCGCTTCGGCCCGCTGAACGGTACGCGTTTCCGGGTCGGCGTTCTCCCGACCCCCTGGCTCGATTTCGAACAGCGGGTGAACGACTTCCGCGTCCAGGGTCCGATGTTCCTGAATCGAGAGCGCGTGTTCATCTCCTCGGACTTCGGCGTGAGCTTCTCGGCCGACCTGGGTGGACCGATCGACGCGTCGTACCGGGAGAACGTAAACCGCCGCAACGCCGGACGCTGGGGGTCCGTCGCGGCCGGGGTCTTCAACGGCGGGGGCTACAACGAGATCGAGCAGAACGAGAACTCGGTTCTCCAGGGTCGGCTCACGTTGCGTCCTTTGCCCGACGTCCTCCCGGGCCTCCAGGCCAGCCTCGGGGTCGGGACCGGAAAGGGCAACACCGCCGATGCGCCGGACTACGACGCCACGGTCGTCATGATCAGTCACGAGTCGACCCGGGGCGTCCTCACGCTGACCGGCTACGATGGACTGGGTGACCTGAGAGGCAACGTCGTCGATGCCGACGGAGATGCTCTGTCGCAGCGCGGTGTCTCTGCCTTCGGAGAAGCGCGTGTCGTGCGCGACGTCAGCCTGCTCGGTCGATACGACCTGTTCCGCACCGAGTTCGCGGAAGGCGACCGCGACAGGGAGACCTGGATCACCGGAGTCGCGTGGCGATGCCTGCCGGGAGGCCAGATCCTCCTCAGCTACGAGAACGTGAAGGAACTCGGCGCGCCGACCAAGAGCCGACGCGAGCGGATCATCGGCACACTCGAATTCCGTTTCTGACCTGACCGCCCGGCGGACTCCATGGAAAGGGCGCCGTCGACGGACGGCGCCCTTTCGTGCTCCCGATCGCAGAGCGCGTCGAGGATCAGCGCACGAGGATCATGCGCTGCACGTCGACGTCCTCACCCGACCGGATCTGGACGTGGTAGACACCGCTGGCCACCGCTTGCCCGGACCCGTCCATGCCATTCCAGACGATGCGGTGGAGGCCGGCGGTCAAGGATTCGTCCACCAGCGAGCGCACCAGGCGCCCCCGCGCGTCGTAGATCGCGACCCGTGCGCGTCCGTCGCGAGGAACCGCGTACTCGATCGTCGTCCGCGGGTTGAAGGGATTCGGGGAAACGTTGGAGATCGTGGCGGCCGCCGGCAACGCTGGAGTCTCGCTCCGCGTCCTGAAGCCCCGCACGGTCCACGTCACGGTGCGTGTCGCGACTGCGCCGGTCGAACACACGCCGCTCGGACGGTGCGTGTTCAGCGTGGCCGTGT
>JGI12109J20283_11315321_pt1 | contig 14160 bp, 9 predicted proteins | sample ElkSlonscriptome_12_FD_20283 | JGI IMG/M metagenome (IMG submission 20283) | reverse complement strand
GGTGATGCGGATGGTGCCGCCATCGGGCATGGCTCCCATGGCGTTGTTCACCAGGTTGACGATGACCTGGGTCATCTGGCCCGTATCCAGGTTGGCCGACAGGTGCTCCGGTACGTCCGTCTCCAGTTTGATGCGGGGCGACGGCGCCACCCCGCGCAACGCCTCATCCAGGAAGGCGCGCAGGGTGATGGGGTGCAGGCTGGTCTTCTTCTCGCGGGCGAAGTCCAGCAGGCCGCTGATGATCTGCTGGCAGCGGTCGGCCTGCTCGGCGATCAGCCCCAGATCCTGGCCCAGGCGCGACCCCTGGTCCACCTCGTCCTGCAGCAGGTGGGCGTACAGCAGCACCACACCCAGGGGGTTGTTCACCTCGTGGGCGATGCCCGCGGCCAGCTGGCCCATGCTGGCCAGCCGCTCGCTGCGCATGAGCTGCTGCTGGGTGGTGGCCAGCTCGGCGTTGCTGTCGTGCAGCTCGCCGACGGTCTCGCGCAGCTCGTCGATCAGGAAGGGCAGGCACATCTCGCACTCGGCCATGCCCTTGAAGATGGCCACGGCGTGCTGCCGGCAGGTATCGTAGCCGCAGGCGCGGCAGTTCAGCTCGTCCGTGGCCGAGGTCTTGCCCATGCGGCGCAGGATGGCCTCGATCTCCTCGTCGCTCGGTTCGCGCAGCCGGCGGTCGTCCGGCTGGAATTCGCGCGAGAGGTCCAGGTCGCAGAGGATGTCCATGGTGTGCCGCCAGTCGCTGAACTGGGCCTGCTTCTGGCGGCGGCTGACGTAGCGGCTGACCCGGGCCCGGCGCCGGAAAAGCGGCTCGTCCGTGGTCATGCCGGCGCCCATGATGCAGCCCTTGCAGCAGAGGATGTCCAGCAGCTCGGCATCCAGGTCGCCGGACTCGAACTCGCGCAGGGCCTCGGGGAAATCCTGCCGCCCGTCCGCGCTGACGACGGTGCCGGTGGCCAGATCCTCGCTCATGCCGGCGGCCTGCACCATGCCCCGGCTCAGGGCGAAGACGGCGCCCAGGTTGGCGCGCGGCTCGTCGAAATGGTCCTCCGGTGCGTTTTCGGGCGAGACGCCGCGTTCGGCCAGGAGCTGCCGCAACTCGTCGAAGGTCAGGACGCAGTCCACGCGGCTCTGGCCCTCGCTGAAGGCGGCCTCGCCTTTCTTGGCCAGGCAGGGCCCGATGAAGACGATGCGCAGATCCTCGCCGTGCAACGCGCGCAGGGCGCGGGCGCTGGCGATCATGGGCGAGACCAGGGGCAACAGGGAGTCGCACAGCTCCGGATGGTAGCGCTGCACGAAGGTGACGATGGCCGGGCAGGCCGTGGCGATCCACCGCTTGTGCGGGCCGTCCTCGACCAGTTCGCGGGTGCGTTCGGCGATCAGGTCGGCACCGAATCCCACCTCGTGCACGATGTCGAAACCGGCGGCGCGCAGCATGCCGGCCAGCACGTCCTCTTCGAAGTCGGAAAATTCGGCGGCAAAGGACGGGGCGACGGCCGCGGCCACCCGCTGGTCGCTCTCCAGCAGGAGACGGGCCTCGGGCAGGCTCTCGACGGCCAGCTTGGCGCCCTGGCTGCAGACCTGCACGCAGTTGCCGCAACCGATGCAGCGCTCGTGCAGNACCATNGCCTGGCCGTCCTCGATGCGGATGGCCTTGGCGGGGCATTCCCGCACGCAGGTGAAACAGGTCCGGCAACGCTCGCCGATGGTGGTCACCACGGCCACGTCACGCGCTCCCATTTCAGACCTCGCTTTCCCACTTGCGTTCGGCGACGGCCGCGTAATAGGAGACCCTCTCCACGCTCATCTGGATGTCGTTATCTTCCACGTACACGTGAGCCGGCACCTGCAACCGGATGCGTGTGAAGTTCAGGATGCTCACCACGCCGGCGGCCACCAGGCGATCGGCCTGGCGCTGGGCCACCTCGTCGGGCAGAGCCAGGATGGCGGTGTGGGCCTGGGTGGAGCGCACATGCCCTTCCAGGCTGGCCTCGTGGTAGATGGGCACGTCGTGGATGTGCTGGCCGATCAGGTCGGGATTCACTTCCAGGATGGCCTCGATCTTCAGGTTCTGCCGCGTGGCCTTGAAGAAGTGGAGCAGGGCTCGTCCCAGGTGGCCGGCGCCCAACAACACGGTGTGAGCCTGGCCGATGGGGCCCAGGCAGCGGTCCACCGCGCCCCGCAATCCGGCGACGGAGTAGCCGCTCTGGGGGGTGCCGTGGCTGGCCACATGCATCAGGTCCTGGCGCACCTGGCTGGCGGAAACCCCCGCCAGAATGGCCAGATCCCGGGAAAAGACGCGTTCCACGTCGCGGCCGGCCAGATCTTCCAGGACCCGCCGGTAAAGGCTGAGCCGACCCACGGTGCGGGGATTGATGACTTTGGTGGTGGCTGTGGTGATCATTCTTTTCTCCTGAAAGCGGCGGTTTGTTAAAATTATAACATCACCTTTCGTAGAAAAATAACGATTGATCTTTGAGGGTCAAGAAGAATCTGTTAAAAAATTGACAAAACATGGGTTGGCTTCAGCGTGTTTTTTAACTTGTTTGTTGTTAGTCGTTTAATGGATATTCGGAATAATTGAACCGGGCATGCCCAGATTCCAGGCAGGCCGCGTTGTTGATCAATGAGGACATTAAGAACCCGGACCATGGGGCCCCCTAGATGGATTGGGCGCGGGTCCGGCAGTGGACAAAATTGAAACCTGGCTTAAAATTAAACCAGACCCTCAGGTGCCTGCCATGCCTTGATCAAGGAGACTCCATGCGACCCCAGATGATGCCCACGCCCGCACTGGACCAGGGCACGTCCGCCGAGCTGCGAGAGAAGATCCGCTCCTATTTCCGCAACAGCTGGGAAATCTACGAGCGCCTGTTCGAAAATCTGGCGGGCGACGAGGCCTACTTCACCCGGGCGGATCCCCTGCGGCATCCACTGATCTTCTATCTGGGGCATACGGCGGTCTTCTTCATCAACAAGATGGTCCTGGCCAAGGTCATCCAGGACCGGGTCAATCCGCACTTCGAGAGCATCTTCGCCATCGGTGTGGATGAGATGAGCTGGGACGACCTGGACGATGAGAACTACGACTGGCCCACCGTCGCCCAGACGTGGGAGTACCGCTCGCGGGTGCGCGAGGTGGTCGAAAAGGCCATCGACGAATTGCCCCTGGACGGAAGCGTGGGCTGGGAAGACCCCTTCTGGGTCATCGTGATGGGCATCGAGCACGAACGCATCCACCTGGAGACCAGCAGCGTGCTGATCCGCCAGTTGCCCCTGGACCTGGTCCGGCAGGACGAGAACTGGGCGGTGTGCGACCGTGCCGGCGAGCCCACAGCCAATACGATGCTCGAGGTGCCCGGCGGCATCGTGGTGCAGGGCAAGAACCGCAGCCACCCCTTCTACGGCTGGGACAACGAGTACGGCGAACTGGTCACCGAGGTGGCCCCTTTCAAGGCCGCCCGCACCCCGGTCACCAACCGCGAATTCCTGGCCTTCATCGAGGACGGCGGCTACGAGAAACCCGAGTTCTGGTCCGAGGAGGGTCGGGGCTGGCGAGAGTACCGGCAGGCCACGGCGCCCCTCTTCTGGATCACCGGGAACGGGGAGCCGCGCCTGCGCTGCATGACCCACGAGATCGCCATGCCCTGGAACTGGCCCGTGGAGGTGAACCACCTGGAGGCCCGGGCCTACTGCAACTGGCTGGCAGCGCGCACGGGCAAGCCGGTGCGCCTGCCCACCGAGGCGGAATGGCATCGCCTGCTGGAGCACTCCGGCCTGGCCGGGCGCCGCACCTGGGGCACGGAAGAAGGCAACGTGAACCTGGAGGAGTTTGCTTCCAGCTGCCCCGTCGACGAGCACGTGCACGGCGGCTTCAGTGATGTGGTGGGGAACGTCTGGCAGTGGACCGAAACGCCCATCACCGCTTTCCCCGGCTTCGAGGTGCATCCCCTGTACGACGACTTTTCCACCCCCACCTTCGACATGCGCCACAACCTCTTCAAGGGCGGCAGCTGGATCAGCACCGGCAACGAGGCCACGCCCTGGTCGCGCTACGCCTTCCGGCGCCACTTCTACCAGCACGCGGGCTTCCGCCCCATCGAATCCGAGCAGAAGGTGGAACTGCGCGAGGATGTCTACGAGACCGACGACCTGGTCAGCCAGTACTGCGAATTCCACTATGGGGACGAGTACCATGGAGTGCCCAACTTCCCCAAGGCGGTGGCCGACCTGGCCGTGCAGGCCATGGCGGGCCGCAAGATGGGCCGCGCCCTGGACCTGGGCTGTGCCACGGGCCGCAGCACCTTCGAGCTGGCGCGGCATTTCCAGTTCGTCACCGGCATCGACTTCAGTGCCCGCTTCATCAAGGTGGGGCACGAGATGCAGCAGAAGGGCGGCATCCGCTACGCCATCCCCACCGAGGGTGAGCTGGTCAGCTACCACGAGAAAACGCTGGAGCAGTTCGGCCTGGCCGACACCGTGAAAAAGGTGGAGTTCTGGCAGGGCGACGCCCACAACCTCAAACCCCAGTTCACCAACTACGACCTGGCGCTGGCCTGCAACCTGGTGGACCGACTGTACCATCCGGCCCGCTTCCTGGAGGACATCACCCGGCGCATCAATCCCGGCGGGCTGCTGGTGCTCTTCTCGCCCTACACCTGGCTGGAGGAGTTCACGCCCCGGGACAACTGGCTGGGCGGCCGCAAGGTCGACGGCGAGAACGTCACCACCCTGGACGGACTGCAGGCCGCCCTGGAGCCGGCCGGCTTCCGCCGCCTCGGCGATACAAGGGACGTGCCTTTCGTCATTCGCGAGACGGCCCGCAAGTTCCAGCACACCCTCAGTCAGATGAGCATCTGGGAGAAGAACGACGCATGAAAACGAGCACGCTGACGGCCCTGGCCATCCTGCTGCTGGCCGTGGCCGGTTGCGGCGAGAAGATCACCCCCGGCAACGAGGCCATCCTGTCGGTTCTGCAGGCGGCCGAAGACGGCTGGAACGCGGGCGACCTGGAGTCCTACATGCAGGCCTACGAAAAGAGCGGGGAGCTGCGTTTCGTCGGGAGCGACGGCATCAGCTTCGGCTGGCACCGGGTGCTGGATAACTACCGGGAGGCCTACCCCGACAAGCGCACCATGGGCCATCTGGCATTCTACGATATGGATGTGACCCGCCTGGCCGAGGACGTCGCCCTGGTGGTGGGCCGCTGGCGTCTGGATCGCATGGAGGATCGGCCCCACGGGGTCTTCAGCCTGGTCCTGCGCCGGGGAGCGGAGGGCTGGCGCATCGTGCACGACCATACCAGCAGCGGCGACGGCTCCCTCACCGCCGCGGAGGCGACCATCACCGCCGCCGACCTCCTGCAGAAGGTGGAAATACTCTCCGCCCCGGAGATGGCCGGCCGCCTACCGGGCACCGAAGGTTACCGGCGCGCCGCCGAGTGGGCCGCTGCCCAGTTCGCCGCCCTGGGTCTGGAGCCGGGTGGAGACGACGGCTACCTGCAGACACTGACCATCGAGAGCAACGAGATCATCGGTGACGCGGAGTTTTCCGTCGAGGGCTCGCAGCAGGTTTACGAGCTGGGCCGGGACTACGTCTTCCGTGGCTTCACCGGCGCGGGCAAGGTGGACGCCGAGGTGGTCTTCTGCGGTTACGGCCTCAGCTTTCCCGAGCGCGGCTACGACGACTACGCCGGGGTGGACGTCCAGGACAAGATCGTGCTGGTCTTCAAGCAGGCCCCGTCCTGGAAGCTGGACGACGAAGAGGGCTGGCAGGGCCGGGATCTGCCCCGCCCCAAGGCCCTGAACGCCGCCGCGCACGGCGCCCGGGCGGTGCTCCTGGTCAGCAAACCCAACGCCGAGAGGCCGCAGCCTCCCATCGGGTCCGTCCTCCATGGCGAGGGTGAGCATCCTGCCGGTGTGCCCCAGCTGCAGATCAGTCTCGATGCCGCCGCCGACCTGCTGCGTGCCCGGAACCTGGACCTGGGCGAGCTGCAGAGCCAGATCGACGAGTACCAGGCCCCTGCCAGCGTGGCCCTGGAGACCCGGGCGCGCGTGAAGGTGGAAACCCGCTACGATCCCGCCGCCACCACCTGGAACGTGGTGGGCGTGCTGCCCGGCCAGGACGGCTACTTCCGCACCGAATCGGTGCTGCTGGGGGCGCATCTGGACCACGTGGGGATGCAGGCGGGGCAGGCGCTCTTTCCCGGAGCCAACGACAACGCCTCCGGCAGCGCCGCCCTCCTGGAGATCGCCGAGGCCTTCGTCCAGGGCGGCGTGAAACCACGGCGCACCGTGGTCTTCGTGCTCTTCGCGGGAGAAGAAAGCGGTCTGATCGGGGCCCGCTACCACGCCGAACACCCCGCCTGGAATCTGGACGCCACCGCGGCCATGCTCAACTTCGATTGTGTGGGCTGCGGGGACGGCATCCGCATCGGCGGCGGCAAGTCCGCACCCCTGCTCTGGGGACATGCCCTGCAGCAGGACGCCCAGGACAAGAACCTGATGGTCCCCGGGACCTGGCGCGGCGGCGGCGCCGACGCCACCCCCTTCTTCGAGAAGGGCCTGCCCACCCTCTACTTCGTGACCACCAACAGCTACCCCCACCTGCACAGCCCCGGGGACACGGTGGAGACCCTCAACGGGGAGGTCTACGAGGCCATCACCCGCCTGGGGTACCGCACCGCCGCCTGGGTGGCGGACGGCAAGTACCAGCGCGAGCCGCTCCAGGACTGACGGCACCTTTTCCGCTGAGCAACAAAAAGGGCCCCCCGGGGGGCCCTTTTTCCTGCGCAAGGTGGGGTGGGATCTACATGCCCCAGAGGGTCATGGTGTTCACATCCTTGCCCATCAGTTTGAGGTAGTAGAAGAGCTGGCTCTTGTGGGATTCCAGATGCCCCACCATGTCCAGAAAGTTGTGGCCCAGGCTCTTCTGGTTGTCGGGGTCCCAGGGGGCGCCACTCAGCTCACTGTCCAGGCGCTCGGCGCCCACTTCCTCGATGAGGCGCAGGCTCAGCAGACGGTCCTGCTCCAGCAGCTTGCGGGCCTCGGCCACGCTGCCGATGGTGGGCAGGGCATCGGCCGGCAGCAGGCCACCTTCGGGGTTCTCGCATTCTTCCTGTTCATCGCTGCCGCCAAAGCTCCAGTCCCCTGTGGCGAAGGCCTGGCAGCACATGCCGCAGGATTCGGTCATGTGCTTGAGGAGCTGGCCGGCCGTCATCCAGTTCTGGCCGGTGGCGGGTTTCCAGCCCAGTTCTCCGTCGGTGAGAAGGCCCATCAAGTTGTCCGCGGCCCTGTAGGTCTCCTTGATGCGCTGGTTCAGCAGATTCGTCCATTCCAAAATATCCCCTCCCGGGTTCTGGTGGTCTGTCCTGTCAGGGAAACCCAATCTACCAGAACCTGGGGCGAAAATAAAGCGAAAAAACTATTTTGCCTCGATGGACCCGAGGCCGCTGATGGATGTCTCCTTGTTCTCGGGATCCCCGTGGTAGGTCAGGCTCCCCAGGCCGGAAACCCGCCCCTTCATGCCCTCGGAAGCGTACACCTCGGCGTTGCCCGCCCCGCTGATGCGCACATCCACCCGGCGGGCCTTCAGGCGGCGCGTGTCCACTTCGCCGGCGCCGCTGAGGTTGATCTCCAGATCATCCACCTCGCCATCCATCTCCAGGCTGCCGGCGCCCGACAGCCGGAAACGGAAGCGATCGCCGCGAAAGTCGTGGATGTTGGCATCCACCGCCCCGTGGACCGAGATCTCCTCCAGTTTCTCGACCACGATCTCGATACGGCATTCGTCGCTGGGTCGGCACTTGCGGTCCCAGTCCACCTTCAGCCACTGGTTCTTGACCCGCGTCTCGAGGTACTGCCAGAGATTTTCGTCCACGGTGATGGCCACTTTCTGGCGCTTGCCCAGACGGACGTCCACCTCGAAGGCGCCGCCCACTTCCAGGGCGTTGAACTCATCCAGGCTCAGCTCACGGGTTTCCAGATCCCCGTTGCCCTTGGGTCCACGGCCGAAATCGAAGGCGGCGGCCTGGCCGACACCGAGCAGGATGATCAGGGAGAGGGAAAGCATGAAGATTTTGCGGGTCACGATGGGGCCTCCGGTTGGGGGGGGGTGCGGTCGGGTTACCCGTAATGACGTATTTCGGTAGAAAAAGGTTGTAGCCGGAAATGGAAAACCCCGGGCCGGAGCCCGGGGTTTTCCAAGGAGTGTTCCTTGCTTACAGGAGACACTTTACTTCCACTTGGTCACCCAACCCAGGGAGAAGCCCATGGGGCTCTCGCCGGCGGCGGAGGCATCAACGCCGTCGCCGAAGCCGTTCCCGTTACCCAGGCCGGCCATCTGGCCGTCACCGTTCATGACGGTGGCGTACTGCACGTAGATCATGCTGTTGTTGCCCAGGTCACGGTCGATGCCCAGGGCCACCTGGCTGGCCTCATCGTCATCGGCATCGGTGTTGGGGTCAGTCATGAAGAAGCTACCCTTGACGGAGTACAGGTCGTTGGCCTTGAACAGGGCCTCGATGCCCATGGTCGAGGCGCTAACATCTTCCACGCCGCCCGCGTTGCTGATGGCCTGGAACAGACCGGCAAGCGCGAACTGACCGAAGTCGTACTTGGCCACAAAACGCAGGGCGGTGGGGGCCTCAACGTACGCGCCGCCATCGTAGCCTTCGCTCAGGGTCTCGAAGGCGCCACCGACGTACAGGGCGTCCTGCTTGTAGTGAGCCGCCGCGCTCATGGCGGTCTCAGCATCTTCGGCACCCAGGGGACCCTGATCGAACTGGTAGGCGGCCATGAAGCCGAAACCGTCGAAGTTGGGGCTGATGTAGAGGGCCACGTCCTGCAGGCGACGGTCCCAACCCATGGTGGCATTACGGAAGTCACCGATGGTGTCATAGAAGAAGGTCGCCTTGCGGCCGATCGTCTTGAAGGGGGTGTCGTGGATACCGAACAGGGCAGTACCCCACTCGCTGTGCATACCGATGAAGCTGTTACGGGTGGCCAGGGTCTGGTTACCCTTCTGGGCCATGTTGAGGTAGTTCTCGAACTGCCAGATCAGGTTCATGTCGTTGTTCAGTTCCTTGGAACCCTTGATGCCGAAGCGGCTGGTGTTGCTGCTCAGGCCCAGCTGGCTCTCGTCACTGTCGCTCAGGTAGTTGACCGAGGTGTGCAGCTTGCCGTAGATGGTGTAATCCATGTCACCGGCAAAAGCCGCGCCGGCAACCAGCATGGCCACCAGGACCATCAGGGCTGTCATTTTCTTGGTAAACAATTTTGGACCTCCTTGAAATCCACTGGGGTGTTTCCGGAAGCTCGGCTCCGGATTTCCGAGCGCCCCGCAGGGGCCTCGAAACTTTCTTGCCACGCAGGACCCCATGTCCCTTGTGACAATCCATTCGCCACTCAGTGATGGCATCTCTCCATGAGTTCAGGTCGTGGTATCCTCCGGTGATGCGTCTGACCTGACTCATGCGCAGAAAGATCCGCAGGACCCTCTCCTGATTGATGAAATCAGGAACGAGGGCCTATGGAGTGTCCTGCTTTTTTGATGTCAGCCTGCATCCGCTCTTTTCCCGATCTGCCGAAGTCCCTACATTGAGGAAAACGACTGCCGGGTGGATGGAGGAGTGATCGATACGACGAACCGCATCGCCACAACCTGTGCCTGACCGCATTTTCCGAGGAACCTTCCATGTCTGTCAACATGTTAATTCCGCGGAAAATTTTCGTGTGCCATGGGCGGTCGGCCATCAAGCGCAAAAGAGTAAACCCTTTTGGTGGGGGATCAACTTTTTTTTTCCGGATTTGAGACCGCCTGTTCGGTGCTGTTAAATAGAAAAACGCCCTCTCCGCAAGCGCGCAAGAGGGCGTTCCTGTTTGGGGTGCGTCAGCGCGCCAGGATCATCTTCCCGGCGCTGGTCATCCCTTCGCTGCGAAGCTGGTAGAGATAGACGCCGCTGCCGAGGGCGCGACCCGCGTCGTCGCAACCATCCCACAACCTTTGCTGAGAGCCGGCGGCCAGGGTGCCGCTGAAGAGGTGGCGCACCACATGCCCGCGCACGTCGGTGATGCTCAGCTCCACATCCCGTTCCCCATCCAGCTCGAAGCTGATGATGGTCGTCGGGTTGAAGGGGTTGGGGTGGTTGGCCAGGGCGGGCGACCACACCGGCTGCAGCACCGCCCGGGAGGTGGCGGGCTGCGCGGCTTCGACCAGGACCTCGACGAAGAGGGGGGCGGTGGTCTGGTTGGCCAGGGTATTGGGGTGCGAGTCGCCGCTGCTGTGGGATATCTCGTACGCGTAGCGCAGCATGTTGCGGGTGCTGCTGCCGTCGTCGGGGTTGGCCAGCAGGTCGAAAAAGTCGAAGCCCACCAGGTTGGGGTGGCCGCCCAGGTACTCGGCACCGGTCATCCAGGTGGCGAAGCGCCGGGCGCGGTCGGCGTGCTCCACGTTGGTGGCCAGGCGGTGGCGCGGCGGGGGCGACAGGATGATGAAGATCTTGTCCGGCCGCGTATCGAAGAAGTCGCGCATATCCAGGTACCAGTCCTTGTATTGCTGGAGCTGGGCCTCGCTGGCAATATCGCAAGTGGGGTAGCAGGACTTGAAGGCGATGACGTCGTAACGGGAGAGCAGCGAGTCGCGCGCGGCGTTGTTGGTGGTCCACAGTTCGTGCAGGCCGTCGGGGTCGGTATTGTCATCGGGGATGTCGTAGTCGTAACCCAGAAGGTCGCCATCGACATCGGAAAGGCCGATGTAGTTATAGTCATGATCCCAGAGCACCAGGTCCCCGCCTCGGGCGGCATTCAGGGTATTCAGGTACTGACGGGCGTTGCCCTGTTCCAGGAGGTTGCGTCCGGTGCTGTGATGCAAAAAGAAGAGTCGCCGGGGAGCATCCGCGGCATTAGAGTGGTCCGGCAGGATGGGCCCGATCAGGAAGATCAGGAAAGCGAAGAGGATCGTTTTCTGCTTCATGGAAACCTCGCGAGGCTGAGGGGTTTATTCCGGGTTGCCTTGCGGGGTCCAGGGCAAGAGCTGTGCCCCGGAAATCAAAATTCCCGCAGGCATCCTCAGAATTGCGCGGAATGTAGTCAAAAAACCTCTGATTATCAACAGGATGGTGGATTCCCCGATGCGTCCCATTTTATTCCTTCTGTTGCTGGTTCTTTCCTCTTCGGGGGCCGGGGCCGCATCCTTTGAAACCACTTTTGAAGCCAGTGCCGGAAGAAAAACGCCCACCTACGTACAGACGGTGGACTGGCTGGTACAGGTGGCCGCGGCGAGCCCGCATCTGAGCTACGGCAGTTTCGGCACCAGCCCCCAGGGACGGGCCCTGCCCCTGGTGGTGGCCGATAACCACGGACGTTTCAGCGCGGAGGAACACAGGGAGCGGGGAGACGGCGCGGTGGTCCTCCTGGTACAGGCCTGCATCCACGCCGGGGAAAGCAGCGGCAAGGACGCCGGCATGCTCCTGCTGCAGGAAATGGCCACGGATCCCGACGCCGCCGCGGCCTTGCTGGAAAATGTCACCCTGGTCTTCATCCCCATTTTCAACGTCGATGGTCACGAGCGCTTCGGGCCCTACAACCGCATCAACCAGAATGGTCCCGAGGAGATGGGCTGGCGCGTCACCAGCCAGAACCTGAACCTGAACCGCGATTATCTCAAGGCCGACACCCCGGAGATGCGCGCCTGGCTGGCCCTGTTCAACGCGTGGCAGCCGGACTTCTTCATCGACATCCACAGCACCGACGGCGCCGACTACCAGTACCCCCTCACCTATGGCCTGGAGGTGCACGGCAGCATGGACCCGCAGCTGACGGAGTGGACCGCCGGTTATCGCGACCGCATGGAAGCCGCCATGGAAGAGGCCGGTCTGCCCATGGCGCCCTACGTCTCGTTCAAGGACTGGCACGATCCGCGCAGCGGTCTGACGACCTGGGTGGCCGGCCCGCGCTTCAGCCAGGGCTACACGGCCATCCGCAACCGGCCCGGCTTGCTCATCGAGACGCACATGCTGAAGGACTACCCCACGCGGGTGGAGGCGGCGCGCCGTCTGTGGCGCGAGACGATGCGGGATCTCAACCGGGAAGCCCGGAGCCTGCGCCGCAGCATCCGGGCCGCCGAGGAGCGGACGGCCTCGGCGGCGTTCCGCGCGGAGCCCTTCGCCCTGACCTGGGAGGGCACCGACAGTCACCGGCCCTTCGCGTTTCGGGGCGTGGCCTACGAGAAGGTCAAGAGCGAGATCACGGGAGGCGACTGGTTCCGCTTCCACGGCGACCGGCCCGAAAACTGGACCGTCGAGATGTATGACGAGATGAAACCCGGACGCACGGTGGCTCTGCCGGAGGGTTATATCGTGCCCGCCCAGTGGACGGATATCATCGACCGCCTGCGCTGGCACGGGGTGCGCGGCACGGTGCTGGAGGAGCCGGTAAAGGTGAAGGTCCGGACCCATCGCTTCCGGAATGCCCGGTGGCGGGAGCGCCCCTACGAGGGGCATCACCCCGTCAATTTCGAGATGGAAGATCTGGAAGAGACCCGCACCTTTCCCGCCGGGTCCGTGCTGGTGGACATGAATCAGCCGGCGGCGCGGGTGGCGGCGCACCTGCTGGAGCCGGAGGGTCCGGACTCCATGGTGCGCTGGGGTTATCTGGACGCCATCTTCGAACGGGTGGAGTACGTGGAGTCCTATGTGATCGAGGACATGATCCGCGAGATGGTGGCCGCGGACCCCGGGTTGCTGGATGAGCTGGAGGAAAAAAAGGCCGCGGATCCGGATTTTGCGGCGGATCCCTGGGCCATCCGCTACTGGTTTTACGAAAAGACACCGTATTTTGATCCGCGCGTGGGAATTGATCCGGTAGGGCGGATTTTTGATCGGCAGGCCCTGGATCGGCATTTTTACATGGGGAAGTCTGTAAAAAATGGCGAAAAGTCCAGAAAAACAGATAAAAACTCTATTAATCCTTGATGATGATATGGCAGATGTGATAAAGTCTTGACATTCGGTTAGGGTTTTGAAATCCCACACTGATTTTCGATTTCTGACGGCCCAATCGGGGCTGTCTTTCGAAGGCGCCTTGTTGCGCCATTTGATTCCACACGTTTAAACCCTGTGGAGGGGAACCATGCAGAAATTTGTTATCGCTCTGATGGCCGCCATGCTCCTCGCCGGCCTGGCCGTGGCCGACAAGCCTGTCCCGGAAAAGCCCATTCAGCCTTACATGTCCAACAGCCGCGCGGCTGAAGCCGAGCCCAACGACGACTACACCACCGCCAACCCCCTGGTTGTGGGTGACGACATGAACGCCGCCATCGACATCGCCGATGACATGGATTTCTTCGCCTTCGAGGCCACCGCTGGTGCGACGGTAACTTTCGAGACCATGCCCGGTGATATTGGTGATACCAAGATGTATCTCTTTGACACCGATGGTATCACGGAGCTGGCCTACAATGACGACATCGGCTATCCCAACTATTACAGCCAGATCGAATACACTTTCGCAGCGGACGGCATCTACTTCATCGAGGTCATCGGTTATAGCAGCAGCTACACCGGCACCTACATCCTGACCGCCGGCGAGGCCGATCCTCCCTGCCCCGCTCCCGAAAACAACACCTGCGAGGGCGCTATCGAGCTGCCCTTCGGTTCCACCGTCAACTTCAACAACTGTGGCGCCACCAACGATTACACCACTTCCAGCGGTGGCTGCACCGGCTACTCCGCCAATGGCATTGACGTCGTTTACTACGTGGACCTCGTTGAGGACCAGCAGCTCACCGTCACCGCCACCACCAGCTACGACAACGCCATCTACCTGGTGACCGACTGCGCGGACATCGACAACACCTGTGTCGCCGGCGCTGATGCCACCACCAACGGTGTCGAGACCCTGGTCTTCGACGCTGCCGACGCTCCTGGCCGCTATTTCCTGATCCTGGACGGCTACAGCTCCACCAGCGAAGGGGACTGGGAAGTCGTCATCGATGGTGTTGTCGCTACCCAGCAGACCACCTTCGACAGCCTGAAGAGCCTGTACCGGTAATTTCCGGAACCAGCTCCCGGCTATCGGGTTGAAAGGGCCGCTTCTTTCGGGAGGCGGCCCTCGCTATATTGAACCCAACTTTGCAAAAATCTCCTGATCAGGCGGCCTCTTCCAG
>JGI12109J20283_10293720_pt1 | contig 14163 bp, 13 predicted proteins | sample ElkSlonscriptome_12_FD_20283 | JGI IMG/M metagenome (IMG submission 20283) | reverse complement strand
ATCGCATCGTCATAGGCTGCGGGAAACGGGCTTTCGGGCGCGAGCCGATAATCGACCAGCAGAACCTGAGCGTTCGCGGCGCGCGAAAGCCGCGCTGCCATGGGCCGGTAGGACTGAGCGGAACCTAAAATGAAAGCGCCGCCATGAAGCCAAACGAGCACGCGGCTTTCGTCGACCCCGGACATTTTGCAGAGCAGGCCGGCCGCATCATCGCTGATGCGCACATCTTCTGCTGTGAATTCTTCGGGCAACGGCACGGCGCTCATTTGCGCTTCAAACCCTGCCCGGCGGGCCTCAATCGGCGGCTCGGGAGCGGCGCGGCGGGCGAGCAGTCCCTGGCGAATAGGTTCAACCTGGTCAAGCGACATGGCTTGTCTGTGCCCTTTCGATGGCTTCAGCCTTCAGCGACTGCTTGTCGATCTTGCCCGCAGCGGTGAGCGGCAGAGCGCTGACGAAACGGTATTCGGACGGGCGCTTGTATCGGACCAGACGCTCCTCCAGCCACGCAGCCATCGCTTCGGGATCAGGGGCGCACCCCTCGCGCGCGACGATGAACGCGAGCAGTCGCTCTCCGCGATAGGCGTCAGGCACTCCAACGCATGCCACCGATGCAACGTCAGGACACGCAAGCAGCGCCTCGTCCACTTCGCGTGGGAAGACATTGTATCCGGAAATCAGGATCATGTCCTTCTTCCGGTCTGCGATGGTCAGCACGCCATCGCGATCAATCGTGCCGAGATCGCCGGTATGCAGCCAACCGCCTTTCAGTGTTTCTCGCGTTTCATCCGGCAAGTTGCGGTAGGCCCGCATGATCTGCGGGCCGCGGGCGATGATTTCGCCCACTTCGCCGTCACGCATGTCCTGATCGCTGTTGGCTGGGTCCACGATCCGCAGCTCTGTCCCGGCCACAGGCAGACCAACCGATCCCGGCTTGATTGCGTGGGAAGGGCCGAAATAGGTCAGGATGGGGCCCGCTTCACTTTGGCCATAGCCCTCGTAAATCGGGACTCCGGTGATCGCGTCCCAGCGTGACCAGGTTTCCACATTTAGCGGGGCTGATCCGGAATATGCGCAGCGAAGGCTTTTTGTCGCCTCGGCGGAGAGGCCTTCATACTGGATCAGGCTATTGAAGACCGTTGGCCCCGCTGGCAGGCGCGTGATCTGGTGCTGTTCAAGTGCGTTCAGCACCCAGTCGGGCCGATATCGCGGCAGGATCACCAGCTTGCCGGCGCTGTACGCGGCGAGATTGATGCACATCGCTGCGGCAAAACTGTGAAACATTGGCATGAAGCACAAGACCCGCTCATCACCGAAGTTCGTTGGCAGGACAGCTTCGCGCTGAGCCACGTTCGTGGCAACGGCAGCGTGGGTCAGTTCCACCCCTTTTGGCCGCCCCGTGCTGCCGCCAGTGAACTGGAGGACTGCCAGATCATCGGGAAAGACCTGCGGCAGAGGGGCAGCACTATCGCACTCTTCATCGAGCGCGAGGTCGCAGAGAATGGCTTCATCGCTATCGACGCGCAGGATGCGGACTGTGTCGTCGAACAGTTTCTCGGTCCGCGCAGCAACATCGCATCCAAGGATCGCAACCGAGGGCGCTGCATCGGCAATCATGGGCGCGAGTTCGGCGGCGGTGTATTCGGGGTTGAGCGTTGCCGCGACGCGCCCGGCTGTTTGAGCGGCGAAAATTGCAATCGCGGTCGCCGCCATGTTGGGCAGCACGATGACGACGGTGTCACCGCGCGCGCCGGTTCGGGCAATGCAACGTGCCACCCTTTCAACCACGCGGGCATAATCGCGGTAAGTCAGGGAGCAGCCGCTAGCCTCAATCGCGATGTCGTCCGGTCGGCTGCGGACCGCACGCTGGAGGATTTCAGGTACAGTTTGCGGGACGAATACCGGCTGACCTGCTGCGTCGAACAATTCATGGGTTGGTTTGCTCATGCGTCAGACACCTCAATGATTGCCGCCATCGCGCTGTCACCAGCGGCGCATCCCTGAAACAGTCCGCGTCCGCCCCCGCGCATCCGCAGCTCTTCGATCAGCTCAATGATCGCGCGAAGACCCGTCGGACCCTGAGGGTGGCCCCAGACCAGCGAGCAGCCGTAATTGTTCATCCGATCAAGCGGGAAGCCGGTTTCGCGCGCAAAGACGATATCGTTGACCGCGAAAGGGTTGTGCGATTTGACCGCGTCAATCTGGTCAATCGAAAGCCCGGTTGAGGCCAGCGCCGCCTTTGTCGCGGGCACCGGCGCTTTTGGCATGTAAGCAGGCTGCGTTCGTGCCTGACCAAAGCCGAGAATGGCGATGCGATGATCGGCGCCGTTCGCCAAGGCCTGCGCTTTGCCGGCACTCGCCACGATCAATCCGGCATTGCCATCGGCAGGGTGGGTCTGCCCGGCAAAGGTAACCGTGCCGCCTTCCTGCACCGACTTGAGAGCCCGAAGCTTTGCTTCATCGACTGGCTGCACGCCCTGATCGCCCTCGATCGTGGCGACAGTCCGCTTGAAGCGCGGATCGGGTACGTCGAAGGTGTATTCCATGAATCGGCGGTGAAAGGCCGCGCCATCGGCAAGCGCATCGGCATATTGCGCATATCTCGCCAATGTCAGATCGTCCTGTTCCTCACGCGAAATGCTCCATTCGCGCGCCACGTTCTCAGCCGTCTGGACCATCGCGACCTGAGCGAAGGGATCCTTGCTGAAATTGTCGAGCACCCAGTTTTCGGTCTCGCCGGTGCCGCCCGGCGCGCTTGGCGCGGGGTAGTAGATATTGGGGCCGTTGGAGACCCGGTCCGCTGTGACAACAAGCGAGGCCCCGGACCGTCCCGCTGCAATTTCACCGGTGGCGAGCGCCAGACATCGCGCAGAGGTGGCGCAGGCCTGCATGATCGTTGGCCCGGCGATATGCGCAGCGCCCATCATTCCGGCAACCCACGGCATGCCGTAAAAGCTGCCTTGTTGCGGAACCGAAAACCCCAACACGCCTGCATCAACAGCCGCCAGGTCGATGGCGCGCCGTTCGAGCGCCTTTTGTGCGGTTTGCGCGGCGAATTTGAGGCTGTGCAATTCGGCAAAGGCACCCTGCCAGCGAACGAACGGCGTGGACCAGCCGCTACCGGGAACGATGAAGGCAAGGGGCGAACTCATCGCGTGTTTTCCCTCAAAGCGGTGCAAGCATGGCGTTGAACGCGCCTTGGGCATTGATCAGGTCGATGCGCTTTTGCGCAATCCGAAGCGCCCCATCAACGCGGCGAAGATGATGCGTCACTTGCCCACCGAACAGCCGCAGGTCCTCGTCGTAATTCCCGCGGTCGCGGTATTCGAGCATGATCTGCGAGGAGGTGACCTTGAGGCCATCTTCGCTTTCTTCGGAAGAAACACCCGATACGGTATGGACGGTGCGCGGCGAAGGCTCCGCCCCGAAGGCGCGCGGATTGGCGAGCCTGTGAGTGCGCACCATCAGCACCTGAATATCATCGTGAAAATGGCTTGGGCCTGCCTCAGGGCTCGGCTGATCAAGGCTGACCGGCACCCAATAGCGCGCATCGGGGAGGAACAGCGCAACCCATTCCTCATATCGCATCTGGTCGAGCAATTGCGCCTCACGCTCGACGAACAGACGAACCTCTTCGCTCATGCCTCACCCATATAGCTGGCCCACGCCTTGAACTGATTGCGGATGAACCCTTCGGATGTCGCCGGCATTCGATCGTAAGTCCCGGCGTTTTCACGGTCTTCTTCGATCCCGCGGCTCATCGGGATCCATTCGCGTTGATCAAACCCGTTGCCGAGCAAAAGGCGCTCATAGATTTCAAGATCATCCGAAATAACCGGTGACGCGGCGCTGTTGGCGCCCGTGCAATACTCCACGGCATTGCGATAGGTCTCTTCAGGCGCCCCTTTGAGCCTGAAAACAAATCCGATCATCTCGGTCAGGTTATGGCGCACCGGCCGGATGATGCGGATCGTCTGATAGCGCGCATGCCAGAAGCTTGAGGGGTAAAGCAGCATCAAATGCCGGTCGACCGACAGCACATCGCGCGCCTTTTCCTGCCCATGGAAATCCATCAGCGATCTGGTGTACTGGTCAGAGGTATCGGGCGTGTAATCTGCGCCCATATGTCCGCCGATATAGCTGTGGCCCCCGGGCGCTGTGACCATGTCCAGATCCTGAAAAAACTGAACCGGCTTGCCGTTCGCCATCATCATGCCAAGCGTGGGCACGATATTCTCTGGTCCGCCAACTTCTTTTGTGATCGCCTTGGCCGAGACCACCGATGCGGCGTGCGCGAATCCGGGATGGACGGTGTCGTTCAGGTTCTCAAACGTCATTTTCCAGTTGGCACGGTAGTAATGACGCAGCACGTAAGGCCCGCATTCAAGCTCGCCGGTGGGTGAGCGATCGACCAGATCGTCGATTGAGCTTTTCATATGGCCCAGGAAGTCGTCGAGCGGCCCGGCCTCGTCGCCGGCAAGATTGCCGAACAGAAACCCGCGATACTCTTCCAGCCGGACACGGGTGATGCCAAACTCGCCCTTGTCGAGGCGGTCCGCATAGCCCTTGTCGTAAGGGATGAAGCGCACGGTGCCATCGGCATTGAACATCCAGCCGTGATACGGGCACTGGTGTCCATTGGGCGCAGACCCCTTGTCAAACGCGCACAAGGTCGCACCGCGATGGGTGCAGCGATTGAAGATCGCGTGCACTTCGCCGTCTTTTTCGAGCGTCAAGATGACCGCCTGCGTACCCATGTGCCGCACGACATAATCACCTGGCTCCTTGAACTCGCTGCGATGCGCGAGATAAAGCCAGGCCCGCCCGTATATCCGCTTCATCTCAAGATCGAACAAAGCGGGATCGGTGTAGACCGACCGGTGCACCTCATCCTCACGGACGAGATCAGCTGGCGATAAAACATCGCGTTCGCGCATTTGGGTAGCCATTCGTCTCTTCCCCTTTGATTTCAGGGTTAAGCGCGCGCGTGGCATCAGTGATAATCGCTGAAAGGCAATCGCGCATGAAAAAGGGTTATGGGCACGAGCGCGAAATGCTCTGTTATTGCTTTGGCCAGCGATTAAATCTGGCGCTCTGACATTTAGGGGAGGACGATTATCTCAAACTTTCAAGACTCTCGCGGTGGGCTCGAACCGATCCCGGACGATATTTTCATCATCGATCCGGTGGTTCATGCGCTGAACCTTGATCGTTCAAACATTGCATCGAAATACGGCGAGCAACTCCATCAGATGTCCTACGGCCTTCACACGATGATGAGCCCGCCAGACCGGCAATGTCCGCACGATGTCTATATGGTCGATATGGATCCACATGTGCTGATGCGCACGATGCTTGAAGAAAGCCGGACCGATCTGCTGGGCACTCATACCCTGCGGCTTGATACCTGGTTCAAGGACGGCTTTGCCGCCGAGTGGAAAACGGTCGAAATGTGCAAGGCGCATCCGCAGCGCTGTCTGGGCTATATCGGGCTGGACCCGACGCAGGAAACACAGGCGGTGCTGGACGATCTGGACCGGCAGCACGCGGACCTGCCTGAAGCGATTGGCGTAAAGCTCTACCCGCACCAGATGGACCCCTACCGCCACTGGCGCACTAATGACGATACGGTTTTTGCCCTGATCGAGCGCGCGCGCGATCGCGGCCTTAAATCCATCGCCATTCACAAGGCGTTGCCCAACGGTTCCGTGCCGCTCGCGCCCTATCGCATAGGCGAAGATTTCGAACAGGCGGCGGATACCTATCCGGACATGAACTTCGAGATCATTCATTCGGGCATGGCCTTCGTGGAGGAAACCGCGATGGCGATCGGCCGCTTTCCCAATGTCTATGCCAATCTGGAAACAACGACTGCGCTGCTGTGGCAGGCACCGGGCCGGTTTGAGGCGGCGCTGGCCTTGCTGATGCAATGGGGCGGCGTTGAGAAACTGTTCTGGTCAACCGGGTGCACCGTGATTCACCCCCAGCACGTGCTGGAACTGTTCTGGAACTTCCGCTTCAGCGATGACACGATGAGCCGCCATGGCGTGCCGCAGCTTGATCGTGCAATCAAGGAGATGATCCTTGGCGGTAACTATGCCCGGGCAATGGGCCTCAACATCGCGGATTATCGCTCAGCGCAGGAAAATGACGACTTCGCCAAGGCCCGCAGCGAAGGTCTGAAGCCAGCCTGGTCGCTATGGCAGGAAGCGTCGGCAGCATGAGCCTCGATTATCGGATCCGTCAGGCCCTCAATGAAATCCACGACCCATGCAGCGTCGCGTCGGGCCGTCCGACCGGATTGGTCGATATGGGGCTGGTGCTCGGCTGGCAGTTGGAAGACAGAGTGCTGTCGGTGACCTTCGCCGTTACCTTTGCGGGCTGCACGATGGCGCCGCACTTCACCGAAGCGGCACGCAAAGCCTTGAGCGCTTTTGATGAGTTCGACCACGTGAATGTCACAGTCGACACCAAGCATGTGTGGAAACGCCCAGCATCGCTGAAAATCGCGATGCGGGGCGAGCCGCAAGCCTGGCGCAAGCGCGGGGCTGTCAGTCAACGCTGAAGAAAGCGTCCCATTTCAGGGGTTCCATGCACAGATGCCAGCATTCCTTCAGCTGGCCATTTTCCACACGCCACGTCATCGCTTCCTTGGTGTGAAGCTCTTTGTCGCCCTTGCGCGCGCGCACTTCAGCGATCAGCGTGACGTGATCATCGCTGCCATAATAATCGAGCGGATAGGCGTAATAGGCATCGACCGATTCCTGCAACATGCCGAAATTGCGCATGATCTCCTCGTGTCCGACATAATCGCCAGCCAACCGGTTTTCGCCCGGCATATGCCAGATGGCATCTTCGGCGATCTGGCTGAACAGCGCATCCACATCGCCGGTCTGGAATGCCTTGTGCGCGGTGTAGAGCATGTGTGCATTCTTGTGGTCTTTGTCCGTGAGCGGACGCATCGGCGGCGCTTCGTGCTCCATTGCCAGCGCTTCTGAATAACCCGTGCTCATGCCTTGCCTCCTGATACGTTGAGTTCAACCTCGATATTGCCCCGCGTCGCGTTGGAATAGGGGCACACCTGATGGGTCGTTTCCGCAAGTGTCTGAGCCGCTTCCTGCGAGAGAGTTGGCACATCGATATCGAGCACCACGCCCAGCTTGAAGCCGGGGCCTGCGTCATTCTCGCCGATGGAAACATGCGCGGTCACGTTAGAACCTGTTACATCGGTCTTATCCTGTCCGGCGACAAATTGCAGTGCGCTATGAAAACAAGCAGAATAGCCCGCAGCAAACAATTGCTCCGGGTTTGCGCCGCCGCCCGGGCCACCCATTTCAGGCGGCATGGCGAGATCAAGTTTCACGATCCCATCGCTGCTTTCGACGTGACCTGCACGTCCTCCGGTTGCGGTTGCGTGAGCGGTGTACATAGCCTTCATGAGCGATCCTCCGAGAGAGTTTGCGAAATAAATTGCGAGTGCGTGGTGAGCGGGCGTCCAACGATGGCTTCGCTCGCGGCGCGATCTTCGGGGCTGGCAGGGCAGCCATGGTCCTGCGTCACCTGCATCATGATCGTGAAGTCTTCGGCGATCCAGTCTGACATATCGGGGATGTTGCCTTTCATCTGGCCAATGAAAGGTTCAATCGCATCGCCTGCGTAGTGGACCGGGCGGCCCAACGCCGCGCTCCAATTGGCGGCGCACCCCGGGCCGGTCAGCTTTTCAGGCCCGCACACCGGCACAGCCTGGCCTGCCCAATCGTCCATCGTCAGCGCGCGTGTTGCCGCGGCGGCGATATCGGCGGCATCGACGCTCCACACGCCCGCTGAACCGATGGGAAGCGGATAGATACCCGGCCCGGTCAAGGCAGGCATCGCCATCAGGTCATTCTGGAAGAAGAAATTTGCTTCCAATACAATGTCGGACGGGCGATCCAACACGGCCTGCTTGATCGGGATCTTGGTCTCGAAATGCGGAATGGCGCGCATGGCCTCGACGTTGTGAATGCCGAGATGCACGATCCGGGCAGTCCCCGCCTTGCGCATGGCATGCACCGCATTGACGCCCACTTCGCCCTCGTCCGGGCCAAGCGGCGTGATCAGGAAGGCCGCATCGAAGCCTTCAAGGGCGCCCGCATGATCCTCGATACGCCTGACATCCATCGCAATGCCTTCGCTGCCGACGCTGCGCGCTGCGGGGACAGCGTCGTGCCCCGCAGCGCGCAAGTTTGTGACTGTGCGGGCGCCAACATTTCCCGTTCCGCCGATTACCAGCACCCGCATTGCAGCCTCCCGCCGGTTAGAACCGGAACCCGGCGCTCACGCCGAACTCGCGCGGGCGTCCGAGATAATTGTAGGCGACGCCCTGCGACGTCAGCGCGTTCTGACCGAAGGTGAAATACTCCACATCGAACAGGTTAAGCCCGAATGCGGAAAGCGTGATTTGTTCCGAGGGGTCTGTCCACGTGATGCGACCGTTCAAAAGGCCGTATCCGTCCTGCTCTTCAAATGGCAGATTGAACGCTGTGAAAAAGACATCCGACTGATAGCGGAAATCCACCCGCGGGGTCAGCGTGCTGTTCCCGATGTCGATATCGTATTGGACTGCAGCAGAAACCGTCCATTCGGGGCTGAAGGGCAGCCGGTTGCCGTTGATCGGACCAACGGCCACAGGAACGTCTTCAAACTCACTATCGGTGTAGCCAACTGCAAAATCGAACCGCAGCCCGCTGGTCGGGACGATCGCGATTTCCATTTCAAAGCCCTGCAAGGTTGCATCGCCCGCATTTGCGACGCGGAATTGCACAGCCGGATCAGCGATCGTTTGCTGGATACCTTTGTACTGCGAATGGAACAGCGACAGGTTGAACCGAAGCGCACGATCGAGAAGGTCGGATTTCAGGCCGATCTCAAACGTCTCATTGGTGTCCGGCTCAAATGTCGGAATGGTTGCTTGCGGCGCGATCAGCCGCCCATTGAAGCCGCCCGCCCGGAAACCTTCGGAATAGGAGGCGTAGAGCAGGACATCGCCGGTCGCTTGATACTCGACACCGACTTTCGGAGTGAACTTTTCAAAGCTCACGCTGCCGGGAAGGTCAGTGACGATGGGCAATGTGATAGGCTGCCCGATCAGTTCAGGCGGAAGGCCGAAACCGAACACGGCACCGGGACCAACCAGTTGCGGACGAAAGTCGAAAAACTGGTTGGAGATGATGTCCTTTTCATCCCAGGTGTATCGCCCGCCCAGCGTGAACGAGAGGCCTTCGAGGATTTCATAGCGCGTCTGACCGAATACCGCGAAGCTTTCGGTCTGCTGATCGTTGCCCTGCGACCAGACGTTGCAGGCCTGAAATGGCTGCGCAGTCGGATCGCTGATCGGGGCAAAGCACAGATCGAGGACCTGATTGGCGTCCTCGCTGAAATAAAAGCCACCGATCAGGTAAGTCAGGCGATCATCGAATGCCTCACCTGTAAGCTGGATTTCCTGGCTGAATTGCTCTTGCAGGGTGGTGACGTTCTGATCGTAGAGTTGGAACCTCGTGCCGTCGGGATCGGCTGTCGAAAAGCTGTCCAGGTTTCTGTAGGCGGTGATCGATTTTAACTGCGCCGACCCCAAATTGACCGTCACCGTCCCGGAAAAACCGTAAACTTCGTTGCGTGCCTCGGGGCTGTTTGAGGCGAAAATGTCGTAGAAATTGTCTGGATCCTGAACATCATTCAACGCTGCAGGCGGAAAGAACGGCAGCGGCACAATCGCGTTGAGTACGGATGGCGCCGGGTTTGACCGGTCAAGCGAATAATCGGCGGAGAGGTCAATCTGGACATCCGGCCCGATTTCAAAGCGCAGCTGGCCGCGCCCGCCATAGCGTTCAATTCGGCCGAAATCCTCGCCGGTCACGACATTATCGGCAAACCCATCCTGCTGGCGATAGAAGCCATAAACACGCGCGGCGCTGGTTTCACCGATTGGCACGTTCAAACTGGCATCAAGATCAACCCGGTCACGGCTGCCATAGGTGCCCTGCACCTCGCCGGAAAAAACGCCCGGATCCGGCTGCTTGGTCACAACGCTGACAGCTCCGCCAAGCGTATTGCGTCCAAACAGGGTTCCTTGCGGACCCCTTAGCACCTCAATTCGCTCCACATCGCCTGCATCAAGCATCGCCCCGACTGTCCGGCCCAGATAAACGCCGTCAACATAAAGGCCGACGCCCGGATCGTTGGTCACAATGAAATCGAACTGCCCGACGCCGCGGATGAAAAAGTTCGCATCAGCCGATCCTTGAGGCCCGGTGGTAGAGGTGAGGTTGGGGACAGTCGCCGCGAGATCGTTGATCACGATGGCGCCAGTCGCCTCAAGCTGCTCGCCGCTGATCGCAGTGACCGAAATCGGTGTCTCCTGAATGGAGTTTGCCGTGCGCTCGGCGGTGACAATGATTGTGCCAATTCCGACGTCTTCGTCTTCGGTCGCTTGCTCAGTTTCCTGAGCGCTCATGTCTTGCGCGTGGGCCGGTATGGCCACGGTCGCCATCAATCCGGCTGTCAGTGCGGCAAATTTCCTCATATCGCGTCTCCCCTCATGCGACTGAGACGCGAACAGGAACGTCTTTCGCGCCACTTAGTTAAGGCCTAAGAGATTTTCACCGCATGCCCCGTCCGAACAATGAATTTTGGTAGCAGATATATGACCTAAGGTTCTGGCTTGGCGTGATGCAAAGCAATTTATGCGCTTGGTCTTGAAATTCATGCCATCCTCGCTCGCCGCGCTTGGCAGCGTATGGGTCATGGTCACACTGCTTACTCAATCCGTTCGTGATGCGCTGCTCCCTGGCGAAGGCCTCGTGCGATTGCCAGTCCCATCGCATATTGTCTCCAATGGCGAATTCACTCCGCCTGCACAAAGCCAAAGCCTGCGCGCATATGAGAGCCGGCTGCTTGAACGTGCGCAGCAAGCGAGCGGCGGCGACGCAGCGCGCACGGCGCAATGGCTGGGCTCTCCGATCGGCATGGCCAACGCCTTCGGGGCGCTGAATGATGTATTTGATGCCGATTTCGCAATCGAGGATGGTGAAACCGAAGATGAAAGCGAAGCGATTGCCCGGCGCGATGCGTTGCAAGACCAGTTCGTTTTCGACGATCAGGTCCACTTTTTGCGCGACGATGCCGATCCCGAGCTGTTTGAGCCACTGACCGGACTGATCGAACTTTCCGCAGAACTGCTGAACCTGCCCCATGCAGGCAAATTCGAAATTGACCAGATCAAGTTTTCACACTTTATCAAGGCGATTTACCTCGACAGTGACACCAAGGTTGCGCTTCTCTCCGGCGCGCCGTCGGAAGGCGAGCCGATGTTGACGAACGATCAGATGGCGGCAGCGCGGGCCGCTGTGAACTCGGTCGTGGGAGAGCGCCGATTGCTGACTCACGCCGTTCTTGGCCCAGGGCAGGACGGCTGGCTTGACGAAGTCGACCGCGTTCACGAAACGCTCAAACCCGATGGCTGGAAAGGCTACACCGTGGGCGAGCCCTTCTCACCCTCGTTCAAGCGGTATCGTCTCGATGACGAAAAACTGATGTATCCCGCCTATGAGCGGATGGCGAAGGCAGGCGTGCGCAATGTGTGCATTCACAAAGGTCTGTTGCCGGAAAACGCCGATGAGGTGATGCCGGGCGCCGAACCGTTCGCCAATGTCGATGACGTGGGCAAGGCCGCGCGCGACTGGCCGCAGCTAAACTTTGTGATCTACCATGCGGGTTATCGCACCATTCCCCAACCCACCATCGCGGAGCTCGAACGCTTTGAAGCAACCGGCCGGATTGATTGGGTCAGCGATCTCGCGGCCATCCCGCAACAATATGGCGTAAACAACGTCTATGCCGATATCGGTGCCTCGTTCGCCTTTACCGTCCTTACCCATCCCCGGCTTGCCGCGGCCATGATCGGTATGCTGGTCAAGGGGCTGGGGCGCGACAAGGTGCTGTGGGGCACTGACAGCGTCTGGTACGGATCACCACAATGGCAGATTGAGGCGCTGCGCCGCCTGCGCATGCCTGACGACTTGATGCAGCGGTTTGGTTACGCGCCTTTGGGCGAAGCGGATGGCCCGCTTAAACGGGCGATCCTCGGCGAAAACGCCGCTGCGCTCTACAATGTTGATCCTGCACAATACCGCAAGTCCGCCGTTGAAAGTCAGCATCTGGACCGCATCGTCGCGGCCTATCACCAGAATGGCGGCGCGCCTGACAATTGGGTCCATGGCTATGCGCAGCCACAAGGGGGTGCTGATGCTTGAGGGGAAACGGATCGCGATCACCGGCGCGGCAAGCGGGATCGGCAAAGCAGCCGCGCAATTGTTTGCAGACTATGGTGCGAGCGTGCTGCTGATTGATCGCGACCCCGCTATATCCGACCTGGCCACCGCCATCGATGGCAGCACAGCCCATGAGGCCGACATAACCGATGCCGCTGGAATGGAGGCTCTTTTCGCCCGGTCTGGCCAGATCGATGCCGCGTTCAACAATGCCGGGATCGAAGGCATGGGCGGCGAAATGATGCCGATTGCCAATTACCCGATAGAAGAATTTCGCAAGGTCCAGGCTGTCAATGTGGAGGGCTTGTGGAACTGCCTTGGCCCGCAGCTGCGAATGTTTGCGCAGCAGGGGAAGGGAGCAATCGTCAACACCTCGAGCGTCATGGGCTGGCTGGGCGCACCGGGCCTTGCGGCATACAGCGCATCCAAGCACGCCGTTATCGGCCTGACCCGTAGCGCCGCGCTTGAAGTGGCTGAGGCCAATGTGCGCGTCAATGCGGTGTTGCCCGGAGCCGTCGAGACTCCGATGCTGACCGAGCGCGGCTTCAAGCTCAACCCCGCGTTTGCCGAAGCTGCTGCGGCGTCTCATCCGATGGGGCGGATCGCCACCGCCCGGGAAGTCGCCGAAGCGGCGGCGTGGCTTTTGAGCGACAAGGCGAGCTTTGTCACGGGCCATTGCCTCGCGGTCGATGGCGGATTGTCTGCACGATGAGCGAGGGCAAAGCTGTCATTCACCGTCTGCTGCGCGACCAGATCGAAGGCATCTGGGGGCGCGGCGAAACCGCGCTGGTCGATGCAAATTATGTGAGCGACATCCGTGACCACATGCCGGTGCCCGGTCAGCCTACCGGGCGCGCAGCGCTGAAAGATGTAGTGGCGGATTTTCGCCGCGGCATTCCCGATTTGCGTATGGAATTGCATGCAACCCTGGCGGCTGGCGATGCTGGCGTCGATGTCTGGACGCTGACCGGCACCCATGGCGGGCCGCTGCTGGGCAAAGAAGCGAGCGGACGCCCCATCCACATGTCGGGTATCGATATGATCGCTGCCGCTGATGGACGCATCACGGATCTGTGGCACGTCGAAGAGATGGCGCTTCTTATCGCGCAGATTGACGAAAGCCCCATCGCCTTCGGTACGCCGTCCAATGCCTATCCAGACAGCGCTGGGGCTCTTGTATCAAATGCGCAGCCTGGCGAGAATGCGACGGTTCCGGGCGAGGCTGACTTTTCGGCACTCGAAAGGCGCAATCTCGCAATCGCGCGCCGGCATATTGAGGAAATTTGGGCTGGCGGCCGGTCCGAGCTGTGCTGGAAAATGTATCATCCCGACGTGGTCGATCACAACATGGCCCCCGGTCAGCGGCCCGGCATCGAGGGCATTGTCGATGTTCTACAATGGTTGCGCGAATCCGTCCCAGACCTTGCGATGGAAATACAGACCTACGTGATTGATGGCGATCTGTTCGCTGACCGCTGGATCATGCGCGGAACGCATACCGGCGCGCCTTTGATGGACGTTGCGGCTAGCGGCAAACGCTTTGCAATCAACGGTATGGACGTGGGGCGGATCGATGAGAACGGGCTCATCACCGAAATCTGGCACGCTGAGGAATTTCACCAGTTGCTTCTTCAAGTCCGCTGATCGTCTCGGCCATATCGTTGCACGAGAGGTCCTTTAGGGCTTACCTCTTCCGGCAAGCTCTCTTGACGTACTCGTTTATCACACGGCCGACCTGTCGATCCACCGGTCAGGGTATTGGCTGACTGAGCGGAGCGCTTCGCGTGGATTGATCGCCAAAGTTGCGGCGTCCCACATGAATGGTGCCGGCTGCAGGATTCGAACCCGCGGCCCCCTG
>JGI12109J20283_10316481_pt1 | contig 14180 bp, 11 predicted proteins | sample ElkSlonscriptome_12_FD_20283 | JGI IMG/M metagenome (IMG submission 20283) | reverse complement strand
CAACCACCGATCGGGTTGATGGTCGACACTGGTCCGGAACGTTCCAGCACTTATACGTTTACACTCCGTGAACAGGGTGGAGACAATACACGCTTGAGCCGTTCGCAACTCACGCTCGCTGCAGATGGCTGGCTTCACGTGACCATCCATCGATCGTTGCGGGGCGAATATGAAGCGGAAGTGACGGATGCAGAAGGAAAAGTGCTGATGACCTACGGAGTGAGGTTTACTGAATGAATCTGTTGACAGATATCGTAGTTCGTCCACAGGACATCCGATAGAACGTTGCTCGAAAGAAAGGCTCGCGGAGCAACCATTTCACTGACCTTATTAATTAGCCAGAAAAGCAGCGTGACGACTTACCATTTCCTTTGTACTTATGGCTGTGATCGAGATGAGTAACATGAAACCCTCGGCGTTGCTCGCTGGCCAGCTTCCTCAACAAGAAATTGTGCCGCTGGTGATTCTGGAGTCAGGTGTAGCCAATATTTTTTGCTCCAGAACCAATCTCGGGCGATGGTGAGAGCATTCTTTGGTGAAAGTATTTTAGAATCTTCACAAACTCGCAGACTAAAGAGAAAGATTTCCAGATGCTTGTTCCGCCTGAGGTTCGAATTGGAGTAGATATTGCGTAGTTTCAGAACCCAGATTTGGGCTCTTTTGTACAAGCTGGAGCCGGTACGTACCTCTTAACTCCTCGTTTACCAGTACCCAGAGCCACCCATTTTCATCAGACGCCGCACTTGACTCACTCAGAATGACGTCTTGTGTTTCTGTATCAAGCAATCTCACTTCGAAGACAGCTTCCGAGCCTGTAGGACCTACATCAACTTGGAGGATATGCGGAGGTGTGGTAACTACCGACTGAGTTCCGGCCGAACTTCTTAGAGGCTGAATAACAGTTGCCCCGTTAATGACCGAATTCTTTCCTGGTTTGAGTTGGCTGTCAGTGGGCACCATAGGTAATACATTTAATACCATGAGCAGAGATGCCAGTGCTACTGCAGTTTTCGATAAAGGCTGTTTTAACCAAGCCAAAAAGTCTGAACCTCGGTTCTCTGCTGAAGGTTTCAGAAGCCCGGCTTCAGATTTGATTGCGCTAACAAAGGCATCTTGAATCATGACATTCTCTAATGTTTTGGATTCTTCCATCATGCGAATTTCCATCTCACTTTCGTCAGTCTCGCTTAGGTTACTTTGAAGATACTTATCGAACATTTCAATATCAGTCAGATCGCGAAGAAATTCATCAATTCTAGTATTCATAGTATTAACCTTATTAGAGGCTGTGACGCTAAAGAAATTCGATTGTTCCCAATTACAAGGTCAGGATACGATTTCGTCCTGTATTTCTTGACCTTTCGCAGTTTTTAAGAACAAATTCCTGAATTGCTTTTTCGCAAGATATATGACTTTATCGAAATGCCGTGTATCGAGGTCGAGGCTCTTACAGATCGTTGATTTGTCCCAATCGCAAACATAATACCTGTAGAGAATTTCCCGATAGCCATTATTCTTTATTTTTTGAATCATGGCTCTGACGCAAGCACGAACCTCTTCTGTATCGATTTCCGAAGAAGGGCTTGGGATTTCACTCTCAATCTGATCTGTTTCCAGTGCGAAGTGATCGCTATTTTTCATTCCCCTCATTCCATTTCGAAATAAGTTCAATGCGATACCGTGAAGATACGAAGAAAGTTTCTTGGGATTATCAATACCTTCTGCTCTCAACTTTATAATCGCTATTTCAAAGGTTTCCTGACACAAATCTTGGGCATGCTGAAGGTTTCTACATTTACGCATCAGGATATACAGCAACGGTCGATGATATTTGTTGTAAAGCAGAGCTTCTGCATTGCGATCACCGTTCAAGATAGCAAGCGCAATCGATTCGGGCGCATCCTTGCCTTCAGCCATTACAGAATCCTCGCAAGTGTCCTGTTGACGCTTTAAAGTGGCTGTGGATTGCAGGACGCGTCGGACACTCGAGTTTCCAGTGCCGCACTCATCAATATCCACTATCTTGCATAGCCTAGTCGTCATTTTTCTATAGCTCCCATTTTCGGGGTGCCCCAGGTCAGCCGGGCCAATTCTGATATTGCTGTGTGTACTTAGAATCCAGCACCCGCTTAACTCGGCTTTCTGTTAGATTCATGTCCGCCCGGGCATGCTGACTCACCTTCAGTCGCCGATGGCGAACCAGGAATTCGCCAGTCGCTCAATGAACATTCTTGATTATATAGTTGCGCTGCTGTTCAGATTGTCGCACCACTAAAAATGTGGGTAGGTATATGCTGTGACCTTCTTAGCTGACTGCCCTGTGTGTTCGTTGCTTGGCGTAATTGAAAAAAGGAGTTCACTCCAAATCCCACAAATATGAAGTGAACTCAATAGTAAGGCTTAGATCCGGAACCGGGTTCCTGCTTAGTCCTGTAGATCTGCTACCAACATCGATGTAATCTGATCCATGTTTATTTTTGCACTCGAATTGGGTGAGTAACTATTCAGAGCAACACCCAGGTCATTCAGGGCTCCCTGTAAGTCTCCGCTTTTAGCCCTCGCGACAGCCAGATTTGAATAAATGGTAGCAAGCGCTTTTCGCTTGCTTAGCTTTGCAACTGTTCGTGATCCAGGTACTTGCTCAACTGCTTTTCGGCAACTTAAAATTGCGTTTTCTAGTCTATTAGCCAGAATCTGAGACACACAAATATTATTAAGATCCAAGAAGTCGCGCGGGCGCAGTCTGCCGTATTCAAAATCTGCCAAGATTTCTCGGGCATTCCCACGTTGAATGGATTGGTAGCCTTTGCCCTCAGGGAAAATTGTTAGCTGGTACTCCGCTGCAGCGAAGCTACATCCCAGGCCGGACATAATAACGAACACAGTTGTTACTAATACCCCTTTGAATTTCATCATAGTAAGAGCCTCCTATCGCTTCCTTGTAAATACAATATATAGGTTGCTTCGCATCGAGAAATGTCACAGTGTCACCGATATCAAGGAAACCATAAGCTGTTTCCTATAAACTGATAAGAAAGTTGATGTGCAATTTATTGCTCTAAAGCTTCTGATCGCGAAAAAGGATTTAAACTACACGACACGGATCCGACTCCCTTCGCGTCGATTCTAATAAGCGTGTTCTATTGAATAACCGCACCGATTATGGAATTTTAAAATCTTAGTGCAGCTCTATAATCTGCCCTCAGATTTATATGCTAAGAACGAGCATTATCGGGTGTTTGTGGAACGGCGGGACTTACTATAGAATGCATTATATTCTTAAAAAAGAAAGAACGTTCCCGTACTATAGAAAGTAGCAAAAAATGCTTCAGGTAAGTCGAGGAAGTAAGGGGAACGCCTTTTGGCTGGAGACAGTCTTACGATTCTAAGCGAGCACACGAATTTCTCAACTCTATGGCCCCGTCCGCATTTGTTAACAGGACCCCATAGTTCGGAATTGCTATTGAATTGGCAGTGGGTTGAATGAAGCGTCAGCTACATTCAGAACAAACCCTCCCCAATAAAATGGGGCTCTGTAAGTTGGGGTGTTTCGCAATTGTTGTTGTGCATACCTGAGTGCTTTTTGTGTCGTCATGCTTGGTTCGCGCAGCGCGAGATAAAAGTCACGCATGAATCGAGCGGTAGCTCTATCAGACACAGGCCACAGAGTCGAAATCGTTGCCGAAGCTCCGCTTGCCATAAATGCTCGAGATAAGCTCATGATGCCAGCGCCGTTAAGTGCAACTCCCTCTCCGGTCTCACATGCACTAATGACAACCAGCTGGTTGGTGAATTTGTGATTGGTAATGTGGTCAGTCGTTACTAACCCGGAATTTTCATTTCCTAACCCATGCAGCACGAGTCCAAGGAAAAAAGGATCTTCCGGGCTTGCAAATCCATGGGTGGCGACATGAAGGATCCGAGCATTTCGAGACTGTTCACTGAAAAGGTTTTTCACGCTCGCCGATTCATCGAGGTAAAGTAGTGGGGAATGGTCAGCGAAGACTTCTCGTATAGAAAGTGCCTCTTGGCGGGAGTAGGGTAGCCTGCCTAGTACCTCCCACCATCCAATTGTAACAGGCCCATTTCCATCTGAACTGCTGGTTGTACCCAGCTCTGGATCTGCCAAAACCACAACCTGTTGGTCGGTATCAATGTCAAACGATCCTTCCCTTGGAGATAAATATTCACTTATGGACGGTATGATGGCAGGTGAAATTTCACTTGTAGGGTAGGTTAACGAAAAGAAGTATCCAAACGGTAGCCGAGCAAAAGCACTATCCGGCTCCAAAAGCACTGTGTCTATACCGCTTAAGTTCATTCCCGAGGTCAGGTGTTCGGCCAGTATTTGAGAATTGGGATTTCTAATAGATCTTCGCTGGATCTCGCTGGTTGATTCCCCAATCAGCGAATAAATTTCATCTCCGCTTACAGTTTTATTGAGAATGACGTTATCACTGTAGATATCGAGAATGAAAATTACGTTTTTATAAGTAACGTAAGCTCGATAGAGCGCTGCGCTATCTAGCATTGATTGTATATTTTCGATCGTGGAGAGGGTGTCAACCGAATATTCATTGTCCTGAATTTGTTGCCGGAATAAGAACTGTTCCTCCAGTCGTGCAAGTTCTCGCTCTATTTCTACAGTTTCGTCATTTTTCAATAGTGCAGCGATGAGCTGCTGTCGCTTAGCTTGTAGATCGTCGCGAACCTCTGAAATTGAAGGGTCCTCGTCAACGATGTTGGGTGATCTTCGTTGGATTCGAAGCTTCGTTGCTTTCACTTGCTGAAACAGGTGAAACGCTTTATCTAATTGAGCGCGGCTGTTACTTTTTTCATAGTTCGTTAGTAAGCGAGTCGCCAAGAACGCCCGGATACTGTTAGTTCGGGAAATCCACTGTGGTCCGAATCTTTGAAAGTCAATATTAGAACCTACAGTATCAATGATGGATAGTGCCCGCTCCCCCGTGATCAGCATGCCACTGAAGTCTTCCTGGGCTGCTTGGATCTGAATTTTCAAAAATAGTAAGCCGAGATGCTGAAGAGGCTCATCCGTGCCGCTCTGGAGCCGAGAAAGACTTGAGCTAACTAACCTGTTCGCAGCATCAAGGTCACCCTGCGCAAAAGATATGTTTGCTTGAAGGATTTCGTATGCCAGGACATAAAACAGCGGTGGCCCAATGGGGCGAGTATGATTTTCGGAAACAGTCTCACTTCTAATAACACTTTCGGCTCTACTGGCTAATTCTATTGCTCGGTCTATCATATTCAGCGCGAGATAGTTGGTTGCCAGCTGCGTATAAGTACGCAGTTTGTCTTGCATCGACTCATAACCATTAAGCTTTGCCTCAACAGACAGCAACAACGCTATAGCATCGTCGTATTTTTTTTGCGCATATAGCAGGTCTGCAAACTCTAACTCTGTGTGAACCGCTGTTAAATCAAGACCTAATGATTCATACAGTTCCAGCGATTCTTGAAACCTGATTTCGGCGTTTCGGAAATCTCCTAACGTGTAATAAACATATCCTAGACGCGCTCTGACATGAGCTTTGCCTTCCAAGTGCTTGGAGTATTTCTGCAGCTCAAGTGCCTCTGTATATAATTTCAGTGCTAACGATAATTCGCCTCGTCCCACAGCGGCATGGGCTTGATTATTTCGTATTGTAATTAGCCCGCGTTCATTTCCGGCTTCCTCGTATAGCGTCGCAGACTGTTTTAGAAGATTGTTGCGAACGACGCTGTTCCTGCCTTCAAGCCTGTCGTAGAATCCGCTCAATGAAGATGTCAGACTTGCCTTCAAAATCAGGTCGTTGCTGGTGTTTGCTCGCTCCAGAGCAGCTTTGAATATTTCGCCCGCTCGCAAAGTGTAGCTTTTCTCGCCAGTATTAATTCCTCTGAATATCAGACACTTTCCAAGAGTCGAAGCAATGTTCAATTCCAGCCACAATCTAGATTTGGAGTCTATTGAATCCAGGTAATCCGCGGCGCTAATTCGTGTAGTGATACGCTCGATTGTTCTTAAAGCCTGTTCATTCTCTCGAGCTTTCCAGAGCGCTTCAGCCAGGTGCCAGTCGAGATAGGCCCGGTCCGAGTTTGAGAAATCGCCTGAATTTTGACTGGATTCGATGCTCGCTAGTAACACTGACCCTTGACCACTCTTAGCCAAGGCGTCGATGTATGCCAAGAATGCCAACTGCCGCAACCTCGAGTTCACTGGCTGGGTCGCTATTGGTTCAAGTATCGTGAGTGTGTCCCGAGCATCTTGATTGCTCTTCCACGCCTGGCTCGCTAAGGTCAGGGCTTTGGCAACGAGTTGTTCATCAGGCGATGGATCGGGAAGCCACGCGATATCATAATCGACATCGGGCCCCTTCACGGTGCGTTGTAATTCGATGGTATATCTTGAGCTTCCGGAACCGGGGTTTGACAGCAATACCACTTCGGTGCCGTATGTGGAGTCTGGGCCATCAAAAGAGTGGACAACCCGATCTCCACTCTTAACCCGAATGGCCAGATCTATTCCCTTCTGGGTTACCAACGCAACAGAGCTTTGTCCCGGGTCCAAGTCAATGACCTGAGCGTGCTCCCATGCAGCCTGTCCGAGCGCGGACATGGGAATCGACCAGGCCAACAGAGCTATGACAACTAAAGGGTTACCATTTCCAACCGGTGACAACATATTCATTTAGATCCGGATGATTCCAGCAAAAAATAACACTATTCACTTCAGAAATCACGGGTCTGTCGTGTTTATCAAGGGTTTTGAACTTCATTTTATGCAGCCTCGAATGTACGATTCTCCATTGAGTAAGCCCAAGCTTGCTGTCATCAGATTCAATGATTTCCTTTGACAAATATAGAAGGCCCTGCGGGGAAATGTTTGCGTCAGGCATTGGGACGTATTTTAGGGGGTTGATGAGTTTTCTGCGATTGCTGCCCGCCTCACCCCATCCATTGTCATCTCCCGGATCAGGCAAGACTATCTTTAGATGAGATTCGCCGCCTTCGCCGAAAATTCTGCATGATACGCGATAGGATTCGCCGAGCCCGGGGTGATAGCCTTTGAGTTGGTTGATTATATTTGAATGATTTCCGGGTACAGCGTCAAGCTGTGTAATGCATACATTCAGCATTTCCGCGTCCTCAATCGTGTATTTTTCCAGCCGGTCTTTTCTTGTTTCGGTCACTACTTACTCCTTATTGTTTGATTTTGCCATTGGGTATTTAAGGTTCCAATACGTCTATCAAATCTGACATTTTTCGAATTACAGGGAAGCCGCAGATTTCGAACTGCTTTTGAACTTTTTCATATTCACCATATCCAGTATTGTTCAGTCCGTTTTTTATTGTCTCGATTAGCAGAACGCTGCCCAGTGGCCCAAGTTTTTCCCCTCTGGTTGGGCTTGCATCTGACTCTAGTAGGATAAACAACCAAATAGGGGTGTCCTCCAATAAATTCATAGCCTCCAATGCGTTTCGAGCGGCCTGATTATCGTCAATTTCAACTATATTTTCTTGTACGCCGTGATCATAAAACTCTTGTTTATGGAATTCATTGATAATGGTTTTAGCGAGCAATTGACCGGAGGGCAGCTTTTTTTTGATACCTGCCTGAAAATTTTTTACCAGCACACGCTGCCTGAGTGCTGGTGTAATGAAAGGTTTAATTTTCTGTGCTTCTTCGCGTTTATCATTGTCTGTTTTGGGGAAGAAGAGTTGCCATTCGATTCGAAATCGATTTGGAACACCCTCGTAATCTTCATTTGCTCCGGTGAGTAGAAACAAGTCTTCCAGGGATACTTGTCTTGGATCATCGCTATTTAGAATGTAGGCAGACCTCACTTGCGGATGACCAAATCTGCCTGCAGCATGTGTAAACTCGAAGGGTAGTTGGTCCTCATGCGGTATTTTTAGTATATCGATCTTATCGCCCCCCCATAAAAGTGAGCGCACATTACAGTCAGTGAGCGTGTCCATGTAGTCATCAACTATGATGCGCTGGAAACAGGCTACAGTAAAACGTCTGGCTTCTTCGTAACGCGCCAGAGGACCGTCAGGGTCGGGTGTACAATGAATGTCAAACAAATTTATTAGGTGATTGTGAAAATTTAGCCAAAGTAAATGAAGCTGCGCAAGAATTAATTGATCGTCATTCCGGAAATCCGGTATCAGTGCCTTGTTCTCACTGTCCCTGATAAGGTCTTCCAACTTATCTTCTGTTTCAGGTTGAGTGAAAAACTTCCCGTTACTGGAATCGATCTTTTCAGCATCGTCGAATTCTGGATACAAACTATCAAGGTCCAGCTGGCGAGACCTGCTGTTGACATTGGCTCTGGGGGCGATTTCATGTGCAAGGAACTGTCCCAAATATGTGTATCCTTGCGCTATTCCAAATGGTCCGCTCTCAATCTCAAATATCGCTTCCAAACCAGCTAGCTTTGATTCCACCAGATTGGCGAATTGGGAGTGATCTCCACTAACTATTCTTCTATTTGAAACTTGAATTGCCATTGTCGAATGTGACCTGTATCAGTGCTGGAAGATTAAAAGAGCGATTTTACTTTCTGGCTCTATGAACGGTTCAATATCTAGTTTTTTGTATCTTGATTAGTTAGATGCTTACGTGAGCCAAATGTCTCACCATGATAGCCATGGTGGTGAAAGTCTTTGTGGTCTTACGATCTTACAAACGCTATGAGGGGCGTGAAGTCGTGATTGTCGGCGGCGCGTAGGGCCTTTACATAGTTTTGTCTTGTTTGTAAGGCATCGATCAGGCTCTGGCTGCCCCAGCTAAAGCGGCGCTGTCCGTTGGCTTTGAGGGGCAGATCGGTGGCAAGCCGGGCATGGCGGCCATTGCCATTCGGGTAGGCGTGAATCCAGACCAGCCGGTGATGAAACCTTGCGGCGATCCCGTCCGGTTTGCCAGACACTCTTACCAAGGCCTGTCCGCCTGAGTGAACGGTCGCATCTTATTCCAGTCGCAGCTCAGGTATTTGCGGTTGCATGGCCGCAGATCAGCGCTAGTCGCTGCGAATATGAGTTCTATCCAGGTAGATATCCCATAATCATCACTTCGCGCTGTCTACTGTTGGGCACCCCGGGCTGACTTGAGCATGTTAACCTGGAAGCGGTCTGCATAGCGTATTGCACTTGTCGTTCGCTAGATTCGATCACTGCTCAAAACCCACAGTGTCAACATGGCTTGATCCGGAATTTAACGAACAGGCATAGCGCGCCGGCCATTCACTACCGGAGGAAATTCACCCAACTCATTATAGATCGCCTCAATAAAGCGATCTTTGCTTGACTGGGTGCCACCGTCGGTGGCTCCGTCGTAAGGTGCGGTCAGGTTGGCAGCCAGCACTTGTTGCAGAGTGCTACCCTGATTATGCAAAGCTTCCACCTTACCCCAGATATCTTCCAGCATGTCGCGATAAGGCAAGAGATCCTCACGTTTGATCAAAGTGCCATGGCCGGGAATGAGCCAGGTTTCAGGACCGGCAATCTCTTGCAACAGGTCAATCGCATCAATCATGCCGCGAATTGAACCGCCGCTGGTCTGGGCTGCAAAAGGGTAGCCAAAATTGCGGTAGAAATCCTCGATATACACAGCGTTCGCATTACGGAATCGCACCACGGTATCGCCTGCAGTGTGAGACGGCATCATGGGAATGAAATCTACGATTTCACCATTCATGCGAAATGTCACGGCCGGCTCGCCTGCTTTGTCCGGATCGTATTCATAAGTCGCAACGGGCACAGCAGCCGGATCCAAAGTTGGTGCTGGCCTGCCATTTGGACGCAATGGGTTGACCATATCCAGACGCAGATTTTCCTGGGCAAAAATGATCGCGCCCTGATTTGCAAAAACCGCATTGGCGCCAGTGTGGTCACTGTGTATATGAGAATTAACCAGTATCTTAAACGGTGCATCAGTGAATTCACGAATTGCCGACAGGGTTTTTTCTCCCACCTGCCGGTTTTGGGAATCTACCAGCAAAATGCCGTCAGGCGCGAACAAGACCATGGCACGGCCGCCGGAGGCATCCGGGTGATTTCGATCAATTCCCTGAGTGCCGTGCAAGGTAAACAGATTCGGAGAAAACATTTCTGTAACGAATATCTCAACCTGATCCCAAGGTGTCTGATAGCCTGGCGGAAATTCAACGGACTCCTCGCTGGTCGGGATCAGTACCTGCGGGTATCCAGAAATTTGAGCAGACGCGATTGAAGATAGGGCGGAGAGAAAGATTGAAATAGTGGAGATCAGTAGGATCTTTGGTCTTTGCATGAGTTGGCTCTGTTGAGCAAGAGGGTCTCTATCGTTTGATTGTAACCAGTAGCAGGCTTATCGGATAGAGTAACGCCTTCGAGCTCCCCAGTTCGACAATCGCGTCAGCGCGCAGGACAGGCGCCGGCTGCGGTGCAGGGTGAGGAATTTGGCTCAACCAGATTTGGAAGCAATCTCTCAGGGCGTGCCAAAAAAAGCTTGGGCCAAGCAGTCCACCTGACCAGATTATTCCGGGTGACCTCTATAACCTGGCTCAACTTGTGTAATGGCTCGGAAATGTTGGCACTTTGCCGCACCGGAGAGGGCGTATAAGCAAGCTATGATACTCAGTCTTCCACTTTCCGTGGTAACCCACCCCTGTGAAGCAGGTCGGTTATACGAAGGTACTGGAGACACACATCGGGACTCGTGTATAGGCTCAACTTGACGAAGGACAAGAAGATTCCTTCAGGGATTGTCTGGTATGGAGAAGAATTTCGGAATCAGCAGCAGATTTCGAACCGTACTGATAAAGTGCGCTTAATGCATGTTAGGTGACTGATTTAAGGCGGAGAAGTGCTCATGAAAGCGAAGGCAGTACATTCCTGATCAGGTAGCGTCTATAACAATAACAATCGATTATCTCGCAAGAGGTGTTACTGACACTCAAAGTCAACGCTTCCTCGTGGACGACAGTGATCCCCCCATCCGAGGGCGCGCCAGTAATCAACAAGTTTGACCTCGGTTACCAGTTCTTTGAATTCAGGAAGTCGACGTGCATCGGCCATTATCGGATGCCAGAGTGTGCCAAAACGGATCGTGGTCAATCGTGCTTCAGTTGAAATGACTTCCAGAGCAAACTCAGATTCGTCAAAATAGGCGGCGAGCATGGCTATATCCTGATGTTTACTCGGCCAGCTTGCGTCAGCGTCCGCAAATAATGACCTTTAATCTAGCTACTGCTGCCACAGGTGAGTCTATTTCATTCACAACCGGAGAAATAAAGCTGTGTACCTGTGGCCTTATTGATTGAAAGTCGGCCATGGCGGCCCTGATCTGAGCGGGTTTTCTTTGATTTAGGGCGATAAAATATCTAACTGACGGTCTGGTGATTTCAGGGAGCTGCTCTGTAAATTGCAGCGCACTTTCGTAATTCTCCAGGGCGAGATACGCATTGAGCTGCAAGATACCGGCAGGAACTGGATGCTTTTCTGCGTTGTACGCCAACTCATAATAACGAAGAGCTGCCGAAGATTTACCAGTCCGCATCAACATGTTTCCATAATGTGACAGGTTAGTGCCATCCTGACTATCTATATCTATTGCCTTCTGATGGTAATCCTCGCTTTCGATAAAATTGAAAAGTCCGTAGTTAACTGTTGCCTGCAATGAATAGGCATAGGCCGAGTCGGGATTAATCTCGACGGCTCTGTTGACGTAAGGCATTGATTGTTCGATCAGTTCGGGAGCTCGCTCCACCGGGTTTCCCCACATTGTCGACGCTATGGAGAGTCCAAGTGATGCAAGTGCAGCCCCGTAATCAGGATCCAGACTTATTGCCTTTTCCAGCAAAGCTATGGCGTCGGGGTGCTTTGGAGAGAAACTCTGAGACTGAAGAAAAGATACATAGGCTTGATAGCTATCAGTACCTGCTCCCCTGAACGAATTATTACTTCCGACACTAAGGGTCACACCAAGGACTCCAGCTACCGATGTAGCAATCTCTTCTTGAACCGCAAATATATCTGTCAATTCCCGATTGTAAGTCTCAGACCAGTATCAGGCCGACGTTCAGTGACTCTCCAATGTCGCTTGCAGTCGCGTCAGTATCTTTAAAAGAAAACGAGGAGGTACGGCTGGCAACACGCAAGCCTTCCAGTCGCGCAAGCTCGTTTAGCAACTCTTCAGAGATACCGTCCCCGAAATACTCCTGATTACCTTCGGGGCTCATATCGGCGAAGGGGAGGACGGCGATGGATTTGTCCGCCGGGATTGCAGTGGCTGTTTGATCCTGACTGATTTCAAGAGTCGCAGATGGCAGATCTATTCTGCCCCAGATCGTAACGCCTATCAGAATAAGTAATGAGGCGACGAGCGCAAAAGCAATTTTATTGTTGGCGGTTACTGTCTGCGTACGAGTTGGTTCATCGTCATGGTCCTCAATGATTTCCACATTGCAAACGAGTCGGTAGCCTCGTTTAGATAGAGTTTCGACATAGCAATACGGCTTTTTTGGTCGCCCAGAGCCGTACGGATTTCAGAAATACATTTTGTTAGCTGAGAGTCGGTAACAATCCTGCCAGCCCAGACCGAATCCATGAATTCATTTCGAGTTATCGTACGGCCATGGTTTTCTGCAAGGAAGATCAGACAATCGACGGACTGGGGGCTCAATTTGAAAACATGACCCGCTCTCTCGATGATTCCTGATGGAACATCAAGGTCATAGTTTCCAAGTTTAATTCTGCTGGGGGTTTTTGATGGGTAATTGGCCATCCGGCTTCGCTCGGTGACATCCAAACACAGTCCAAAAAAGGTTATCAGATCTATTCCGATTACACACCGCTCACGTTAAGCAGTTGATATTTGGAAATAAATCACATGCATCATTAGGATCTATTTCAGATAGAATGCGTAAAGTGTTTGCCTGAGCCACGCTGTCGGGTTCCTGCAGGACTTCAACCCGACACCATGACCTGGCAAAAAACTATTGAAGCTAGCCGTTTGGCGTCCACTCCAGAGACAACCAGAACTGCCGTCCCCATGGAGTTGACAGCCGGGATTCAAAGCCACCCAGGATCGGCAACTGCTGGGGCCTTTCCTCGAAGATGTTGTTGATCCCCCCGCTGATGGTGAAATCGCTGTTCCAGAAATCACTCATGATGTAGGTATAGCGTACGTTGGTGCGGGATTCCCCATGGATAATATTGCCGGCAGGGGCTTCCCAGCCGTCCCCGTAATTGTCGAACACTCGGTCATCGAAGGTCACATCATCCCAGTAGTTCGTCGAGATTGACGCGGCATGATTGCCCATGAACCAGTTCAACCTGAGGTTATATTTAAGCTCTGGTAAAGGCGGGGCGATACCAGAGTTGGCGTTCTGGAAGCCCAACGCTTCAGTGCGTCCACCAAACAGGTCTTCGTAGTCGTAAGTCTGGTAATACGTGACAGAAAAGTTGGCGTCAAAGGTACCGTAATCCTGCGTATTCCATCGGTAATCTATTCTGGCGTCAACCAGGTCGATCCAGACTGAACTGATGTTAGCAGCCTGTCGGAAAATGCGGTCCAGCTCGAAATTTTCGAATCGCCGGACAGGATTGCCCGCGGCCTGTGCCCGACCATCGAACCAGGCTTCCGCCTGATTGCGCGTGGGTGACCCCGGCGTTGGGTCATACCCGGCTTCGGTTACGCCGGTATCCGCCAGAAAATTCTGGAACTCGAAGGCGATCGTATCCTGTTCAGTGAGTGTCCGAATACGGTTTGTATATTCGATTTCCTGATAGTCCATACTTACTTCGAGGCCGTCGAGCATACCGGATGGTTGCCAGGTAAAACCGATATTCTGAATCTCTGATTCTTCCGGTGACAGATTTGGATTGCCGGATGAACAATTGGTCGAACCTGTCATCGGAAGCCCAGTAAACAAATCTGTGCCTGAGAAGGTTTCAAGACAGTTTTCATTGGGGATAAAGGGTCTGGCCTGCTCTGGCGTTGGCGCCAGGAAGCTTTCGCCCCATGAAGCACGAACCGCGAATTCAGGCAATACCTCCCAACGTGCCGCGATCTTCGGGGTTGTGGCCTCGAAACCAAAATCTGAAAATTCTTCGTGGCGAACTGCCAACTGTAAATCGACTGTATCAAGCACAGGCACTTCTAATTCCAGAAAGACGGCCTTAACCTCCGAAAA
>JGI12109J20283_10001234_pt1 | contig 14182 bp, 15 predicted proteins | sample ElkSlonscriptome_12_FD_20283 | JGI IMG/M metagenome (IMG submission 20283) | reverse complement strand
AGAGGCCCGTTGAACGTCCAGAACAGTCACCATGACCAGAAAAAGAAGCCCGGCGAAAACATAGGTGCGCCATGTCAGCGCTCTGCCGGCGATCCCGGTGCGGTTGCCCAGCAGGAAAAGCGCTGCAAGCGCGGTCACAACGACCATGACCTGAGAGAGTTCGCTGACGGGAACCGAGATGCTGCGCATCCGGACCTGATGGGCGTCGAGCACATCATTCACCGAACTCGCGACAAATGTCGCGATGGCAGGAGCAAGCGGTTCCCGCGTGGCCTCGAGCGTCACCGGCCAGAGCCGGTCCTGTGCCGCGAGGCTCCGCTGGATGAAGGCCATGGCCTCATCGGCGCTGACGATGCCAGCGGTCTCGGGAACGATCCGCGTTTGCGCGTAGTCGTAAAGCACGGCCTTCAATTCACTGCGCGAAGGTTCGGGAAGATAGTCGGCCCGCAGGAACGCGGTACCAAGCGCATTGGCCTCTGTGATGATGTCTGTTTTCCGCGACTCCAGAACGGAAAGCGCGCTTCCGAAACTGAAAGCCAGCAAAAGCCCAAGGAGCGCCATGATCGCACCGAGGGAGGATTCGCCCGCGCGCAGATCGACGTCTTCGCCAGATGCGATCTTTCGGTTGCGGTTGCCCCGTCCCGTCATGAACCCAAGGATCGCAAAAGCGGGAAGGAGAACGGCAATGACGATCGCCATCGCCCCCAGTCCGAGGAAAGGGAGCGTGATACGCTCGTATACCTCTGGAATCATCGAGGGTTCCATCAGCTGATTTCCGTCGTGTTAATCTTGGTGCGATGGTATTGAAGATGAGCGGGAACGCTACGATCGCGATATCGATGCGCCAACATATGTGCAGGCCAGTTGCACAAATGTCGAAGGCAGCTTTCCACAGCCAGAGCCTGTGAGGTGTTGCACGATGCGCTCTGGCTTGGGGCGGCCTTCACAACGTTCGCGAGGCTTCGTGCAATAAGACCAAGCGGCAGGCTAGAGAGCCAGCTTGGACCCCGGTCCGAGAAACACCGCACCGGTTACGCGAAGAGTTCCGGGTCACGCCTGTCGAGTGCGAAGAAAATCAACGACACTCCATTCGAGATGAGCTCGATCGCCAGGAATATGCCAAGCACACCGAGGCTGGACCACGGAAAGTTCGCGAAAATCATTACCGCAAGAGCAATCGAAACGAGGCCGGAGAGGCCAAGGAACATCCGTGATCCAGCTGCCATGGGCGTGGCGGCGATGATGAGCCTGAACACGCCGATGATCATCAGCATGGTCGCGATGACAAATGTCAGACGCACCATACCTTCGAAAGGGTTCATGATAAGGTAAAAGCCGAAGACCGTCAGAAGCACACCCAGCAAGATCGCCCAGATGCGTCCGCCCCAGCCCCTGTCCTGAAAGGCCGAATACAGCGTGAGCACACCGACGGCCATGAACATCCATCCCGCCAGATGCTCGACGGCCAGCGTCGTGACGAAGGGATGTGCGAAGGCGACCACCCCACCGATGACCGAGGCAATGCCCACAAGTAGCCACAGGAACCAGTTCTGCATGTCAATCTCCATTTAACGAGGCCGATGTCCCCTTGAAGGGCCTCCGGCACGATGGCGTCAGCTGGCCTTCACAGCCAACTGCCTGAAGACGTAGAGCGGCAGCAGGATCGACGCGACAAGGCTGCCGATCCAGACGAGAAGCGTTGCCGCAAGCCAATTCGCGATACCGCCGATAGTCATGTCGTCCATCACGACGTCGGTTATGAAAAGGCCGACGAAAATGACCACCAACGCGATGCCCCCCATGAGTTGCGGGAAGCTCTTGAAGGAAATCTTGGTGATCAGTGGCCCCAGAACCGATTGTACGAGCGAAAAGATCGCGACCGCGATCACGAACGACAACGGACCGATCGCAAAGCCCGGCAGGATCACGGCGGCAAGTAACAATCCGACCGCATTCGCACACAGATAGGCAGCGGTGGATATCAGAAATCGGATCACAACTTCACCTCTCGATCATCTATTCGGGCCGGCGCAGCGTGCCGGCGCTATTTGGGGTGCAACCTTCACGCGTTCGGCCGAATGATGACCTCGACCCGGCGGTTCAACTGCCGACCCTCCGCGGTAGCGTTGCTTGCAACGGGCTGCGTCTCGCCCAGCCCAGTGGCCCGCACCCGCGAGGGTGCGACGCCGTCACGAACCAGCACTCCTGCCACAGCCTGCGCGCGACGTTCGGAGAGGTCTTCATTGTATGCCGGCGAACCGGTGTCATCTGTGTGCCCGAACACCGTGACGGTGCTTTCGGGATACTCGATCAGATTTTGTGCTACCGCGCGCAGATCCGCCTGAAGCGCGGGATCTATCGCGGCGCTGTCGACATCGAACAGCAGACCGCCCGGCATGATCACCCTGAGGAATTCGCCGGTGTTCTCGACGACGATGCCGTCGTTCTCCAGAGACGACCGCAGGTCTTCGGCTTGTGCATCGAGCATCGCACCGACCGCCCCACCCGCGATGGCCCCTGCCGTGGCTCCGAGGGCCGCGTTGCGTGCGCGGTCCTCATCGTCGGAGGCCGCACCGATGAAACCGCCGAATATTCCGCCTACGACCGCGCCGTCCTGCTGGCGCTCGCCGGTTCCTTCGCAGGCTGCCAGGAGGACCGCCGAAGATAGTGTAATCGCGAAAAGACTTGAACGAGATCGCATTGTTTATTCCTTCGTGTAAGGGCTTTCTGAAATGCAGGGCTGGCCGTCAACCGTTCAGGATACGGGCTTTCTGTGTCGCGAATTCCTCTTCGCTCAACACACCTCGCTCCTTGAGGGCCGCCAGCTTTTCAAGCTCTGTCGCAGGTGAAGTTCCTGCAACGCTACGGATGTAGTCGCGTTGCGCATCCTTCATCTGCTTGACGGCTTGCGCCTCGTTCTCCTGCATCCGGTCGCCCCGGATAAGGATGTAGGCGAGCACGCCGAGCCAGGGGATGAGGATGATGAAGAGCACCCAAAGCGCCTTGGAGATGCCCTTCATGTCCCGGCTGCGGAACACATCCGCGAGGACCGAGATAACGACCCAGAACCATGCCACAAGCAGAAAGAGCAGGACAATCGACCCCAGGATGTCGAAAAACCCGAGTGTTTCCTGCATCATTGTCTCTTCCATTACGAACCCTTCCCATTCGGTTGTCGGCTATCGGACCAATTCTTCGCTTTTTTCCAGTTACTCGGCCATTGCCGGCGGTTCGAGACTGGCGCTCACCGCAGTGGACAACTCGTCCCAGGCGGCCATCAGCCCGTTGTTCAATTCCACCCAGGCGCTGTCCGTCCCGGTCTGAAGCGTGCCTACGCGCTCGGCCAGGCCGATCAGGGCAGACTGCAACTCCGTCAGTCGTCTGTCGGCATCTTCCCGCGCTTGTGCGGTCATTTCAGCCCATGCGTCCCGTGTTTCCCTTTGCCGCGCCGCAACGGCCGCATCCATCTGTTCAAGAGCGAGGCGGGCCTCGGCTACAGCCGCCTCGCGCTGCGCCGCGGAATAGGCTGCGATCGCCTCCATCGCCTCGGCGACTTCGATGCGCACCTCCTCAAGCGTCGGAGCAGCCTCCGATTGTGCGGCTGCCGGTCCGGCAAACAAGAGCGATGCCATGGCCAGCAGGTAAAACCCGACGACTGCTCGCTTATGATGATGAACCACCATGCTTTCCTGCCTTATCAAAACCTTTCGCCGTGGCTGTGGTTGTGCAAGCGACACGGGCCAAGAGATGAATTAACCAAATCCACAAAACCTCTCTCCGCAATTCAACGGCTTCGAGCTGTCTTGCTATCGATTAGGTAAATTGATATTTCACGCCAGATTGTTCCGCAGTTCTCAGTTCGGAAAAAACTTTGGCATTAATTAGGGACATCCGATGGTATTAGACGGCATGGGTTGGCTGTGGCAGGCGACCGATGAACTGAAAGATGAGATCGCGCGCCGCTGCGACGTCGTCACGGCCAAGGAAGCGCACGCACTTTACGGCGTAGGGGATCCGGCCGGGGGCATCTTCGGCATCATATCGGGTCGGCTGGATCTGCATCTGCCCTTGTGGGGCGAAGACCGTTCCCTCGCTCATATTGCCGGCCCCGGCTGGTGGATCGGCGATCTGGCGGCGGTTACCGGAGAACCCCGCCGCTTTGACATTTCGGTGCAATGTGACTCCCGNCTTCTGCGTCTCAGCCGGGCGGAGATCGGCCGCATCTGCGAAAGGCACCCGTCGATGATGCAGCATCTGCTTTTGATGTCGATGGCCAACATGCGGATGGTCATCGATACGGCCGAAGCGCTCGGGATCGCCGAGCCGGTGCGGCGCGTCAGTTCCTGCCTGCTGCGTATCGACCGCGGTGGTCCGGGCTGGCAAGGTCGGCTGCAACTCACGCAAGGCGAACTCGCATCGATCGCAAAGCTGTCTCGGCGCCGGACAAATGCGGCGCTTCAGGAACTGGAGGCCGCCGGCGCCCTGCATCTGGGCTATGGAGAAATCGAATTGCGCGACCGTGAGGCGCTCGTTGGCTTTCTTGAGGGCGCGACGCGGATCACGCCATAAAGATGCTTCTGCCCGACAGGCGCGCCTCGGTCAGCCCTTGCGCTGCGCCCAAGTTGCCGGAATGTCACCCCCGCCCTCTACCGAATAGCGTGTTCCGGTCTGGAACATCATGGGATCGGCCGCGATCCGGCCCGCGGCAAGCCCTTGGCCAAGGCCGAAGGTCGACGCCTCGCGGATCAGCGCGGCGGGCACGTGGGAAAAGACCTGCGACAGGTGCGCGATATCGCTCGCCGAGTTCATTCTCATGAGAAGCAGGTTCTCGCACTGCGACAGCACGTTGACATGAAGCTTTTCGGGCCGCTGCGTAACAAGCAGCAGATAGAGGCCGAACTTGCGCCCCTCTCCGGCGATGGCGGCCAGTTCCTCGGAGGCCATCGCCTGGAAACGGTCCGCCGGCGTCTGCGGACAGACATTATGCGCTTCATCGATAACGAGAAGTGTGGGCTTGCGGTCATGGCGATGTTGCCAGAAATGCGCAACAGCGCTCGCCGCCATCATCGAGCGTTCGCCCGGCGATGGAAGGCTGCCGAGGTCCAGAACAAGCGACCGCCAGTCCTGCGGCACCAGATCGGTCATCGCAGGCTCGCCGGTGGGCGCCCAGATGCCCAGACCCTCCACGTCGAGATTCTCGATGCGCATGGCAAGGTCGCGGGCGGCGTCGTCGAACATCGCGGCCGCCTTTTGGCGTATATCGCCAAGCGTATACTCGGAATTGCCGATATCCCGCACAATCCGGCGGAACACATTGTATTCCCGCGCATCATGGATCGGATCGAGATCGATCACCAACGCCTGCTGCGCCATCGGAAGGCGCCCGAAGCGAGAGCGCAGTGGGGTCTGCCCGGGGCGCGTGCCATGCACCGAGAGCCCGCGCACCGCGGCATCATAGCGGTCGGCAAGGGCGGCATGGGCATCCGGCTGCATGCCGAGCGTATCGGCATCGCTCAATTCACCGAGCCGCACATAATCGGAGTTTGGGTCGAGCACGGCAATCCTGAGATCCGTTTCCAGTAGAAGCCGTTCGAGCACGACGCCCAGCGAGTAGGTCTTGCCGGAACCCGACTGGCCACAAACCAACGTGTGCCGGCCGAACCCGGCTGCTTGCAGGGTTGCGGGCAATGCTTCCCCGACACGGCGCATCGTGCCGATGACAAGTCCGGCCTTGCTGCCGCGTTTTCCGTCGAAATGGTCCTTGATATCTTTGGCATCGGCCACGCAAAGCCGCGCAGCCGGAAAGCTGCCTGCCTTGCCTTGCATCACGGCACGGACCTCACCGCGCCCCACAAGCTGGCGGTCCCCGGCCCCGTCCACGCCGAGATCGAGATCGATCTCGAGGATCTGCCCGAGATACCGGGCGCCGTCGGTGGTGTCGATCCGCACATATCCGCCCAGTTCCAGACCGATGTCGACGGCTGCGGAAAAACGGAACGATGTCCCGTCGATGGAATAAGCTGTGCTGTCTTGGGTCATGGGTTCACAAAAGCTTTCAGGCCGCTGGGACGCCGCGCGGCGGGGCGGCAAGGTGGCATGCAATGAAGGGAAAACATCACTTCTCGCCCTCGCTATCCTGTTCGCGCCGGCGCAGCAGGGCATCCGCCACTGAGGTTGCCGCCGCGACGAAAACGCCGAGACCCACAAGGATGTAGAACATGGCAAAAAGCTTGCCGAGGACGGTTTGGGGCACGAGTTCGCCGTATCCCACGGTTGAAATGGTGACGACCGCGAAGAACGCGGAATCCAAAAGCGACCAGCCTTCCAGCAACCAGAACGTGACTGTCGCGACGGTAATCATCGAAAGCGCGAAAAGCAGTATCCCTCGCACCTTTGTGTCGAGCCAGACATCGCGCAAACCGCCGTATATCGTCCGTATCAAGTGCATGGCAGGCGCAGCATCCCGTCACGTTTCGGTTGGGGTCACGGGCATGCGTCGAGCGCAAGCTCACCGCCGCGATAGGTCAGCCGGCCGTCTCGCACCATTTGCGCAACGGCGGCATCGGCACGGGCATTGAGTGCCGCACGCGCGCTTTCAATCGCGCCGGGGTCCACGCCGTTTGCTTCGGCCGCGGCTGCCACGACCTCGGCGACCGCACCGAAGGCCGACAGACGGCATTCTTCATCCAGAAGCGTGTCGCGCACCACCGCCTGCCAATCCTCGTCGGACAGCATGGACAGCAACGCCAGCTCACCTCCGCCGGGGCGGCAATCGCCGATTGTGACAGCCTCCGGTCCGGCGATCAGGGCACAATCGAAGACATCATCACCGTTCTGCAAGGCCACCCGACCATTTTCCATGACGGACAGCGCGTCCGCGCCAAGTGTCGGATCAAATTCCTGCGCTGCGGCCGGCATCGGCGCAGTCAAGAGCACAAGGATCGCCATCCACGCCGGGTTCCGACGCGTTCTATCAAGTATTGCTGTCATGGTTGCTCCCTTTCTTCGTCCCGAATGTCGATCTTGACGGTCTTGATGGTTCGCAAGCGCCTGCAAGCATGCCCGCGCCGCGTCACTTCTCCCGCTGCAAGCGCCATAGGTTCGGCCCCACCTGCAGCATGTTCCGGCGCGACGCAGCCGGCAAGCCCTCGCTCAGCAACTGGCTGAGGTCCGCGCCCACTTCGTCGTTGTAAACATGGTAAAGATGACCTGTCGGGCTTTGGACACGAAGGTCGCTCAAGTCGATCACATCCACACCCTCGAGACGCGAGACATCATTCCCGGACTGGCCGAGGCGCGGGTATCCGTGCACGTTTTCCGATATTGCGAGGGGCCTGTCCTTGTCTGCGACATAAACCGTGATGCTGCGGACGATCGGTCGAATACGCGGAAGGAGTCGCGCGAAGACATCAAAATCCATATCGGGCGCCAGAAGGACGACATCCCCCAGCATCACATCGGGCCGTTGCGCTGCCACGTCATGAATGGCCAGCACCATGCCGCGCCCACCAAGGCTATGCCCTGCAAGGTTGACCTGCCCGGGGCCAAAGCGCTCTTCCAGCCTCACAATGGTCTCGGCAAGATCGAGCACGCTCCAGTAGAGGTCCGCCTCATCATGGGTGTAGTTCAGCAGGCTTCCGTTCGACGGCCAGCTGAACCACATGAAGCGCCCCTCCAACCCCGCGCTTTCCTGCAAGACCGTCGCACGGCGGCAGCCCTTCTCGAAATCTATGTAGAAACCGTGGGTGTACATGAGCGGGGCAGCGCCATCGCTGGTCTCGGCGAGCGTATCGAGCACATCGTCGATGGGCGTCGGACGCACGTTCTCGACGCGGAGTATTTCGTCCGGAATACGGAAGGGTGCGGCCTCGGCCACGGAGGTCAGAATCTCAAGCTTCCGTTCCGCTATATCGCAGTAGCCCGCATCGAGGCCGCCGCGTTCGTCGCCGTAGTATCGCGCGGGGTCCGCATCGCCCGTCGTATTCCGGATGGTCAGGTAAGGCACACCGCGCTCCGCGACCCCCTCTTCGGCCGAGACGGGATAAGGAGCAAGCGCCAAGGTCGCGCACAAGGCTGCGGCCGCTGCGGTCACAAAACCAAGAGCGGAATGCCTTTGCTGGATCGCTTCTCCGGAGCGCATTGCATCTTGCGGGCTGTCACATCGCCCGCTCCTGTGGCGGGCCCGAGGCACGCGCGGACGCCACACTGTACCTGTCATGCCTTCGCGGGCTCGCGGCGGTCGAGTGCGAGGAAAACCATCGAGATCCCGTTCGAGATAAGCTCGATCGCCAGGAATATCCCCAGCACGACGACGCTCGACCACGGGAAGTTCGCGAAGATCATGATCGACAACAGGATCGAGACCAGTCCCGCCACGATAAGAAAAACGCGCGCGCCTGCCGCCATCGGTGTAAGGGCGATCACGATACGGAAGATGCCCATTATCATCATCAGCGCTGCCACAATCAGGGTCAGCTGCACGATGCCCTCGAGCGGCTTGGTGACGAGATTGAAGCCAAAAACGGTGATCAGAACACCCAGCAAAAGCGCCCAGATACGCGCGCCCCAACCCTGGTCCTGAAAGGCCGAGATCAGTGTCAGAACACCAATGGCCAGGAACATGTAGCCGGCGATCAATTCCGCCGTCAGTGTTGCGGCGAACGGGTTGGCCAATGCGACAACACCCGCGGCGATCGACAGGAGTCCGACAACCATCCAAAGAAACCAGTATTTCACCTCAAAGTCCCTTCCATTCCGGCCACCTCGGCCAATCTATTACTATATCAATATACTTTGCCGCCAGCCGGACGGATCGTGCGGCACGATATGAGGCCGATCACATCCAAAGGATCGCCAACTTGCAAGTCTGCGGACACCATGTCTCAAGCATGGTTCCCAGCCTTTTCCGCGAGTTGCTTGAACACGTAGATCGGAAGAAGGATGGACGCGAGGAGACTGCCGATCCAGACGAGAAGCGTCGCGGCCAGCCAGTTCGCGATGCCGCCGATCGTCATCCCCTCCATGAGGATGTCAGTCGCGAACAGGCCCACGAAAATCGTGACCAGCGCGATGCCTCCCATCAATTGTGGAAAGCTCTTGAAAGAGATCTTGGTGATCAGCGGGCCCAGCACGGTCTGCACCAGCGAGAAAATCCCGACGGCGACCACAAATGCAAGCGCGTCTATCGAAAAACCGGGCAGGAGGACGACCGCCACAAGAAGCCCGACTGCATTCGCGACGAGATATGCAAGCGTCGACCAAAGAAAGCGAATCATCGTGTAAACCCCTGCCATCATTACCTGATCCAGTTTTTTAGGCGATAGCCCCTGCTTTTGCAACGTTGTCTTCTTGACTCCCGCCACGCAAACGGCCTCATGACTTCGCCCAGAGAAACCAGCGCGTCATGGCGCAGTCGTCACCCCTATCGTCTCTCCCGCCGCCGGTGGTTGCTTCTGCCAAACCAACCCTGTCCGGGGTCGTCGCCCGTGCTTGTGGCATTGCAGCGGCCATGCCATTCTTTGGCAATGGTTCAAAGAATGTGAGATAAGACATGGCGGAACGCAGCCTCGGGCGTAGCCTCGGAAACCTTTTTCTGGCGCTCCTGAATGCCACCTTGATACTCGCCGCGCTCTGCCTGTGGCTGGCCTGGGGCGCGCTCTCGGCCGCCGAACGCGTGTCCGGTCAGATCGAGGAAGCGGCGCAAACGGTGATGCCACTGCGGGCCGAGATCGTCTCGCTGACCGAGGAGATCGGCGAGACCCGGTCCCAACTTGCCGAGTTCCGATCCGATGATGCGGTCGACGCAGCCGCCCTCGAACAACGCATCGCAGGCGTGGAAACCGAACTTGCCCGGCTGACGGAAGCCGTCAGCGAACTCGGCGCGGACCCTGAGGCACTGATCGACCGTGCCGTCACTTCTGCATTCGACGGGCTTGGCGAGACGGTGGCCGACATCCTCAACAGTCTGCGCGGCGAGGCTGCGGCATCCGGCAGCTGACCAAGGTTCAGAGCAACGGCGCAAACAGGCGGGCGAAAGGCGCACCGTACCGTACGCGGCGGGTCTGCGCCGCGAGCGGTTTTTCGAGCAAGGTCGCTTTGGCGAAATCGGTCTCGAGAAACCCCGCCACATCCGTCGCGAACCGCGTGTCGAAACCCAACACCATCGCTTCGAAATTCAGCCGGAACGAGCGGTTGTCGAGATTTGTCGTCCCGATGGCCGCCAGAGTATCGTCGACCAGCACGACCTTCTGGTGCATGAAGCCCGGCTGATACCGCCAGATCTGAACGCCCGCCTCGCGCAGTTCATCGAAATAGGCGAACGCGGCAAGCCAGGGGATCAGGTGGTCGACGACCTCGGGCACCAGAAGGCGCACGTCACGCCCCGAAAGGGCCGCGTGCTTCAGCGCGGTCAGGATGTCGGTATCCGGCACGCAATAGGGCGAGGCGATCCAGATGCGTTCACGCGCCGCGGCGATGGCAGCGAAGAAGAACAGCGCACCTGTCTCCATCCTGTCAGCCGGGCCGGTCGGAACAAGCAGTGCGGTGGTATCCGCCTCCTGCGGCTGCGCGGCGTTCCAGTCCAGCGCCTCCAGCAGCGTTTCGCCCGTGGCCCAGTGCCAATCCTCTGCGAAGATGAGCTGAAGCTGCGCCACGACCGGTCCGCGCATCTCCAGATGCGTATCGCGCCACGGGCCGAATTTGGGGTCCCGGCCCATGTATTCGTCGCCCACATTCAGCCCGCCGGTGAAACCCGTGATACCATCGACCACCACTGTCTTGCGGTGGTTGCGGTAGTTCATCTGCAACCGGTTGCGCGGCCTGTTTCCTGCGCGGGGGTCCGCCACCTTCACCCCCGCCCGCCGTAGGGCGTCGAGATACGAGGACGGCAGCGACTTCGATCCCACCGCATCGGCCATGAAACGCACGCTCACCCCGCGCCCGGCCGCCGCGACAAGCCGGTCGCGGAAAGCGCGGCCCAATTCATCGTCATGCACGATGAAGAACTGGACGAGGACGTAGTGACGCGCGCCATCAATGGCGGCGAAGATCGCGTCGAAGCTCGCCTGCCCGTCGATCAGCGGCGTCAGCGCGTTGCCCCGCACGGCGGCAAGATCGGCAATGCGCTCGAAAGGGACCGGGTCGACAGCGGGTGCCGTTTCGGGCCTGTGCGCGGCACTGAAATCCCGTACGCCCTGAATCACCTGCTCACTGCTGCTGCGCGAGACGAAGTAACCACGATAGCGGTGATGGCCGAGGAACAGGTACAAGAGCACCGCGATATAGGGAGCCGAGAGCAGGAACACGACCCAGCCGACCGCACCCTGCGGCGTCCGGGCGTAATTGACGGCCCGCCATGCGCAATAAAGAGCGGCGATCTGCAGTGCGGCTAGCGTGGCGAGGACGAGACTGACGAACAAGCGGACACTCCTGAAAACAAGGCGTTCGTAGCAGTCTACAGGGCATCTGCATTCGGGGTCTACCCCGCCACGCGAGCCCTGCGGCACGGTGGTTGACCCGCCACGGCTTTTGCCGCAGCTTTGCGGTATCATCGTCGCAGCCGGGATGCCCCTTGAAGAACGCGCCTTTCCTCAATCTCGTACTGGCGGTCGTCCTCGTGATCGCGGTGGGTTGGCTCCTGGCGGTCGGCCGGCAGATCATCCTGCCGATCGTAACGGCGGTGATATCGGCCTACATCATGATATCGGCGTCCCAGGCGCTCGGCCGCCTGCCGCTCTTGCGCCATGCACCGGCGGTCGTTTTGCGCGCCCTTGTCCTGATCGCTTTTACGTTCGCCATACTCGGGCTGGCCATTGTCGTGGCGGGCACCGTGCGGGACATCGCCGAGGCGCTGCCACGCTACCAGACGAATATCAGTGCAATGGTCTCGGCGCTGGCCCAGCGCTTCGACATCGAGGCGCAGTGGATCTGGACCGAAATCCGCGCCGTGACGCTCGACCGGATCGATCTCGAGCAACTTGTGTTCAGCGCTCTCGGCGGCTTCACATCCGTCGGATTCACAGTGTTCCTCGTGGTCATATACGCCGGATTTCTCATCGGTGAACGTGGGACGTTCCCCGCCAAGATATCCGCCGCCCTGACCGACACCGAGAGCGCAGCAAAGGCGCAGCGCGTCATCACCGATATCAACTCGCAGATCAGCCAGTACCTCGCCGTCAAGACGCTCATCAACATGATCCTCGGGGCGATTTCGTTCTCCGTCCTCTGGCTGCTCGGCGTCGATTTTGCGCTTTTCTGGGCGATCAGCATCGCGCTGCTGAACTATATTCCTTATGTCGGCTCGTATCTCGGGGTCGCATTTCCCGTGATCTTGTCGCTGGGCCAGTTCGCCTCGCTGCAAACGACGCTGATCCTGCTTGCGCTGCTGGTGGCGGCGCAGACATGGGTCGGTAGCGTGCTGGAACCAAGGTGGATCGGCCGCCAACTCAACATGAGCCCCTTCGTCGTACTGGTGGCGCTGTCGATCTGGGGCGCGCTTTGGGGGATTCCGGGCGCGATCCTCGCGATCCCGATGACGTCGATCCTCATCATCGTCACCTCGAACTTCGACGCGACGCGCTTCATCGCCGTCCTGCTGTCCGAGCGCGGCCAAGCCGGGGCTTCGGACCCCACCCGCGAGGGACCCGCCTGAGGCTTGCGGGGTCCGGCCTACTGTCCCATAGTCGTCTCGGGGACATATGGACGGGGGACTCATATGCGATTTCTCAGAGGGCTCCTGAAGCTCGTTATCGTTCTGGCGCTGGCCGTGGTGGTCCTGCGCCTGACGCATCCACTGCCCGATTTACCTCAGGGCGAGGCCTCGGCCGCAATACCCGTCAGCGATGAGACACGCCTCGGCGCGGCCCTCTTGCCTCTGATGGGCCAGCACGAAGGGCTGAGCGGGGTGGTGCCGCTTGCAGACGGACGCGACGCGCTGGCTGCCCGCATCCTCTTGGCGCGAGCCGCCGAGCAGAGCATCGACGTACAATACTACATCTGGCAGATGGACACGACCGGCTGGCTTCTGCTCGAGGAACTGCGCGCTGCCGCCGAGCGCGGCGTCCGTGTACGGCTCCTTCTCGACGACAACGGCATTCCGGGGCTCGACAACGTGCTCGCCGGGCTCGATGCGATGGAAAATGTAGAGATCCGCATCTTCAACCCCTTCACCATGCGAAGCCCCAAGGTTCTGTCCTACGGCTTCGACTTCTTCCGGCTGAACAGGCGCATGCACAACAAGTCCATGACGGTGGACGGTGTCGCGACCGTCATCGGCGGGCGAAATATCGGGGATATCTATTTCGCCTACGGCGAGGGAACGGCCTACTTCGACTTCGACGTTCTGGCGGTAGGTCCTGCGGCAGCGGACGTCGCGGCGGATTTCGACACCTATTGGACGAGTGGATCAAGCTATGCCGCGGCCGATGTGCTTCCACCCTCCGAGGCCGGACTGGAGGAGATGGCGACTGCCGTTGCCGAGGCCGAGCAAAGCGCGCGCGGGACAGAATACGCCGCGGCGGTCGCAGATGCGCCCGTCCTGTCGCGTGTGCTGGCGGGCGAGGACGTGCTGGAGTGGACGACCGTCACACTGGTCAGCGACGACCCGGCCAAGGGCCTCGGTCAGGCCGATGCCGAAGACCTCCTTGTCGGTCAGCTTCCGCAGATCATCGGTCGGCCCGAACGCAATCTTGACCTCGTCTCGGCCTATCTGATCCCCAGCGAGGTCGGTACCGCGCAGATCGAGGGCTACGTCGCCGACGGGATCCGCACGCGGCTTGTCACGAACTCGCTCGAGGCGACCGATGTCTCGGTCGTACACAGCGCATGGATGGATTATCGGGACCGCCTGGTGCGCCAGGGCGTAGAGGTGCTCGAATTGCGCGCCAGACCCGACCGGCCCGAGGGCGCCTCGCTCCTGCAACTTTTGACGGGCTCGCAATCGAGCCTGCACGCCAAGACCTTCGCGATCGATGGCGAGCGGATATTCATCGGCTCGTTCAATTTCGATCCGCGCTCGGCTTTGCTCAACACCGAGATGGGATTCCTGATCGACAGCCCCGAGATCGCCAGTAGCCTGTCGCGCGCACTCGACCAGACCGAGACCTTCTACGAGGTGACGGCAGGGCCGGATGGTGCGATCACGTGGACCCAGACCCTCGAGAACGGCGGAACGACGACATTCCAG
>JGI12109J20283_10217762_pt1 | contig 14190 bp, 14 predicted proteins | sample ElkSlonscriptome_12_FD_20283 | JGI IMG/M metagenome (IMG submission 20283) | reverse complement strand
GACGAGGCCTTCCGGCCCCCTGGAGAGAACCGTCTGGACCTCGTCACCGAGCAATCTCGCGAGTGCGCGAAGATCGTCCTCGAGAACCGAGGCCTTGTGGCCGAAGACGGGAAGCACGGGGCGGTTCGAACGTCGTCCGAACCATCCCCCGATCCGACGAAGGGCGGGCTCCAGTCCGCGTTCCACCAAGGGGGCGCGAACACGGCTGCGGCTCCAGAGTTCGTGGGCGAGGTCGAAAGCCGCTTCGGCTGCCAACAGGTCGCCGCGATCGAGATGGGATCGCGCCGTCTCGAGCGCACTCAGGTAGCTCATGAGACCGTCGAGGCCGAGTTGGGCACGATCGATGCCCCGGTTCTGGAGAGGGAGGTGCGCCGCGCGCTCCCGGTCGCGCGTTCACGCGCCCGTCTGCGGTGCTTCGGGGCGCACACTAGCGCAGCCCCGTCGCGACGCCAACCCGAGAACCGACGGCCGAGAGGGCCGAGGAGATCATGGCGAAACTCCGCTACGAGGACTACGTCCCCCGCACCGAGACGGCTCCGGGAAAACGGGCCGCGAGCACTGCGGTCGTGCGGTCCGACATCCGGCCGAGCGCGGCCGAGGTCGAGACCGCGATCCGGCGCCTACCGGCCCTGCCGGCCCTGCTGCACGAGTTGATGCGCGAGCTCCGGGATGCCGATGCGGACATCCGTCGACTCGAGGAGCGAATCTCGAGCGACGCGAGTCTGACCACGCGGGTCCTGAAGATGGCCAACAGTCCCTTCTACGCGCGCTCCGGCGAAGTCGTCGACGTGAGGCGCGCGGTCATGACGTTGGGCTTCCGGACGGTCGCAAATCTGGTCATGGCCGCCGGCCTCAGGAACACGCTCGCCAAGGCCGAGAGCGTGCCGTCCTTCCAGGCCAACGGCGTCTTCACCTACTCCCTGGCGTCCGGACTCGCCTGCTCACGGCTGGCGCGCAAGGTCCCCGCTCTGCGGGACGTCGCCGACGAGCTCTTCGTGGCCGGCCTGCTCCACGACGTGGGCCGGATCGCGATGAGTGACTTCTACGGACGCGCAGCGCAGGAGATCCTGGCCGACCCGGGGCGTCAACTTCACCCGACGGGAGAAGCCGAGCTGCTCGGGACCGATCACCAGACGGTCGGCGGCATGATCCTCGAACGTTGGGGCCTCCCCGAGGAACTCCACGGCGCGATCACCCGTCACCACGACCCGGTCGATACCATCGTCGACGAGCCCGTCGTGCTCGCCGTGGCACTGGTCGATGCCGCACTCGAAGTCGCTGGTACGGCGCGATCGGCCGCCATCGAAACCTCCCGCCCACGGCTCCAGGAATTGGCCGCCGCTCTCGGAACCGAACCGAAAGCCGTCCTCGAGATCCTCGGTGAGGTCGACGAAGAGGTCGCGTCGATCGCGGGGAGCTTCGCATGAACTCGGCGTCGCTCGTCGGATTCGACGTGAGCCCGGTGAGGGCTCGTCTCGCGGGTGCCGTGGCACCCGAAGAAGTCGTTGCGTCGTTGAGCGATTGGATCCGACTTGCCGACGCACCGTCGCCGCGCGCGATCTATCTCGCCGATCAGCTCGGCAACCTCCATCTCGAACGCCGCTTCGCCCACGAAGACGACGTGCCCGATCGCTACGACGTCGAAACGACCGCTCCGGATCCCAGGCTCCTGCGCTTCACGTTCCGTGACCGGGCCTTCGGCGCCCTCCTCGTCACGGACCCCACTCCCGGACTCGAAGAGTTCCTCGAGGAGGACTTCGCACCCGCGCTCTTCCGCGCGCTCTATCTCGACGACGCCCTGAACGAGAACCAGAGCATGCGCGAGCACCTGTTCTATCTGGACGAGATGGGCAAGCTGCTCGGTCAACTCGATCTGGACCTGTTGTTGGTCAACGTTCTCGAACTCACTGCGGCGCACCTCGGTGCGGACATCGGCTCGATCACCCTGCAACGGCCCGAAGGACTGATCACGGCCGTCGACTGGGGATTTCCCCACGAGGCGCTCACGGCACTGACGCTCGCGAACGGACAGAACTTGACGGACGCCATCGCGGCATCGGCCGTGCCCGTCCTCGTCACCGACGAGGAACTCGAGTCCAGCGACGAAGGAGACTACGGACGCATCGGTCGCATGATCGCGCTCCCGATGTGCACCAACGACGCGTTCTGGGGATCGATCAACCTCGTAGCCCCGGACCGGGTCGCGGACCTCGGAAGTTCGGCACTCGACGGAGTCCGCTCCGGCGTCGGCCTGGCCGCGACCGCGGTCGAGAATGCGCTGCTCCTCGAGATCAAGTTGTCCCGCGAGCGTGAACAGGAACAACTGAAGCTCGCCCATCACATCCAGGCCGGTCTGCTTCCCCAGGAGGCGCCCGAACTCGACGGGATCGAAGTCGCCGGATCTTCGGTGTCCGCGGCCATGATCGGTGGCGACTACTACGACTACTTCGACCTTCCGGACGGGCGGATCGGACTCGTCGTGGCAGACGTCTCCGGCAAGGGAGTGCCCGCCGGTTTGATCATGACGGCAACGCGAGCGCTCTTCCGCGCGACCACCGCGCGACTCAGCGATCCCCCGCGAATCCTCGAAGAGGTCAACCGTCTCCTGTGTGCCGAAGGTTTCGGCTCACGCTTCGTGACCGCGGCCTTCCTCTCCGTCGACGTCGCGACCGGATACTGCGAATACGCGACCGCGGGACACGACCCCCCACTCGTCTGGCGGGCCGATCGGAAGAAGATCCAAGGCGAACCCGTACCGGCACTGCCGCTGGGCCTGCGCCCGAACGCCAGCTACGAGGACCGTTTGATCCGGCTCGACGAGGGCGATGCCATCCTCGTCTACACCGACGGCGTCAGTGAGGCGATGAACTCCGAGCGTGAGCAGTTCGGCGAAGAACGTCTGCGAGCGGCTCTTGCCGCGGGCGGTCACGATTCCGCGGAAGGTCTGCGGGATCGCATTCTCACCGCGGTGGAAGCCCACTGCGCGAACACCACTCGGCACGACGACACGACCCTGATCGCGGTCCGTCGGACCGCGACCGCACTCCGTGCGGCCTCCCCGAGCGAAAGAGCAGAATGGTGAACGTCCAGTCCCAAAACGTCATCGACGGCGTCCCGGTGCACGAGCCCGACGGCGCGATCGACATCACGAACAGCGTCGACCTGCGTGAGCGCATGTTGACCCAGACCGAGGACGGCGCGCGTGCCATCGTGTTGGACATGTCGTCCGTGCGCTACGTCGACAGCTCGGGCTTGTCCGCCCTCGTGAGTGTCGCGACCGCCCTCGAGAAGAAGAACGGTTCACTGATCCTCTGCGACGTCGACCCCGCGGTCCTGAAGGTCCTGGAGATGACCCGATTGACCGAGTACTTTGAGATGGTCGCGACACGCGCTGCCGCCCTCGAGCGCGCGAGCGCCGTGAGTCCCGCCTGACGGCGGACCGACGGTCCCCGGACTTCGGGTCTCTTCGCGACGCCAACACGCCGCGAAACGGACCGGAGGAAGCCTCGATGCACGACGACGCGCGCCCCCGCATCGGTCTCGCCCTCTCGGGCGGAACTGCCAAGAGCATTGCGCACATCGGCGTCCTCCGTGCGCTCGAGGAAGCCGATCTACGGCCCGACGTGATCGTCGGCACCAGCGGCGGGAGTCTGATCTCGGTCGTCTACGCGTCCGGTGCCGGTCTCGACCGCATGGTCGAGATGGCCGAGGCGATCAACTGGCGTCGGCTCGCACGCGTCCGCATCCCGCGCTTGGGTCTGTTCTCCAACCAGGGTGTCGCCGAGCTCGTACGCGACACCGTCGGCGACCTCACGTTCGAAGAACTCGCGATCCCGACGCACGTGGTCACGACCGACCTTCTCACCGGAGAGAAGGTCGTGTTCTGCAAAGGGCCGGTCGCCCCGGCCGTACAGGCCAGCTGCTCCATCCCGCAGATCTTCACACCGGTTCCGATCGGAGACGGCCTCTACGCAGACGGAGGCTTCGTCGAGTACTTGCCCGTGCAGACCTTGCGCACGCTGAGTCCGGAGATCGTCATCGGCGTCCACCTGGGAGCGTACAGCGACTTCCGCAAGCCGCCGCGTCACATGCTCTCGATGATCATGAGGACGATGGGCATCGTCACCATGCGCAACGCCCGCATCTCGTCCGGACACGCGGACGTCCTCATCGCCCCACGCCTGGCCGGCTTCGCGTCCTTCGACCTCAAGCGAGCCGACGAGCTGCTCGAACGTGGGCACGAAGCAGCGGTCGATGCACTGCCGGCGATCCGCCACGTCCTCGACCTCGCGGCGACACCGTCCACCAACGGCTGGCGCAAGCGCTTCCGTTCCCTGTGGCGCGGGAGCACACACGACGTCGCCTGAGCCCGATCGGGGATCAGCGCACGAGCACCACGCGGGTGCTCGCCGACGCTCCCTGGCCCCGGGCATCGACGTGGTAGACACCGCTGGCGAGGAAACGACCCCGGGTATCACGACCGTCGAAAGTCCACACCGACATCCCGTCGTCGTCGGTTCGTGACGACGCACGCCGAACGATTCGACCTCGGCTGTCGAAGACGGTCCAGACCACGTCCACGTCGCGTCCGAGACGCGCCTCGAGACGAGTCCGCGGGTTGAAGGGGTTCGGTCGCGCGTCGATCCATGGGTCGGTCGACACGACACTCGACGGCGCATCGACGGCGACACGCTCGAAGCAATCGACGCACGCGCGCCGCTGCGCTCCTCCACGCACGTCGGTCCAACCGTCGAGATCAGCGCGAAGGTTGCCCCCGAGCACGGCGAGAGCATTCTCCCGCCCGACGACCCATTCGGGCACACCGTCGCCGTCGAGATCGATCATGAGGGGCGCGAGCGGAATCTGATCGGGGAAGCGGTTGCGTGGATAGGAGCGAGGGAACGCACGCGCAGGACCATCCAGGTCGAATCGGACCAGTTCGTCGCAGACCCCGAAGCGCAATTCGGCCGCGCCTCGTTGATCTGCCCAACCGACGATGAGAGGCACGAGAACCTCGCGGTTTCCGTTCCCGACGAGATCGACCAGTCGCGGCTCGCCCAGTTGATCACGGTAGATCCGCAGGCTCGCGTCGTTGAACTCGACATCGGCGTAGAGACGCTCGAGCACGGTTTGCGCCCCCGTTGCGTCGATGACGTGCACGCGCGCGACGATCGGCTCGTCACCCCCACCCGCGATCGTCGCGACGATCCAGGAAGGAAATGCGTCCTCGCGCGCGATACGGCCCGCCACGAGCGGTGAGATCGCACGCGCGACCGTACCACCGGTGTCGAGAACGACGGGGGCACCCCCGACGTCGCTTCCGTCGGCGGACAGTCGGTGCAGGCGCGCGACTCCGGACTCGTCGAGAGTCACGAGACCGACGGTCGCCACCCGGCCTCCGCTCCCGTCACCGAGAAGCACGGGAGCCTGGGCGACTCCCCCGAGATCCCGGGGGAAACCGGGCAGTAGATCCCCGTTGCCGTCGACGGCAAGGACCCTTCCTTCGACATCGACCGCGACGAGTTCGTCTCCCGCGTCGCCGATCAGATCGCCCGCGGCCAACGGCGCTTCGATCGCGGCTTCGTGCGCGAAGTCGAACACGACTCCGCCGGCGCGGTCGACTCCGACGATGCCCGCCGGTCGCCCGAACGCGAACCACGGCGCCGAATCGGGGTCGACGACCACGGGGGCGGTCACCTTCTCGTTCGATGCGGCCAGCGAGAGCGTCCAGAGCACGTCCGCGTCGGCGTCGACGGCAATGGCGTTGCCGAACTCCGAACCCGAGACGATGTCCACACCGCCGTTCGTTTGGAAGACGGCGGGCTCGCTGAACTCTCCGAAGCGATCCGGTGTCGCATACTGCTCGGGATAGAAGCTGATGTCCTGTCCCGTCGCATCGACCGCGAAGACCGCGTGGACGTCGTCTCGCAAGGCGAGGTTGTTGACCGCGACGACGTCCAGTGCGCCGTCGCCGTCCACGTCCGCGCTCACCGGACTCGTTCGTTGCATCGCGCTCATCCGGAGCGGCCACCCATCGAGGATCGGATCGACGTCACGAATGCGCAGGGTCGCGGTCCCCACCCCGGCGGAACGCCGCACGACCACGACGATCCACCCCTCGCGAGGTGAGACCACGTTCACGGCTTCCGACGCGCCGCCTCCGATCCGCTGTCCGAAGGCGATCAGCCCGTAGCCGTCGTCCTTCTCACGATGGACGAAGAGATCCGCATCGAGAACTTCCGGCATGGACAACTCGATGCGCAGCGGGCGTCCCGGGCGGACCGGAACCCGCACCGCGCGCACGGCATCCCCCGTCGACGGCGCCTCGAGCAGGAAGGCACGATCGTCTCCCGGCCACGCGACGTCGCTCAGCGCGTCCGCCATGGCGCGGACCTGCAGGAGCCCTTGACCCGCTGCACGGTCACGGCGCAGTCCGTCCGCGCGAGGCGCCGGCGAGGACGGATCCTCGGACGCGTCGACACGCGCCGCGGTGATGCGCAGCAGGTCGGCCACCGCGCGTGCCTGTCCGGCGTCTCGACGCCACGGCCTCGCGGTCGAGGCCAGGACCTCGGACACGATGTTCACCGCGCCCGCCACGTGCGCGGCCGCGATCGACGTCCCGAAGCGGAAAGCGTAGCCGTCCTGCGGTTCGTTGTCCGCGACCTTCACCCGCTGGGACGCATCGATCTGACTTCCCCCCGGCGCGATCAGGTCCACGCCTCCCGATGCGCCATCGATCGGCGACACGGTCGAGTAGGTCGCGAGCCCTCCTTCGAAGTCCGCCGCTCCCACGGTGAATACGTCTTCGAGACGCGCTGGGTAGCCCATCGCAGCGTCGGGATCGTTCCCCGCGGCAGCAATGACCAGGATCCCCGCTTCGGTCAGTGCTTCGATCGCGGGTGCGAAGTCGAAGTCCTCTTCCCACGTGGCGGCGATCAGTACGCCGCGCACGCGCAGACGCGCGACGTTCTCCAGGATCCAGTCGATTCCGAGCAGCATGTCGCTGGCCCAGACCTCCCAGCGATCCTCGAAATTCCACGTCTTCACGATCGCCAGGCGACCGCGGGGCGCGACGCCTCGACCCGTTTCGTCGCGCCGGCCTCCCCCGAAACCGGCACTCGCGACCGCCGTACCGTGGTAGTGGTAGTCCCAAGGGCCCAGGGCCTCTGGCAGGTCGTCGGTGACGTCGTGCCATCCCATGACCCGCAGGCGCAGGTCACCGGCGAACTGGGTTCCGGCATCGCTCCAGTCCGCGGCGTCGCCCGCCAGCGGTGGCGTGTCGCGGTCGTCGTCGATCGGGTCTCCCAAATCGTCGTGGGCGGTGTCGACCCCGCTGTCGAGGATCGCAATGGTGGAACCCGGATCTCCCAGATACTCGAGGTCGTCCCAGAGCGATCCACGCGCGCCGATCAGTCGGGTCGTGTTGACCAGGGCGGGTGTCCCGGTGGCGTCGCGCCGGAGCGTGCCACGCGCCCCCCAATCGCTCTCGACGGAGGAGACGTCCTCGGCCGCGGCCTCGAGGATCCAGCGTCCCCCGAATCGATCCAGCCGCCCGACCACGTCGATCGGAACAGCCCCGGATTCGAGGCGTGGGTCGAGATCGGGATCGTCGGGCGTGAAGAACCAGCGCGCACGCGTCGGGGGTTCGACAGCACGCGCGGCCGTGACCCGATCGAGGTCGGGACGCGGCACGTCGTCCGCGATGCCGTTACCGACCCCGACGAGCGACGCGAGGATTGCGACGAGCAGAGTGCCGAGGTGACTGGGCGCCACGGGCACGGGGCGAAGACTCATGGACATCCCGTTCGGACCGCGGGGGACGGTTCCTCTGCAGGAAGGTAGGGACAGCGCGGCGTCCGGGTCAACGCGCTCTACGCTCAGATGCGGACGTTCCGCAGATGGGTCAGGTCGATCCCGTCGGGTCCCAGCGTGAGGGTGACCACGTCGAAGCGCACGCGCCGACCGGGCCAGATCAGGCCCTCGTGTGTCCTCAGCAGACGCGAGGCCGCGTCGCGCAGGCGTTTTCGCTTGGCCGGGCCCACCGACGACGCCGCACCCACGCGCGCGTCGATCCGGCGAAGGCGCACTTCGACGAAGACGAGACACGGCCCTTCTCGGGCGACCAGGTCGATCTCACCGGTGCCCTCGCGTCGGTTCGCGTCGAGGATCGAAAGACCTTGTAGGCGCAGGTAGAGCGCGGCAATGGACTCGCCCGCGCGGCCACGTTCGACCGCGCCGGTCAGAGGCACTGCACTTTCCACTGGATCGACCGTCCACGGGAGGCGGGACGGACCTCGGGACGAAGCCCGAAGTGGGGTTCAGGCCGACGTGCGGCCCTCGTCGAGCCGACGTTGCGCCGCGGCCGCGACGGGCCCGAAGCTGAATCGGTGCAACGGGCTCGGGCCGTGCGTCGCCAGAGCGTCGAGATGCTCGCGCGTCGGATAACCGACGTGGCGTTCGAAGCCGTAGTTCGGGAAGTGATGGCCCCAGGACCGCATCAGTCGGTCGCGGGCAACCTTCGCGACGACACTCGCCGCGGCGATCGAGAGGCTGCGGTCGTCGCCCTTCACCAGCGCGAGGCAACGACCGTCGAGATCGGGAGGGATGCGATGACCGTCGACCAGAACGGTGTCGACGGCGAGCCCCGAGCGCCGCTCGAGCCTTTCGACGACGCGCGCCATGCCCCACTCGCTCGCGTGGAGCACGTTGCGCGCGTCGACTTCCCGTGGACTCACCGCGAGGGCCGCCCAGGCGTGACAGCAGGCGCGGATCCGATCGAAGGCACGCTCGCGTGCGATCTTGCTCATGAGCTTGGAATCGCGAACGCCGGGCAGGTCGGCGGAGTCGTCGAGAACCACGGCGGCAACGACGACGGGGCCGGCCAGGCAGCCGCGCCCCACTTCGTCGACACCGGCGATCGGCGCACCTCCTACGAGGCGACGCAGACGCCGGTCGAGACGATGGCGGCGATCGACGCCGACCACCGTTCTACTTCTTCTTGTGGTCGTCGCGACGCTCGGCGATACGAGCGGCCTTGCCCGAACGGCCCCGCAGGTAGTTCAGACGCGCGCGACGCACCTTACCGCGACGGGCGACCTCGATGCTCTCGATGTTCGGCGAGTGCAGCGGGAAGACGCGTTCGACTGCGACGCCCGAGCTGAGCTTGCGCACGGTGAAGCACTCCTCGATCGCCGCACCCTTGCGGTCGATGACGACGCCCTGGAACATCTGCAGACGGGTCTTGTTCCCCTCGCGGACCTTGACCTGGATCTTGAGCGTGTCGCCGACGCGGAAGTCCGGCACCTCGCTCTTGAGGCCCTCGTTACGGATCGAATCGAGGATGTTCATCTTCGGCTCCTGTTTCACCCCGCGAGCGCGGGCTCGCATTCGGAATCGCCTTCGCGGCACGCGACCGGCTCAGGCGGGGTCATCCAGATCGGGACGCGCTGCACGCGTGCGCTCGACGCTGTCCCGGTTTCGGTACTCTTCGATCGCGGCGTGATCGCCCGAGAGCAGCGGAGCCGGCACGGCCAACCCACGATACTCCGGCGGACGAGTGTACCACCCGCAATCGAGTCGGCCCTGCCGCGAGGGCCCGAAGCTGTCCGTGTCGGCGGATTCCTGCCGACCCAACACTCCGGGGATCCTGCGGACGACCGCATCGACGACCGCCAAGGCGGCCAGCTCCCCCCCGGACAACACGAAGTCACCCAGGGAGATCTCTTCGGTCACGACGAGCTCGCGTACGCGCTCGTCGAATCCCTTGTAGCGACCGCAGAGCAGGATCAACTGCCCGCCGCCCTCTTCGATCGGGCGTTGCAGATGCTCCGCCCACTCCTCGGCTCGGCGCTGTTCGAAACGCCGACCCTGCGGCGTCATCAGAACCACGGGCGCGTCGCCGATCCGAACTGACTCGACCGCCTCCACCGCGGGTTCGGGCCGTATCACCATGCCCGGCCCGCCGCCGTAGGGCGTGTCGTCGACCGAGCCGTGCCGATCCGGGGCGAAGTGCCTCAGATCGCTCACCACGCATCGGAGTCCCTGGTCGTCGTCGCGCGCGAACGCGCGTCCGACCACCCCTTCGGCGAGCACCTGCTCGCACAAGCGGGGAAACAGGGTGAGCACGTCGATGCGCATGCTCGGTCTTCCTTCAGGCCTCGTCGAACAGTCCGGGGACTGCTTCGACCACGACCCGGCCGGCTTCCCGATCGACCTCGCGAACGAAGTCGTCGATCACCGGAACCAGTATTTCTTCTTCGGTCCCGTCACGCACGACCCGCAGGCACCAGTTGGCCGGCAGGATCAGCACGTCGTCGACGCGACCGATCGATTCTCCCTGCGTCGTCACGACCTCGAGGCCGTGGTAGACGAAGGGAGGCAAGGTGTCCCCGCGCGGAAACCCCGGGGCGTCGTAGTCCGTGGACTCGAATCCCAACAGCATCCCACGCGCTTCGTCCGCTCCGTCGCGTCCTTCGACCTCACGGAGCGACATCACGACGGTCTGGCCCTTCCACCGGAATCCCGTGCAGTGCGCGGGGCGACTCTCGCCGCCGGGCCGACGCATCCGCAGGAACTCGCTCGTGAGGACTTCCTCGTCGAAGTTGCCGGTCACGAGGACTTTGATCTCGCCTCGCAGACCGACGACGTTCACGATCTCGCCCATCTCGACGAACACGTGAAGGCCTCTTTCAGTCCAGGATCTCGAGCTCGACCCGCAGTCGCTTGCGCTGCCCCAACCCATTGAGCAGCGTGCGCAGCGCCTGCACCGTACCGCCGCCGCGGCCGATCAAGTGGCCCCGATCCTCTTCGTGCACCCGCACGTTGTAGGTCAAGCGACGACCCTCGTCGATCTCCTCGATGTCGATCTCATCGGGATGGTCCACGAGGTTCCGCACGACCGTTTCGACCACGGCTCTCACGATTCGGTGGTCTCCTCAGCGGCGTCCTCGGCCGGGGCCTCGTCGCTCGCCTCGCTGGCCTCTGCTTCGGCTTCGGCATTGGCCGCAGCTGCTGCGTCGTTCTTGGCCTTGACCTTCGCCGAGGCCTTCTTCTCGAGGTCCTCGTGCCAGGCCGCGAGCTCGGCGGCCGACTTCTGGCGGATGGCCTCCGACTCCTTCGAGCGGCGCGCGCGGAACTCTTCCACCTTGCCCTCGATGGACTCGATCGACTCGCCCTGCTTCATCAGGTGCCAACGATACATGACACCCTCGTTGCGGAGCAGGCTACCGGCCGTGGTGGTCGGCTGCGCGCCCTTCTGCAACCACTCGATCGTCTTGTCGTGGTCGACCGAGAGCTGGAAGGCGTCGGGCATCGGGTTGTAGGTGCCCAGGTTCTCGATGTAATCGCCATCGCGACGTGTGCGCGAGTCCACCACGACGATGCGGTAGAACGGCGCCTGCTTCCGCCCCATGCGCGTGAGGCGAATGGTGGTGGCCATGGAGGCCCTCCTTCAGTTGGCGAACGCGGCGGCGTTCGCTCCGGGTCGTCGGGCACTGGAGTGCCCATCGGGTCGGATGCCGAGGCACCCGGGGTTCTTCGTCAGCGGCGGCCGCCCATCGGCATGCCGCCTCCCATCATCTGCTTGCCGAGCTTCTCGATGCCGCCCGCCTTCTGCATCATCCGCATCATCTTCTTCATGTCGCGGTATTGCTTCAGGAGCTTGTTCACGTCCTGCACCTGCATGCCGCTTCCTCGCGCGATGCGCTTGCGTCGACTGCCGTTGATCAGGTCGGGCTTGGAGCGTTCCTTCTTCGTCATCGAGCAGATCATGGCCTCGGTGCGCACCAGCGCATTCTCGTCGACCTTGGCCTGCTTCAGCGCCTTGGCGTTCATGCCCGGCATCATGCCGAGGATCGACTTCAGGCTGCCCATCTTCTTGAGCTGTTGCAGCTGCTCGAGGAAGTCGTCGAAAGTGAACTCGGCCTTGCGCATGCGCTCTTCCATGCGCTTGGCCTTGTCCTCGTCGATGTCGGCCTGGGCCTTTTCGACGAGGGAGAGGATGTCGCCCATGCCCAGGATGCGGCCCGCGATCCGGTCGGGATGGAAGACGTCGAGATCCTTGGGCTTCTCGCCCACGCCGACGAACTTGATCGGCTTGCCGGTGACCTCGACCAGCGAGAGCGCCGCGCCGCCTCGCGCGTCGCCGTCGAGCTTGGTGAGGACCGAACCGGTGATTCCGATGCGCTCGTCGAAGGTGCTGGCGATGGACACGGCTTCCTGACCGGTCATCGCGTCGAGCACCAGGAGCCGTTCGGTCGGCTCGAGCGCCTTCTCGAGCGCTTCGAGCTGGGCCATGAGATCGTCGTCGACCTGGAGACGGCCGGCGGTGTCGACGATCAGCAAGTCGCAGTTCTTCTCGCGCGCGGCGTCGCGGGCGGCCTCGGCCACGGCGACCACGTCCTGGGTGCCGCGTTGGGTGAAGACCGGGACGTCGATCTCAGCCGCGAGAACCTCGAGCTGGTCGATCGCAGCGGGGCGCTGCAGATCGCACGCCGCGAGCATGGGCTTGCGACCCTGCCCCTTCAGATGGAGCGCGAGCTTGCTGCTGAAGGTCGTCTTGCCCGAACCCTGCAGACCCATCACGAGAAGCGTGACCGGCATCTCTTCGCCGTCGATCCGTAGCGGCTTCGCCTCGGCACCGAGAAGAGCGACCATCTCGTCGTGGACGATCTTGACGACCTGCTCGCCGGGATTGACGCCCTGCAGAACCTCTTCGCCGACGGCGCGTTCCTTGACGCGGGCGACGAAGTTGCGGGCGACGCCGACCTCGACGTCGGCGGACAGCAAGGCGCGACGGATCTCGCGCGTCGCGGTCGCGACGTCGTCCTCGGTGAGCTTCCCCTGGCCGGTGAGACCTTTGAAGACGCCCTCGAGTTTTTCCTGCAGGTCGCCGAACACCGACGGACTCCCGTGGCAGAACCTTGGAGGACACAGACGACGACGCCCGCCGATGCGGGCGACGTCCAGGGATCGGAAGATCATGGACTCGAGCAGGGTCTGCGGACGGTCCGGAGCCGTCCACCCCATTTCGAGGCACAGCGTAGAATGGTAGCCAACGGCTCGCGCGGCCGCAAGCGCCCTTCCAGGCGGCGTTTGCGCCGGACGTCCGCCGCCGATCAGGCCGGAGGCAGAAGACTCGCGATGGCCGCCCGGTAGTCATCCTTGCCGAAAACGGCCGATCCGGCCACCAGGATCTGGGCCCCCGCATCGCGGGCCGACGGTGCCGTCTCCGGGTTCACGCCGCCGTCGATCTCCAGAACGAGGTCCAGACCGTCCTCCGTCCGCCAGCGGACGAGGTCCTCGAGTTTCGGCAGAACCCTCGGATCGAAGGGCTGCCCGCCGAAACCGGGGTGGACGGACATGATCAGCGCGTAGTCGAACTCGCCCAGCACGTCGCGGAATCGCGCACCGATTGCGGTCCGCGGGTTGACCACGAGACCCACGCGACACCCGTCGTTGCGCAAGCGCCGTGCGAGGGCCACGTGGTCGATTTCGAGTTCCCAGTGGAAGGACACCGCATCCGCGCCGGCTTCACGGAAGATCGGAGCGTAGCGCTCGGGGTCGGTGACCATCAGATGGCAGTCGAGCGGCAGCCCGGTCCCTTCGCGGAGGCCTTTCACCACGTGGGGACCCAGGGTCAGGTTGTCGACGAAGTGGCCGTCCATGACGTCCACGTGGATCAGGTCAGCACCCGCCTCCACCACGGCCTCGACCTCTTCGCCCAGACGGGTCGGGTCGGCCGCCAGGATGGACGGTGCCACGACGACGTCGCGGGGATCAGCCCCGGCTCGCTGCCACCAGCTCAATGGATCCTCCCTGGGGAATACGCGAGCCCGCCGGCGGCCATTGGTCGAGAACCGTCCCGGGCAGCTGCTCTCCGTCGGTCTGATAGGTCACGCGACGGATGTCGAATCCGGCCCGAGCAAGCTCCTCGCGGACGCGGCCGAGCGGGTTGCCAATCAGATCGGGCATGCGATGCCAGGTCCGCTCGTGACCCTCGCGAACGAGGATCGCGACCTCGGCCTCGCGCGCGAGCTCGGCGCCGGCATGCGGTCGCTGGGCTGCCACGCCGAGCGGTCCGAAGGGATCGAAGGTCCGAGCGACGCGGCCGAGACGCAGACCGACCCTGCCGAGTTCGATCTCGCACTGGCGTTGGCTCATGCCGACCAGATCGGGCACACGAGCAAGCGG
>JGI12109J20283_10350222_pt1 | contig 14223 bp, 15 predicted proteins | sample ElkSlonscriptome_12_FD_20283 | JGI IMG/M metagenome (IMG submission 20283) | reverse complement strand
AGTCCCGTCGCGCCCGAACATTGTTATTCAGAGGCTCCCTATGCAAATCGCTTTTGTACTCTCTGCGACTGCGGATCTCCGCGAGAATACTGTCTTTAATCATCCACCACCGGCACAGAGGAGCTAAGGTAAGGATTAAGTACGCGATTAACTGCTAGTGGGGATGACCAGGACGGCGCCGGGGTGAATAACGTCGCCGTCGATGTCGTTAGCTTCTTTCAAGCGATTGAGATTGACTCGGTAGCGCTGTGCAATGACGCCCAGCGTATCGCCACGGGTGACGACGTGGCGGCCGCGCGTTCGATTATTGGCAAACCAGGTGCCCTGCGGAGCGGTCTGGCGGAAATGTTGATCAATGCCGCTGGCAATCGCCTTGGCTATATCGCCTCGATGTTGAGTCGTGTTGAGATTGCTTTCATCTTGCGGGTTTGAAATAAAACCGACTTCAATCAAGATACTCGGGACGTCGGGCGAGCGCAGAACAACAAAATTGGCGCTTTCCACGTTAGGCCGATGACGTCGACCAACGTCACCGAGCTGGGCCAGAATTGATTGAGCGGCGCGACGGCTGTAGTCCAGCGAAGCGCTCTGCGACAGGTCAAGCAACACCGAACTGAGCATTTCATCGCCACGATCCAGGCGCACGCCACCAATCAAATCTGACTTGTTTTCGCTCGCAGCCAGGCGTCGTGCGGCCTCGCTGGATGCGCCTCGACGCGACAGGACGAAAACTGAACTGCCGCGCACGCGGAAGTCGCGAAATGCGTCTGCGTGTAGCGATACAAACAAATCAGCTTCAGCCTCACGAGCCCGCTCGTAACGCTCTTGCAGCGGTACGAAATAATCATCAGTGCGAATCAACACCGCGCGCATGCCCGGCATCAGGTTGATTTGGCGACCAAGCTCACGGCCAATCGCCAGCGTGATCGATTTTTCGTAGACACCAGAAGGACCAATCGCTCCAGGATCTTCGCCGCCGTGACCGGCATCAATGGCAACAATCATTTCGCGCTCGCCGGACCGAGCAGCACGGACGACCTCGCGTACGCGTTCATTCGGTGACTGAGCGGTTTCGGGCGTTAAATCGATAACCAGCCGATGGCCATATTCACCGGCCGGGTCGAGCAGGAAACTCTGAGGTTTTGCGGCTTCCGCCAAATCGAGAACGACGCGCAGATCACTACCGTGGCGGACGCCATGGCGAAATGACCTGACCACGCCGCTGCGCTCAGGATCCAGATTTAATGACTCTGGCGCGCTGGTAGCGTCGATATCAACCACGACCCGGGCCGGGTTTTCAAGCGTAAACAAGCGGTAGTCAACGCGACGGTCAAGGTCTAAAACCACCCGCGTTCGGTCAGGTCCGGCCCAGACGCGTAGATTCTCGACCTCGCCAGCCCAGACAGATGAACCCGCAACGAGAGTCAGTGCCACGGCGGCTGACAAGAGCAAACGTGACCCGATCAGACGGCGCATCAATTCATGCTTACAGGACATATCCTCAATAATGCCGCTTAAAAAACATTTTTACAAGTCAAATCGGGCAGATAGCGTGCGCTTTGAAGGCAATACATTCAAAATAAATGACTATTTCACCGCATTTGATTGGCCATCACCTACTCACGCTTCGACGGCAGAAAGTCTCCAGGATTCTCGGTTTGTCCGTTGCGTCGAATCTCGAAATGCAAGATCGCTTCGTCAGTTTCGTCCAATCCCATTTCGGCAATAGCCTGGCCGGCTCGGACCTGCGCACCTTCGGTCACGAGGCGACGGCGATTGTGACCATAGGCTGACAACATGGTGCTGGAGTGCTTGATGATAATCAATTCACCGTAACCAATCAGCGCCGTTCCGCTGTAGACCACTTCACCATCAGCAGCGGCCACCACCGTCTGGCCGGCCTGACCGCGAATACCAAGGCCGCGACGTGGCGCTGAAGGGTCGTATCGTCGCGCCACCTCACCGACGGTTGGCCAGCGCCAGGTCACCCCTGCAGCGGCTCGGGTTTGCCCGGAGGAAGCAGGTGCGGCAGCCCGACTTTGCGATTGAGCCTGATTTTGAGCGCGTGCTGGTGATTCAGTTGGATCGGACGACTGACCTCGATCCCCATTAGCGGAGCGAGACGGCGCTGCCGCTGATGTGTTCGGACGAGTTGGCGTCTCAATTCCAGATCTCGCCGCCGGCGCTGGCACCGAAGCGGTTCGAGATCCAGGTCTGGGCCTCAGACTCAAACGTTCGGATCTCGTAGAAGGTGGTTCAGTCGTTCGAAGTTCTTGGCCGGGCCTGATGACGTAGGGCGCTCGCAGACTATTCCAGGCGGCAAGAGAACGCCAATCGAGGCCGTAGCGAAAGGCAATGGAATAGAGCGTGTCGTCACGCCGCACTTCGTAAATCGGTGGTGCTGAAAGCGGTCGTGCATTCGCGCTGCTAGATACTGGTCGCTCGCTGCGATTTTCTACCGGCGCGGGTGCCCATGGCGCACAAGCGGTTGTAAATGCCACAAGCAGCATGATTGTTACTGCACGACGCAGAAAAACAGTCGGCACGGCCAGCGCCGCTACATCAACCACCACACCAGACCCCCGATGGCGGCAATCGCAATGACGAGCCAGCCAATCAGGTCGACCCAGGATCGAAGATGTTGAGCCGCTCGCTCGCCGCCGGCCCAGATCAGCCCGGCAACCATAAAGAACCGCGCGCCACGACCGATCAGACTACCCAGAATGAACCCCGGCAGCGCCATGCTCAAAGCACCACCAGCCACGGTAACCATTTTGAATGGGATCGGAGTAAAACCAGCGATGACAACGAACCAGATGCCATAGTCGTTGACCGCAGCGACTGCAGCAAGGTATTTATCGGTATAGCCTATGGATTCGATGAGCGGTAAAAATGCATCAAGCGCCAGCGCCCCGAGCATATAACCGATCAAGCCACCTAGCACTGAGGCGATGGTCGTCAACAAGGCCAGCCACCAAGCCCGATCGCGCTGAGCCAAAACCATCGGGGCCAGCATGACGTCGGGCGGGATAGGAAAAATAACGGATTCGGCCATCGACATGGCCGCCAGATAGCGCTCTGCATGACGATGAGCAGCCCACTTCAAGGCGAGATCGTAAAGCGCGGTAAACATGGCTACTCGACGACTCCGTAGGTGAGTGCGCTCGAACGGTGCACGTCGCCATGCTGTTTTTCAGGAGATCCGAACATCTACTCAAGCCCGTCCAGCAGAGGAACGAAAATCACCGAACCCAGATCCTGCTCGCTAAACCCTTTGGCAGTTCGAGTGACACGAATCAGTCGTTGTTCGCCGCGATTGTTTTTCTGATCAACGGGTGCAACCATAACGCCTCCTTCGGCAAGCTGATCAAGCAATGAATCCGGCACGTCACCACCGGCGGTTACAACAATCGCATCAAACGGCGCCTGCGTTGGCCAGCCTTCCAGACCGTCACTGTGGCGGGTTAAAACGTTGTGCAAGCCCAAGCGATGAAAGCGCTGACGGGCACCACGCACCAACTCGCCAATACGCTCGGTCGAGAAAACGCGGCTGGCCAACTGAGCCAGAATCGCTGCTTGGTAGCCCGATCCTGTGCCAATTTCCAACACTTTATCGAGCGGGCGGTCTGTGCAGATGGCGGCCGTCATCAAAGCGACGACATAGGGTTGCGAGATGGTCTGACCCCGCCCGATCGGCAGCGCGGTGTCTTCATAAGCCCGTGACGATAGCGCTTCATCGACAAACAAGTGCCTGGGGGTTGCGATGATTGCATCAAGCACCTGTTGATTGTCAATGCCTTTTGACCGCAGGCGGGCAACCAAGCGCTGACGCGTATTGGCCGACGTCATACCAATGCCGCGTTGAAGTAGATCCAGCGCCATCTAGCTGTCGCTGCGGCTACCGTTGAGCGCCTCGATCCAATGACTCACCTGGTCCAGCGCCTGATAACGGGTCAAATCAACATGGATCGGGGTCACCGAGACATAGCCATTGCGGACCGCGTTGAAGTCAGTGCCGGGACCATTGTCGCTTTCGCCACCTGGCGGACCAATCCAGTAGAACGGGCGTCCGCGTGGATCATTCAGCGGAATCACGTTCTCCGAGCGATGGCGATGACCCAGTCGAGTCGTCTGGAAGCCTTTAATTTCATCCCAGGGGATGTCGGGCACATTGACGTTGAGAATCGTGTCGGCTGGCAGCGGTTCAGCAACAAGTCGCTGCATCAAGATCGTTGCGGCTTGCGCTGCAGTTTCGTAGTGGTTGGGGCCGCCTCGACCATAAGACAGCGAGACTGCCATGGCAGGCAAGCCGAGAAAACGGCCCTCCATTGCGGCCGCAACGGTGCCCGAGTAAAGTACATCGTCGCCCATGTTGGCACCGGCATTTATTCCGGAAACCACCATATCCGGATCATCAGAAAGCACTCCGGTGATCGCGACGTGGACGCAGTCAGTGGGCGTGCCAAAAACTTTGAATCGGCCATCGTCCTGCTTTTCAACTCGAATCGGCTGGTCCAAGGTCAATGAGTTGCTGGCGCCGGAACGATCACGATCTGGTGCGACCACCGTCACTTGCTCACAATGGTCACGAAGGCCGTCTGCCAACAGACGAATTCCGGGCGCATACAGCCCGTCGTCATTAGAAATGAGAATATGCATTATTGAATTGACCGGTTTGAAGACGCAACTATACCCCAACAGTGCAAGAAATTTCGGATCCGGAGGCTCGGAACGGTGTATGTTCGAAAGTTGCACGACGTCTTGAGAATGGAGCTTCTAATGAGCATTGATGACAATGATCGCGCGCTTTTTCGCGACGCAGTTGGCGAGGTTCGAAAAACTCGGAGCGATCGCGTTCATCACCCCCTGAACGTGCCTCGTCCGATCCCACGTCAGCAGAAACTCGACGACGCAGCAGTGATGGAGGAACTGGCGAATGGGCCGGTCGACTTTAGCGCGCTGGAAAACGGCGACGAGCTACAGTGGATGCAGCCCGGATTGCGCTCAAGCATACTGACTCGGCTGCGTCGCGGTTATTGGCGCATACAGGACGAAATTGATTTGCACCAGATGACCGTCAAAGCAGCGACTGCCAGCGTTCGACAATTTCTGGCGGAAGCTGAACGTGACGGCTTGAGCTGCGTGAAAATCATCCATGGCAAAGGATTGCGATCTGGTCCAGATGGTCCGCGCCTGAAACGAATGACCGCCAGCCTCCTAGCGCGCCGAGCAAGCGTTGTCGCTTTTGCGTCCGCCCCGCCGAATGACGGCGGCACAGGTGCGGTCTACGCCCTTCTGAATACAAGGCGATGATTGCCTTGCATCGATCAACGCATTAAACCATGGATGTGGCCATTCCAGCATTTTTGATCCTGGGCACTCTGGTCGCCTGGTGGTCGTCGGCGACTCGCGCTAGAGAGTTTGCGCGTGAATATGCCCGTCGTTTCTGTCAGCGCCAGCAGTGGCAACTTCTCGATCAAACCGTTACGCTCGGTTTTATGCGCCCGAGCCGTGAAGGTAACAATTGGCAGCTGCGACGTCTTTATCGATTTGAATTCAGCGCCAGCGGTGGTGATCGCAGGGCCGGAGAATTAGTCATGTACGGTCATCGATTGGTGAGTCTTCGAGGTCAACTTGAAGACGGCGGGCACTTGGTCGAGGATGTTTCTAATTGACCACTGCTAATTGACCGCTATTATTTGACAACTCGCAACGAAGGTTTTCCGGGCGGCGAGGTTGAAGGACCCGTTTTTTTAGGATCATCCCGATCAGAATTCACATTGTCAACTGGCCTCAGCTCGCTCGATGGGCCGTCGTCCGAGACACTGGCCGACCCATCCGCGCCGTCCTCTTCGTCTGGAAACATCATCCCCCGTCCGTTCTCGCGCGCGTAAATCCCGTCCACGGCGCTGATCGGCGCCGATACAGCCCGTGACACGCCACCGAAGCGAGCAACAAAAGTGACCAGCTCATCATCCATCAATAAATCTCGGACGGCTGCTGGGGATACATTCAACACCACCTTGCCGTCCTGGCGCGCCGAATCTGGCACTTGAATATCGGGATTGGCTGCGTCGATCAGCAGGTGAGGCGTACAGCCGGATTCAACAATCCATTCATGCATCGCACGCAAGAGGTACGGTCGGCAGGCAAGCATGTTACTTAATCCGATTCGCGCAACTGACGCTCAGCTTCAGTCAAACTGCGCTGGAACGAATCGCGACTGAACATTCTGTCCATGTAGGCGTGCAGGTGCGGCGTTTGTTTGACGGTCAGATCTACATCGTAGGCAGGCAAGCGCCACAAAAGAGGCGCCAGCGCGCAATCGGCCAGCGTCAACTCATCATTCAGCACGTATGGCGTCAAGCCGAACAGATCGTCAGAACTAATTAAACTGTCTTTGAGGTGTTTCTTCGCGGTCGCGATCTTTTTCTCGCCGCTGGATTTCTCAATGATGATTCCAGCTTCAACCCAGTCCCGATGCAGCCGATACATCGCCAGACGCAAACGTGACCGGGATACCGGGTCAACCGGCATCAAAGGCGGATGCGGATATCGCTCGTCCAGATATTCAGATACCACCCATGTGCCGTATAGCACCATATCTCGATCAACAAGCGTCGGAGTTTCCCCGTATGGATTGAGCTCTGCCAGATCGGCCGTTGCGGACCGATCTTGCTCAACGTGGATAATTTCCACGTTGATTCCCTTCTCAGCCAACACAAACCGAACGCGGTGGCAATTGAGGCAGTTCTCCGAAGAGTACAGTGCCATCATAGATATTTCCCTCTCGTAGCTCTGGCCGTCAGCTTGGACGGACTCATTTCTTCACGTCTTTCCAATATTCCTGGTACAGCAACCACGCCAAAAACGTGAATAGAGCTAAAAATAATAGCACCCATTTGCCCAAACGTTGGCGCTCCAGGGCAGAGGGCTCTGCTACGTAGGCTAGGAAGGCGGTGATGTCCACGATTGCCGCATCATATTCTTCTGGACTCAACAATCCTGCTTGTTCAAGCTCGAGAGATTCGATAACCTCCCTTGTTTCACCGCTCTCATTCGTTTTGGTTTCATACACTGGCCGCTGCACGCCTTGCAATTCCCAAAGCACGTGCGGCATCGCAGAGTTCTGAAGCAGCGTATTGTTCCAACCCTCGTCAGTTAGGTAATAACTGCGCAGAAACGTATAGATCCAATCCTCTGTGCGCGAGCGTGCGGTCAGCGACAGATCGGGTGGGGCTTTGCCGAACCACTCTTTCGATTGCTCCTCCGGCATCGACGACATCATGTAGTCGTTCACCGTCAAATCACCCTTGATGAGGAATTGCTCAAGCTCTTCATCGCTAAGATTGAGATCTTCACCAACCCGCGCATAGCGCATGTATTGCGCAGAGTGACAACCCATACAATAATTGACGAACATTTTTGCGCCACGTTGTAAGGACGCCGTGTCTGCAATGTTAATCGGTGCGTGATCGTAATCGCCACCGCCGGCTGCATGGACGCTGGAGCTGGCGACAGCCCCTAGGAGGAGCGCCAAAAGGATTCCCTTGATTCTCATGTCGTTACCCGCTCTGGCACTGGTTTGGTGTTTTCCATTGACGTCACCACTGGCATCAATGCGAAGAAGGCGAAGTAGACAAACGTCCACACCCTCGACTCCAGTGTTTCAGCGGGCGTCCCTTCAGCCGTACCAAGCATTCCGAGCCTGATGAAGCAAATCGCAAATACGGTCAGCATGATTTTGCTGCCCAAGCCCTTGTAGCGTATTGATCGGACCTTCGATCGATCCAGCCACGGCATCAGAAACAGCACAAATATTGCCGCTCCCATCGCGACAACGCCCAAGAGCTTGTCGGGTATTGCACGCAAAATGGCGTAATAGGGGGTGAAATACCAGACCGGAACGATATGCTCGGGCGTCACCAGCGGGTCAGAGGCTGCAAAATTGTCTTTTTCAAGAAAATAACCGCCACCGTCAGGCGCGTAGAAAAGAATGAAGGCGAAAAGCAGCAGAAATATTCCGACACCAAAAATATCCTTCACCGTGTAGTACGGGTGGAAGGGGATTCCGTCACGCGGGATACCGTCAGCATCTTTGTTCGCTTTGATTTCGATGCCATCAGGGTTGTTCGAGCCGACCTCATGAAGCGCGGCCAAATGAAGAACCACGAGCGCGAGCAGAGCCAGAGGCAGGGCAATGACGTGCAGGGCAAAGAACCGATTCAACGTCGCATCAGCAATGTAGTAGTCGCCTCGAATCCATTCTACCAGCGCATCACCAACATACGGTATGGCGCCAAACAACGATACGATTACCTGTGCACCCCAATAGGACATTTGGCCCCAGGGAAGAACATAGCCGACGAATGCCTCTGCCATGAGCACCAGATAAATCAAAACGCCGAGAATCCAGACCAGCTCGCGTGGTTTCTGGTAGGACCCGTACATGAGTGCCCTGAACATGTGCAAATACACAACGATAAAGAATGCCGAAGCGCCGGTCGAATGCATGTAGCGGATGAGCCAGCCCCATTCGACATCACGCATGATGTATTCGACCGATCCGAACGCTAGCGCTGCATCCGGCTTGTAATGCATCGTCAAGAAAATGCCGGTAACGATCTGATTGACCAGCACCAGCAGGGCCAATGACCCGAAGAAATACATGATGTTGAAATTTTTCGGGGCATAGTATTCACTGATATGCTCTTTCCAGAAACTGCTTATCGGAATGCGCTTATCTACCCACTGACCGAAAGCGTCAGCGTTTTTACTCAACATACTTGCTGCTTTAGCCATACTCAAGAAACTCCTTGCTCAGGATCGACACCAATCAAAATGCGGTCATCGTCCAAAAATGAATAAGGTGGAACCTCTAAATTAAGCTGTGCCGGCTTGCCTGCATAAACGCGTCCGGCCAAATCGAACGCTGATTTATGACATGGACAGTAGAATCCGCCGCGCCAATCATCATCGAACACCTGAGGCTCAACTTCCGGCAACATCTCCGGAACACATCCCAGGTGGGTACAGTGAATGTTAAGAATCAGGTACTCCGGTTTAATCGACCGATACGTGTTTTCAGCATATTGAGGCTGTTGATCCTGACTGGAGTCTGGATCAGCCAATCGATCTGTCAAACGATCCAAATCTTCGATCATTCGATCGGTGCGACGCAAAATACCTATTGCCTGTCCCCGCCATTGCACTCGGGCCATTTGCCCGGGTTGCAAGTCGGCGATTGAAACCTCGACTGGCGCACCCACTGTTTTAGCTTTTGCACTGGGCTTCCACGAGGCGATAAATGGCCAGGCGACAAAACCGGTGCCTGCAGCACCTAAAACGCCAGTGACCCCCAGCAGCAAGTTTCGACGCCCTGTATCGGTCTGGGGCTGAATCGATTCTGACGTTGCGCTTTTCGACATGAAATACTCCGGAAATTTCGTCCATCGGCGGCAAAAATAATCAAATTTAAGCCGGCTCTTATTTAGTTCACCGGTCGTTGGACTGTTCTTTCAACCGTTTTCCTCGCATGCCTCTGAATCGCACGCGACAGCGATTGGAGAATCACCATCTGATCAGTGTTTTGGCTATCAATCCGCTATTTTAGCGAAATATTAAGGAATTACACAATTATACTCGTCATTCCTCATCGATAAGCCTGCAATAAAGCGAAGCTGCCACCACTGCAGTTCGCAACAACAATGTTAAAGGAGCGCGTGAAACATAATGTCATCAAATCAGAACACTGGGTCCAAACAGCTTGATTAAGCTTCTCCAATTCATCGCTCAATCGATAGTCATCGGACTGGCAATTGCGTTTCTTATCGTGTTCTTCCGGCCCAACCTGCTGCCAGCATTGAGTCCGCCAGCGCAGGCCAGTGGCCCTGAGAGCTATGCCGCAGCAGTCAATGCCACGGCGCCCTCCGTGGTCAGCATTTATACTCGGACGCTGGTCACTCAACCGCTGTTTCAAAACCTGACCAATCCGCTCTACCGACAGCTTTATGAAAACCGGACGGTTACACGTCCGCAGCGCGGCCTGGGCTCAGGCGTTATTGTTTCAGAAGATGGTCTGATCTTGACGACTCGCCACGTCATCTCGAATGTCGATGATATCGTCGTTGCTTTGTTTGACGGCCGGGTCGCTGAGGCTAGCGTTGTCGGCAGTGATCCAGGCACTGACCTGGCCGTGCTTAGAATTGAGCTGAACGATCTTCCTGCCGCCCGGCTGACTGCTGCCAACACATTGCGAACGGGTGATGTGGTGCTGGCCATTGGCAATGCCTTTGGGCTCAGTCATACGGTAACCATGGGTATCGTTTCAGCGATGAGCCGTGGGCAGCTCAACTTGACCACCTTCGAAGATTTCATCCAGACCGATGCCGCGATCAATGCCGGCAACAGCGGCGGGGCTTTAATCAATCCTGCGGGTGAAGTGGTCGGCATAAATTCGGCCTCACTGAATCAGTCGGTGGGTGCACAGGGCATCGGGTTTGCGATTCCAGCACCGCTGGCACGCGAAATCATGCAGCAAATTGTTGAATACGGTCAGGTCCAGCGCGGCTGGATCGGCATTGAACTGATGGACTTATCACTTGCAATGCAGGTTGGTGAGCGACGCGTGACTGGGGCCAGAGTGACCCGCGTAATTCAGGATTCACCCGCCTGGCGGTCAGGGTTGCGGCCGAATGACGTCATTGTCAGCGCTGCCGACCAGGAAATCACGAGCGCGCGCGGGCTCACCTTACAAATATCTCAGATGGCGCCGGGCAGTCAGCTGGAATTCGAAGTGCTCCGCGGTCGCCAAATCTTCCCCCTGGCCGTCGAAATCATCCAGCAGCCACCGCTTACGACGATTTAGAGGCATGTTGTCATTGGGAATCAAAACCCTTGAATCAACAAAGATCCCTCAAGCTTTAGGCAGAGTCACGCCGCGTTGGCCCTGATATTTGCCGGCGCGGTCGCGGTAGGAGGTCTCGCAGGTTTCGTCTGATTCAAGGAACAAGAACTGGGCCACGCCTTCGTTGGCGTAAATTCGTGCCGGTAGAGGTGTTGTGTTGGAAAATTCCAGCGTGACGTGACCTTCCCATTCGGGTTCCAGCGGGGTCACGTTGACGATGATTCCACAGCGCGCGTAGGTTGATTTTCCCAGGCAAATGGTTAAAACATTGCGAGGAATGCGGAAATACTCCACGGTCCTCGCCAGGGCGAAGGAGTTCGGAGGAATGATGCAGGTGTCGCCCGCGAAATCAACGAAACTTGATTCATCAAAATGCTTCGGATCAACGACGGCGGAGTTGATGTTGGTGAAAATCTTGAATTCACTGGCACAGCGACCGTCGTAGCCGTAGCTTGACGTGCCATAGGACACCAGTTTGCGCCCGTCATCGGCGGCTCGCACCTGGCCGGGCTCAAACGGCTCAATCATGCCGTGCTCTTCGGCCATGCGACGAATCCAGCGGTCTGATTTAATACTCACGAATTAATTCCTGAACAACTTCAATCTTGGGTGTCGATACTGACTGACCAGCAACTCAAACAGTCTAGTCCACAATTTTAATCTTGGGCATTCGAATGGTTTGATTCTTGGCCTGCAGCGACAGGCGGCCAGCGACTCGTCGCGCGATTTCCCGAAATCGGACCGCCATCGGGTGCTCACCATCAGCGGCAACAATTGGCATGCCTTCATCAGTCGAGCGACCCAATCCGCCGCTCAAAGGTATCTCACCGAGCAAGACAACGCCGCTTTCTTCAGCGATGCGCTGCCCACCACCCTGACCGAAGATTGCTTCCTCGTGGCCACAGTTTGAACACACATGGGTACTCATGTTTTCGATCACACCCAGCACGGGTATGCGAACTTTTGCAAACATTGCCACGGCTCGCCGCACGTCATCAACCGCGACATCCTGTGGCGTAGTAACCGTCACCGCCGCTGCAACCGGAATACGTTGGGCCAGGGTCAACTGAACATCGCCAGTGCCGGGCGGCAGGTCAATAATCAAATAATCCAGGCGTTCCCAAAGCGTTTCGGCTGTCATTTGCTGCAAGGCCTGGGTGGCCATCGGCCCACGCCAGATCATGGCTTGATCAACTTCGACCAGGACACCGATCGACATTGCCTGCAAACCATGCGAGACCATAGGCTTGATGCGTCGCTCGGATGTCGTCTCTGGCTTGCCCTTCAAGCCCAGCATACGCGGAATGCTGGGGCCATAGATATCAGCGTCCAAGACGCCAACTCGCGCGCCCTCAGCCTGCAAGGCCAGAGCAAGATTCACCGCCACCGTCGACTTTCCAACACCGCCCTTTCCTGAGGCAACCGCAATTATATTGGCCACGCCGTCCAATGGACTTAAACCGCCCTGAACGGCATGTGGTACCAGCTCGGTATCAATATCAACAGTGACCGCATCCACGGCCTGGTCGTGGATCAGTGTGTCGTGGATCAGCGTTTCAAGTTGTGCGTGCCATCCTGCGGCCGGATAGTTCAGTACCACGCGCACCGCGGCTTTCGCATTACGCACGCTCAGGCGAATCGATTCACCAAACGCGTTGCCGGTATTTGGATCAACCAGCTGGCTTAAACGAGATTGAAGCTCAGTCTGCAGCGACTCGGACATGGGTCATTCGAACATTTATTTACAAACTTGATTGTACCGATTCGTGGAGGTTCTTCCCGTGCAGATTTAGCATTACGTCGAAGCCGAACGGCCATGCGATAATTCCTGTTGAAATAATATTGAAAAAGCAATCTGTCCAACCGTGCCCAAAAAACATGACCGATAAGCGAAAAATTCTCATCACCGCTGCCCTGCCCTACGCGAATGGATCAATTCATTTGGGCCACATGCTTGAGTACATTCAGACCGACATCTGGGCTCGCTTCCAGCGAGCGCGAGGGCACGAGGTCTGGTTTGCCTGGGCCGACGATGCGCATGGCACGCCAATCATGTTGCATGCCGAGAAGCGCGGCATCACACCTGAGGCATTGATTCAGGAAATGTCGACCGAGCATCAGCGCGATTTTGCCGATTTTGGTATCTCGCACGATGAGTTTTCGTCGACCCACTCGCCGGTCAATCAGGAGCTGGTTAATCGCATCTGGTCAGCTCTTGACGACGCCAATGTGGTTAAAACGCGCGAAATCGAACAGTTTTTCGACCCGGATCGTCATATGTTCCTGCCCGATCGCTTTATTCGCGGCCAGTGCCCTAAATGCGGCGCAGACGACCAGTATGGCGACTCTTGCGAAGTGTGCGGCTCGACCTATGACCCAACCGAGCTTGTCAATCCGCGCTCGGTTGTTTCCGGGGCGACGCCAGTGATGAAAAAAACCGAGCATTTCTTTGTTGCTCTGGAACCGTTCAGAGACAGCTTGAAGCAATGGGTTCGCTCGGGCGCGCTGCAGGACGAAGTCGCCAATAAACTCACCGAATGGCTAGACGAGCCGCTGCGCGACTGGGACGTGACCCGCGATTCGCCCTACTTCGGATTTCCAATCCCTGGCCAAAGCGACAAATATTTTTACGTCTGGATGGATGCGCCGGTCGGCTATCTGGCCAGCTTCAAAGCCATCTGCGAGCGCGAAGGGCTGGATTTCGAAGACTGGCTCAAACCCGACACCGATACCGAGATGCACCATTTCATCGGCAAGGACATCATGTATTTCCATTGCCTGTTCTGGCCGGCCATGCTCGAGGGTGCCGGTCTGCGCCGCCCGACCGCTGTCCACGCCCACGGATTTCTTACCGTCAACGGCGCCAAAATGTCCAAGTCGCGCGGCACTTTTATCAAGGCTCGGACCTGGCTAGAGCACTTAAATGCCGACACTCTCCGCTACTACTTCGCGGCCAAACTCGGCACCGGCCTGGCCGATATCGATCTGAGCCTGGAGGACTTTCGAGCCCGCGTCAATTCAGACCTGGTTGGAAAGTTGATCAACATCGCTTCGCGTTCAGCCGGTTTCGTTCACAAATTCGGCGGTGGTACGCTGGCTGAACAATTGCCCGATCCGGGGTTGTACCAACGTTTTATCGACGCTCACGACAACATTGCCTCAGAATTCGAAGCGCGCAACTTCCAGATGGCGGTTCGCAAGATCATGGCTCTGGCCGATGAAGCCAATCGCTACATCGACGAGCACAAGCCCTGGGTGATGGCTAAGGAAGACGGGCGCGAGGCCGACGTGCTGGGGGTCTGTACTCAAGGCATCAA
>JGI12109J20283_10922903_pt1 | contig 14230 bp, 11 predicted proteins | sample ElkSlonscriptome_12_FD_20283 | JGI IMG/M metagenome (IMG submission 20283) | reverse complement strand
CGGTGCGAAGAAAACGAACTACACTGTCTGTGACTGGTACAAGAACCGGGGGCAGGTCAGTCGTCCTTCACGCTCGCGTACCGCTGCGTGGCTCGAGGGTGGCGCAGCACCTCGCACGCCCAACGCCGGCTCACGCCGTACGCCGACTGCGTCCGATTCACCATCTCCTGGCGACGGCCAGGCCTCAGAGCTTTCCCTTGAGGGCGTCCTGGAGGATGTGCTTATCGAGACTGAGATCCGCAACCAACTGCTTCAGCTTTCGGTTCTCTTCCTCGAGGGTCTTCAGCCGACGCACCGCGGCCACGCCCATCCCGGCGAACTTCTTCTTCCACCGGCAGAACGTCTGCCCGGAAATGCCCATCTTCCGGCACACGTCCCGGACCGGCGTCCCGCCCTCGACCTGACGCAACGCGAACGCGATCTGCTCCTCGGTGAACCGGCTCTTCTTCATCGTCCTGACCTCCAAACAGAGGCCGGATTCTTGCCAGATCCCTCACACTACGAATGGGCCAGGAAACGGGGACGAGCGCAGAGTCCGGCCGCTGCTGCGGAGAACGCAACGGAACTCAGCCCGAGGCGCGAAAACGGCCGTTTTGGGAACTCATCTGGAACTTAGGCCTGTTTCTTCGTCGAAAAACCGCCCTGAGAGCCTGCAAACGCGGTCTTTTTCCAGAAAGCGGAGAGGGGGGGATTCGAACCCCCGTGACGGACAAGCCGCCAACACGGATTCCAGCCGTGCGCCTTCAACCACTCAGCCACCTCTCCAAGGGTCGATGGAGGGCCCGGTGGGCCCCCTTCGAGTGGAGGGTCAGGATAGGAGCCCGGGTGTTCGAAAGCGATCTGGAGGGCCGGCTGGATCGGAGCTCTTGCTGGCCAATCATCCAAGCGTCGTGGACCATGAAGCAGGACAGCCCAAGCCGACTGATACGCCAAGTTCGGCGATCCGAGGCCTGCTCATCGTGGATAAGCCGCGCGGCCCCACATCGATGACCGTGTGTGCCCGAGTTCGAGCGGCCCTTCGCCGCGGAGGTGCCCCGAAGCGGGTGAAGGTCGGGCACGGCGGCACGCTCGATCCTCTTGCGACTGGGCTCTTGGTTGTCTTGTGCGGGAAGGCGACCCCCCTGTGCGATCAAGTCATGCGAGGCGAGAAACGGTATCTCGCAGGGGTCGATCTCTCGGCGTTTACGACCACGGACGATCAGGAAGGCGACCGAACTGAAGTCGACGTTTCCACGCCGCCGTCGCGAGCGGCCATCCAAGAAGCTCTCGATGGGTTCGTAGGGAACATCATGCAGCGACCGCCCGTCTTCAGCGCGATGAAGGTGAACGGTCGGCGTGCGTACGCCCTGGCACGCGACGGTCAGGACGTGCAACTCGAGCCGCGGCCGGTTGTGGTTCACTCGATCGATGTACTCGAGTACCAGTGGCCGTTCGCCGCACTCGACATCAAGTGTGGAAAGGGCGTCTACATCCGCAGCATCGCGCGAGACCTCGGTGTTGCACTCCGGACCGGGGGCTCGCTGGCGTCGTTGCGTCGCACGGCAGTGGGCCCGTTTTCGATCGATCATGCGACGCCGGTGGACGAACTGCCCGCCGTGCTCACGCAAGCCGAACTCGAGCCGGTCGATCGATGGCTGGCGAGCTGAGGATCAACCTTCTTCGAGCGGCGCGTCCGCGGCAATGTCGGTCGACGATTCTTCACCATCGCCAATGATCTGGACCCGTAGACGCTGACGCATGGCGTCGAAGGAGAATGGGTTGCCCGAAGGCAGGGCATCGCGAAGCTCATCAAGACGCAGCATCATGTCGAGCTGGTCGGCCTGACGCCGGTACGTTTCGATGGTGAGCGGCGAGATGCTCTCGATCGTGCCGATGGCCACGGTCAGCGTCGATGGAATCGCGACGCCGATCGTGCGCTCCGTCCGCGGAGTCTGGGAGATGTCCACGAGTGGATCGAGCCCGTCGAAGACGTCCATCGCCGATTCGCGAAAGGCCTCGGCGTTGAGAGCGGCAACGGGCTGGGGTTGGAAGCCAGATGTCTCGACGACGGCGCTCGGGCTGACGCGAACCATCTGCGGAACGGGGGGCTCTTGGGTCGAGCCCACGCCTTCGAGCATCGACACGCCCGCGGCGGTCAGCCCGCGCTCTGCAGCCGTCCGCACCGTTTTGTCGGTGAGCGTTCGAAGCTGCTCGTAGGCTTCCAGTGCCTTCCAATCCGCGATGAGGCGCTCGCGGATCTCTTGAAGATCGTCCGGCTGAGACTCGGGCCGGACGTCGAGCACGGTGTAGAAGTACACGCTGCCAGCCGCGTCCGTTGCCGGCACGTCGGTCACCGGCAGGCCCTGCTGCAGGGCTAAGCGGCTGCCCATGTCTGGGCGCAATTCTCGTACGGCAAAGAGCACCTGGGCGATGGGTGCTCGGGCCGAACCGATGCTGATCTGAGCCCGCCCGAAACCGTCGAGCTCTGCGAGCTGGGAACCCCAGAGCCACTCATCGGGCCGGACGACCTCGGGCATCGGCAGCTCGACGGAGCCGCCCTGCGCCTCGGGGAATCGCGTGATTCCCACGGTTTCAACCATCTGTTGCGCCACGCTCTCAAAGCTTGGTCGGCTCTGCTCAAAGTCATCTGGAAGCCGCTTGTATGGTCCCTCGGAGGCCAACGCCCGTGTCGATTCGCCCATGACGCCCACGAACGCCTGCTGGGCCGACCTGAGCACATCGTCGGCGATCTCACGACGAAGCGTGCGTTCGATGCCCTCGCGCGCCTCGGCGAAGGTCTGCACTTCTTGATCCGCAGCCTCTCGCTCGCGCACCTGGGCTTGATACCGCTTGCGGACCTCGAGCGGGTCGGGGGTGATGCCCGCCTCGATCGCCGGTCGATCGATCTTGATGTACTCAATCTTGAGACGCTCGGGCAGCGTATATCCGATGCCGAACTCTCCGCCACCAAGCGGCGTGCTGGCGAAGCGCTCAAAGTGCTCGCGGAGTTGCGCTTCATTGGGCTCGCCGGCGACTTGGGCGACGTCTTCGCCACGCACCCAGATGGCCTCGACCATGGCGGACCGTTGCAACAGGGCGGCATCGATCCTGGCCCGGGTATCGCTCAGCGGCGCGCTCTCGAAATAGCTCGCCGTCAGGCGGTGCACGCCGCGGGCCACACTCAAGGCCTCGTGGTACTCACGCTCGCTGATGTTGTTCGGCGGGGTGCTCAAGAAGCCCGCGATGCGATCGGTCATCTCCTGGCGGTCTGCTGGAGCCATCGAGTTCCATTGCTGCCCGGCGAACTGCCGGGCTAGGTCTGGCCCGATCTGCTGGGCGAGCTGCAGTTCAAGCTGCTGGCGTGCGATCTGTGGCGCGAAGTCCTCGATCCACATCGCGCCGTCGCCTGCAACACCCACCAGTCCGGCCCGTTCGGCTTCTTCGCGTAAGAGCAGCCAATGGAGGCCTTCGTTGCTGGGATCGAGCGCGGGCATGACCTGACTGGGCAGGCGTTGGCGTAGCAACGCCTGCTGCCGCTCGGCCAGGAGCATGTCTTCACGCCGGATCTCGGTCCCATCCAGGGTGGCCACTGCCGGGTTGGCAAAGCCCTGGCCGAGTTGCGTGATGACCTGGGGCGCCGTGAAGGCGATCATCAGCAGCACGCCGAAAAAGATCAGCAGCCACTTGCTGTACTTGCGGAGAAACTTGAGCATGCCGCCCGCCTGAGGCCCGTGGACCCTATGGCAACCGGGAGCCGGCGGACCGACCGGCCCCGGCATGCGCCTGTGAGCGAGTCTCGATGACCACCGCTCTTAGAAGCGGTAGAACTCGATAACCAGATTGGTGTTCACGCGGAAGGGCACCTCGTCGGCCTTCGGAGCGGCCACGACCTTGGCCTTCACCTCGCTGGGGTTGAAGCTGATCCACCCGGGAACCTCGTGGCCCGGCATGCTCTCCATGTTCTCGCGGCAGAGCTTGTGGGTCTTCTCCTTGACGGTGATCTCCATCCCGGGCTTGACCATGAAGCTGGGGCGATCGGTCTTGCGGCCATTCACGATGATGTGACCGTGGGCAACCATCTGCCGAGCGGCCCAGATCGTGCGGGCAATGCCCATGCGGCGGATGACGTTGTCCAGCCGGCTCTCGAGAAGCACAAGCAGCATGTCGCCGGAGTTACCGGGCAGGCGCTTGGCCTCCTTCACGAAGCGGCGGAATTGCTTCTCGCCCACGTTGTAGTGGAAGCGGAGCTTCTGCTTCTCCACCAGACGAATGCCGTAGTCTCGCGGACGACGGCCACGAAAGCCGTGGATGCCCGGGGGCTGACGGACGCGCTCGTTGCTGGTGTGCTTCTCGACCGCTTCGATGGGAACGCCAACTCGGCGGCTGAGGCGGACCTTGGGCCCGGTGTAATTCGCCATATCGTTTTCTCCGTCCCCCGTGTCGGGCCCAGGGCCCTCTTCGGGGGTGCCGAGCATTAACCCGGCGATCAGGCCGACTGCCGCGGCTGCGGGTCGGCTGGTGCACTGATCCGGCCCTCGATGGGCCCGTCGATTCGCAGAGCTATTGAAGGCCTGGGCCCGCCTCGGATCAATTCCAGTCCGTGGATCAATCACACGCGGATCTTGGTCCACGTGCCCTGGCCGAAGCGGATCGTGAAGATCAGGCCCCGGATCACCAGTTCGGCGCACAAGGCCAGCCAAAGCCTTGATAAGCTGGGATCCCAGCCCATCAGCTCACCCATTGGGTTGGCCAGCTCGCCGCCCCCGAGGAGATCGGGAAGCGGGATCCGCACGCCGCTGATGAGGTACGCCGCCGGCAGACGGATGCCGTACGTCGTGAACCAGGTCAGAACCATGACCACGCGGACGTCGCCGACGCCCCGCAGTGCCTGTCGAAAGACGATCGCTAGCGCGAACGGAATCTGGACCACTCCGCAGATCATCAAGAGCGTCGGCACGACCTCGCGGTGCTCGGGCACCGGTGTCAAGGCGTTGGTAATCGGCTGGGCGAATACGAACATGCCTACGCCTAGAGCCCCCATCAGGGTGCCGGCCAATGCCGCACAGATCAGGACCCCGCGGATAGCGTGTCGCGGGCTGCCGGCACCGAGATATTGCCCAGCCAGCGTCGCGGCCGCGATGCCCATGGCAAAGCCCGGCAGGAAGCTCAACGACTCGATCCGGATTGCCCACATGTGCGAGCCGAGCAGGCCCGCACTCTGGCCCGGCGTGGTCTGAGCCACGGCCTCGAGGGTCTGCTTGACGGCCAGATGGGCGACGAAGAACACGATCGCGAAGTTGCCCACCCACATGCCCAGCGACTCGACGTAGTTGGGCAGCCCCAATCGGATCAGGCGAGCGATGGTGTGCCAGTGCGGCCTGAGCCGGCGAAGCCGCAGCTTGACCCCAGACTTGCCGACCAAGCAGGCGTAGAGGATCACCGCGCAGCCCGCCGCGTCTCCGGCGAGAGTGCCGATGGCGATGCCCACGATGCCCATATCGAAGGAGAATGGGTTAACGAGGAAGGGCAGATCGACGCCGCTAAGGGCAAAGCTGACGGCGATGTTGATGATGTTGCGGGCGATCATGGCCCAGAGGGGGCGCACGTTATCGCCCGCACCACGGAGGCACGCCGCTCCACAGAACAATGCTCCGGCGATGGGCGTGCCAGCGGCGATGAAGAGCATGTAGTGCGAGAACGCCTTTGCGCCCGCCTCGCTGAGGCCCATGAACGACGGGATCCACAGCGTGCTTACGGCGACGACGATGCCCACCAATCCGGCCAGCACGACCGAGAGCACCAGCGACTGGGCCATCGCTGCCCCCGCCACACCCATGCGGCCGCGCCCCACCGAACGGCTGATCAGGGTCGTGGCGCCCATGCCCAGCGCCATAAAGGTCAGTCCGATGAACCACATGATGAAGCTGGCGGCGCTGATGGCGTCCACGGCATCGACGGCGGACACCCCGAGCGGGCCCGCTCCGCCCGCACCATCTCCAATCTGGCTGGCGAGCACGGTGTCGGTCAGCCCCACCAGCGCGTTCAGAGCGCTCTCGATGAGGATGGGCCAACTGAGCACCCAGATGGCCATTGTCATCGACAACCCCTTGAGGCGTCCGGACTTCAGTCGTCCGCGGTCATCGAGGCCACGGGCCACCGGCGGCGGGGCTCGCAGAATGTCGACGACCCCCGTGGCGTTCCGCCAATCGAGCGCACCGGTGATTCGGGCCAGGGTTGTCGATCGTTTGGGGAGCATCGAGAGAACCGTCTCAGCAAGATTCGCGAAAGGAAACAGTGACGATAGGGAGCCTTTGCGGTCCGGCCCGTCGTCGGCTCTGCCCAATGGAGCGGTGGGGGCAGATACGAACATCAAAAGGGGTTTGCAGTGCGTAGGACGACGATCACCGGCTGGATGCTGCTGGCGATGATGGGACTGGGCGTATCGACGAGCAGTGCCGCGGCGGATGAGGTCTTGATCCTTGCGCCACGCGTTCCCTTTGCCAAGACAGCCCTGCCGTCGCGCCCCACATTCGAGCACAGGCTCACGGTCAAGTTCCACGACGCCGTGCGTGCGCGCACCGATGTGAACGGCCGGCTCGTCAGCATGGCTGGCGTCGACCTGCGGCCCCTTCTAGTCGAGTTGGACGGCCTGGGTGCCGCAGATGCGGCCGTTGAGTTTCGCCCGCTGATCGACATGCCCGAGGGCGAACTCAACGCCATGCTCAACGATGCCGCCGCCCAGAGCGGACGGAGCCAGCCCGATCTGGGCGGCATGATGTGGGTGGCCACCGACGGCGATCTTCTCGAAGAAGTGGCCCGGGCGTTGCACGCCAGCGATCTGGTCGAGTTGGTGTACTACCAGCAACTCGCACCGCCGCCTCCGGGCTTGTGGGATGATTCACCGGACTCTTGCGTCGACATCGCACCGCGCACCAGCAGCTACTTTGCGTTTCAGGGCTATCACGGGGCGTCAACGGGCATCGACATGGGTGCGGCCTGGGACGTGCCCGGCGGGCGCGGCCAGGGCGTGAACGTGGCCGACTGCGAGTACTGGTTCGATGGCGACCACGAGGATCTGTGTGGCATCATTCCAGAGCCCGGCCAGACTCCCGACCCATTCATCATCGACCTCAACTGGGACGAGCACGGCACGGCCGTCCTAGGAGAGTTGGTCGGCGGCGACAATGGATACGGGGTCAACGGGCTCGTGCCCGACGCGCAGGCCTACTTCTTCCCCGAGTTCACCGTGGAGAGCGGGCCGCGGCGGGTTGCGGCCATCTCGCGTGCCATCGGCACGCTCGACGCCGGCGACGTCGTCCTGCTCGAGATGCAAGCGACGGGGCCCGGTGGCGACTATGCGCCAGCCGAGATCGATCCATTCGTGTGGCAGATCACTCGTGTTGGCGTCGACCGTGGGATCTGCGTGGTCGCGGCGGCCGGGAATGGGAATCAGGACCTCGATTCGGCTCCGTATGCGGAGTACCGCTCTCGAGGCGATAGCGGCGCGATCATCGTGGGGGCGGGCAGTTCTACCGGCAGCCGATCGAAGCTGAGCTTTAGCACCTTTGGCAGTCGGGTCGACGTCCAAGGCTGGGGCCAGAACGTATTCACGACCGGGTACGGCGACTTCATCCGCGTCGGAGGCGATGCCCGGCAGTCGTACACCAGCTTCTTTGGAGGCACGAGTTCAGCCTCTCCCATCGTGGCCTCGGCCGTGGTGAGCCTGCAGGGTGTACATCGCGCTGCGACCGGCGAACCGCTCGACCCCGCCTCTCTTCGGCAACTCCTGATCGATACCGGCAAGCCCCAGGGCTCAGGCGGCAGCATCGGCCCCCTTCCAGACATGGGGGCGGCGGTCGACGCGTTGCTTGGTGGCCTCTGCCCAGCCGACATCGACGGCGACGGCGATCTCACGCTGTTCGACTTCCTGGCCTTCCAGTCGGCGTTTGATGCGGGCGACGACCGGGCGGACTTCGACGGCGATGGCAGCCTGACGATCTTCGACTTCCTGGCCTTCCAGGCGGCGTTTGACGCCGGTTGCTGATTGCATCCAAGGGTGCCGAGCATAATCCTGCCAGATTTCTGGTGTCCGAGCCGGTCAAATTGGCTTCCAATCGTGGCTCGAATCTGGTATACATATGCAATGACCTGACCGCCGAAGCCCCACATCGGGTGGGGCCGGCCGGGTGTGTTTGTGGGGTGTCCGGTCTCTCGACGCGTTGTACGTCTCCAACCGAGAGAGCGGCGCCTCTATGAAGTGGGCTCTTTGTACACGAGCCCCAGGAGAGGTGATCCATGCATCGTGTTGCTTCCACCACAATCGCCGCTGTCACCCTGTGCGCCGGCAGCTCCATGGCCCTGGCCCAAACCAACGAGGGCGACATGCGTCAGCCGACGCTGACAAGGTCCGTTGCGATTCCAGGCGTCGATGCCCCGGGCGACAGCATCGGCTGCCCGACGGACATCAGCACGCTGACCGGCGACACCGGCAATCTGGGCGTCGAATTTGCGTTTGGCTACTACTGGGTCACGCACAACGGCGGGTTCGTCACTGGTACCCAAGTGCTCGTCCAGTTAGACGAGGACTTCAACATCGTCGAAGAGTACATCCAACTCACGAACTCGCCGGCATGGGGGCATCGCGACGGTGCCGCCATCGAGAGCGAGAACAGGCTCTTCTTTGGAGCAGAGAACGGAGAGGTCACCGAGTACGTCTTCGACCCCGGCACCCAGCGGTTGGACCTGGATAGCTCTGTGATTCTCAGCTTTGATACCACGGATACGGTCCGGGCGCTTGCTTGGGATCCGAACCTCGAACAGTTCTACAGCAAGGATTTTGGTGGTGTGATCAACATCTTCGATCGCACGGGCTCGCTGTTGAACTTTGGGGATGCGGACATCTCCTCATATGGGGCGGCGTACGACCCGGTGAACCAGACGGTTTGGTTCCACGGGTATCGCGAAGGCCTGGGCGGTGGGGCAGACGCGCCCAAGACCCGCATCGCCGAGTGGGATCCCGCGACTGGCGAAGTGACCGGCCAGAGCTTTGATACTGATCCGGCCGGCGACACCGTCTTCATCGGCTACATCGCCGGTGGCATGGACATTCGGGTCGACGGGGACGACTCCATCGCGATCACGTTTGGGCAGGGCGACCCGTTCGACTACGTGCAGGAGTTCGCACTCACCGGCGATGGCGCACCGTGTGACGCTGGCTGCCGCGCCGACTTCGACGGCGATGGCGAGTTGACCCTCTTCGACTTCTTGGCCTTCTCCAACGCCTTCGATGCCGGCGACTCGGCCGCCGACTTCGACGGAGACGGCAGCCTGACCCTCTTCGACTTCTTGGCCTTCTCCAACGAGTTCGACGCCGGCTGCCCGTAATCAATCGCGTCTAGTCCGCACGATTCAGATATCGAATAACTGACTGTGCCCCCGAGCGTAAGCCTCGCTCGGGGGCATTTTACGTTGTGATGCGGTCGCACTTGCCATCATCTTGCTCTGCAGACCAGATGGCTCTTGTTGAATGCAACTGCGTCGTGTACGTTGCAGAACAAGCATGTGTCCGTGATGCCCAGGCCTCGGCATCGTGTCAGGGGAGTGGACGAATGAGGCCTTCCTTTTTTCCCCAGAGGGAGGATCAAGCATGAAGAAGCAGATTACAAGCGTCGCCGCCATTGGCACACTCCTGGCCGCGGGAGCCGCGAATGCCGATCCGGTTCGCCTTTCGCATAGCCTCGAAGAGTTCCTGGTTACGACCGGTACGATCCTTTGCGCATCGACCGCTGCACCGCAAACAACGGCGGAGAACAGCTTCTATCGTTCATTCACGTTGACCGACTTCGGCGTGACGGACGGTGTTGCCATTGAGACCGTCGAGTTCGGCATCGAGAACCTGGCGCTGCCAACCGTGATCGAGACCGACATCACGGTCAACTTGTACCAGGCTCCAGGCGGATCGGCTCCGGCCGTTGGGCAAGAGCTTATCGGGTCGGCCGTGTTTACATCGACCGATCGCGCACTTGAGGTTGTCACTATCGATGTCTCCGGCAACGTCGATGCAGGCAATGCGCTGATCGTCGAGATCACGGCGCCCGATTTCACGATCGATGGCTTGACCGGAGACGTCTTCTTCCCGGGTTCCAATGGGTTTGGACAGACGGCGCCGAGCTATCTTCGGGCCCCAACGTGCGGCGCTATCGATCCCACTACTTACGATGACATCGGCTTCCCGGAGGTGAATCTGATCATTATCGCCAACGGCGAGTCTGGTGCGGCGCCCTGTCGTGCCGATTTCGATGGTGATGGTGACCTGACCCTCTTCGACTTCCTGGCCTTCTCGAACGCATTCGACTCTGGCGACTTGGCCGCCGACTTCGATGGCGACGGGAGCCTGACACTCTTTGACTTCCTGACGTTCTCCAACGAGTTCGACGCGGGCTGCCCGTAAGCCTGTCGGCTCATATATATGTAACTGATGCAAAGTCTGGTCAGTCTCACACCTCCCCGAGACTGACCACCGAGCGGCTCCTCGATCTGGGGCCGCTCGGCTTTCGTGCTTGAAGTCAGGCGGGCGTCCTGCTTAGGAAGAGCCTTGTGCGCCTCGGCTTAACCGTGAGATGAGCACTGCGAGCAACTGGCATCGCTCGACCAAGCTGTCCAACTCGATCCATTCGCTTGGCGTGTGCAGTCCACCGCCGCGGACACCAAGCGTGTCGATGGTCGGCAGCCCGGCGTCTTGGAGTATGTTGCCATCGCATACACCGCCAGTGCTGGCGAACGGCAAGGATTGCCCGAGCGCCTCGGCGACGCCGCGGGCATGCATCGCGAGCGACTCGGTCTCGGCGATGCGTGGTTTGGCGGGCCGATTGAACGATCGGTGCACGACCACTGCCGCTTGGTCACTCTCACACTCGGCGTGTGCCGTGGCCAGTGCGTCTAGTCGATCCCCCATTTCGCTCGCGGTTATTGCATTGGGATACCGCGCATTGCCCCAGGCCGCGGCGTGATCGGGCACTGCATTGGTCGCCGAGCCGCCCTCGATCGGTCCGATGCTCATGATGTAAGACTCTGGCTTGGTCGGATCAGCCATCTCTCCCACGGCGACCATTGCTCGTGCCAAGGCGGTCACCGCACTCACGCCGCCGCGAAAATCTCGTCCGACATGCGAGGATCGACCCCTGGCCTCGATCATGAACTGACCGCTCCCCATGCGTTCGATCGCCAGTTCGCCATCGGGAAGTGCGGGTTCGAGCGCGATCCCGAAGTCGTGCAGCTTTGCTTGCTCGCGTAGCGCGCGCTCGCTGTGGTAGCTGCCGGTCTCCTCGTCCGCATTCAATAGGAACGTCCAATTGGCTGGTGCACCAGCGGCTTCGAGGCACTCGAGTGCGCAGGCCGCGATCACCAGCCCCCCCTTCATGTCAACGCAACCGGGACCGACGGCAGTCTTGCCATCTTCGGCGATATCCAGCGTTTGAAATGGTCCGTTGGCCGGGTGCACCGTGTCGAGATGTCCAGCGATGAGCACGCGGGGCGCATCCGGACGCGCTCGTGCGAGCACGGTCGTCGGCGGAACATCATCCCCGACATTCCCTCGCAACCAGGACGGCCTCTCATCTCCCTCGATGAGCGTGCAATCAGCACCCAGCTTGCGCATCCGCTCTGTAAAGATCGAGCGCGACGTATCAATGCCCTCGCCACCACCCGGTCCGGTCGGTGTCTGCACGTGCAGTCTCAGATCCTCCAACAAGAAGGCCGAGCGTTCTTGGATGAGCGTGCACGCACGGCGTTCTTGTGTGGTCAGTTCGAGGCTCAAGCCAATGTCCTTTCGTACTGGTCGATCCAAACACCATCAAAAACAAACTCTGCTGGGCCGGCTTGGCGCACAATACCGTCTCCGCCGGCCTCGTCGGGGTGCCACGATACGTGCAAGCCACCGCCCGGCAGGACAAGTTCCGACTCGTGTTCCAGCAGGCCTTCGAGCACGCTCGCGACAATAACAGCACAAGCGCCGGTGCCGCAGGCCTGGGTTATCCCCGCTCCGCGTTCCCACGTGTACATTGTGGCATGTCGGAGACCGTCGACACGAACAAAATGCACATTGATTCGCTCGCGAAACGCTCGATGCGTCTCGATGCGTGGGCCGAGTCGACGGATCTGCGACTCCAGATCGACGCCCAGCCACTCGTTCTCGTGAGCAAACACGACGGCGTGGGGATTGCCGATCGAGACGGCGTGAAACTCCAAGGCATGGCCATCGATACCGATGCGTGACGGCGCGACGTCGTGCAGCGCATCGGGCTCTACGGCACAGGTGTCGAGCCCAATGCCGGGAATGCCCATGGCCACGCGAATGAGCTCGTCGCCTGTGCGGTCACACTCCAGCACGCGTTGTCCCGATTCGATTGCCAGCAGCTCGACGTCGTGCCCGTGACGTTCAAAGAGATATCTTGCCACGCAACGCGTGCCGTTGCCACACGCTTCGGCTTCGCTCCCGTCCGCGTTGAATGTCCGCATCCTTGCGTGATGGTTCGCTCTATGTGGAGGGGCGATGACGATGACTCCATCTCCGCCGACACCACGGTGCCGATCGCTCATCATCGGTGCCAATGACTGCCAGTCCAGCGCGCGCAATGTGGGATCGACGATCGCGTCAACATACACGTAGTCGTTGCCCAGCCCGTGCATTTTGGTGAACCGCATCGATGTGCCTCCGTCCACGGGGCCTCGTAATCAACCAAACCAGCCACGCGACGTGGCGAGTGCGAAGAACAACACCGTCGATACCAGCCCAAGCAGCGTAGCCAGTTTCACTGCACGCACGTGTCGATCGACGGGCAAACGATCGGCCGACAACCCGGGCAATGCGGCTAGGGCTCGCTGGCGTTGAGCCACTGAGCCGTGCCTGAAGCCCCAGCGGTCACGATCGATGCCGTTTAGGGCACACACGCGATCGAGCGCCGCAGCCATGCAGGCTGGCCCGGCGGGATGCACCACGCCCGGATCGGCGCCTTGCGAAGCCGCGATCTCTTGTCCCAGCACGATCGCGGCGTGTGCGTCGGCATGCCGCTCGATCAACCGGCTCACCACGCCAAACCACACAAGGACGGTAACACCGACGAACAGGATCGAGGCGCTCTCGGCGAGCACGAATGATTGCATTCCTGTTGACAGCACGGAAACCAGCAGCGTCTGGGCGATGCTCAGCACGCCAACTGCCGCCACGACGGACAGCAAGATCCAGAGCACGTGGAAGTGTCGGGCATGGGCGAGCTCATGTGCGAGCACGGCATCGAGTTCGTGCCTGGCGGCGCCGCGGACGAGTCGTTCGGTGATCAGCACGTACCTCGCCAACGGAACGATGCCCAACAGCGCAGCATTTGCCGAGGCGTGGGTCCACAACCGAATGCCACGCACGCGAGTGCCCATTGCAGTGCCGAGTTCGCGTACGCGCTGGGCGAGTTGGCCATCATCAAATGCGTGGGTGCCCAAGACTCGCACGATGATTGCCGGTGCAGCCAAGACGATCGCGATCGTGCCGGCCGTGTCGATGGTGCGCGCGATCCATGCATCGACATCTCGCAGCGCGAGTTCTATCGCCTCGTGCCAACACACGATAAGCAGGATGGGGCACAAGGGCATGGCCAACATGGCCCGCAGCGCGCTCGCGGTTGCCTCGATGCGCGTTGGAGGACGCTCAGGGAGTCCGCCCTGGTCGAGTTGACGCATCATCATTGCCTGACGCACGCGGTCCTGCAATGGGTATTCGGCCCACGAAATTGCGAGCAAGGCCATGATCGGTGGGGCGACGGCCAGCATCTCGTCCAAGCCAACCCACGAACCGATGAGCACCTCAACGGTGCCAACCGCATCGGCCCATACGCTCCACGCGGCAAACGGCGCTACGAGCAACCAACGCAGTGACTGCGCGAAGGCGAGCCCCTGCCCGACCATTGAACGCGACCCACGAGTTCCAACAGTTCGAGCGCACGCAGGCAGGGCAATGAGCGCGATCACGGCGATGATCAGGCACCACACGCACGCAACCAGAAACTGGGCCGGTTCTCCCGGTGCCGCCCCCTCGTTGGCGCGGCCCAAGTCTCGCCCGAGCAGCAGCCCCATCAGGATGATCAGCACATGGATGTTGGGCACGTTGCTCCCGGCGGAGTGGGGCTTCGGTCAATCCTCGCCGACCAGCGCACGCACCCTGGGCAGCACCCCGAGGTCGACGCTGGCGGGGGTATCAACGTAC
>JGI12109J20283_10164794_pt1 | contig 14230 bp, 23 predicted proteins | sample ElkSlonscriptome_12_FD_20283 | JGI IMG/M metagenome (IMG submission 20283) | reverse complement strand
GCCGCACGCGCCGCGTCGACGAGCGCCGATTCATCGCTATGGTCAACGCCGTAAGCGATATTCGACGCGGCCGTACCGGAAAACATCACTACATCCTGGGGGACCAGGCCCAGCGTTCGGCGCAGACTCTTCAATTCAACCCGGCGCAGATCAACTCCGCCGATCCGGATCCGGCCGCCGATCGGGTCGTAGAATCGCAGAAGGAGCTGAAAGATCGTCGACTTGCCGGCGCCCGATGGCCCGACCAGGGCGACCGTTTCTCCGGGCTCGACCCTGAAGGTCAGATTGTCGAGGACCTTTTCATCGGGCCGCGACGGATAAGCGAAGCTCACCTGCTCGAAGGATACGGCCAGCGGACCCTCTGGTAGAGATTCCGGGTCCGCGGGCGAGCGGATGTCCGGAGTAAGCTCCAGCAGCTCGGCCAGGCGCTCCATGGCCCCGGCCGCTCGCTGGACTTGGCCCCAGATCTCACTCAAGCTGGCCGTCGACCCGGCGGCGATCGCCGCATACAGCACGAACTGCCCCAGCTGACCCGGGCTCATGGTGTCAGACAACACCGCACGGGCGCCCAGCCAGAGCACGAACGTGATCGAACCGAACATCAACAGAATGATGACCACGATCAAGACCGTGCTGGCGGCAATCCGATTCCGATTGGCCGTCATCGCCTGCTCGACAATCGCCCGGAACCGTCCGATCTCGCGCTCCTCCTGAGCGAAGGACTGCACGGTCTGTACCGCGTTGATGGCCTCATCGCCCAGAGCGCTGATATCGGCGATCCGATCCTGAGCCTGGCTCGACAAACGCCGCACCCAGCGCCCCAGTCCGATGACCGGCAGAATGATCAGGACGATCAGAACGCCGATCACGCCGGCCAGGGACGGTGCGGTCAGCACAAGGGCGACCGAACTGGCCGTCAAAAGCAACACGTTGCGTGCCCCCATCGAGACCGTGGCACCGACCAGGGTCTCGATCAGGGTCGTGTCGGTATTGACGCGCGAGAGCACTTCACCGGTTCTCGTCTTGGCGAAGAATTCCGGACTCATCGTCATGACTCGCTCGAACACCGCGCTTCGAATGTCCGACACCACCCGCTGGCCAAGCCAGCTGACCCAGTAGAATCGCAGGCCACCGCCGACGGCCATGACGACTGCGGCGCCGAACAGAAGCCAGAACCACCGGTTGATATGCGCCAGATCGTCGGCGATGAAGCCACGATCGATAACCTGGCCGACCGCGGCCGGAATGGACAGCGCCCCGGCCGCCGAAATGAGAAGAAAGAAAGCGGCAAGCCCGATCTGCAGTCGGTAGCGCGTCAGGAAGGGCCGCAGGGCACTGAGCGATGCCACGCGACGACTGGTCGGGCGATTGGCGATCTCTCGCTCCATCAGGCCACGACCCGGGCCCTGCGGGCTCTCAGCCAGCCCGACCACGAGAACAGAATCAGCGCCGACCAGATGCAGGCGAAGGTGATCGCGTGATCGACGCTGAACGGCTCCCCATAGACGAAGACCGCCAGCATGAAGGTAATACTCGGGGCCAGGTATTGCATGACACCGATCGTGCTCAGCGGCAGGCGGCGCACGCCCGCGGCGAACAACAACAACGGAAGAACGGTAACCAGGCCCGTACCCGCCAGCAGCAGCGACAGCTCCCAATCGGCCGGATCGAAATCAAGGCGCTGCTGCCCGGTCAGAATGACGAGCCAGGCCACGGCAAAAGGGCTGATCAGCAGCGTTTCCCAGAACAGACCCACCATGGGGCCGACGTCGGTGAGCTTTCGAACCACTGAATAGAGAGCGAAGGTCGTCGCCAGACCCAGCGCAATCCAGGGGAAGTGACCAACCCGAAGCGTCATGTAGACGGTACCCACGGCCGCAATCGACACGGCCAGAGCCTGGACCGGCAAGAGGCGCTCACGAAACAGGACCAGCCCGAACAGCACCGTGACCAGGGGATTGATGTAGTACCCAAGGCTCGTCGACAGCACCCGATCGCTATTGACGGCATACACGAAGACCAGCCAGTTGACTACGATCAGCGATCCGCTGAGCATCAACGCCATCAGGGTACTCGGTGGCAGTTTCAGGCGCAGGAACAGCTGTCGGCGATGGCGGATAGCGAGGACGAGGCCGAGGAAAATGACCGACCAGACGACCCGGTGGGCGATGATTTCGTCCGGGCCGGTCTGACCGAGAAACTTGAAATAGATCGGTGCCAGCCCCCACAGCCCGAAGGCGCCGAGGGCCGCAGCGAGGCCAATGCGTTGATCGGCATCAGGCGTCACGATTCTGGCGGCACCCGTTGCAACCAGGAGAGCGCGGGATCGCTGAGCGTGCCGCTCAGGTCGATCACCTGGGAGCGTTGCGCATCCAGAAGTTCGAGCTGCCCGGACAAGGCCTGCTCCGGCAATTCGATCGCCAGCTCGCCCTCGACCGCGAGGCTGCCTTGTGTGGCCTGGAGGTCGTTCAAGATGATGCGCTCGGGCGTCAGATCCAGTGCTGCGCCCATGAAATCGAAGGGCTCGGTGGACGTGTTCTCCGCCTGTTCCGCCAGAACCCATTCGAGCAGCGGCCACTCCCCGTCCCATAGCTCGACGCTTCCAGTCCCGGACCACGGCAGAAAACCGTCAGCCAACGCCGCAGGCCGGGCGATCAGATCGAGCCCGACCAGGCCCGCGCCCTCGACCACCCAATCCAGGCGCATCGCCGTCATCAGGGACGCCATGTGGCTGACATCGGCCCGGATCGACGCCTCGAGCGGCGTGCCGGGTCGGGTAAGGTCAAGAGCAGCCTGCCCGATGACCGTGCCACCCGGCACGCTGGCCTGGATCGACTCGGCTGTGACCAGACCATCGCGGGCCCGGGCTTCGATGGCCAGGCCGTGCAAGATCAGACCCAGCTGAGCCACTTGATCGATCCCGACGCTCACGTCGAAATCCATACCTCGCAGCGCCAGCATCAGCGGTGCGTCATCGTCCATCTCGGACAATCCGGCGAGCATATCGATCAGCATCAACACATCGGCATCGACAAAAGGTGCCTGTACCGTCGCGGCCAGATAGGGCCGTTCGTAGCCTCGATAAGTCAGGTCGAGGCTGGCCTCGTGCTCGTTGATCCGAAACTCACCGCCGTCGAGCGCCAGATTGACCGGCGAAGCCGGTGAAAAACTCACATCTCCGGTCAACTGGACGTTATAGCGCCCGCCGCCGAGTGCCGCTTCGAAAAACAGATCGGTCAACCGATGACGGGTTTCACCGGGGACGATCAGACCGTCCACGGCCACCCAGTCGAACAGACCGGCCTCTCCGATATTGCCGCGGAATCGAAGCTCCATCGGCCCGCCCAGGGCCATCCCATCGAGCTCCATCGACTCGATCGCCAACGATTCGCGAGTGGCGCGTTCGCTATCGGTCAGAGAGATCCGAACGTCTTCGAACGCGACCGGCCCTCGCGCCCAGGGCTCGCCGTCTTCTCGACTCCCGGCGAGGCCGGTCAGCAGCCGATCGATCGGAGATGGGTTTGCTGCATCGCTGAGCAATCGGAGGTGCGCGCCCTGGACGCGCACGTTGCTGGCGCGAATGTTGCCGCGGATCAGAGGCAGCAGACGGACCTGCATGTCGAGCTGCGAGATCGTCAGCGGCTCGGTCGCCGCCCGCCCTTCCGACCCTCGGATCACCACTCGTTCCGCGCTCAGACGCAAGCCGGGGAACAGGCGCACCCGCAGCGTACCCTGAATGTCGATCCGCTGCCCGGTGTGATTTTCCACATGCCGAGTGACCAACAGCTTCAGGCGCTGCTCGTCGAACAGGATGACAGCGCTACCGACCAGCCCCATGATCATGATCAACAGGGCCGCAGCGATGACAAGGGTGTTACGCATGTGTAATCCAGCGGTTCACCGTGCCAATTGTAGCGGACACGGTGGCAAGAGCACGGTGGAACAATGCGGATGGCAAGGATCTGCTCAATGCCTCACCCGAAGCAGCGGCCTCGAATAGAAATACGTCCAAAAAAAAGCCCGGCTCAGTGGCCGGGCTTCTTCGAACCTCCGGTTCACGTATCGCCGGAATCAATCCGCATCGAGGCCGGGAGCGTCAGGACGGTCCACCAGCTCGACATAAGCCATGGGCGCGTTATCCCCAGCCCGGAATCCACACTTAAGAATACGCAGATAACCGCCCGGCCGGCTGGCATAGCGCGGCGCTATTTCGCTGAACAGCTTACCCACGGCAGCCTTGTCGCGCAGCCGATCGAAAGCTGTCCGACGCCGTGCCACGCTGTCTTCCTTCGCGAGGGTAATCAAAGGCTCGGCCACGCGTCTCAGCTCCTTGGCCTTCGGCAGCGTGGTCTTGATCATCTCGTGCTCGATCAGGCTGGCCGTCATATTCCTGAACATCGCGCGGCGATGCGAGGAGTTTCGGTTGAGCTTACGCCCTGCTTTGCGGTGACGCATCAGTTTTCTCCTTAGCGCTCGGTCCGGGCCAGGCTGGCCGGCGGCCAGTTTTCGAGCCGGGTCCCAAGGGTCAGATCGTGGGAAGCCAGAACGGTCTTGATCTCGGTGAGCGACTTCTTGCCCAGATTCGGAGTCTTCAGCAGCTCGGTTTCGGTGCGCTGAACGAGATCGCCGACGTACTGGATGTGTTCGGCCTTGAGACAGTTTGCGGACCGAACGGTCAACTCGAGATCATCGATCGGGCGCATCAGCACTGGATCGAAGGTCTCGGTGCTCGCCTCGGTCTGATCCTTTTCACGAGCCACGAAGTCGACGAACACCGACATCTGGTCAACCAGAATACCGGCAGCCAGTTTGACCGCATCCTCGCAGCTCAGGGTGCCGTTGGTATCGATGTCAAGGACCAGCTTGTCCAGGTCCGTGCGCTGGGCCACGCGGGCGCTTTCCACGCTGTAGGCGACGCGGTGAACCGGGCAGTAGGATGCATCGAGCAGCAGACGACCGATCGGGCGGGTTTCTTCTTCGTCGAATTTGTAGGCCGCTGCCGGCTGATAGCCGACACCGCGCGTCACCTTGAGCTGCATCGTCAGCTTGGAGTTCTTCGTCAGCGTGCAAATCACATGATCCGGATTGACAACCTCGACGTCGTGACCAAGCTGAATGTCGCCTGCGGTCACCGGACCTGCCTTATCAGCGCTGAGCGTCAGCACAGCTTCATCACGCGAATGCATGCGGACGGCAACGTCCTTCAGATTCAGCAGTACTTCAACGATATCCTCCTGCAGCCCGTCCACCGCTGTGTACTCGTGCAGGACGCCGTCGATCTCGACCTCGGTAATCGCACTACCGGGAATAGACGACAGCAAAACCCGCCGCAGCGCATTACCCAGGGTGTGTCCGAAGCCGCGTTCCAACGGCTCCAGCGTAATGCGGGCACGGCGCGGAGAAATCTCGTCAACGAGCAAACCCTTGGGCTTGAGCATCGTGCCGATGAGTTCGCTTATCTGGCCTGACATGTATTGCCTCTCTGAAAATACTTCATCATGTTCAACAGCAACCGACCGAAGCCGAAACCGGTCGTTACTTGGAATAGAGCTCGACGATCAGGTTTTCATTGATGTCGGGCGGCAGATCGTCGCGGTCGGGCAGTCCCTTGAACACGCCTTCGAGCTTATCGAAATCCACATCGATCCAGCCCGGAACCAGATCAAGCTCCCGGGACATGGTCACTGCTTCCTGGATCCGAAGCTGCTTCCGCGCCTTTTCCCGTACCGCAACGCGGTCGTCGGGCGACACCTGGTACGACGCTACGTTGACCACCTGACCGTTCACTTCGATCGCCTTGTGGCTAACCAGTTGACGAGCCTGCGCGCGCGTCACCGCGAAGCCCATCCGGTAGACGACGTTGTCGAGACGACCTTCCAGCAGTTGCAGGAGGTTTTCACCGGTGGCGCCTTTGCGCCGAGCCGCCGTCTTGTAATAGTTGCGGAACTGACGCTCGAGGACTCCGTACATCCGGCGCACTTTCTGCTTCTCTCGCAGCTGGAGCGCATAATCGGATAAGCGCTGCCGCCGACTGTCGCCGTGCTGACCAGGAGGCTGGTTGAGCTTGCACTTCGAGTCCAGGCCACGCGCCGGGCTTTTCAGGTTGAGGTCGACGCCCTCGCGACGCGCGAGCTTACAGGTCGGTCCGATATATCTAGCCATAATCTGATATCCGCTTTGACAAACGTCAGACGCGACGTTTCTTGGGTGGACGACAGCCGTTGTGAGGAATCGGCGTGACGTCAATGATGTTCGTGATCTTGAATCCGACGGCGTTGAGCGAACGCACCGAAGATTCTCGTCCCGGCCCGGGACCGTTGACCCGGACTTCCAGGTTCTTCATGCCGTATTCCTGGGCGGTCCGCCCCGCATTCTCGGCCGCAACCTGAGCTGCAAACGGCGTCGATTTACGCGAGCCCCGAAACCCGGAACCTCCGCTCGTAGCCCACGCCAGCGCATTGCCCTGACGGTCCGTGATCGTGATGATGGTGTTGTTGAACGATGCATGCACGTGCGCAATGCCGTCGACGACAACCTTTTTGACCTTCTTACGGGTCTTGGTGGTCTGCTTCGCCATGTATCCTTACCTCAACGAATCGGTCGCCGCGGACCCTTCCGGGTGCGGGCGTTGGTGCGAGTGCGCTGTCCGCGTACCGGCAGACCGCGACGATGTCGCAGACCGCGATAACAGCCCAGATCCATCAGTCGCTTGATATTCATACCGACTTCGCGGCGCAAATCCCCTTCGACGGACAATTTGCCGATTTCCTGGCGAAGTTTCTCCTGATCGGGTTCGGTCAGGTCACGCACCTTGGTGTCCGGCGCAATGCCGGCCGCCTCACACAGCGCGTAGGAACGAGTCCGTCCGATTCCATAAATGTAGGTCAGCGCCACCCAGACATGCTTTTGCACCGGGAGGTTGACGCCTGCAATACGAGCCATTTACTTTCTCCGTAATACCGTTAGGTGCCCGATCGGCGCAAACCGGCAAGTATACCGGTTGTGGACGCTACCATCAAGCGGGAATGCCTGCAAGCTGCGGTTCATCCCTGGCGTTGCTTGTGCTTCGGATCGCTGCAAATCACGTAGATCACGCCGGAACGGCGGATGATCTTGCAATTGCGGCAGATTTTCTTGACCGATGCCTGAACTTTCATTGTCTATTCTCCAAGACCGTATTGACGGCGGCTCGCTACTTGCGAACAACGCCGGAACGACCGTAGCTCTTCAGATTTGATTTCTTGAGCAAGCTGTCGTACTGATGCGACATCAAATGCGCCTGCAGCTGCGCCATGAAATCCATCGTAACCACGACGATGATCAACAGCGACGTCCCCCCGAAATAGAAGGGAACGTTCCAGCGCATGATCAGAAACTCAGGCAGCAGGCACACTGCAACCAGGTAGAGCGCACCCACTGCGGTCAGGCGCGTCAAGACGTAATCGACGTATTCCGCCGTCTGACGTCCCGGCCGGATGCCCGGGATGAACGCGCCCGATTTCTTCAGATTGTCTGCCGTCTCGCGCGAATTGAACACGATGGCGGTGTAGAAGAAGCAGAAGAAGGCAACGAGCCCTCCGAACAGAGCCACGTAGACCGGCTGCCCGGGACGCAACTGCTCAGCGACCGTCTGCAGCCAGGTCACGCCATCGGCCTGTCCGAACCAGGTCGAGATGGTGGCCGGAAACAGAACGAGGCTGGATGCGAAAATCGCCGGGATGACGCCCGCCATATTGACTTTCAGGGGGAGATGGGTCGATTGGCTCCGGTAGGCCTTTCGGCCCTGGCGTTGCGCATAGTTGACCGTAATCCGCCGCTGTCCACGCTCGACGAACACGACGAACGCGGTTACGGCCAATGCCATCAGCAGCAGAAACGTCGCCGTCGGGATGCCGAGCTGCCCGGTATTGACCAGCTCGAGAGTCGAGCCAACGGCTGACGGCAGCTCAGCAACGATGCCTGCAAAGATAAGGATCGAAATACCGTTACCGATGCCGCGTTCGGTGATCTGCTCACCCAACCACATCAGGAAAACCGTTCCCGCTGTCAGCGTAACAACCGCAGCAAGGATGAAACCTGGCCCCGGGGAAATCACCACCGGCAATCCCGCTCCAGCACCCTGATTCTGCAAAGCCATGGCCACGCCGAGCGACTGAAATGCTGCCAGGACAACCGTAAAGTAGCGGGTGTACTGGGTAATCTTGCGGCGCCCCGACTCACCCTCCTTGCGAAGCTGCTGCAGCTGCGGAATCGCATGGCTCATCAACTGCATGATGATCGCCGCAGAAATATAGGGCATGACGCCCAGCGCAAAAATCGAGAAGCGGCCGAGTGCACCGCCCGAGAACATATTGAAGATGTCGACGATGGTGCCGCTTTGCATGTCCATCAACTCGACCAGAGCGGCCGGGTTGATACCAGGGACCGGAATGAAGGTACCGAATCGAAAGACGAGAAGCGCCACCAGCACCAGAAACAGGCGCTGACGCAGTTCCTTCAGCCGCCCGATCCCACCGAGCATTCCAGCCATGTCCGATCCGGTACTAGCCATTATTCGACCTTACCGCCCGCCGCTTCGATCGCTTTGGCCGCGCCTGCGGTCACATGCAGACCACGAATTGTGACCGCTCGCTCCATATCGCCCTTTGCGATCACCCGGACCTTACGAGTGTCGTTCTGCACGACACCGGCGGCCTTGAGCGCGTCAAGATCGATCACTTCCGCATCCAGCACGTTGATCTGGTAGAGACGGACCTCGCGGGTCTTGACGTTGACCTTGGAATGAAACCCGACCTTGGGCAGACGGCGCTGGAGCGGCATCTGACCACCCTCGAACCCGACCTTGTTATAGCCGCCCGAGCGCGATTTCTGGCCCTTGTGGCCACGACCGCCGGTCTTGCCCAGACCGGAGCCAATGCCCCTGCCTACGCGACGCCGGGTCTTTCGGCTGCCCTCAGCCGGTTGGACGTTGTTGAGTTTCATGGTCATCTTCCTTGAAAAATCCAACGATTCAAACGAATCAGGCCGGTTCGACCCGGACCAGATAACTGACCTTGTTGATCATGCCGCGCACTGCCGGGGTATCTTCCACTTCGACCGTGTGGTGCATACGCCTCAGACCGAGGCCCTGCACGGTTTCCCGATGCGAACGAATCTTGCCGGCCGCACTGCGTACCAGAGTGACGCGCAACCGCGATGCTTGTGCATTAGCCATGATGTTCCAGGACCTCCTCGATCGGCTTGCCGCGCTTGATGGCCACCGTTTCCGGCGAAACCATATCCTGCAATCCTTTCATCGTCGCGCGCACCAGATTGATCGGGTTATTCGAACCGACACTCTTGGCCAGAACGTCGTGGACACCCACTGCCTCGAAAACCGCACGCATTGCGCCGCCAGCGATAACGCCAGTACCTTCGGACGCCGGCTGCATGTAGACACGAGACCCGCTGTGGCGCGACTTGATCGCATGCCACAAGGTGCCCTGATTGAGCGAAATCCGGACCATGTCTCGACGAGCCCGCTCCATTGCCTTCTGGATCGCCAGCGGCACTTCGCGCGCCTTTCCGTATCCGAAGCCAACCTTCCCGTCACCGTCTCCGACAACGCTCAAAGCAGTGAAGCTGAACTGACGCCCGCCTTTGACTACCTTGACCACTCGATTGACGGCAACCAGTTTCTCGATCAGGTCGTCGCTGTTGTTATCTCTAGCCATGTTGGTTTCCGTATTCCTTAAAACTTGAGGCCGGCTTCACGCGCGGCGTCAGCAAGAGCCTGCACGCGTCCGTGGTACTTGAAGCCCGAGCGGTCAAAGGCGACAGCCTCGATGCCCGCGGCGATACCGCGCTCGGCGATTACCTTGCCAACGGCTTTCGCCGCTTCGATATTGCAGGTCCCTGAAAGACCATCGCGAACATCCTTCTGCAGCGTCGACGCTGCAGCAAGCGTATGCTCGCCGCCGGGCGCGATGATCTGTGCATACAAGTGCCGGCCGGAACGGTGGATCGTCAGCCGTGCAGCCCCGCTGCGTCGAATTCGTGCGCGGTTCTTGCGCGCCCGCCGCAGCCTCGAGATGTTCTTGTCCTTCATCTGTCTCGTCCTCAAGCCTTCTTGGCTTCTTTCATGATCACGCGTTCGTCTGCGTAGCGCACGCCCTTTCCTTTGTAAGGCTCGGGCGGCCGAAACGCGCGAATCTTGGCGGCTACCTGGCCGACCAGCTGCTTGTCGCTTCCGCGTATGACGATTTCGGTCTGACTCGGCGTCTCGATCGTCACACCGTCCGGTATCTCGAAATCCACCGGATGGCTGAAACCGAGCTGAAGATTTACCGCCTTGCCCTGCACCGACGCACGGTAACCGACGCCGACCAGGGAAAGCTTCTTCTCGAAGCCGTTGGTCACGCCTTCGACCATGTTGGCGATCAGCGCGCGCATCGTGCCAGCCAGAGCCATATCGCTCTCGTTGAGCGGCGCAAGGCTGACGATGCCGTCTTCGAGCTTGAGCTCGACAGCAGGATGCAGCGCCATTTCCAGAGCGCCCTTTGCGCCCTTGACCGATACGGTTCCGCCGGCCTGCTTCAGCTCGACGCCCTTGGGTAGTTCAATTGGGCTTTTTGCGATTCTTGACATGTTCCCAGTCTCCAGATCAGGCCACGAGGCACAGCACTTCGCCGCCGTGCCCTTCGGCACGCGCCTGCGCATCGGTCATGACACCCGCCGACGTGCTGACAATGGCCACGCCCAAACCGTGCAGAACACGTGGAATGTCGCTGCTTGCGCTGTAGCGTCGCCGCCCTGGCTTGCTGAAGCGCTCGAGGCGATCGATTACTCCACGCCCCTCGACATATTTCAGCTCGACAACCAGTGTTGGCTTGCCGTTGGCTTCTTCGACCTGCGCCTCACGGATGTAACCTTCCTGCTTCAGCACGTTGGCAATGGCGAGCTTCACCTTGGAAGCCGGCATGCTCACGCTGCGCTTGTTGACAGCCTGGGCGTTCTTTATGCGCGCCAGCATGTCGGAAATGGGATCATTCATGCTCATGGTCGTCCTCCTTACCAGCTCGCCTTGCGCAAACCGGGAACGTCTCCGCGCATCGCTGCTTCGCGCAACTTGTTTCGGGCCAGACCGAACTTCCGATAGTAGCCGCGCGGCCGGCCGGTCAAACGGCAGCGATTCCGACGTCTCACGGGGCTGGCGTCGCGCGGCATCTTGTTCAGCCGATGCATCGCGTCCTGCTTCGCATCAAAATCCGCCTCCGGATCGCTGATCACCTTCTTGAGAGCCACACGCTTTTCGGCGTACCGGTCGACGAGCTTTTCCCGCCGCACGTCACGTTGAACCATTGAAATCTTGGCCATTTCCTACTGTCTCCTCACCGGGCCCTGAACGGGAAGCCGAATGCTTCCAGCAAGGCGAATCCTTCTTTATCTGTGGGCGCGGTCGTGGTGATGGCGATATCCATACCGCGGATCGCATCGATCTGGTCGTAGTGGATTTCAGGAAAGATGATCTGCTCCTGAACGCCCAGGTTGTAATTGCCGCTGCCGTCGAACGACTTCCTCGGGATGCCCCGAAAGTCACGGACACGCGGAAGCGCAACGGTCACGAGGCGATCAATGAACTCGTACATCCGCTCGCGCCTGAGCGTGACCTTGCAACCTATGGGGTACCCGTCACGAATCTTGAAGCTGGCCACGGACTTGCGTGCCTTGGTGATGATCGGCTGCTGTCCGGTCACCGTCGCCATATCCGCAACTGCCTTCTCCAGGACCTTCTTGTCTCCAACAGCCTCGCCGAGGCCCATGTTGACGGTCACCTTCTTCAGGCGGGGGACTTGCATGACATTGGCGTAGCTGAACTGCTCACGCAGCTTGTCCACGACCGTGTCCCGATAAAATTCTTGCAACCTTGCCATCTCTTTCTGCCTCAGATATCGACGACTTCGCCAGTCGAGCGGAAAATCCGCACCTTGCGTCCGTCTTCGAGAAACTTGTATCCGATCCGGTCGCCCTTATCGGTCGCCGGGTTGTACAACATCACGTTGGAGCCGTGAATCGGCGCTTCGCGCTCGATGATCCCGCCGGGCTTTTGGCTTTGTGGATCGGGCTTCTGATGACGCTTGACCATGTTGACGTTCTCGACCAGAAGACGGTTCTCCTTGAGAACCTTCAGAACGTGACCTCTCTGACCCCGGCTACGGCCGGCAATCACGATCACTTCGTCACCCTTGCGTATGCGTTCCATCCTGTGAACTCCTTACAGCACTTCCGGCGCCAGCGATACGATCTTCATGAATCGCTCCGAGCGCAGCTCGCGAGTGACCGGCCCGAAAATGCGGGTACCGATCGGCTCCAGTTTCTGGTTGAGCAACACCGCCGCATTGCCGTCGAAGCGAATCAACGAACCATCGCGACGACGCACACCCTTGGCTGTCCGGACGACGACGGCGTTGTAAACCTCGCCCTTCTTGACCTTGCCGCGAGGGATTGCATCCTTGACGGTCACTTTGATCACATCGCCAATATTGGCGTAACGACGCTTGGACCCGCCAAGCACCTTGATACACATGAGCTCTCGGGCGCCGCTATTGTCCGCTGCCGCAAGTCTTGATTGCATCTGAATCATGCTGCTCTGCTCCGCTTACTGGGCGCGTTCCACGATCTCGTCGACCTGCCAGCTCTTGTTCTTCGAGATCGGCTTGGTCTGCGAAATACGCACGGTATCGCCCTCATTGCATTCATTATTCTCGTCGTGAGCGTGCACCTTGCTGGAACGGCGAATGTACTTGCCGTAGAGCGAGTGCTTGACCAGGCGCTCGAGACGAACGGTAACGGTCTTATCCATCTTGTTGCTGACAACGCGGCCCGTCTGGCTACGCTGCTTCTTGGTTTCGCTACTCATGCGCTTTCACCTTGCACCTGGTTCATCACGGTCTTGACCCTGGCAATTTCCCTTCGCACACGCTTGAGCTCGTGGCGCCCATCAAGCGTGCCGCTGCCGTGCTGCATGCGCAGCGAAAACTGCTCCTTGCGCAGTTCAAGGAGAAGGGTCTTCAGTTCAGAGCGATCCTTGCTTCGCAATTCACTCGCCTTCATCACATGCTCCTCGCAACAAATGAGGTCTTGACGCTCAGCTTGGCGGCCGCCCGTCGAAATGCCTCGCGCGCCACATCTTCACTTACACCCTGGATTTCGTAGATCATCCGGCCGGGCTGGACCGGCGCCACCCAGTATTCGACGTTGCCTTTACCCTTGCCCATGCGAACTTCCACTGGCTTCTTCGAGATCGGCTTATCGGGAAACACTCGAATCCAGAGCTTTCCGCCGCGCTTGACATGGCGAGTGATCGCGCGGCGAGCCGACTCGATCTGACGCGCCGTAAGGAATCCGCGTGTTGTCGCCTGCAGACCGAACTCTCCGAAGCTGACCCGATTGCCGACCTGTGACAGGCCGCGATTGCGTCCCTTCTGCTGCTTTCTGAATTTTGTGCGTTTTGGCTGCAGCATGATCAGTTCTCCTTGCGTGAGCCCTTGCCCTGGGCTTTCTCCGAGGCCTTTTCCGCATGCAGATCAAAGACATCGCCCTTGTAGACCCAGACCTTGATGCCGATGATGCCGTAGGTCGTCTTGGCTTCTGCAACCCCGTAATCCACGTCCGCCCGCAGCGTGTGCAGCGGAACCCGCCCTTCGCGATACCACTCGGACCGGGCAATGTCGGCGCCGTTGAGCCGTCCGCCCACCTGGACCTTGATGCCAAGGGCGCCGAGACGCATGGCATTGCCGACCGATCGCTTCATCGCACGGCGGAACATGACTCGGCGCTCGAGCTGCTGCGCGATAGACTCCGCCACCAGCTTCGCATCCAGCTCCGGCTTGCGAATCTCACTGACGCGAATCTGCGTCGGAACGCCCATGATCCTCGACACTTTGACCTTGAGCTTCTCGATGTCTTCGCCCTTTTTGCCGATAACGATCCCCGGGCGCGCCGTGTGCACAGTGATCTCGGCCGACTTCGCGGGGCGCTCGATCTGAATATGACTGACCGCTGCGTGCGCCAGTTCCTTGTTGAGGAACTCCCGAGCGGCGAGGTCCGAGTTCAGATATTCGGCAAACTCCTCGCCCTCGGCATACCACTTCGAACGCCAGTCCTTGGCGATGCCCAGACGAATTCCGGTTGGATGTACCTTATGACCCATGCTGTTTCCTTAATCCTCTGCCACGACAACGGTGATATG
>JGI12109J20283_10015453_pt1 | contig 14230 bp, 15 predicted proteins | sample ElkSlonscriptome_12_FD_20283 | JGI IMG/M metagenome (IMG submission 20283) | reverse complement strand
ATCGCCGCCTGCAGCGCCCGGACGCTCTCGCGTAGATCGCCCTCGTCATAGGCGCTGCGCGCCGCATCGAGCTGCTCGTGGACTGCGTCACCGAAAACCGGTGCGCTGACCATCACGCTGATCATGGCGAGCGCGGCAAGGGGGTTGACGGAACGGTTCATGGCGATTTCTCCCCAATCTGTGCGACGCGGTCCGTCGGATCGAGCGGGCCGCGGCGCCGGTGTCGATTGTCATCAGTCGTTCATCCCGAAGGCACTGTGCTGTCAATTTCGGCATCTAACATACGGCAATATAGGGAGAAGCAAATCGAGGGCCCTGTTATGACCGTCGAACGCCGCTACAGCACCCGTTATGCGGTCGATCTGCAAGTACACATCGTTTACCGTCGGCGCCGTTTCTTCAACGCTCATGCCCGCAACCTCTCTGAGCAGGGCATGTACCTGGATGTGCGGGCCATCACCTTGCCGACGGGTACCCTGATCGAACTGGAGTTGGATTGCCTGGGTCAGGCGTGGCGTATCCCGGCCGTCGTTGTCCATCACCAGGCCCGTGGTGTCGGCGTTATGTTCCGCGATCCGCAGCCCGAGCTCTATCGTGGTCTGATTGACGGCAGTACGGCGCGACGGCCGCCGGCCTGGGCAGCGATTGCTGCGGTGAGCCCCTCCCCGTCCAACCGTTGACTCGGCCCCGCAGCGCAGTTCCCGGTCCTATCGAGCTGCCGCGCCGCCTAGTCGCCCCGGCTCCGGGCAGTCGGTTGCCGGGCGGTCCTTGGTGCCGAGGCAAGCCTACCAGCTGAAGAGGGTCCACTGCGGGACCGCCATATTCCAGGGCCGGTCATCCTTGACATCCATGACCCCGTCTCCGTCCACATCTAAAAGATAGTACGGCGGTCCAGCTACTGGTTCGATCCTGACCATGTAGAGACGTCCGCGGACGCGGTATTCGTAGATCACCTCGCGCCCCCTTTCGATGATGGTGACTTCCGGCTCGATCGCCTCGCCACCAATCGACGCAGGAGGAAGGGTGGGTGGAGAGAGGTATTCCTGCATGAGCGGATCCGCCTGGGCCGCGAGTCCGGCGGCCGCCAAGGCGAAAAACATCACGGTCTTGTGAAGCATCATGGGCGTCGAGTCACCTTTGATTGTCTTCTGTGGACGCCAAGGGGGGAGCTTGGTGCAGCCTGGCCCTTCGCTCGGCTCCTGATAAGCCGCAGTGCCCGCGTCAATGCCTTATCCTTGGTTCCCGGGCCTCCATGATATAACGAAATGGCGCCGGCAGTTGCCTTGATCGGCCCGGCTTGAGGGGGGCGAGCAGGCGCGGGAGCTCCCCCTGGCGCGAGCCACGCCCAGCGGACTTGATTTTCCAAGTCGGCACGGCTAAATTGCAGGGCTCGTTTGCGAGGAGGCTCTCATGCGACAACCCCTGGTTGCAGGCAATTGGAAGATGAATGGCAGCCGCGCCAGCGTGGCCGAGCTACTGGCCGGGATCAAAGCCGGGGTCGGCTCGGTGGGCCGTGCCGAAGTGGCGGTCTGCCCGCCGTTTCCCTTCTTGCATGAGGCCGAAGCGGCCCTGCAGGGCACGCCAGTCAAATGGGGCGCACAGAATCTGTGCACCGAGGTTTCGGGCGCCTACACCGGTGAAGTGGCCGCCGCGATGATTCGCGAGTTCGGCTGCGAGTATGTGATCGTTGGCCACTCCGAGCGTCGTCAGTATTACTGCGAGGACAATCAGGTCGTGGCGCGCAAGGAGGCCACCGCTCGCGAGCACGGACTAACCCCCATCCTGTGCGTCGGGGAGACGATCGCGCAGCGTGAGGCGGGTATCACCGAGGAGGTGGTTGCCGACCAGCTCGATGCCGTCCTCGAACTGGGCGGCGTCTCGGCCTTCCGCGTCACAGTCATCGCCTACGAGCCCGTCTGGGCGATCGGGACCGGCTTGACGGCGACCCCGGAGCAAGCCCAGGAGGTTCACGCCTTCATCCGCCAGCGCATCGCGGAGAAGGATCCGGAGATCGCGGGCGGCGTTCGGATCCTCTACGGCGGCAGCATGAAGCCCGATAACGCGGCTGAGCTTGTGGCCAAGGCCGATATCGACGGCGGTCTCATCGGGGGCGCTTCGCTCAAGCCCGCTGATTTCCTTGCCATCTGCGCCGCGGCCGACAGCAGCAGCTGAGTCATGCAGACAATCCTGACCGTCCTCCACGTCCTCTTGTCGATCGGTTTGGTCGGCCTGGTGCTGCTCCAGCATGGCAAGGGGGCCGACGCTGGGGCTGCATTCGGCGGCGGGGCCTCTGCCACCGTCTTCGGTGCGCGGGGCGCCGGCAACTTCCTGTCGCGGGCGACGGCGATCCTGGCCGCGCTGTTCTTCGCGACCAGCATTGCCTTGGCCTATTACGCAACCCAGGCCGGCGCGCCCGAAAGTCTGATGGATCGTGGGGCGGCCGGTGGCGAGGTGCCCGTTCCGGCGGTGAACGGGCCGTCAGAGCCCGAAGCCGAGTCCGGGACCCTGCCGGCACCGGAGGCATCAACCCCGACGCCGACGCCGACGGCCCCGGCTGTTCCGACACCGTCGGAGGCTCAGGGTGTCGGGGACGATGTCCCCGCCGTCGACGACGTTCCGGTGCCGACGGGGCAGTGATGCGTCGCTGGGGTTGCCGAATCGCGCGGACGTTGAGTTTTGCCGACGTGGTGGAATTGGTAGACACGCTATCTTGAGGGGGTAGTGGCGCAAGCCGTGACGGTTCGAGTCCGTCCGTCGGCACCATATCGCAACGGCATCTCGGTTCGCCGACATGCCGTTTTTTGTGTGTGGCTTCTTGATAACATCCTGAAATAAGTAGAGAAAATAGATTGATCGCCGGTTGACTTTGGCGCGCGAACTACACTAGACTCGACGGCCGCACCGCAGATTCATACTCACTATAGAAAGCGGGGAGGACACGTGCTGGAAAACTATCTGCCCATCCTGATCTTCATCACGATTGGGATCTTGGTGGGTCTTGGTCCGCTTGTGCTGGGGTTTCTCCTCGGTCCCCGCCGTCCAGATCGGGAGAAGGACTCGCCGTACGAGTGCGGCTTCGAGGCCTTTGAAAGCGCGCGCATGAAGTTCGACGTTCGCTATTACCTGGTCGCCATTCTTTTTATTATTTTCGATCTCGAGATCGCCTTTCTGTTTCCCTGGGCCGTCGCATTGGATGAGTTGGGAATCGTGGCCTTTGTCGCCATGTTCGTCTTTCTCGCTGTCCTTGTTGTCGGTTTCGTCTATGAATGGCGAAAGGGGGCCTTGGAATGGGAATAGAAGGGGTTTTCGAAGAGGGCTTTGTCACGACCACGGCGGATAGCCTGATCAACTGGGCACGGACGGGGTCCATGTGGCCGATGACCTTCGGTCTGGCCTGCTGTGCGATCGAGATGATGCACGCCGGTGCGGCCCGCTATGACATGGACCGGTTCGGCATGATCTTCCGCCCGAGCCCGCGGCAGTCCGATGTCATGATCGTCGCCGGGACCCTCGTCAACAAGATGGCTCCGGCCTTGCGCAAGGTCTACGATCAGATGGCCGAGCCGCGTTGGGTCATCTCGATGGGCTCCTGCGCCAACGGCGGCGGCTATTACCATTATTCCTATTCCGTGGTCCGAGGTTGCGATCGTATCGTCCCCGTTGATGTCTATGTGCCGGGCTGCCCGCCGACCGCGGAGGCGCTCCTCTACGGCATTTTGCAGCTACACAACAAGATTCGCCGGACGAATACCATCGCCCGCTGAGCGGCATCTATCTCGCAGCAAGCAATCCTATGGCTTACGAGGAACAGACTACCGGCGATCCCCGGCTCGATCAGCTCGTGTCGGCGTTGGCCGCCCAATTCGGCGCGACCGAGTGTCGGACCATTTGCGACCGAGGTGAGGTGACGCTCGTCGTCCCGGCCGAACAGCTCCTGTCGGTCGCGCGCGAGCTCCGCAATCACCCAGATTTGCGTTTCGCCCAACTCATCGACCTTTGCGGCGTCGATTACGTCGCCTACGGTCAGGCCGAATGGGAGACCGATGAGGCCACGACGACGGGCTTTGGCCGTGGTGTGGACGCGATCCGGGACCTCGAGCTCGACGACCCCGAGCGCTTCGCCGTCGTGTATCACCTGCTGTCGCTCGAGTACAACCGACGTCTGCGCGTAAGGGTCTACGCCGGGGGGCATCAGCCGGTCGTCGACTCGGTGCGAGGTGTTTGGCAGGCCGCCGACTGGTTCGAGCGCGAGGCCTTCGATCTCTTCGGCATCCTCTTTCGTGGTCATCCCGACCTGCGCCGGATCCTCACCGATTACGGTTTCGTCGGGCATCCGTTCCGTAAGGACTTTCCGCTCAGCGGCCAGGTCGAGATGCGTTACGACCCGGAGCAGCAGCGCGTGATCTACGCGCCGGTCGAGATAGAGCCGCGGGTTTTGGTGCCCAAGGTGATCCGGTCCGACAGTCGTTACCTCGGGGACGATAGGGACCCGCCGGTCCAGGGGGGCGCGAATGCCTGAGATCCGCAACTACACGCTCAATTTCGGCCCCCAGCACCCTTCGGCGCACGGGGTTCTGCGCCTGGTGCTGGAGATGGACGGCGAGGTCATTGCGCGCGCCGATCCGCACGTCGGCCTGCTACATCGCGGAACCGAGAAGCTCGCCGAGTCCAAACCGTTCAACCAGAGCATCGGTTACATGGATCGGCTGGACTATGTCTCGATGATGTGCAACGAGCACGGCTATGTGCGCGCCATCGAGAAGCTGCTCGGCGTCGAGCCGCCGATCCGGGCGCAGTATATCCGCACCCTGTTCGACGAGATTACGCGGATCCTGAATCACCTGATGTGGCTCGGTGCGCATGGGCTCGACATCGGCGCCATGTCGATCTTCATCTACTGCTTTCGCGAGCGCGAGGACCTGCTCGACTGCTACGAGGCCGTCTCTGGGGCCCGGCTGCATGCCACCTACTACCGCCCCGGCGGCGTCTACCGCGATCTGCCCCACAGCATGCCGCAATATGCGAGCGGTTCGAAGTGGCATACGGACAAGGAGATCGCCGCCCGCAACGCGGCGCGCCAGGGCTCGCTGCTCGACTTCATCGAGGATTTCACCGAGCGCTTCCCGAGCCGGGTGGACGACTACGAGACCCTGTTGACAGACAACCGGATTTGGAAGCAGCGCACCGTCGGCATCGGTGTCGTCTCTGCGGAGCGCGCCCTGCAGCTCGGCTTCACTGGCCCCATGCTGCGCGGCTCTGGGATCGCCTGGGACCTGCGCAAGAAGCAGCCCTATGCCGCCTATCGCGACGTCGATTTCGACATCCCGGTCGGGGTCAACGGCGACAGCTACGACCGCTACCTGGTTCGGATCGAGGAGATGCGCCAGTCCAACCGCATCATCAAGCAGTGCGTCGACTGGCTGCGCGCCAATCCCGGCCCCGTCGTGATCGATGATCACAAGATCGTCCCGCCCAGCCGCGAGGCCATGAAGGACGACATGGAGGCCTTGATCCACCACTTTAAGCTGTATACCGAGGGCTACTGTCCACCGCCGGGCGAGGTCTATGCGGCCGTCGAGGCACCGAAGGGCGAGTTCGGCTGCTACATCGTCAGCGACGGCGCCAACAAGCCCTATCGTCTGAAGGTGCGTGCACCCGGCTTTCCGCACCTCGCCGCCATCGACGAGATGGCGCGGGGTCACATGCTCGCCGACGTCGTCGCCATCATCGGCACCTTGGATGTCGTGTTCGGGGAGGTCGACCGCTAATGGGCTTTCAAGAGACATTGATGGCCGGCGAGCAGCCCAGGCGGGCCAAGGAGGAGCTGTTCACCGCCGAGACCCGCGCCGAGATCGACCGTTGGGTTGCGCAGTACCCGGCCGAGTGGAAGCAGTCGGCCGTGATGCCGGCATTGACCGCGGTGCAGCACCACAACGGTGGTTGGCTGAGCCGCGAGCTGCTCGACGACGTTGCTGCCTATCTGGACATGCCGCCGATCGCCGTTTACGAGGTCGCCAGCTTCTATGCAATGTACGACCTGGAGCCGGTGGGTCGTCACAAGGTCTGCGTTTGCAACAGCATCTCCTGCATGCTCGGCGGTGCCGAGGAGCTGATGGCTCACGTCGGCGACCGATACGGCCTGCGTTCGGGTGAGACGACCGAAGACGGGCGCTTCACCTTCAAGGAGGTCGAGTGCCTGGGTGCCTGTCGTCACGCCCCGGTCGTGCTGATCGGCGAGACCTACCACGAGAATCTGACCCCGGCGGCACTGGACAAGCTGATCGAGGGTCTGGAGTAGGCCAATGGTCGAGAACCAGAACACCGTGTGCTTTCGCACCCTGCACCTCGAACGGCCCTGGTCGCTCGAGACTTATCGGGCGGCCGGCGGTTACGTGCAGTGGGAGCGGATCCTGAAAGACAAGGCCGATCCCGAGGCCCTGATCGCCGAGGTCAAGGAATCGGCTCTGCGCGGGCGTGGCGGCGCCGGCTTCCCGACCGGCGTCAAATGGAGCTTCATGCCGCGTCAGGCGCCGGGTCAGAAGTACATCGTCTGCAATTCCGATGAGGGCGAGCCGGGGACTTGCAAGGACCGCGACATCCTGCGCTACAACCCCCACCAGCTGATCGAGGGCATGGCCATCGCCGGCTATTGCATCGGCGCGACCGTCGGCTACAACTATATTCGCGGCGAGTTCTACGAGCCGACCGCGCGTTTCAACGCCGCGCTCGAGGAGGCCTACGCCGCCGGCCTGCTGGGTAAGAATGTCCTTGGTTCCGGCTTCGACTTCGACCTCTATACCCACCTCGGCGCCGGGGCCTATATCTGCGGCGAGGAGACCGCCTTGCTCGAGTCGCTCGAGGGCAAGAAGGGTCAGCCCCGCTACAAGCCGCCGTTTCCGGCCCAGTACGGCCTCTTCGGCAAGCCGACGACGATCAACAACACCGAGTCGCTGGCATCGATTCCGGTGATCTTGGAGAAGGGTGGGCGCTGGTTCCTCGAGCAGGGCCGGCCCAACAACGGCGGGCCGAAGCTGTTCTCGGTCACCGGCCACGTCAACCGCCCCGACAATTTCGAGGTGCCGCTCGGCACGCCCTTCAAGGACCTCTTGGCACTGGCTGGCGGCATGAAGGACGGCAAGCGCCTCAAGGCCGTGATCCCCGGCGGTTCCTCGGTCCCGGTCGTCCCCGGCGACGTCATGCTCGAGACCGATATGGACTACGACTCGATCGCCAAGGCCGGCTCAATGCTCGGCTCTGGAGCGGTCATCGTGATCGCCGAGGGGACCTGCATGGTCAAGGTCCTCGGCAATCTGGCGCACTTCTACGCCCACGAGTCCTGCGGCCAATGTACGCCCTGCCGGGAGGGGACCGGCTGGCTGGCGCGGGTGCTGCACCGCATCGAGCACGGCCAGGGCCGGCCTGAGGACCTGGAGCTCCTCGACAGCGTGGCCGGGCGCATCGGTGGGCGCACCATCTGCGCCCTCGGGGACGCTGCGGCCATGCCGGTGCAGAGCTTCCTAAAGCACTACCGGCACGAGTTCGAGCACCTGATCGTGCACGGCACGCCGATGGCCGCTTGATGTCGGCTCACCCAGGCATCCCCCCCTGGTTGCCCGGGCGCGCTGCGCCTGTCGGCGGTGTAGGGCAAGGCTTGCTCGCGATCAGGGCTTGCCGTGGCCGATGCGGCCTGACGGCGGGCCGCGTGATCGGCCCCATCTCTGCGAGACAATCATGACGGACAAGGTCACCATCGAAATCGACGGGCGTGAGTGCGAGGCCCTGCCCGGTGAGATGCTCATCGCAACCGCTGACCGCGCCGGCATCGTGATCCCGCGCTTCTGTTATCACAAGAAGCTGTCGGTCGCGGCCAATTGCCGCATGTGTCTGGTCGAGGCGGAGCAGGGTGGCCGCCCCTTCCCCAAGCCGGTGCCGGCCTGCGCGACACCGGTCGCCGCCGGCATGAAGGTCCAGACCCGTTCGCCGAAGGCCCTCGAGGCGCAGCGCGGCACCATGGAGTTCCTGCTGATCAACCACCCGCTCGACTGCCCGATCTGCGATCAAGGTGGCGAGTGCGAGTTGCAGGACGTCGCCATGGGGTATGGTGGGGACGTCTCGCGCTTCAGCGAACGCAAGCGCGTGGTCAAGGACGAGGATCTCGGGTCCCTGATCGCGACCGATATGACCCGCTGCATCCACTGCACTCGCTGCGTGCGCTTCGGCACCGAGATCGCCGGGATCCGGGAGCTCGGTGCCACCGGCCGCGGCGAGGACATGCGTATCGGCACCTATGTCGCGCATACGGTCGCGCACGAGCTCTCGGGCAACGTGATCGACCTCTGCCCGGTCGGCGCCCTGACCGCCAAGCCATCGCGCTTCCAGGCCCGCGCCTGGGAGATGAGCGCTCGCGATGGCATCGCCCCCCACGATGGCGTCGGCTCCAACATTCAGCTGCACGTGCGCCGCAATCAGATTATCCGCGTGCATCCGCGCGACAATGAGGCGGTCAACGAGACTTGGATCTCGGATCGCGACCGCTTCGGTTACGAGGGGGTTGCTAGCGACGATCGACTGCTCGTGCCGCGGGTCAAGCGCGACGGCGAGTGGCGCGACGTTGCCTGGGTGGATGCCCTGCGCCTGGCGGCCGCCGGGCTGAAGGCACGCGCCGAGGCGGACCCTGCCGAGCTCGGACTGCTGATGTCGCCGAGCGCGACCCTCGAGGAAATGTACCTGGCCCAGAAGCTGATACGGGGTCTCGGTGGGGCCAATATCGACCACCGGGTGCGTCAACAGGACTTCCGTGCTGACGCCGTCGGTCCGGTGCGGCCCTGGCTTGGCGTCAACCTGAGCGAGCTCGAGGCACAGACAGGGATCTTGCTGATCGGCAGCGACATCCGCCAAGAGCACCCCCTGCTCGCCCACCGGGTGCGTAAGGCCGCCTTGGCCGGCGCCACCCTGGCTCTGGTCAATCCCTACGCCCAGCCGCTGACCTTCTCGAGCAGCCAGTTCGTTGCTGACCCTGTCGGGATGCTCGTCGATCTGGCCAGCATCGCCAAGGCGCTGCGTGTCTCGGCCAACGGTCCAGTCGCCGACCTGTTGGGTCTCGCCCGGGCCACCCCCGAGCACAAGGAGGTCGCCAAGGCGCTCAAGCAGTCCGGCGCCGACGGACGCGGGGTGATCCTGCTGGGTGCCTTGGCCGCGGCGCACCCCGACTACAGCCTGCTTCAGGCCCTCGCCTACCTGATCGGTGATGCGACCAAGGCACGGGTTGGCTTTTTGATGGCCGGCGCCAACGCCGTTGGGGCGCATCTCGCAGGCCTAGTGCCCCACCGCGGGCCGGGCGGCGAGCCCGCGCAGCCCGGTGCTGGCCTGTCCGCCGATGCCATGCTCGCCGAGCCGCGTCGGGCCTACCTGCTCTGGGGCCTGGAGCCGGACTTGGACCTCGGCAATCCGGGGCAGGGTCAAGCGGCCCTCGCGGCGGCCGAGTTGGTCGTCGCCTGCACCAGCTACGCGAGTCCGGGGCTGGAGGCGGTCGCCGACCTGCTGCTGCCGATTGCGACCCATGCCGAGACATCGGGTACCTATGTCAATCTCGCGGGGGCCTGGCAGGGGTTTCGCGGTGCCGTGGCCGCGCCGGGCGAGGCGCGCCCCGGCTGGAAGGTCTTGCGGGTCCTCGGCAATCACCTGGAGTTGCCGGGATTCGAACAGAACAGTTCCGCCGAGGTCCTCGCCGAGCTCCAACCGCAGTGCGCCGACTTGCCGCTCGACAACACCCCTGCGGGCGACCTCACGGCCGTGCCGCCGCGTCGCGAGCAGGAGGGCTTGTGGCGCATTGGCGACCTGCCGATCTATGCCGTGGATCCGATCGTGCGCCGGGCGTACGCCCTGCAGCACGCGCCGCTGGCGGTCGGGCTCAGCGTCGTACTGAACCCGAAGGAGGCGGCAGCCCGCGGGCTGGCCGCCGGTGACGCCGTCCTCGTCGCCCAGGGCGAGGGTCAGGTCGAGACCCGGGTCGAGATCGACGCAGGACTGGCCCGCGGTTGCGCAAGGATTCGCGCCGGTGTCGCCGGGAGCGGCGCGCTCGGGGCGCAGATGGCATCGGTGATTCTGGAGAAGGTGTGAGGCGATGATGGAGCTTTGGACATCCCTGCCCGTGGTCATGCAGATCCTGCTCAAGATCACGGCGATCCTGGCGCCCTTGCTCCTGCTGGTCGCCTATTACACCTATGCCGAGCGCAAAATCATCGGCTATATGCAGGTGCGGATCGGCCCGAACCGGGTCGGTTTTCGCGGGCTGCTGCAGCCCATCGCCGATGCGCTCAAGCTGATGGTCAAGGAGATCGTCATCCCGGCGCGGGCCAACAAGGGTCTCTTCCTGCTCGCCCCCATGGTGACGATAGCCCCGGCCCTCGCCGCCTGGGCCGTGATCCCCTTCGATGCCGGCCTGGTGCTGGCCGACGTCAATGCCGGCCTGCTCTATATCCTCGCGCTGACCTCCCTCGGGGTCTACGGGATCATTATCGCCGGCTGGGCGTCGAATTCGAAGTACGCCTTTCTGGGCGCGATGCGCTCGGCGGCGCAGATCGTCTCCTACGAGATCGCGATGGGTTTTGCGCTGGTCGGCGTCCTGGTCGCCGCCGGGAGCCTGAATCTGGGCGAGATTGTGACGGCTCAGAGCGGCAACCTGCTCACCTGGTTCTGGCTGCCGCTGCTGCCGCTATTCGGCGTCTACTTCATCGCCGGCGTCGCCGAGACCAACCGCGCCCCATTCGATGTCGCCGAGGGCGAGTCCGAGATCGTCGCCGGCTTCCACGTCGAGTACTCGGGCATGGCCTTCGCGGTCTTCTTCCTCGCCGAGTACGCCAATATGATCCTGATCTCGGTGCTGGCGGCGTTGCTTTTCCTCGGCGGATGGCTTTCACCCTTCCCGCAGGCTTGGGTCGACGGGGTCTTCCTGCTCGACGACGGCTTCCACTGGTTGCTGTTGAAGCTGTTCTTCTTCATGTACATCCTCCTGTGGCTGCGGGCGACCTTCCCGCGTTATCGCTACGACCAGATCATGCGCCTGGGGTGGAAGGTCTTCATCCCTATCACCATCGCCTGGATCTTGGTCGTCGGTCTGGCGGTGATTTACGAGCTGCCCCCCTGGTGGGCGGCCTGACGGAGGCGCTGCCATGCTCCAAGCCGCGCGCAACTACTTCAACAGCCTACTGCTCGTCGAACTGTTCAAGGGCCTCGCCCTGACCGGCGGCTACTTCTTCAAGCGCAAGTTCACTGTGCAGTATCCGGAAGAGAAGGCGCCGATCTCGCCGCGCTTTCGTGGTTTGCACGCCCTGCGCCGCTATCCCAATGGCGAGGAGCGGTGCATCGCCTGCAAGCTGTGCGAGGCGACTTGCCCGGCACTGGCGATCACGATCGAGGCCGAGCCGCGCGCCGACGGCTCGCGCCGCACGACGCGCTACGACATCGATCTGTTCAAGTGCATCTACTGCGGTTTCTGCGAGGAATCCTGTCCGGTCGACTCGATCGTCGAAACGGGCATCTACGAGTACCACTTCGAGCGGCGCGGCGAGAACATCATGACCAAGGAAAAGCTCTTGGCCATCGGGGACAAATTCGAGAAGGAGATCGCTGCGGCCCGGGCCGCCGATGCACCCTACCGCTGAGCGACCCGCGCCAAGGGACCCCAATCGAGTGACCGGAAGAGACTATGGGCTTTGAAAAGTTTCTCTTTTACGCCTTCGCGGCGCTGACGCTCTTCGCCGCCGGGATGGTGATCACGCGCCGCAATCCGGTGCACGCCGTCCTGTTTCTGGTGCTGGCCTTCGTCAGCAGCGCGGTGCTGTGGATACTGCTGGAGGCGGAGTTCTTGGGCATCGTCCTGGTGCTGGTCTATGTCGGGGCGGTGATGGTGCTCTTCCTCTTCGTCGTCATGATGCTCGATGTCGACGTCGCGGCGCTGCGGGCGCAATACGTTCGCTACCTGCCGCTCGGCTTGGTGATCGCGGTGGCGATGGCGGTGCAGATCTTCCTCGTGGTCGGCCCGTCGACCTTCGGGCTCGAAGACTACGCCAAGCCGCCAGCCGCGCCGGCAGAGTACAGCAATACCGAGGCGCTCGGCGTGTCGCTCTACACCGAGTACCTTTATCCGTTCGAGATCGCGGCCGCGATCCTACTGGTTGCGATCTTGGCGGCGATCCGTCTCACGCTGCGGCGTCGCCCCGACACCAAGTACATCGACCCCAGTACCCAGGTCCGCGTCAAGAAGGGGCCGGACCGCGTTCGGCTGGTGCAGATGCCCGCCGACGACGGCAAGGTGGAGGCCCAATGATCACGCTCGCGGATTACCTGATCCTGGGGGGGCTGCTGTTCGCGATCGCGGTCGCCGGGATCTTCCTCAATCGCAAGAATGTCATCCTGCTGCTGATGTGCATCGAGTTGATGCTCCTGGCGGTGAACATGAATTTCATCGCCTTCTCGCACTTCCTGCAGGATATGGCGGGGCAGGTGTTCGTCTTCTTCATCCTTACGGTGGCGGCCGCGGAGGCGGCCATCGGTTTGGCGATCCTGGTCGTGCTCTTCCGCAACCGCGCGACGATCAACGTCGAGGATCTGGATACCCTCCGGGGCTGAGGCGCCGACAGCGGCGCATCCCGATCCCGCCGCCTACTGCCGGCCGGCGGGGTCACCAAACTCGCATGAAAGGCGACTAACGACGGCCGGACCGCGCCCGCCGCGCTCGGGTACGGCCCAAACAAGCACAGGCAAGTCATGGAAAAACTTTACCTGACCATCGTGCTCGCGCCGCTCATCGGCTCGATCATCGCCGGGTTCCTGGGGGGGCGTATCGGGCGCGCCGGCGCCCATTGGGTGGCGATCCTCGGTGTCGGACTCTCCACGGTCCTGTCCCTGTACGTGCTCAATCGCTACCTCTTCGGCGACGAGCCGGTCTTCAACGAGACCGTCTACACCTGGCTGGTCAGCGGCGGGATCCGTTTCGAGGTCGGCTTCCTGATCGACCGCCTGGCCGCTGTGATGATGGCCGTCGTCTCTTTCGTCTCGCTGATGGTGCACATCTACACCATCGGCTATATGGCCGACGACGAGCACAACTGGCCCGAGGACTCCCTCGCAGGGCGCAACAGCTACCAGCGCTTTTTCAGCTACATCTCGCTGTTCACCTTCGCGATGCTGATGCTGGTGATGTCGAACAACTTTCTCCAGCTGTTCTTCGGCTGGGAGGCGGTCGGTCTGGTCTCCTATCTGCTGATCGGGTTCTGGTCGACGCGCGAGTCGGCGATCTTCGCCAATCTCAAGGCCTTCCTCGTCAACCGGGTCGGGGACTTCGGCTTCATCCTCGGCATCGCCGCGGTCGCGGCCTATTTCGGCTCGCTCGACTACGCCGAGGTCTTCGCCGCGGCCCCCGGCATGGCCGATGTCGAGGTCGCGCTGTTCGGCGGCGTCTCGCTGATGACGCTGATCTGCATCCTGCTCTTCGTCGGTGCCATGGGTAAGTCGGCCCAGATGCCGCTGCACGTCTGGCTGCCGGATTCGATGGAGGGTCCGACCCCGATCTCGGCGCTGATCCACGCCGCGACCATGGTCACCGCCGGCGTCTTCATGGTTGCGCGCATGTCGCCGCTCTTCGAGCTCTCTGAGACGGCGCTCTCCTTCGTCCTGATCATCGGCGCGACGACCGCCTTCTTGATGGGGCTGATCGGCCTGGTACAGAACGACATCAAGCGGGTCGTCGCCTACTCGACCCTCTCGCAGCTCGGCTATATGGTCGCCGCCCTCGGCGCCTCGGCCTATGCCGCCGGCATCTTCCACCTGATGACCCACGCCTTCTTCAAGGCGCTGTTGTTTCTCGCCGCCGGCTCGGTCATCATCGCGATGCACCACAATCAGGATATCCGCGCGATGGGCGGCATGCGCCGCTACATGCCGATCACCTGGATCACGGCCCTGATCGGCTCGCTGGCCCTGATCGGCTTCCCCGGCTTCTCGGGCTTCTTCTCCAAAGACGCGATCATCGAGGCCGTCGGGGCCTCGCACGTCTTTGGCTCAGGCTACGCCTGGCTCCTGCTGACCGTCGGCGTCTTCGTCACCGCGCTCTACAGCTTCCGGATGTACTTCCTCGTCTTCCACGGCAAGGGGCGGATGGACGAGCACACGCGCCACCACCTGCACGAGTCGCCTTGGGTCGTGACCGTCCCACTGATCCTGCTCGCGA
>JGI12109J20283_11290381_pt1 | contig 14232 bp, 10 predicted proteins | sample ElkSlonscriptome_12_FD_20283 | JGI IMG/M metagenome (IMG submission 20283) | reverse complement strand
CAACCAAAAGCAGGCCACCAACGGGGATTGTCAAGCATCGCAAGACCGGGCCTACCTACGACAAGGGGAGAATGATGAACATGTTCCTTGCTCAGGCCAACGCCTCGGACGCGGCCAATGAGGCCGGCGGATTCGTGAATTCCGCCATGGAGTTCCTCAAGACCAACGGCCCGGATTACATCTTCCAGATCATCATGGCCATCGTCATCCTGATCATCGGCCGCATCGTGGCCAGCAGCGTCCGTGGCGCCATCGCCAAGGTCATGCGGACCCGCAACGTCGACAACAGCCTCATCGGCTTCGTCGGCAGCCTGATCTTCTTCGCCATCATGGCCTTCACGGTCATCGCAGTGATCGGCCGTTTCGGGGTGCAGACCGCCACCTTCGTCGCCATCCTCGGTGCCGCCGGTTTTGCCATCGGCATGGCTCTGCAAGGGACCCTGGCCAATTTCGCCAGCGGGGTGATGATCCTGCTGTTCCGGCCCTTCAAGGAGGGGGACTGGATCGAGGCCGCCGGCGTTTCCGGCGCCGTCAGGGAGATCAGCATCTTCAGCACCGTCATCGGCACCGGTGACAACAGGAAGATCATCGTGCCCAACGGCCAGGCCTACGACGGCGTGATCACCAACTACAACGGCTACGCGACCCGCCGCATCGACATGGTCATGGGCATCGGCTACACTTCGGACATGGACAAGGCCATGGAAATCATGAAGCGCATCCTGGACAGCGATGAACGCGTCCTGAAGGATCCCTCGCCCACCGTGGCGGTTGCGGAGTTGGCCGACAGCAGTGTCAACTTCATTGTCCGGCCCTGGGTGAATGCCTCCGACTACTGGGCCACCAAGTTCGACTTCCTGAAGAAGTGCAAGGAAGAGTTCGACGCCAACGACATCGAGATCCCCTTCCCCCAGACCGTCGTGCACATGAACAAGCTGGAAGACTAGTTCCGGCCCAACAAAGGATTGATCCGACATGTTTGTGATGAAGAGGCTGGGCGGCATCGCCCTGATCCTTCTGCTTGCGGCCGTGATCCCCGTTCCCGCCCAGGCCCAGGATGACGACCCGAAGATCGGCATCTGGCAGAAGGACGTGGAGCTGGGCGTGAACATCCTGCAGAGCTCATACAGCAAGAACTGGAACGGCGGGGACAAGGGCTCGGTCGTGTGGACCGGCACCTTCGACGCCAAGCTGGAGAAGCAGTTCAGCGAGAAGACCAACTGGCGCAACCTCCTGAAGCTGTCCTACGGCCAGACCCACCAGCAGGAACGCGGCGCCGGCGGGGACCTGTACTGGCCCCGGCCCGACAAGACCGACGACATGATCAGCCTGGAGTCCATGTTCCGCTGGACTCCGCAGAACGGCTGGGATCCCTTCGTGGCCTTCAACTTCGAATCGATGTTCAGCGACCAGAGCGATGCCCTGGGCCGCACCATCGCCTTCAACCCGAAGACCTTCAAGGAATCCGCCGGTATGAGCCGCACCTTCGTGGACACCGACAAGCGCAGGCTGAGCACGCGCATGGGTGTGGCGGCCATCCAACATACCCGTAAGTTCTTCCTGAGCCCGGCTCCCGATGCGGAAACGGACAGCGAGAGCAGCACCGAGGTGGCGGCCGAGATGGTCACCGAGTACGCCTCCCACGTCCTGGAAGACAAGGTCCAGTGGGAAAGCCGGCTCACCCTCACGCTGCCCTTCGCCTACTCCGGCAAGAGCACCTTCGAGGATGATGTGGATCTGGCCGCCGAGGGCCTGCCCGCCGACCTTCCGGACTACGGTCTTGCCCTGGACGTGGACTGGGAGAACACCTTCACCACCCAGATCACCAGCGTGATCAGCGTGAAGCTCTTCGTGCGCTGGGTGTACGACAAGTACGACAACACCGTGGCTCCCGTGGTGGAGGACGGCGATCTGGTGAACGCGCCGGATGTGCACGGGGCCATCCGCAAGGCGGGGCAATTCAAGCAGACCCTTGCCCTTGGCTTCAGTTACAAGTTCATGTAGACTGGACCCATGATACCGTGTCCGGCCCGGTCCTGATTCCGGGCCGGACACGAGAGCTCTCATCTCCGGAGGCCATGGATAGGGGGCAGAATGTTCGAGTCTCACCCGGATACATTCTTTCCGACCCAGCAGTCCCGCTCCCGCTCCCGCTACCTCTATCGCCTCGTTCTCCTGACCGCCCTTTATTACCTCGCTGCCCGGCTCGGTCTCTTCCTGGAAACCGGATACGGTGGAGTGACGCCCATCTGGCCACCCGCCGGCATCGCCGTGGCGGTTATGATTTTGGGCGGCCCCCGCTACTGGCCCATGATCCTGGTGGGCGAGTTCCTCGTTTCCCTGCACCTGCAACAGACCGTGCTGACGGGTCTCGTCGGCGGCGCCGCCCAGATCCTCGAGGCCCTCGTGGCCTATACCCTGCTGGGTCGCAAGGGCAGCCGCCTGATGACGCGATCCGGGCAGGCGGTGCTGCGCTTCACCCTGTACGGGGCGGTCATCCCGCCGCTGATTGCGGCCTCGCTGGGTGCGGGGGCCCTGTGGTTTGGCGAGCATCTGTCCCGGCCGGAAGCCTGGCAGGGGTTCGTGACCTGGTGGCTGGGCGATGCCATCGGCATCCTCGTCGTGGCGCCAATCCTGGTGGGGGCTTTCCTGCACCGGCCGCCGAAGCGGGGCATCTGGCTGCGGTTCCTGGCCTTCATGGTGCTATTCACGGCCATCGGGCTGGCGCTGGTGATTTTCGGGGATGAGCGGGCGTATGCACTGCTCTTCGTGCTGGTCCCCTTCGTGGTGGTGGCGGCCATCCGTTTCCGGCTGCTGGGGGCGACGGGCGCCATCCTGGTGATGACCTGCCTGGTCTTCCGCATGCGGCCCGAGGACCTCGGCGGGGATGACTTCATCACCGCCGTGCGCATGGCCTTCGTCGGCACGAGCGCCTTCACGGGATATCTGGTCACCGGGTTCATGACCTCGCGACAGCAGCGGCAGATGATCATCGGGCGGCAGCGGGCCTTCGTCGAGACCCTCAACAAGCTGATGATGGGGCTGGTCTCGCGGTTGGACCGGGATCAGTTGCTGGACACCATCGTCACCCAGGCCTGCACCCTTCTGGAAACGGAGAACGGGTGCTTCCTGAAGACGGATCCCCGGACGGGGGAGACGGTGGTTCTCATCGGCAAGGGTATCTACGCTCCGGTGGCCGGGTACCGGGTGAAGTCCGGCGTGGGGCTGGCGGGCTCGGTGCATGAGGGCAGCCGGCCCATGGTGATCAATGATTACCAGGGCTGGGAAGGCCGGCATCCGGACCCCATCTGGGACAGTGTCGCGGCCGTCCTCGGGGTGCCCATCCTGCATGCCGACGAGACGGTGGGGGTGCTGTGCCTGGTGCGCACGGAATCCGGGCAGGGCTTCGATGCGCAGGACCTGGCGGGGCTGGAGCAGTTCGGCAAGCTGGCTTCGGTGGCCTGGAACAACGCCCTGCTCTACGAGGACCTGGCACATCAGCTGGAGGCGAGGGTTCAGGCGGAGAAGGCCCTGGTCGTTTCGGAGCGGACCCTGCGCTCGATCTTCAACGCCGTCGAAGCCGCCATTTTCGTGCTGGATGAGGGGACGGGAAAGATCCTCCAGGCCAACAGCGCGGCCGAGCAGTTGATGGCCCCGCGCGAGGCCCGGGGTGAGCCCCTGTTCGCCCTGCTGGGTGGCGGGATGGAGCCCTTCACCGAGGACGATGGCTGGCAGCTGCTGGAACGCTGCACCTGGCAGGCGGACCAGTCGGCGGAGTGGCGCGCGGTGCTGCCGGATGGTGTGGAGGCCTGGCTGGAGATCGTGCTGCGCAAGGCGCGGATAGGCGATACGGACCGCGTCCTGGCCGAGGTGCGCAACATCGATGAGCGCAAGGAATTCGAGACGGTGCGCCATACCATGGCCCAGACCCAGAAGATGGAAGCCCTGGGCGCCCTGGCCGGAGGCATCGCCCACGATTTCAACAACATCCTGTCGGCCATCATCGGCTTCACGGAACTGGTCCTGGAATACGATCTACCCGAGGATCATGCGGCCGTGCCGAACCTGCGGCAGGTGCTCGCCGGCGGGCACCGGGCCACCGACCTGGTGCGGCAGATCCTCACCTTCAGCCGTCCCAGCGAGGTCGAGCGGCGCCCCGTGGATGTCTGCCTGGTGGCCGAAGATGTGCTCAACCTCATGTCGGCCTCCCTGCCGCCCACGGTGAAGATCCAGCTGCAGAACAAGGCCAGCAACGCCATCGTCATGTCCACCCAGACCCACCTGCACCAGGTCCTGATGAATCTCATCACCAATGCGGCCCAGGCCCTGGACGAGGGACGCGGCACCATCATCGTGGATTTGTCGAACCTCGTGATCGGCGAGGACGCGCACCCTGCCGGGCCGGAGCAGCTCAAGGCCGGGGAGTATCTGAAGATGGCCGTGCGGGATGACGGCTGCGGCATGGACGAGGAGACCCTGGCGCGGGTCTTCGAACCCTATTTCACCACCAAGGTCCAGGGCAAGGGGACCGGGCTGGGGATGGCCTTGGTTCACGGACTGGCCCACCGCATGGGAGGGCAGGCCCGGGTGGAAAGCATTCCGGGTGTGGGCACGACGATCACCCTGCTGTTGCCCGTTGTGGTGGTGGCGGAACCCGGCGAAGAGGAATCGGCCTTGCCGTTGCCCCGGGGCGAGGAATCCGTGCTTTTCGTGGACGACAACCCGCTGTTGACGGATCTGGCCCAACGGTTTCTCGGCAAGCTGGGATACGAGGTGACGGTTCTGCGGTCCAGCGAGGTGGCCCTGGCCACCTACACCAGGAATCCTGGAGCTTTCGACCTGATCATCACCGACCTGTGGATGCCGGGCTTGACGGGGATAGAACTGTGCCGGGAAATGCGGCGCCTGCGGGAGGATATTCCCATCGTCATGTGCACGGGTAATCCGGAGAACGTCACCCCGGAGCAGGTGCGGGAACTGCGCATCGACCGCGTCGTGGCCAAGCCCCTTAATCTCAGGGAATTCGCCAACCTGATCCGGGAAATCCTGGGCAAGAAAGACTGATCTCCCGACACCCGGGCGCGGCTCTCAAGGCGGCTACCAGGCTACTTCCCCGGCTGGCCGGGCAGGCATTGTTCGATGGCGTCCAGCAGTTGGGCGCGATGGAAGGGCTTGGGCAGGATGGCCGCAACGCTCAGGTTCTCGAACCGGCGTTCAATCTCATCCTGGGCAAAGCCGCTCAGCAGGATCACCGGCAGGTCCGGCCGGATGCGGCGCAGCGCGTCCAGGCACTCCCGCCCGTCCATGCGGGGCATTACCAGGTCCAGCAGGACACAGCCGATGGTTTCCGCCTTTTCCTCGAAAAGTTCGGCTCCTTCCTGGCCGTCACGCGCGGTGAGGGTCTGGTAGCCATCCGTGCGCAGGACCCTGGAGGCGTACTCGCGCACCTGCTGCTCGTCGTCCACCACCAGGATGGTCCGGCCGGTGGTGGTCTTCTGCCCTTGTCCTGTGGTGGGGGTTCCGGATGGTTCGTCTTGCCCGGGGACCGGTCCGCTGGTGGGGAACATGACCCGCACCGTGGTCCCCTCGCCCGGCTCCGAGGCAACATGCAGGATGCCCTGGTGCCCCCGCATGATACCCTGAACCGCGGCCATGCCCAGCCCACGCCCGGTGAACTTCGTGGTGAAGAAGGGCTCGAACATGCGCTGCCGGGTCTTTTCGTCCATGCCGCAGCCGTTGTCCCGGATCTCGATGTAGCCGTAGTGCCCGATCCGCGGGCTGCTTTCTTCGGGGTCGAAGCTGATCTGGTTGCTGTCCAGCAGTTTCTGATCGGCCTGGATAACGCCCGTGGCCAGGAAGATGCGGCCGTCCTGTTCCTCGGCGGCTTCCGAGGCGTTGGTCAACAGGTTCATGATGACCTGCTGCAGCTGGGCCTGATCCACCGAGACGGGAGGCAGGTTCGCTGCCAGGTCCATGACCAGTTGCACCCGTTTGGAGATGGAGCTCCGCAGGAGCTGGGCCATGCCCTCCACCTCGCGGGAAAGATCCACGGCCGCCAGATGGAAATGGCCCTGACCGGAGAAAGCCAGCATCTGGGCGGTGAGTCCGGATGCGCGTTGGGCCGCATCCAGGACCTGCCCCAGGGAGTCGGTCACCACATGGCCTTCCGGCAGGTCCAGCAGGCCCACCTCGGCGTATCCCATGATGGCCTGCAGCAGGTTGTTGAAGTCGTGGGCGATGCCCCCGGCCAGCACACCCAGGCTTTCCAGCTTCTGGGCCTGCAGCACCTTGCGCTCCAAGGCCTGGCGCTCGTTCTGGGCATCCACCTGATCGGTGATGTCGTAGATGAAACCCTCGATGGCCGTCAGCTTGTTCTGCTCGAAAATCCCCATGCCCTGTTCCCAGACCCACTTGGTGGGCTGATTTCGGGGTATGATGCGGTACGTGACCTGGTACTTCTCGTGCCTGTCCAGTCCCGCGTCCACGGCCAGGCGCACGCGCTGCTGGTCGCCGGGATGGATCAGGGAGTTGAAAGATGCGACCCGGTCATCGACCAACTCCTCGACCGCATAACCCGTCAGGTCCCGGCACCCGGGGCTCAGGAAACGCATGGTCCAGTCCTGGTTGTACTCGCAACGGAAGACCATTCCCGGCAGGTGGGCCAGGGTGCGGGCCAGATAATCTTCCGCCGTCTGGAGCCGCGCCTCCAGCTGCTTGGCCGCGATCAGGGGCCAGATCTGGCCGGCAAACTCCTGCAGATGGTTCAGATCCGCGGGACTGTATTCCTCGGCCTTGTTGCCCACCCCCAGGATGCCCACCAGCCGTTGATCGTGGTGGATGGGCAGGACCATTTCCCGCTCGATGACGGGTCCGGGGTGATCGCTCCATTCCGGACGCCCCAGGGCCAGCTGGTTGTGGATGTGGGGTTCCCGGCGGTGCACGCAGCTGTTCCAGATTTCTTCGCGCATGGCGCGAAAATCCTCGGTATGGCCGTTCATCAGGGAACGCGTGCCCGTGGACCAGACCGGGGGCTGCAGGCTCCCCTCGTCCGCCTCCACGAAGTGGAAAAACCCCAGGCGGCTGGCCGTGAGCTGTTCCGCCTCGTCCAGGACCTTGGTGAGCATTTCTTCCAGGGTGTGGCCGATGGCGTATTCCCCGACGCGCAGGCGGGCCTGGGCCGTCAGCAGGGTGAAGTGCCGATCGGTGATGTCACGGGCCACCAGGGTCAGGCCCACGGGGCGGTTGCGGGTGTCCTTGCGGGCCACGGCAGTGGTTTCGTACTGGATGTAGCCGCCATCGGGAAGGTCGTGGCGATTCTCGTAGTGGCCGGTTCCGCCGCGATGGAGCACACCTTCCAGGATGCCGCGGATTCTTTCCCGCTCATCAGCCGGCAGAAAATCCAGCAGGTTGTGTCCGATCAGGTCATCCTGGGTCAGGCCGGGTGCGGTGTAGTTCAGAAACCGGATATTCAGGTCCGGGTCCAGGTCCAGGATGTGGTCGGGGCTGCTCTCGGTCAGAATGCGCCAGCGCTCCTCGGACTGGACCAGAAGCTCGTTGTCCTCGCGCAGGCGCTGAAAGAAAAAGGCCAGGGGGAGGTTCAGACCGCTCTCGATGAAGACCCGGAAGACCAGGAAACGGGAGATCAGGCGCAGCAGATGCCCCACGGAATTACTGATCCCGAAGGGGTCGGTGTACAGGGTGAAAGCCAGCTCGGCCAGGGCGGCGGTGGCCAGGGCGCCCACGATGCTGGGCCATACCTGGGGGTGCAGGATCGCCCGGGCCCGGTACACGAAAACCATGGCCCCGAGGCTCACGGCGATGATCAGGAATTCCGTCCCGATCTTGAAGAGGGTCAGGCCGGTGTCGTCGCGGAAACAGATCGGGAAGTTGTCCCAGACGAGGATGCTCAGGACCCCCAGGACAGCGGACAGCGCCAGAACCCCATGGGGCCAGCGCGGCACCTGCCGGCGCGGCAGGAAAGCGACGGTGGCCGCCCAGCCCATGGTTTCCAGAAGCCGCCCCAGGATCCAGAACTGGGCGCTCACATTGGCGTGGTGGCCGTGCAACAGGGCCAGCCCCCTGTAACTGACGATGTGCAGGATATCCACGGCCCCGGCGGCCATGAAGGCCGTCGCCAGGATCAGGAAGGCCCCCCGGTTCAGGTGACGGTGCGCGCTGAAGAGGAGCAGCGCGGCGCCCCAGGCCACGGTGATGGAAAGAATCTCCGTGATGGTATGGAAGAAGGGGAACAGGAAACGGCTGAGCACGCCCAGTCCAAGCAGGATCAGGGTGCCGACAACCATGAAGAAGGCCGCCGGCACCCTCGTGGGTGTGTTGCCGTTCTGGAAGAATCTGTCAGGCACGATGAATCTCCCGCATAGCGGAAAAGATAGGAAATCCTAATGGTATACTTAGTCTACCCTAGCATAGATATCCTTATTGAAACCAGCAAAACCCAACGGCAGGACGGTTTTATTCCTCCTTGAGAATGGAAGCCACCTGCTTGAATTGCGAGGTTCCGGCCCGGTGCAGCAGCTCGAATTGCAACATCTGCACCCCCATGCTCTGGGCGCCCATCTCGCTCAGGCGGTGCAGCCCGATCTGCCGGTTCGCCGCCGAGCAGGAACTGACGGCATCCACCGCCACGGCCACCTGCTTGCCGTCGCGCATCAGGTCGGCGGCCGTCTGGTAGACGCAGACGTGGGTCTCGATGCCGCACAGGATGATCTGGTCCCGCCCGGTATCCTTCAGGGCCTGGCGGAAATGTTCATTGCCCATGCAGCTGAAGTGGATCTTCTCGATGGGCTTGAGGGGCTTGAAGAGGTTGCGCAGCTCCGGCACCGTCACACCCAGGGCACGGCTGTAGTGTTCGGTCACCAGGATGGGAATATCCAGCTGCTGGCAGAAGCGGATCAGGCGGCTGCTGCCGGCCAGGACCTGGTCCACGTTGTGGATCAGGTCGCGGAAGCGCTCCTGCACATCGATCACCACCAGGCAGGTGCGTTCGGGTGTCAGGCGGTCGGGGAATGCGGGTTGCTTGCTCATCGGTCTTCCTTGGTTTTCAGGTTCAGGTGGCGGCTAGTTGCGGCGGGGCGGTTCGTACTGTCCGCAGGGATCGACGACCTCGGTGTAGGGGCTTTCCCACCCGCGGGCGAAGAACGCCTCCAGCGGGCCGGCCGCACCGGCGCCCCGGAAGAACAGGCTCACGTTGCGCGAGGAGTGGAAATAGTCCCCGGACCAGTTGGATGTTCCCACCCAGGCCGCGGCGCCGTCAACCACCATGTACTTGGGGTGCTCCACGCGCCCATAGGGGATGAAACCGTCCTCCAGTTCGGGAATATTGGAGAACTTCACGGTGATGTTCTTTACCGCCGCCAGGCTCTGCAACCAGGGCAGCTTGTAGTGGGCCTTGGACCAGTTGCTGACCAGCATCTGCACCGGCACGCCACGCGCGGCCGCCCGGCGCAGGGCCACGTCCAGATCCGCGAAGTAGCCGCCGTCCCGGTCGGAGACGTTGTAGCTGAGCACCTGGAAACGCACGCTCTTTTCAGCGTCGTCGATCATCTCCACCAGCAGGGGCAGATCCCAGGGGATGCCCGTGGGCAGGCCGGTGCGCGGGCTGGCGGCCAGATAGGCATCCACCAACTCGCCGCCGGGTGTTTTCAGACGGGCGGGTTCGAGGTCGGCGAACCTCCGATCGGCGCCGGTCATGGCCACGGGCACCTCGCCACCGGCAATACCCCAGTCCAGGTTGAAGATGCGCTTCAGGTCCGCCGCAAGGCCGGCATGGTCGATCAGCGCGCCCAGCTCGCGGATCTGCGTCAGGGCGCGCCAGTCCCAGTTCTGGCTGCCCACGTACAGGATGTGATCATCCACCACGAAGTACTTGGCGTGCATGACCCCGCCCCACAGCGGCCCCAGGTCCACCGCCCTGCTCGCCGCGCCCGGCAGGGCGTCCATCTCGGCCAGGAATTCGGGGTAGTTCTTCTGGAACTTGGCGTCGCCCAGCACGCGCACCGCCACGCCGCGCCCGGCAGCGTTTTGAAGTGCGCCTGTGCTCAGCAGGAGGCGGTCCACGGCGTTGTCGGGCCCCCCGGCGTCCTGGCCGTCACCCTTGCGGCTGTAGTAGAAGCTGCCCACGTCGATGCTCTTGCGCGCGGCCTCCAGCAGTTCAGGCCAGACGAGGTAGGCCTCGGGGATTTCCGGGGTGTTCAGGACCGTATTCTCGGGCCAGCTCTCCAGGAATTGGAGGGTGCCCACGGGTGTGCCGTGGGACAGGATGGGGTCGGGCTTGGCGGCGCAGCCAGCGAAAAAGGCGGGCACCAAGACCAGGGCGAGAAGCCAGCGGCATAAGGTGATAGTATCCATGGGCGGTCCTTTGGTGAATGTCGAGCGGTTCCGCCCAGGACACAAGGCTCATAGAGCGGGGTGGTGGCAACTCCAAGTTATCAGAAGGGAGGCGCAAATGAAAGAGGGGGGCTGGGGACCATTTTATTGACATCCCTGGACGGTCAAAAGCCATGTTCCGGAAATAACCTGGGAATAGCCTGCCCTCCATCCTTTCCTGATTGATGAATCAAATCGTGTTGATCGGGAATTGTCGACCACCGCCCACCTTGGGGCTCTTGATGGACCGACAGGGCGACATTCCTCTGACCAGACCCAGCCCCCCACGGCGATTCGGCCGCAGGGGAGCCCTTCCCGCCAGCAGCCACCAGCACAGCAATCGCCCACGCGGGCCACGGGGGGCTACCGCCCCGCCGTCCGCCGGCTACCTGATGCACCGGACCGTCCGCGAGAACCTCGATACCTTCCTGACTCACTACTTCGACGCGGGTGATTTTACTTCCAGCATCCCCTGCCGCGTCCAGGCAGCCTTGGCGGCTACCTGCGCTGCAGAGTCCTGGCCCATGGCTTCGCCCGGGGCTACTGCGCCTGTTGTGGGCAGGACTACCTGGTGGCGTTCTCTCACAATGGCCGGGACATCTGACCTGGACAGCGCCACGGGCCACACCCTCGATGCCCCGGACTACGCCGGCGGCTGGTCGGTGAACGCGTCGGTGATGATCCCCGCCTGGGCCCGCCATGGCCTGGAGCGGCTGGTCAGTTTCTGCGCCCGTCCACCCCTGGCTAAGTAACGCCTGGACCGCCTGAACGCGGAGTAGCTGGTTTCCAGCCTGCGCAAGCCGAACGTGGACGGCCACACGGAACTGACCCTCACGCCTCTTGACGGCTGGAAGCCCGCCTCCAGATGGGCCTGGAGTACATCCCCGATTTTGACAGCGACCGGCCGACCGGGGAAGACCGTGCTGCAGCAGCCCCTTGCTGGGCGCTATTGCTGGCGCGGATGTTGAATCGCTTCGTGATCCCGCCTTCGGCGAGGACGAGAGCCTGTCGCTGCGCTGCTGGCGGATCAGTGGCCTCAACTGGACCAGACTACGGATCTGCTGGATGATCCTTGGCAGTGAGGTGATATCAGGCAGGAGAGGACGGCTTCCGGGAGCAGGGAGATCGGGGCCAATGAGTGTCCGGATAAGGTGGAAATCGGAACCCGGGGGCGGCTGCAATGGGTTGCCTGGCCAATGGTTGTGTGATTGAGGGTGGTCAAATCAAAGGTTGAAGTTCACCGGCGGCAGTGGATTTCGGAGGGAGAGGGCGTTTGGATTTACACCTCTCGTCACGCATGTCCCCTGCGCTGGACTTCCCTGTTGACCTAGGGCGGAATATCCTCCAAAATCCGGAACGGGAAGGTCGGGTGCTTTCGCGAAATATTCATCCGACCCGGGGACCAAAATAGACGTTGACTCAAACTTTAAGTATATCTAAAGTATGGCCCAGTCAAAGCCGAAGTGCGTTCAGGGGGGGAGGCAGGGTTGCCAAGTGGCGTTCTTGCCCACCCGACAGACTGTGAATAAAGCTGCCGTTTTTCTTCAAGGGCACGCCTATTGCGTTAGCCTTAAAGAAATCCAGAGATTCCCCCTCCCCGTGTGGCAGGGTCTCTTCAGGGCCATCGATAAATGGGTTGGAAGCCCCGGCTTCAGCGAGAAACCGCGGGTCTTTCACGGCTGGCGGGGAAGCTTTGAAGGGGGGAAATATGCCGATTGCTGGGTTTTTAAACACACCTACAACGGTAGCCACTACCGCCTTTACGGATTCATCGCGCATCCGCACCCCCGGAAGCGCGGCATGAGGGCCTTTGTTGCGGTCGCGTTGGCCATCAAAAAAACAGCCAACACGCAACAGAAGTTTTTTAACCTCATGCTTAACGCCAGCAAGGACCAAGATGCCCTGCTGGCCTTGGCCGAATTCGGCCAGAAGCTGTCGAAGTGAGGAAAACAAAGATGAAACGCCATTGGACAAACGATAGCCTGGAAGACTTCCAGTTCGCCCTGGCCTATGATTACGTCGACCAGCTCCAGGATGCCCTGGAAGAGATCGACATGAAACAGAGCAAATTTGCCACGATTGCTGGCACCAGCGAATCCCGGGTGTCCCAACTGCTGGGCAATCCCGGCAACTTGACCCTGAAATCCATGGTCCGCTGGGCCCGAGCCATCGGCCGCAAGATCAGTGTGGTTTTCTACGATGATGGTGATGTGGCCAACGCGGAAGGCCCCATCGATTCCGAGGTTTTCCTGAGGTGCTGGGAGCTGGCCGGGAAACCTCGTGATCTGGCCACCCTGGAAGAAAGTTCGTTCTTTGACTTGGGCGAGGACAAGGATACCGAATCCTGCCTCAAGCCGGTAGGGCAGGTTGCCGCCTCCGGATTGACCGGCCCGAGCAGGTCATGCGTTCGGATCTGAGAATCCTGCCTCGTTTTGCAACGCTCCAGGTCCGGCTGATGGGCAACTGGTCTGTGGGCACTCTCACGCTGCTGTCCAGGCAGCGTGCCGCCAGGGGATGTCCCCGGTGATGAAGATGTCGCCTGTTTCCACCTCCTCGACGATCCAGCCGGCGGCTTCAGCCAGGCCTTGGTCAACGGCCACCACCTTGACCCGATCACAGGCCGGGTAGCGCATATTTTTTTTTCCTCAGCAGAGTCACGGGCCGGCCTTAGCGGCCGGCGACCTTGTAGCCCTCGGTTTTTACGGGACAGGCATCCGCATCGATGTTGATGCGCAGCATTGGTGCTCCATCAGGTTGACCATCGGGAGGATCCGTCGGCCTGACTGGAGAGAGTTGGTCTCTCCCATTTCACCCCACCATGGCAATAACCCGTTGGCCGAAACCACTGAAGTTGGTGCCATGGCAAACCATCAGAGAAAAAAGTTGGGATTTGCGGGACCCCATGAATCTACGGATACACGAGGACCGGGTCCAATGACCCGGCCCTCCAGGTGCCGACTCTCCCGGGTTCCCGGCAGAGGTTCGCAAGTGGCCCGGATCGGTCCCGTTTTCGTGTAAACCGTCCGGGCCCCTCAGGCATCCATAAACATATCAGCGGTACTGGCTCTTGATCGAGTCCAGGGTGCCGGACTCGGTGGCCACGATCCCCTCACCGTAATAAACGTTGTCCAGGAAGGCATCGAAGGTGCCGACCTGCACCCAGTGGATGAGCTCCCCGCCATCATCGGTATAGCCGGCAAAACCATTGTTCTCGGGCCAGACTGCGATGTCACCGGCCGGGATCACCATGAGCAGGGCGTCGTTGGCACCGTAAAAGTAGACATCAGCGGCACGGGAGACGTCCATGCCGACAGCCGTCTGAGGCGAGTCGAATCTAAGGATGAGGTTTTCCCCACCCGGCGCCGGAAGAGCCACCGGGGCATCCGAGGGGATATTGTAGGCATTCATGTCGAAGAAGCTTTCCAGGCTGAAGTCCCCAAAATCGTGAGGTGAGGTCACAGCCTCATCTCCATCGAAGGTATAGGGGGAAATGCCAGCAAAGTCCGCCCTCTGCAGCTGACCTGCAAATAGTGGGCTGGTAGCCAGGGTGACGGAAAGAGCGGCAAAGAGCATGGTCCGTTTACAATTACACATGATGTATCTCCTGTGGTTGATGTGAATTCTTCCGACAGAAGTATTGTAGACTGGTATTGTCCTCATTTCAACAGGAAAATTCCTGGGCGCCGGGTGATCGGGGTCGAATGTGTGTTTGATCCGGACGGCAATGCGAGCCGTTCGATGGCTGCAAGGTCAGCTCTCCATCCCTTCCTGACTGATGGCAAAAATGGAAAGAAGGCCCCGGAACCATCTCCCGGGGCCTTCTCCACGTTCAGCTGAGTATTAAAC
>JGI12109J20283_10236090_pt1 | contig 14245 bp, 13 predicted proteins | sample ElkSlonscriptome_12_FD_20283 | JGI IMG/M metagenome (IMG submission 20283) | reverse complement strand
GCCTGTCACGTTGACGAACCGCTCCCCTTCCAGACGGTACAGCCCCAGATATCCCCCGGCCCAGAGACGGCCCGCCGCATCCTCGAAGGTGCACTGGACGGCCGGGCTGGCCAGACCCTGATCGCGGAAGAACTGCGTGAACTCCTGACCGTCATAACGGTACAGGCCGTAGTTCTCCACCGGAAACCAGATGTTTCCGGCACGGTCCCGGAACAGGTCCCATACCTCCTGCCCCTGCACGCCGTCCTCGGGACCAAAGCTGGTGAACCGATACCCATCCCAGCGGCAGACGCCGTTGTGGTGGGTGGCGAACCAGATGTTGCCCTCGCCATCCTCCTGGATGTCGTTGACGACCTTGCCGCTCATGCCCTCCGCCATGGAGATCATCCTCAGCTTCCCGTCCTCGTAGGCGAAGGCGCCCGCGTTGGTCCCGAACCAGATGCGGCCCCGGCTGTCCTCGTAGATGCAGTGGACAATGTCCTCGCTGGTGACGCCGCGGGTGGGATCGATCACGGTGGACGGCAGGTCGAAGGGCACGAACCTGCCGTCCTCGAAGATGCACACGCCACCCAGTGTGCCCACCCAGAGGGTGCCGCGGCTGTCGATCAGCATGCTCCAGACATCCCAGTCGGGCAGGCCGTCGCCCATGCCGTAGTTCGTGAAGGAAGCGCCATCGTAGAAGGAGACGCCGGCCGAGGTGCCGAACCAGAGATTCCCGGCCTCGTCTTCCAGGATGCCGCGCACGGCGGCGCCGCCGAAGCCCTCGTCCTTCTGGAAGTAGGTCAACTCCTGGCCGTCGAAGCGGGCGACGCCGTCACCGTTGGTTCCGAACCAGTAGTCTCCCCGGGAATCCTGATGGATGCGGCGGATGAAGTCGCTGATCTGGTCGCCGAGGGCGGGCTCGGCGGTGGAGCCGATACCGGCGCTCAACAGGGTGCCGCAGAACAGGGCGACACCGAGGATGGATTTCATGATGGGCCTTTCGAATATTCACGATGGGGTGACCGGCTTATTCGGGACAAACCATATCCTGTTTTCCGGGTTCCCTTTTTTCGGGAATTTCCTGGACCCCCACATCACCCCGCCGTTTCCAGGATGCTCGTCAGATGCTAGAGTCAGGACAGAATCCGTCCACCAAAATCGCGAAAGGGGCGCCCATGGCCCACCGCACCGTCAAGAACAGCTACAGTCTGCTGACCGATCGCCTGAACAAGGCCCCCCAGGGGGCCCCGCCCTCCGCATTGCTGAACCGCATCCTGGCCATGCTGATGAACGAGAAGGAAGCCGGCCTGGTGGCCCAGCTGCCCATCAAGCCGTTCACGGCCCGCAAGGCGGCCAGGATCTGGAAAATGCCCGAGGCCGAGGCGCGTTTGGTGCTGGAAGAGCTGGCCGGCCGGGCCCTGCTGGTGGACGTGGAAAAACGGGGCGAGAGCTGGTACGTGCTGCCGCCCCCCATGGCCGGTTTCTTCGAGTTCAGCCTCATGCGCACCCGCGGCGATCTGGACCAGAAGGCCCTCAGTGAGCTCTTCTACCAGTACATCACCGTGGAAGAGGATTTCGTGAAGGCCCTCTTCGTGGGCGGGGAGACGCAGCTGGGCCGCACCTTCGTGCAGGAGCCGATGCTGCCCGAGGACTCCGCGGCCTACGTGCTGGATTACGAGCGGGCCACGGAGGTCATCGAGACGGCCCGCCACATCGGCGTGGGCATGTGCTACTGCCGCCACAAGAAGCAGCACCTGGGCCAGGCCTGCGACGCGCCCATGGACATCTGCATGACGTTCAACAGCTCGGCCGAGTCGCTGACCAGACACGGCCACGCCCGGGCCATCGAGGCGGCCGAGTGCAAGGATCTGCTGGCCCAGGCCTGGGAGCACGGGCTGGTGCAGTTCGGGGAAAACGTGCGGCAGCGGGTGAATTTCATCTGCAACTGCTGCGGGTGCTGCTGCGAGGCCATGATCGCCCACCGCCGCTTCGCCCACATGGCGCCGGTGCACACCACCAACTTCCTGCCCGCCATCGAGGCGGACTCCTGCAACGGCTGCGGGAAGTGCGTCAGCGCCTGCCCCGTGGAAGCCCTCTCCCTGGTCTCGGCCAACGATCCCGGGAAACCCAACCGGAAAGCCGCGAAGCTGGACGAGCACGTTTGCCTCGGTTGCGGGGTTTGCGTGCGGTCCTGCCGGCAGGAGGCCCTCGAACTGGAGCCGCGTGCGGCGCGGGTCATCACACCCGTGAACAACGCCCATCGTTATGTGAAGATGGCCATCGAAAGAGGGACCCTGCAGCACCTGATCTGGGACAACCAGGTGCTGCTGAGTCACAGGCTGCTGGCGGCTCTTTTCGGTTCTATATTCAAGCTGCCGCCGGTCAAGAAGGCCATGGCCAGCGAGCAGATGCAGTCGCGCTTCCTGGAGGCGGTGCTGCGGCGTTCCCCCCAAAGGAGACCCTGAATTGCATGAATTCGGAATTCTGCGCGATCTGGCGCTCATCTTCGCCGTGGCCGTCCTGGTGGTGGCCGGTCTGCGCCGCCTGCATGTGCCGGCCATTGCCGGTTTCATCACCGTTGGTGTTCTGGTGGGCCCCCGTGCGCTCGGGCTGATCCAGGAAGTGCACGAGGTCGAGATCCTGGCCGAGGTGGGCGTGGTGCTGCTGCTCTTCGGCATCGGGTTGGAACTTTCCTTCGACCGCATCAAGCGCCTGTGGCGCGCCATCCTGATCGGCGGCACCCTGCAGGTGCTGGCCACCGGCGGGGCGGCCACCGGCCTGGCTCTTTTTTTGGGCCTGAAGACGGGCCCCAGCCTCTTCCTGGGCTGCCTGATGGCCATCTCCAGCACGGCGGTGGTCCTGCGCGGGCTGACCCAGCGCGGTGAGCTGGACGCGCCCCACGGCCGCATGGCCGTCGGTATCCTCATCTTCCAGGATCTGTGCGTGGTACCGATGATGCTGGCCATCCCCTTCCTGGCCGGCCAGGGCGATCGCAACGAGGCCCTCGCGGCCCTGGGCAAGGCTCTGCTGGTGCTGATGGCCGTTCTCCTGGCGGCCCGACTGGTGGTGCCCGGGCTGCTTCGGATCGTGGCGCGCACCCGGCAACGGGATCTGTTCGTGCTGACGGTGGCGCTGGCCTGCTTCGGCACCGCCTATGCCGTCACCGGGGTGGGCATCAGCCTGGCGCTGGGCGCCTTCCTGGGAGGGCTGGTGGTGGCCGGCAGCGAGTACCGGCACCAGGCCATGGCCGACTTGCTGCCCCTGCGGGAGGCCCTTTCCAGCGTCTTCTTCGTATCGATCGGGATGCTGCTGGACCTGGACGCCATCGCGGCCAACGCCGGGCCCATCCTGGGACTCTTCATGCTGATCCTGGTGGGCAAGTTCGGGATTGTATTCCTGTCGGCGGCGGTGATGCGCCTGCCACTGCGGGTGTGCGTGTTGACGGGCGCGGCCCTGGCCCAGGTGGGCGAATTCAGCTTCGTCCTGCTCAAGGCGGCCGACGAAACCGGCCTGGTGCCCCCCGATCTGGCCAATCCCCTGCTGGTGTCCATCATCCTGAGCATGGCCGTCACTCCGGTTTTTCTGGCCATGGGACCACACATCGCGGCCGGAGCCTCGCGGGTTCCGCTGCTGGAAAATCTGCTGCGCGTGGCCAACCCCGAGGAGGCCCGCAGCGAGGAGGGTCGGCAGGATCATGTCATCATTGCCGGCTATGGTCTGGCCGGGGAAATCGTGGCTGACAGCCTGAAGCAGGATGGACGAAGCTTCGTCATCGTGGACATGAATCCGGACAACGTGAGGCGGGCCGTGGCCGCAGGCTTCCCCGCCTACTACGGGGACGTGACCAGCGCCGAGGTGCTGGAGCATCTGGGCCTGAACGAGGCGCGCGGTCTGGTCCTGGCCGTCAACGACGGCGACGCCACCCGGCGCACCCTGCGCGTGGCCCGCAAGCTGGCCCCCGGGATCCGTATCCTGGCCCGCGCCCTTTACGCCAGCGACCGGGATGATCTGCTGGCCCTGGGCGCCGACCAGGTGGTGGTCAACGAGGAGACTGCGGCCCGGGAACTGGGCCGGCAGGTGCTTTCCTCCTGCTGCCCCGCCGAAGAAGGTCCGGGCTGATGCGCTGCGCCATGTGCGGGCATGAACAGGCCGACGCCTCCGCCGCCGAGGGCCAGGACCCGTACCGTTCCTGCTTCGCCTGCGACGGAGTCTTCCTGCATCCCTTGCCGCCGCAGCAGACCAACGTGGTCTTCGAGGGAACGGCCGGCGTGCAGCACCAGGCCGATCTGGAGGGTCGCCGCGAACGCTACTTCCTGCGCCATCTGGTGCGTCTGGAAGAGGCCGTCGGGACCACCACCACGGCCCACCGCCTGCTGGAGATCGGCTGCGGCTCCGGGGTTTTACTGAAACTGGCCTGGCAGCGAGGCTGGCGGGCGCATGCCATCGAGCTGTCGGCGGATATGGCCCGACTGGCGCTGGCCGCCCAGCCCGGGGCCCAGGTCATCATCGGGGATGCATCCGATCCCGGCGTTTGGTCCGGCGCCCACGATGCGGTGCTGGCCCTGGATGTTCTCGAGCACGTCCTGGACCCGGACCAGCTGCTGCGCAACATCCACGCCCACCTCAAGCCCGGCGGGGTGGTCCTGATCCAGACGCCCAACACCCGGGGCCTGCGCCATCGCTTGCAGGGGGCGCGCTGGGAGATGCGGGACCCGCGCCAGCACATGCATCTGTTCTCCCCGGCCGGGCTGCGCGATGCCCTGCAGCGGGCCGGTTTCGCGGTGGAATCCCTCCGGACCATCAGTGGATCCGGCCTGGAGACCGGCTGGCGGCGGGATGTGGCCGAGGTGAAGGAATGGCTGCTGAACCTGTGCGGTCTGGGTAACGCCCTGGTGGTGCTGGCACGCAAGCCCTGAGGCCGTCCGCCGGTAGCTGGCGAAATCCCCGAATGGCCTTATTCGTGGTGAGGTGTTCAAGAACCCGATCTTTTTTTCTGAAAGAAGCCGAGTCATGGAAATCATCGAAGCGCTGAACTGGCGGTACGCCGTCAAGAAGTTCGACAAGAACAGGAAGGTCCCCGCCGAGACGGCCGAGAAGCTGATCGAGGCGGTGCGCCTGACGCCCACCTCCTTCGGCATGCAGCCCTTCCGCCTGATCGTGGTGGAGGACCGCGAGCTGCTGGAAAGCCTGGACGAGCATTGCTGGGGCCAGGTGCAGCCGGGCACCTGCTCGCACCTGTTCGTGCTGGCCACCCTGAATACCATCGACGCGGCCTACATCGACAAGATGGTGGACCACGTCATCGCCGAGCGGGATCTGGGCGAGAAGGGCGAGGGGCTGCGCGGTGTGATCCAGGGTTTCCTGGCCCGCATGACGGAGGAAGAGACCGCCACCTGGGCCGCCAAGCAGGCCTACATCGGCCTGGGCGAGCTGATGACCGCCGCCGCCGTCGAGGGTGTCGACACCTGCCCCATGGAGGGTTTCGTGCCGGCCAAGGTGGACGGGGCCCTCGGGTTGCCCGACAAGGACCTGAAGTCCGTGCTGCTGTGCCCCATCGGCTACCGCGCCGAAGACGACCACTACCAGCATTTCAAGAAGCTTCGCCTGCCCGCGGATGAGTTCACCATCCGCATCTGATCCTCTAGTCGATCGATAATGACAACCGGGACGCCAGAGGTGTCCCCATCTCATTTATCGGGCACGATCCGACTATACCGAATGGCTCTTTCCCTGTATCTTTCCGCCCGCAGAATGCCCTTCTGTAGGCAAGCGTCCAATCATCTGATAGCCTGATCCCAGAATCCCAACCGGAGGTCCCTCCTTGAGAAAAACCGCCGCCATCCCGGCACTGGCCCTGCCCCTGTTCCTCGTCACCCTGGCCCTTCTCAACGTCGCAGGCATCCAGCCGGCGACCGCCGCCACCGCCGATACGCCGCCTTCGGACTTCGAAAGCCTCGCCACGATGATGACCGGCTCGTTCAGCAGCCAGGCCCAGGCCGAGGCGGACACCAACTTCTTCGACATCCGGCTGGAGATGAAACCCATCTGGCAGGACCGCGCCGAAACGGGTAGGGAGGTCTGGTTCTATGTGGAGCAGGCGGCGGCCTGGAGCCTGGACAAGCCCTACCGCCAGCGCGTCTACCACGTGACCGACGAAGGGGGCGGCGTGTACCGCAGCATGGTCTTCAGCCTGCCCGATCCCGAGGCGGCCATCGGCGCCTGGCGCCAGGAGCAGCCCCTGGCCGACATTGGCCCCGATGATCTTCAGGAGCGCGAAGGCTGCGCCGTCTACCTGCGCCGCTTGCCCGACGGATCGTTCCGCGGTGCCACCCGCGAGCGCGAATGCACCAGCAGCTTGCGGGGCGCCACTTACGCGACCAGCGAGATCACCATCCTGGACGATCGCATCGTGAGCTGGGACCGCGGCTGGGATGAAGCCGATGAGCAGGTCTGGGGCGCCGAAACCGCCGGCTATGTTTTCCTGCGCAGCGAAAAGCCCTAGTTGACGACCGGGGTTTTCGCTGATTAGCTCAAGGATCCAAAACCGAACCGAGGTGAAATCATGCCCGAAAAAACGCCCATCCACCTGTGGATCGTGGGGATCCTGTCCCTGCTGTGGAACGCCATGGGAGCCTTCGACTACGTCATGACCCAGACCCGCAACCAGACCTACATGGCCAAGTTCACGCCCGAGCAGCTGGAATATTTCTACGGCTTCCCCACCTGGGTGGAGTTCTTCTGGGCCCTGGCCATCTGGAGCTCGGTGGCCGGCAGCGTGCTGCTTCTGTTGCGGCGTAGCTGGGCGCTACCCGTCTTCGGCGTCTCCTTCGTGGCCATGCTGATCACGACGGTGCACAACTATGCCCTGTCCAACGGCATGGAGGTCACGGGAGTCTTTGGCATGATCTTCTCGGCGATAATCTTCGTGGTGGCGCTGCTGCTGGTGGTCTACAGCCGCTCCATGACCGCGCGCGGGGTGCTGCGCTAGTCCCCCAGAGACCGGCCCCACTTTTCGCGGAACTTCGAATCCCGGGCCAGGAAGATGCTCTTGATGCCCGCCGGCCAGTCGGGATCGGTGAAGGTCCTGTCAAAGAGCACCTTCCCGGCGGGATCGAAGTAGGCCATGCGCACGGCGCCGGGCGTGAGGTGGTACAGGACGGCGTCGCCCTCCTGGGCCTCGCGTTCCTCCAGGGGTGTCAGCATGCTGTCCAGACCGGCCAGCACGCTCTGCACCCCGGCCGCCGAAACCAGTCCCTGTTTCTGCCCCGACTCCAGATTGTTGCTCATCCCCTCACGCATGCGGCCGAAGCCCCCGTCCCGGGCGAACTCCATGCGGATGACCATCTCGTCCGCCGCCAGCAGGATTTCCGCCACCCGGTCTTCCAGATCATCACCCGAGGCACGGGCGGCGGCCACCGCGACGGCGGTATCATCATCCAGCCAGGCCTCCATCTCGGCCACGTCGATCTTCATGAAGGTGACCTCGAAGAGGAAACCGAGGCAGGCGTTTTCGCTGCGGCCCAAACCCGTGTCCCAGGGGTCGGGCGAGGCGGTCACGAAGGCCAGCACCAGCAGCAGGGGAAGCATCGGATCACATCCGTATCTTGAGGTGGGCGTTCAGGGTGTGCTGGATGTAGGGCAGATCCTCATCCAGCGGGAAGGTAAAGGACACCCCCGGCGCCACGTCCCCCAGGGTGTATTGCAAACCCAGGGAAAGCTGATGGTGGGACGCGTGCCCGAAATCCACGTTATCGGCCGACGCCAGGTAGATCCCCACGACCTCGACCCCCATCTCCAGTTCTCCACGCCGCACGCCCAGACCCAGGCCGTAGTTCAGCAGAATCTCCATGTCGCCCCGGCGATTGCCCGTGGGTTTCATCAGTTCCGGGGTGATGCCCCAGCGCACATAAGGCCCCTCGGTCTTCCCTTTCTCCCCGAGGACACCGAAGCGGATGGTCGCGATGTCCTCCAGATAGCGGGTCATGTGGAGATAGTCGCTGTTGAACCCCATGTTCGCGACCCCATTGGGGATATTCTGGGCCGTGGGCAAACGCACGCCCAGATGGAACCGAACGCCGGAGTCCTCCCGGCGGGGCCCCAGGAGCCCCACGTAGATGTTGCCGAAGGCGGATTTATCCTCGAAGTCGTACCCATCGAAATCCGCCACCATGAACGGAGCCGACACCACGCAGCGGGCGTCCCCACCCAGGGGTATCAGGGCCCGGAACAGATGCACGCCCGAAAGGGCGCTGTAGTCCGGCGTGTTTTCCAGAGCCGGATGCAGGAAACGATACGCCAGACCCGTATGCCCGTCGTTCATTTCCTCCAGCTGAAAGTCCATGGCCCGGACGGGCACGGAAAAAAGCGCCAGAAACACGGGCAGAAAAACAAGACAGCGAAAGTTCATGGATGAATACCCCCCTGGATGCAGCCCGACACGACACAACCCGCCCATTGTGGGATCTTGTTGCCCCCGGCACAACCGAAAACAAGCCCATCCCCAGGCCTGGCCGGTACGGGCTGCTGCGGGAACCATTCCCCACCGGAGGCCTTGAAGGGGAGACCCCGATTTTCCTGATTCCGGAGGGAATGCCATGAAGCGCATGCTGATCCTGTTTTCCGTACTCGTGATTTTCACCGCTCCCGCCGCCGGGGCCCGCGCCGTGGCCACGGACACCGCCATCGACATCGCCCTGCTGCTGGACACCAGCAACAGCATGGACGGCCTGATCAAACAGGCCAAGACACAGCTCTGGACCATCGTGCAGGAGTTCAGCGAGGCGAGGCGGCACGGCGGCACCCCCACCCTGCGCGTCGCCCTCTTCGAGTACGGCAATACGAACCTGCCGGCGCGCGAGGGGTACATCCGCCAGGTGGTGCCGCTGACGGACAACCTGGACGAGCTTTCCGAGGCTCTCTTCGGCCTGACGACCCAGGGTGGGGACGAGTACTGCGGGCAGGTCCTCGACGAGGCCATCACCCGCCTGGACTGGAGCCGGGGCGGAGGCCACTACCGGGCCGTATTCATCGCCGGCAACGAACCCTTCAGCCAGGGTGGGGTGGACTACCGGACCGCCTGCGGGCGGGCCGTGGACCGCAGCATCGTCGTCAATACCATCCACTGCGGGTCGCGGGAGGAAGGCATCCGGGGATTCTGGCAGGACGGCGCCGTCCAGGGCAAGGGCGAGGCCCTGAACATCGATCAGGACCGGCAGGTGCGGCACATTCCCTGCCCCCAGGATCCGCAGATCATCAAGCTGAACGAGGAGCTGAACAAGACCTACCTGTGGTACGGCACGGAGGATTTCCGCCTCCACAACTTCGACAACCAGATGCGGCAAGACCGGAACGCCGAATCCCTCGCGCCGGAGGTGGCCGTCAAGCGGGCCATCACCAAAACCAGCCCGATGTACAGCAACCGGAGCCGGGATCTGGTGGACACCTACGGGGATGACCCCGCCGCCCTGGCCGAAGTCGAAGAGGAACTGCTGCCCGAGAAGATGCAGAAGATGAGTGTGGTGGAAAGGCAGGCCCATCTGCAGGTGATGGCGCAGAAGCGGGCCGATCTGCAGAAGGAGATCCAGAAGCTATCGGTCGAGCGGGAGCAATACCTGGCCACCGAGATGGCGCGGATGGAAAAGGAGGATCCCGAGGCCACGCTGGGCGGGGCCATCGTGCAGGCGGTGCGGCAGCAGCTGACCAGCGCCGGATTCGAGCGTCCCTGACGATCCTGTTGATCAGCGGCGGGGTTCACGGGGGAGGGCCGGGGGTTTGCTCCCCGGCCCTTCAGCCCCTAATGTTATTCCCTGACCGGCCCCCTGAATTCGGCTCTCCCCTGTTTTCCGCGGAGGATCCTGCTTGAAACCGTTGCGCTTCATTCTGCCCGCCATCGCCCTGCTTGCGGCCACCAGCGCCCTGGCCGACCGTCCGGACTCCGGTTTCTACCTGGGAATCGCCGCGCGCACCCAGTACATGGACGGGATGGGGTCGTGGGATGATATCGCCTTCGCCATCGACTCACCCCTGAGCACCGAAGGCGACGCCCTGGGTTTCAACTGGGAAGAGAAGCTGCTGCTGGGTGGTACCCCCTCGCTGGGCTACTACCTGAGCGAGAGCCTCTCGCTGCAACTGGCGATGGGGCTGAATTTCGGCAAGGCTTCGAGCGAGAAATACACGATCACCAACGGGGGCGTCGTCTATCAGCAGGGTTACAGCTCGGAGTGGAACCAGCGCAGCACCGAGCTGCTCATGACCTTCCACAGCACCAGCGACCTGGCCTACTTCATCTACGGCGGGGCGTCGTGGGTGGACATCGACCAGAATATCACCCTTTTCGAGGGTGCCGAGTACAGCGATCCCTTCGGCAATACCATCTTCGAGGGCGACAGCACCATCTACACCGATGATATCTCGGCGCTGGGGTTCATCTTCGGTGCGGGATTCGAGTTTCCCACCGGCGGCAACAACCGCGTCATCTACGTGGCGGCGCAGTACGAGGCGGCCACCACCAACGACACCTTCCACGGCACCGAGGACTTCCACGTGAATGTGGGCGGCATCACCGCCATGCTGGGAATCAAGTGGTTCCCGTTCGCGGACTAGCGACCGGGAACCCACTCGGCAGGACTACTTGAGAAGCAGCATGCGCCGGGTCTCGCTGCCCGCCGCCGTGTCCAGGCGATAGAAGTAGACGCCCGCCGGCACAACGTGCCCGGCCTCGTCCCTCCCCCGCCACACGACTTCGCTGCGTCCCTGCGGCAAGGTCTCTCCGCTGATCAACCGTTGCACAAGCCCCCCGCTCACATCGTACACCGTCAGGCTGGCGGGCATGGCCGCGGGCAATTCGAAAGTGATGGTGGTGCTGGGGTTGAAGGGATTGGGATGGCAGGGGTGCAACTGCATCCCGGTCTGCGGCACCTCACCGGCCGCCGATGTATTCGGCCCCGTGAACTCGAAGTAGTTGAGGTTGAACTCCGTATCATCGCACACGAAGCGCAGCAGGTGCTGACCCACCGTCAGGTCGATGGTGGCCGTGACATCGGTCCAGGTCTGCCAGCCGCCGGTGACGGGCACGCTGATCGGGCCGGTCACGTCCACGCCGCCCAGTTCCAGGTGGAAGGTGCCGGGGTTCTCGAAGCAGGCCACGCGCACGCGCACGTCGTATACGCCCGCCTGGCCGGCCACCAGGCTGTACTCCAGCCATTCTCCGGTACGGATCCAGCCCACGTTGTAGCCGCCGCCCACATCGCTGCAGTTCTCGATATCCACGCCCTCCAGGGGGCGGAAGGCGCCGCCGTTGTTGTCCGAATCCAGGTCATGATAGGCCACGCCCTGTCCGCCCAGGTCATAGTGCTCGGCCTCGATGCGGGTCGGCACCAGGGGCATGGGGCTGGTGTAGGACACCTGGCCGCAGCCGGCGCCCACCGTCAGGTTCAGGGTGTCCGTAGCCTCACTGCCGTCGTCGTCGTAGGCCTTGGCCACCACCTCGTAACAACCGGAGCTCACGTTTTCCCAGGTCACGCTGAACGGAGCGGTGTCCGCCAGGCCGATGAACCCGGAACCCGAGTAGAACTCGATGCGGTCGATGCTGCCGTCGCTGTCGGCGGCCTCCGCCTCGATGATGATGTCACCGGCGGGCGGGGTATCGCCCTCGGTGGGGGAAGTGATGGTGACCGTGGGCGCGGCGTTGGCGGACTCCTGGTACACGCGCACGTAGTCCACCACGTATTCGGCGGGAAGGTCGCCGGTGATGCAACTGGGGTTGGTGCAGCCGGGCCAGTTGCCGCCCACCGCGCAGTTCAGGATGAGGTAGAAGGGCTGGTCGAAGGGCGCAAGAGGGTTGCCGGGCGCGCCGTCGCTCCACCACTGGTTGCTGGTCTTGGTGCTGTACAGGATGCCGTCGATGTACCAGCGGATTTCGGTCTCTTCCCACTCCACGGCGTAGATGTGGAAGTCGTCCCCGAAGTCGATGCCGGAAGCATACGAACCGCCGCTGCTGGAATTGTTGGGCCACTCCCCCCCGAAGTGGATGGTGCCGTGTATCTCTTCGGCCACGTTGATGGACTCCAGGATGTCCAGTTCCCCGCTGCGGGCCCAGCCACCGTAGACACCGTCCTCGGGCATCATCCAGAAGGCGGGCCACAGGCCCTGGCCGCTGGGGATCTTGGCCCGCATCTCCATGCGCCCGTACAGGAAGCTGTGCTTGTTGCGGGTGTGGATCTTGCCGGAAGTGAAGTAGCGCCCGCCGTAGCTTTCCTGCTTGGCGGTGATGATCAGGTGCCCGTCCTGGACGGCGACGTTCTCGGAGCGGTAGTATTCCAGCTCGTTGTTGCCCCAGCCGCACAGGTTCGGGCAGCCGTCGCCGATGTCGTAGTTCCAGTCGGCGGTGTCGAGGGTGGTGCCGTCGAATTCATCGCCCCAGACGAGGGCGTAATCGGCGCGGGCGGCTCCGGGAAGGCAAACAACCGAGAGCAGCAGGGTCAGCAGGAGGGGCTTGATGACAGACAAGGGGTGACTCCTCTTTGGGGCCCGGGATTTGGTGTTACCCCCTATTATACACTAAATTCGGTCACCGAACCAAGTAAAATCCCGGCCCTTCTCTCTGGTTTTTTGACCTCGTCCTAATCCGTTCAATCCTGGTCTATTGTATCCAGCGTGGCCATGAGCTCCCGGTAGGGGGCTATCAGCGACTTCAGGTCGGCGGCCATGCCATCCAGCTGAACCATCTCCTTTGCGGAAAGATGGTCGGCCTTCAAGCTTGCCGCCAGATTGGACCAATCACGGGAACAGGTGTAGACGGTTTGGACCCCGATCATCAGCAAACACCCCTGTTCAGGATACACCTCGATCTCAACGTCCCCGGCCAGTATGGGCAACAGTTCCTGCAGCTCACCATCCAGATCCATGACCTGGTCATGGATCTGGGTCAACTGTCGCACCGCAGTGGAATCGCGCCCCTGGACAATATTGGTCCTCACCATGCCCATGAGTACGGTGGCCAGTAGCCGGCGCGGTTTCTCCTCGGTGGCCAGGATATACTTGTCCATGGCGGCAAACACCGGATCGTACAAGGTATCCGGTTCACTCATGGCGATGAAGGAAATGATGGGCAGAAGCGAAGAGATCGCCATGCTTGCTCCCACACAACCAGCCGGTGGCGTCGAGGGCATTTCCTCCAAGCACTGGCGAACTCTCTGTATTTGAATTTCATCATTATCAGCCAGTACCGACCCGGACCAGCCGAGAACAATCAAGGCGCAAAATAGACAGGACAGACTTTTTCGGCTGAGCATTCAGGACCTCCCGGTATCGGGACCCGACCGGATCCCACCCCCATGCCGCTCGTGCCGACCATACTCCCGCTCCGGCCAAATCTCCAGGGAATTTCGCAAGGCCGCTAGAATTCCCGGTCCATATAGCTGGAAAAATCCCTCCCCCGGGGGGCGTACTCCTGGCCGATCAACGGCGAGGAGATCACGAAGTCCGCCGTCGAGCGGTTGCAGCCCACCGGGATATTGTAAACCACGGCGATGCGCAACAGGGCCTTCACGTCCACGTCGTGGGGCTGGGGTTGCATGGGATCCCAGAAGAAGATGAGCACGTCCACGCCGCCTTCAGCGATGAGGGCGCCCAGTTGCTGGTCGCCGCCCAGGGGACCGGAGCGCAGGAGCTTGATAGGCTGGCGCAGGGCCTTGGCGTGTCCCTTGGCCACTTCCTCGTCGATGACCTCGGTGATGAGGCGGCCCGTGGTGCCGGTGCAGACCAGATCGTGGTTGCAGAGGATCTGGACATTCCAGCGCACCCACTCGGCCAGATCCTTCTTGCGGTGGTCGTGGGCCACCAGCGCGATGCTCTTGTTCTTTTCCATGGACGACCCTTTCGGGGATGGGGTTGCCACCATGGTACAGCCGCCGCTTCGGACGGCAAGCTTCCTGATCGAAAATCAATGCCTGGCCCAGGGGCGGAACGCCCTACATTCGAGCCAGTTTCCTGGCGGCCTGGACCTTGTGATGATCCGCGGGAAGGCATCCGCCCAGAACCTCCAGGGCCTCTTCGCCCAGCCGCCCGGCCTCCTCCTGACGCCCCAGGATACGCAGCAGTTCCCCCAGCTTGACCCGGGACCAGGCCGTGGCGGGATTGCCGTCGCCCAGCGTGCGCCGGCGGATACCCAGGGCCTGCCGGAACCGGACCTCGGCCGTCTCCAGTTCGCCGGCTTCCTGGTGCACCTCGGCGCGGACCATCAGGGCACCCGCCAGGCGCGAGC
>JGI12109J20283_10015497_pt1 | contig 14247 bp, 12 predicted proteins | sample ElkSlonscriptome_12_FD_20283 | JGI IMG/M metagenome (IMG submission 20283) | reverse complement strand
CACTTCCAGGACGGCATCACCTACCTGGGAAGCTGCGTGGACGTGGAGAGTGACGGTCAGCCCAGCAGCAACGCCACGGGCGATGATCTGAGCGCCAGCGATCCCGGCTCTGTCATCGGCACCTGTGCCGACGGCGACGACGAGGACGGGGTGGTGCTCACCAGCACCCTGGTACCCTCGCTCACCGCCACGTTGGAGGTGACCGCCAGCAACGTCTGCGTGCTGAGCGCCTGGATGGACTTCAACGGCGACGGCGACTGGAGCACCCCGGGGGATGACCTGTTCCCCGGCGGACAGACCCTCACCGCAGGCGTCAACCCGCTCACCATCGAGGTGCCGGATACCGCGACGCTCGGCGCCGAGGTGGCCGCCCGCTTCCGCTGCACCACCACCGGGCCGCTGGGCTTCACCGGTCAGGCCGACAACGGCGAGGTGGAGGATTATCTGTTCGTCGTCAGCGGCCCCGACATGGCCCTGGAAAAGGTGGTGGACGGCGAGTTCAATCGGGCCGCGGGCCGGGGACAGTACCGCCTGACCGTGGACAACCGGGGCACCCTGGCCACCCAGGGACCGGTGACGGTGGAGGATGTGCTACCGGCAGGGCTGACCCCGCTCGGCGCCAGCGGCGAGGGCTGGGACTGCCAGATCGCCGGCCAGACCGTCACCTGCGTCAACGATACGGTGGTGGAACCCGGTGGGATGCTGCCGGAGATCCTGCTGGAGGTGGCCATCGCCGCCGATGCGCCGGCGCGGATCGACAACCTGGCCACGGTCGCCACGCCGCTGGATGCCCAGCAGGTGAACGACGAGGATATCGCCGTCACCGCCGTGTTCACCCGGATGGCCCCGCCCCGGGGCTACAAGACCGTGGACATGCAACGCTTCCCGGAGCTCACCTGGCGGATGGTGTGGATCAACCCGGACAACGTGCTGGCCACGGGGGTGCGGATCAGCGATCCGATCCCGCCGGGCAACGAGTTCGTGGCGGTGAACTGCACCGTGGACGGGGTCTCCGTCCAGGATGCCTGCCGCTTCGAGCCGGCCACCGCCGACGCGCCCGATGGGCGGGTGGTGTTCGAGGGGGCGATCGGCCCCGATCCGGGCGCCACCGCCGATACCCCGCTGGAAGAGACCGCCAACGAGGTGGTGATCGAGCTGACCACCCGCTATATGGCCTGGGACGGGCAGCCGTTCAATAACCAGGCGCTGGCGTTCTGGGACGAGGACGACGACGGCGTGGTGGACGAGGACGAGACGGTCAGCACCGACGATCCGAGCACCCCGGAGGACGGCGATCCCACCCGGGTGCAGCCGCGACCGCCGCTGAACATCCCCACCCTGTCGACACTGGCCATGGTGGTGCTGGGGATGTTGCTGCTGCTGGTGGCGCTGGCCGGGGAAAGGCGGCGCCGGGTCTGAACCGGGCGGCGCCGGATTCTCGCCCCACCGCCGCCCGATACCGGGGCGGCGGTGGGTCTTCCGGCATGCGGAGCGCCCCCGATGGGTTAGCGTCGGTCATCGGATAACATTACCCGGACACGCCCCGACACCATGCTCGACATCGAACCGTGGACGCAGGAACAGCGTCCCGTCCACCTCTTATCGGCCATCGAATCGAACCGTATCAGCGCCACCATGGCCCTCGAATGGGCGGAACTGATCCGGCGCACCTCGGGCGGCGAGGCGGATCTGCTGACCCTGGGCATTCTGCGGGACGGACAGCCGGTGGGGATCGCGATCCTGCTGGAGCTGAAACAGTTCAGGGGTTATCGCTATCTGTGGCGTCCGGTATCCAGGATGATCGACCGCTCGCCATTACTCAGGCTGTGTTTTCCCGATCTGAATATCGGTTTTCTGGAGGTGCCCATCGCCAATTACTCCGGCCTGTTCACCACCGATGGGTTGGACGCCGCCGAACGGGATCTGATCCTGAGGAAGATCGCCGAATTCACCCGGCAACGCCTGAAATGGCATTTCCTCTGTATCAAGGAGAACAGCCCCTATCCACCGCCGGGGCCGGAAGATCCCTTCGACCGGCTGAATTTTCTCCCCAACGCCATCCTCTCCATCCAGCATCGACGCTTCGAGGATTTCCTCGCCGCATTGCCCAGCAAAAAGCGCCGCAAACTACTGGCCGATCGGCAGGCCATGGCCCGCCACGGCGCGACCTTGAACCTGTGCCGGGATCCCTCAGGGGTGAGCGAGGAGTTGTTCGAGCTCTACCAGTCCACCAACCGGAGAAAGCAACGCCAGCGGAACTATATTCCCATGCCGTTTGCCATCGACCGGGATTTTTTCGACAGCCTGTCAGCCTTCGAGGCGCTGGATTCGAAAGCCCTGCTGATTCGCGTGGAGGGACGGTTGATCGCCTACTGCCTGCTGCTGCAAGGTGGCGGGACCCTGTATTTCCGCAGCGTGGGGCTGGATTATCACTGGTCCCTGAAGACCCGCGCCTACTTCAACCTCATCTACGCCACCATCGAACTGGCCATCCAGCAGGGCTGTGAACGGGTGGATTTCGGCCTGACCAGTTACACCTTCAAGAAGCGCATGGGCTGCGTTCTTTATCCCAGTCGCTACCGGGTGGCCTTTCACCACCCCCTGCTGCGAGCGTTAAGCAGGGCCTTCATCTTTCTATTGGGACGGCAGTTCCGCTCCCTGGAATACTGACTCAGACCCACAACCAACCCACGGAGAACACCACGCAGTAGCCCAGCAGCAGCGCCCCGGTGCGCCCCAGCGCCCGGTTCAGCGCCGGCCCCTCGTGGCGGGTCAGCACCACCCGGATCACCGGCAGGGCCGCCAGACACACCAGCGAGGCCAGCAGCGACCCCGGATGCCGGGGCGTGAACAACAGCAGGATGGGCGGGATCAGCGCCGCGCCGATAATGGCCAGCACATACTCGGCGCGGGCGAAGCCCATGCCGAAGCGCACCGCCAAAGTCTTCTTGCCGGAGCGCCGGTCGCTGTGGATATCCCGCAGGTTGTTCACCGTGAGAATGGCCACCGCGAGGAGCCCCGGACCGATGCCCGCCAGCACCACGGCGGGGGTCAGATGCAGGGTCTGGGCGTAGAAGCAGCCGGCCACCGCCACCGGGCCGAAGAACACGAACACGAACAGATCGCCGAGGCCGATATAGCCCAGCGCCCGGGGTCCTGCGGTGTAGAAGATACCCGAGAGGATGGATACCGCACCTGCCAGCACCATCAGCCAGCCGGCCCGGGCGGTGATCACCGCCCAGCCCAGCGCCGCCAGCGCGAAACACACGGTGAAGCCGAGCCTGACGGTGGCCGGCGCCAGCAACCCCGCCTGGGTGACCCGGGTGGGTCCGAGGCGATCCACGCTGTCCGCGCCCTTTTGATAATCGTAGTAGTCATTGGCTATATTGGTACCGATCTGCAACATCAGCGCGGTGAACAGGCAGACCAGTGCGATGGGCAGATGAGCCGCGCCCGCCTCCGCGGCCATGGCGGTCCCCATCGCCATGGGACCGACGGCGGCGGTGAGGGTCTTGGGGCGCAGGGCCATGAACCATATTTTCAGGGAATTTACCGGCGTGGTCGTTATCGGCGCGTTCATTAGCATGGGCATCCCTGGCAGTTAGCCGGTCAGGGTTTTAATTAGCCAGCAATCTTAGCAAAAAAAATCCGGAATAAATCCACCTGAATTATAGCAACAGGCGCGGGTAGCCATGGAATTTTCCGATACGATAACCATTTACCGCCCGGTGGAGACGGTGTGGCAATGCCTGCTGGATCTGGACCATTATCCCGCCTGGTACCCGGGCCTCACGACCATCAGCGGTACCCTCGCCCCGGATGAAATCCTGCAACTGGATCTGACCCTGGGCAGCCGGCGCATCCGCCCCCGGGTGCGCATCATCGCTTTCGAACCCGGCAGGGTGCTGGCATGGCGGGGCTCGCTATTCAGCGAATCCCCCCTGCAACCCCTGTTCTCCATCATACGGCGTTTCGAGATGCACCCGGTGGACGCCACCACCACTCACTTCAGCAATCGCGAACGTTTTTGCGGCATCATCGGCGCGCCTCTGGGTTTAATAGGCCGATCGAGACTCGAGCCCCGTTATCACATGCTCAATCGCTCCTTGAGGGAACACTGCAAGCACTGCCCACTGGAAGAAAAACGATGAAAACCTCGCTACCGACCCTGCTCCGGGCCCGTACCCTATTATTCGACTCCCTGATGCGCCGGGATCTGGCCGACCATGTCCACAGCCCGCTGCTGATCCAGGTCATCAATCACATCGTCTTCAACGGCGGTAAACGACTGCGACCGATGTTGACGGTACTGCTGCACAGCCTGTGTCGGCGGGGCGAGGCCCCGGATCAACACCGGGCCTATAACCTGGCGCTGTGTTTCGAGTATCTGCACGCCGCCAGTCTCCTTCACGACGATGTCATCGACCACGCCACCCACCGCCGTAACCACCGCACCGCCCACCAGATCTGGGGCAACACCAGCGTCATTCTGGCCGGGGATTTTCTCCACTCGCGGGCGCTGCTGCTGGCCGGCACCGAGGGCGGCGCGGAATGCCTGGAAATCGTCTGCGAGGCGGTGGAGGCCATGGTGGAGGCGGAGTATCTACAATTGCAGAATACCGCCTCCCGGGATCTGTCCGACGCCCATTATTTCCAGGTGTTGCGGGGCAAGACCGCCATGCTGATCAGCGCCGCCTGCGAGACCGGCTGCATCGTCGCCGCCGCCTCCCCGGCGCAGCGCCGGGCGGCTCGCACCTTCGGCAACAACATCGGACTGGCATTTCAGATCATCGACGATATCCTGGACTATACGGGCGAGTCGGCGCGCACCGGTAAAATTCCCGGCAACGACTGGCGCGAACAGCGCGTCACCCTGCCGCTGATCCATGCGCTGGAACGGGTGGAGGAGACCGACCGGCAGTGGCTGCTGAGCCGGTTTTCCGCACCCCGGGCCATACGGGAGCGGAGTTTTCCGGCGGCGGCCGCGCTGATCCAGCAGGCCGGCGGTATTGCCCGGACCCGGGACCGGGCCGGACAGTTGATCGACGAGGCCGTGAGCGCCCTGGAGATCTTTCCCGACAGGGAGGAGAAAACCGTGCTCACCGCCCTGTCGCGTTACATCCTGCAACGGGAGCACTGACCATGAGCCTGGACGATATCCAGCGACTGTGCCGGGACACCCTGGTCTCCCATCTGGGCATCGAGATCACCCATGCCGACGCCGAGCGGGTCTGCGCCAGCATGCCGGTGGATGAACGGGTCCGCCAGCCCTTCGGGGTGTTGCACGGCGGCGCCTCGGTGGCGCTGGCCGAGACCCTGGCCAGTATCGGCGCGATGCTGGCGGTGGATGGCGAGTCCAGGGTCTGCATGGGGCTGGAGATCAACGCCAACCATATCCGCGCGGTGCGCGAAGGCCCGGTGCATGGCACCGCCACACCGCTGCACCTGGGCGGCCGCAATCAGGTCTGGAACGTGCAGATCGTGGATCGGGAGGGGGCGCTGGTATGCGTCTCCCGGGTCACCATGGCGGTGCTGGAACGACGCCGGTGAGCCCGACCATTCCCTGGGAGCGCTACGCCCCCTCGGCCATCCTGTCGGCCGCCCTGACGGCGGCCCGGCGCTGCCGGGCGAGCCTGGTGGCGTGGCGCGAACCCGGCACCCGGCAGTTGTATTTGCAACTGAGTTTCGGCGAGGCCACCCGCCGCGTGGTCTCCGACCGCCTCCCGGCGGGCTTCGTCTACAGCCCCTTCCACGGGGTGCAGGGGCGGGCCTGGTTTCTGCCTGCCCAGTTGCTGCTGGTGTTCCGGGACGACCGGCTGCTGGATGCCCGGGCCGAGGATCCGGCGCGGCTGGCGCATTTTCTCGGCACCCTGGCCACCTATCTCGGCGCCGGCACCGCCCACCACGTGGCCACCGACTTGCCGGACGAGGATGCCGGCAGGGCCGCTTTCCTGTCGCTGGTGGCGCGGGGCCTGCGGGAGATCCACGACCATGCCCTGCGCAAGGTGGTGCTGGCCCGCACCGGCACCGTACCGCTGCCCGCCGGCTTCGACGCGGTGGCCTGGTTCCTGCGCCTGAGCCGCCAGCAGCCCCAGCACTTCGTCTCGCTCCTGTCCAGCCCCACGGCGGGCACCTGGGTGGGGTGCAGCCCGGAACTGCTGCTGGCCATGGACCCGCCGGGGATGCGCACCATGGCGCTGGCGGGGACCGTCCCGGTGGGCCGGGACTGGAGCGGCAAGGAGCGGGAGGAACAGGCGCTGGTGAGCGAGTTCATCCGCGACAGCCTGCGCCAGCTGGAGCTCGGCGGGGTGGAGGAGGCGCCGGTGCAGGACATGGCGGTGGGACACTTCCGCCATCTCAGGAACGACTTCCATATCCGCCTGGACCACACCCGGCGGGTGGCGGGCGCCTTCACCCGGTTGCTGGCCCGGTTGCATCCCACCCCGGCCCTGTGCGGCCTGCCCCGCACGGCGGCGCTGGCCTTCATCCGCCACCACGAGGGCTTCGACCGGCGCCTCTACGGGGGTTATCTGGGGCCGTGCAATATCGAACCCGGCCATACCCGGCTGTACGTGAACATCCGCTGCATGGAGTTACTTCCCCGCCACGGGCGGCTGTACCTGGGCGCGGGCATCACCGCCGAGTCCGACCCGGAGGCGGAGTGGCGGGAGACTTGCCTGAAGAGTCGCACCCTGCTGGATAGCCTGTCCGGCGGCTGAGAACCCGGGGCCACCCCTCCACCGATGGCATCGGTGGCCGCGGCCGCCAGCCGGTTCCATGGAACAGTGGCGTGCCCTATTGCCCCGGCCTGCCCATGAAGCCTTGCAGACTGGCCCGACGCTGGATCTTCGCCGTGGGCGTGCGGGCGAAGCGGGCAATGAAATGGATCTCCCGGGGCCGCTGGTAGGGTTCCAGCAGTTCATTGATCCGGGCCTGTAGGGCAGTGGTGTCCAGATCCGCCGGTCCCTCCACGAACAGCGCCAGCCGCTCACCGAGGCGCTGGTCGGGCAGTCCGGCGATGAAGAACGCCCGGTGGGGCAACAGCGCCTCCAGCCGCGCCTCCAGTTGCTCCGGAAAGTGCTTGATGCCGCCGCTGTTGATGAGGCTGTCCACCCGGCCCAGCAACGCAAAGCGACCATCCTCGTGCAGACTCGCCACGTCGTTGGTCACCAGGCCCTGGACGCCGAGCCCGGGGGCGTGGATCACCAGGCAATCCCGCTCATCCAGCGCCACCGTAACGCCGGGCAGCACCCGGAAGTGTGCCTCGGCGGGCGGGCTCAACCGGCGGATGGCGATGTGGCTCAGGGTCTCGGTCATGCCATAGCTCAGGAACACCCGGCATGGCAGATCGGGGATCGCCGCGAGCAGGTTCGCGCTCACCGCGCCGCCGCCCAGCAGCAGTTGCCGGATGCGGGCCAGTTGCGCCGCGCCGGCGGGCTCGTCGAACAGCAGGCGGTGCAGTTGCGAGGGCACCATGGCGGCGAAATCGATGGTCGTGTCCACCCCCGCGAGGCTAAGGCCCCGGGGGTCCACGCAGACCAGCCTCAGACCCAGTTCCCAGGCCCGCACCACCATCATCCGCCCGGCGATGTGGCTGGCGGGCATGCACAGGAGTGCCGTCTGCCCGGGCCGGAGCTGGAAATACTCCCCGGTCATCCGCGCCGAGTGGCCCATGGCCTGCTTGCTCACCCGGATCCGCTTGGCCTCGCCGGTGGCCCCGGAGGTGGGCAGTTCCATGTCGGGCGCCGGGGACAGCCAGTCCAGCAAAAACTCGTGGAGATGCCGCGCCCAGCCCGCCGTGGCCCCGTCCGCCAGCCGCTCCCGGCACAGCGCGGCCAGCGCCGTCGGTGGATAAAACGCCCCGTCCAGCCACAGCCCCGGTTCAGACATGCTCGAAGAAGCGCCAGTAACCATCGGCATCGAAATCCGGGTCGAAGTGCAATTCCCCGCCCCGGATGGACAGCGGCGAGGGCAGATTGTCGGTGTAGAGAAGCCCGGTGCCGAGTCCCTGGGGCAGCGGGTTGTCCAGGGTGGCGGTCCACTGGGCCAGCACGTTCAGGCCCAGGTTGGATTCCAGCGCCGAGGTCACCCACCAGCCGATGCCCCGCTCGCCCGCGAGGCCGATCCACCGTTGCGCCGCCGCCAGCCCCCCCAGCAGGCTCGGCTTGAGGATCAGGTAATGGGGCCGGACGGTATCCAGCAGCGCCTGTCGGGCACAGGGGTCGTGAACGCCGATCAGTTCCTCGTCCAGCGCGATGGGCAGCGGTGTCTCTTCCACCAGCCGGGCCATGGCCTGCCACTGGCCCGCGCGGATGGGCTGCTCAATGGAGTGCAGTTCCAGGTCCGCCAGCCACCGGAGCTTCTCCAGCGCCTCGTCGGGATGGAACGCGCCGTTGGCGTCCACCCGGATCTCGATATCGTCGGGGCCGTATTCCCGGCGAAGATCCGCCAGCAGGGACAGCTCCTCCCAGAAATCCAGCGCCCCGATCTTCAGCTTGATACAGCGAAACCCCTGATCCAGCTTGGCGCGGATCTGCGCCGCCATATCCCGCCGGTCCGCCATCCAGATCAGCCCGTTGATGGGAATGGCCCGGCGCCCGGCGGTGAAATCCGAGGGCAGCAGCGCGCCACCCGGCGCATCCAGGCCCAGCCGCGCCGTCTCCAGCGCGAAGCGTAGCGCCGGGAAGTCCGCCAGTGCCGCCCCGTCCACCGCCTCCCCGGCCGCCAGCCGCCGGCACAGATCCACAAGCCTAGCCTCCAGATCGGGCCGATCGTCCAGGCTCAGCCCGGGCAGCGGACTGCACTCCCCCAGCCCCCGGGCGTCGTCCCCCGGGCGGCGCAGGGCCAGCAAATAACTGGTCTTGTCCCGCAACGCCCCCCGGGAGGTGGTGGCGGGCTTGATGAACCGCAACCGATGGGCCTTCCAGACGGCGTGCATGGCCGCGGCCATCAGGGAAACTTGGGGTATTTCCCGAAATCCGGCGGCCGCTTCTCCAGAAACGCCCGCTGACCCTCCTTGGCCTCCTCGCCCAGGTAGTACAGCAGGGTGGCGTTGCCCGCCAGTTCCTGGATACCCGCCTGGCCGTCCAGCTCGGCGTTGAAGGCCGATTTCAGCAGGCGCAGCGCGGTGGGGGATTTCTCCAGCATCTTGTGACACCAGGCCAGGGTGGTGGCCTCCAGCTCCTCCAGCGGCACCACCTTGTTCACCAGCCCCATGTCCAGCGCCTCCTTGGCGTCGTACTGATCGCACAGGAACCAGATCTCCCGGGCCTTCTTCTGACCGACGATGCGGGCCAGATACGAGGCGCCGAAGCCGCCGTCGAAGGAACCCACCTTGGGGCCGGTCTGGCCGAAGCGGGCGTTGTCGGCGGCGATGGTGAGGTCGCAGATCACGTGCAGCACATGGCCCCCGCCGATGGCCCAGCCCGCCACCATGGCCACCACGGGCTTGGGCAGCGAGCGGATCTGCCTCTGCAGATCCAGCACGTTCAGCCGCGGCACCGTGTCCTCGCCCACGTAGCCGCCGTGGCCCCGCACGGACTGGTCACCACCGCTACAGAAGGCCTTGCCCCCCTCGCCGGTGATGATCACCACGCCGATCTCGGGTTTCTCCCGGCAGATGTGCATGGCGTCGATCATCTCCTGGATGGTCAGGGGCGTGAAGGCATTGTGCTTGTGGGGGCGGTTGATGCTGATTTTGGCGATGCCGGGCTGGTAGGTGAACAGGATCTCCTGATATTCCTTCAGGGTTTCCCAGGTATGTTGTTGCTGCATGGCGGCGTCCCCCACTGTTGCTTGAAGTGTCGGAAAAACCGGGTGTTCTCGTCCATGTCGGTGCGGATCTCCAGCAGCCGGGCGCGATCCCCGGTGGCCAGGAACTCCCCGAGATGCCCGGCCAGTCGTGCACGGTTGTCGCAGCAATGGTAGTCCAGACCGAAGTCCCTGGCGGTATTTTCGGCGCCGAGTCCATGGCGGGTCAGGAAAAACACCTCGCGCTCGGGCAGCCGACTGGCGTGCGGCAGGATATCGAAGATCCCACCGCCCTGGTTGTTCAGCAGCACGATACGAAGATTCGCCGGCAACGCCTCCGCCCACAGGGCATTACGATCATAGAAGAAGCCCAGATCCCCCACCAGCAGCACATGCAGGGCATCACTCGCCAGACTCGCCCCCAGCGCCGCGCTCATGGTGCCCTCCAGCCCCGAGGTCCCCCGGTTGGCCCACACCCGCACGGTGGGATCACGCAGGCCCACGAAATTGGCATAGCGCACCGGCATGCTGTTGCCCAGATGCAGCACGCTGCCCGTGGGCAGGCTCGCCATGACATCGCGCACTGCCACGAACTCGTTGAAGCCCTCCACGTCCTCCAGGGTCGCCACCAGCCCGCGGCTGTGCGCCTCCAGAGAGCGCCACAGATCCCGGTAGGGATCGTGATCCCGGGCCGGCAGGCGCCCTCGCAGCCCCGCCAGAAAATCCGCCGGGTCCAGGCGGACGATGCGGGTAAGGGACTGGTAGGTATCGGCCACCGGCCCCGCCACCTGCACATGCCAGTGGCGCGGTGCCCGGTGCTTGCGCAGGTACAGCTTCAGGTTCTTGGAGACCACCGACTGGCCGAAACTGATGAGCAGATCGGGTCGCAGCCGCGGCGCGAGATCCCCGTCCAGTGCGCCGAGGAACATATCCGGGTGATGGATGACGCCGGGCAGGCCGTGCAGGTTGGAGACGATATCCCCCACCGTGGCGAGCTTCAGCGTCGCCAGCGCCTGGATCTCCTCCGCCCCGGGGTGGTGCTGCCCGGCCACCACCAGCACCCGTTCGGCCCCGTGCAGTTCCGCCAGCAGTTCCTGCCACTGGGCCTCGTCCAGCACCATGCGCCCGGTGCTCTGGCGGATCACCCGGGCCGGGCCGTACTCGACGCGCTGCCCCGGCGCCGGGTAGAAGGGCTCGCGGAAGGGCACGTTCAGATGCACCGGCCCGCGGGGCGCGGTGGTGGCGAGTTGCACCGCCTCGGCAGTGCTCCGTTGCACCTGCCAGACTGCGTCCGGATGGCCGGTGTCCACCGGCAGGTTGTAGCAATGCTTGACCCGGGACTGGTACATACCGGGCTGCTGGAGGGTCTGGCCGTCCTGCTGGTCGATCCACTCCGGCGGGCGGTCGGCGCTGAATACCAGCAGCGGCACCTGCTGATAATACGCCTCGGCGATGCCGGGGCCGTAGTTCAATGGCGCGGTGCCGGAGGTGCAGACGAGCGCCACCGGCCGGCCGCTCTCCTGGGCGATCCCCAGCGCCACGAAGGCGCCAGCGCGCTCGTCGATCGCCACCCGGGTACGGATCCGCGGATGGCGGGCAAACGCCAGCACCAGCGGGGCGCTGCGCGAGCCGGGCGAGATCACCGCCTCCGCCACCCCCAGCTGGGCGCAGATCTCGGCGATGTTCATGATGGCGGGCAGGTAGGCGTCCATGGTGATCGACCTGTCAATGGCGTGGCAGAAAATCCCGATCCCAGCCCAGCTACAGGGTGGGCGGCGGGACGTGGGACGCCGGATTCAGGGTGCCGCTGGCCCCGTCGGTCACGTCCACCACCGGGGCAACGGGCCAGACAGGCATGAGCCGGGTGACGGTAATCTGGCATCCCCGAACAGGAGACCGCTCAGGGCGACGGGGGACGCCGTGCTGGCGAAGGTGTCGACGAGCGGCGCTCCGATACAGAGGTTATTGTCCATAACGATCCGGTTACGGGTTGAAGGGCAGCATATAGGGCACGAGGCTGAGCGTGCCGCTCGGTCCCCCGTCCACCATCCAGTCCATCCGCGCCTGCCGGAACAGATCGGCGAACTCGATGCTCACGCTACCCACGGGCTCGCCCACCACCAGGGAGTCGTCCCACGACACGCTGCCGAGGACCGGGCCGCTGAAGCTCAGCAGATCGCCGCTGAAATCGCCCTCGCCGTCCAGTTCGCCGACGAAGGTGTAAAAGGTCGACTGTCCCATATCGTCGTAGGCGTACCAGGCCCCCTGCATGGCCATGCCGCGCTGTACCAGTTGCAAACCCTGACCGTTGCGGGTGGGATCGAACCACATACCGCTGTGGTCCACCTGCTGATACTGGAGGCTGCAATCGTTGGGGAAATCCGTGGGGGCCGCGCCCGTGATGGGGGGTTCGCCGTCGGCGAAACCCACGGCGGCGCCGGTGATGACCTCCCCCGAGATCACCTCGATGGTCCAGGTGCCCAGTTCCCCGCCCTCCTGATCGCGGGCCACGATATCGTAGTTACCCACCGGCAGCAGGGTGTACTCGGTGGCGTTGCCGAAGGCCAGGTTCTCCAGCAATACCACCCCGTCCGGCCGGACCACATCCACCACCGGGGCATCCGGCGAGGCATGGAAAATCCGCGAGGCACCGAATCCCGGGGGCACCGGCACGGTATCGTCCTTGAGTATCATCAGTTCCAGCGCCGCCACCTCGCCCAACACCGCTACCGTGTAACTGCGGTTGGCCTCCACGAGAACGTGCTTCTCCAGCAATACCGACCCGGGCTGATCGGCCAGGGTGATCTGCAAGTGGTAACCTCTCGGTTGCAGATTCACGTAGGGTTGGTAGAAGGGGAAACTCGCATCGGCGTAAACCTCCACGCCGTCTATCAACACATCCACCGCCGGGCCGTCCGGCGAGTGATGGGCCACCCGTAGACACGCCTGCTGGGCGAACACGGGTAGCGAGCTACCCAGGGCCATGATGGCGCACATCGCGATGCCGGGCTTCAGCTGCATGATTCTTCCTCCAGGAAATATCGTGGATACTGGAATCAGGTATTTCCTCCCGGGCTCCCGCAAGATGCAGCGAACCGGCTTTAGGGCAAATCATCAAAGAGCGCCTGGATGGAGTGGAAGTGCCTGATTGTACGTTAGTCTGGCCATCGACCCGGACCATCCCGACACCGCCACGGGAACCGCGAAAGGCCGCCTGGATGTCTCCGGTCGGTAACATTGTAGGTGAGCGCCGGGACGGGCACCATGGCGTTGCGGTGGCATGGGTCGAGTATCCCGGATTCGCCGGAACCGGACGGAAAATTCCGTCGATCTCGGGGCAAGCGCCGTGGTAACCTCGCTAGACATCGACCACAAGCCGAATGCAGCATCACAGGACCATAGCCAGTCATCGGCCTTGCCGGAGGAACCCGATTAATCCGTATATCCAAATGGCAGCGCGCCATTCCTCCAGATGAGGCAACCCAGCGACATAGTTATCAGCGGCATACCGAACCCAGGCAGGCAGATAGGCATCCATGATCGAACTCCGCGAAAACGATCGCGCACCGGAACCTTCGGATCCGTGGCCGCTCTCCCGACCGGTCGATCCAGCATCCATGGTAGACGATGGCGATATTTCAATCCTCCCTTGATACCCGTTCGCACACCGCCAAATAACCCGAGAACATGCCGGTGCAATGGGTGGTCAGGCCAATCCCACAGATCGAAGCCTGGATGGTGGGTTTTGGCCCTCTCGGGCCAGCGCCCACCCTACAGCAAACACCGGTTTTCGAACGAGCTGAGGTTCAGAAAATCCTCACCAGCACCGCCGTCAACAGTGCTCCGAGCAGTAGTCCGAAGTACACCGCCCCCGCCCCGAGCTTCCCCGCCAGGCTCCAGAGCCTGGAGAAATGCGTCTCCACCGTGACCAGCGCCCAGCCGATCCAGGCCGAGAACAGCACCGGCGGCAGCCACCCGGCCCACGCGGGTTCCCCCAGCAACCGGTCCAGTCCCACGTTCACCAGCTTGCCCCCGACGAGCATCAACATCAGCGGCACCAGACAGCCCATGTGTTCCAGGCGCACCCGTTCCCAGGCGTCGATCAGCACCATGGCGCCCCGCTCCCAGCGGCGACTGACCCGGCGGGCATCGGCCGTCGGCAGGTGAGCCCGTAACACGGCGCCATAATAGCCGCGCAGCAGTCGCGGCCAGTGCCCGGTCGCCACCCGCTCCGCCAGCGCTGCCACCGGGGTCAGATCCACGGCGCCGTTCCCGGACCCCAGGGCGGACAGCGTCGCCGCCAGGTTCTGGATGATGAGCAGACGTCCGGTATCGTCCTCGGCGCGCTCCAAATCCCCCAGCAACCCCGTCAGCGCCCCCACCGGATCGTCCCCGGCCAGGGCGCGCCACAACCCGATCCGCAACGCCAACGGCCCATCGTGACGGGCCAGCGCCTCCCGCAACAGCGGCTCGCGCCAGGCGGCGGGCCAGGCCCGG
>JGI12109J20283_10129438_pt1 | contig 14250 bp, 10 predicted proteins | sample ElkSlonscriptome_12_FD_20283 | JGI IMG/M metagenome (IMG submission 20283) | reverse complement strand
CCTCCAGGACCATGGCCTCGTCGTCCACCAGCAGGATGCGGCCATGCCCACCCTGCGATGGCGCCGGCGGTTCAGGAGGTGCCGCTTCCAATCCCTCGGCCGGAGGCAGGTAGATGTGGAAGGACGTGCCCACATCCAGCTCGCTGCAGACGGTCACGAAACCGCCGTGGTTGGTCACGATGCCGTGCACCGAGGCCAATCCCAGGCCCGTTCCCCTACCCATGGTCCTGGTGGTGAAGAAGGGATCGAAGACCTGCAGGCGGACCTCCTCGCTCATGCCGCAGCCCGTGTCCGTGACACTCAGCTGCCAGTAGGGGCCGGCCTTGCCCCCGGCGAAACCGGGGTCGTCCTCCCGGAACGTCACCCTCTGCAGGGTGATCTCCAGCGTGCCTCCCACCGGCATGGCCTGGGCGGCGTTGACCATGAGATTGAGCAGCACCTGATCGAGTTGCGAGCGGTCCGCCTCCACCAGGCAGGCATCCGGGGGCAGGCCCAGGTTGATGCCCAGTTCCTTGTGGGTGCGGCCGAACATGGTCACCGAATCCCGGATCAGGCGAACCAGGTCCACCTTTTCCACATGGAATTTACCACCGCGGGCGGTGCCCAGGAGCTGCCGCGTCAGCTCGGTCGCGCGTCCGACGATATCCTCGATACCCTCCAGCTCCACCATGGCCTCCGGATCGTCCTCCAGGTCCATCTGCAGGATCGCCACCCTGCCGACGATCCCCATCAGCAGGTTGTTGAAATCGTGGGCGATGCCCCCGGCCAGGGTGCCCACGGCGTTGAGGCGGGCGGTGCGGTTCAGGCGTTCTTCCAGGCTCTTCTGGGCCGCCTCCATTTGCAGACGGCGGGTCACGTCCCGGGCGACCAGCACCCGGTAGAATCGGTCGCCCACCTCCACGCTGCCTTCGGTCACTTCCAGGGCCAGTTCCTGGGGGCCGAACCCCTGGACGACCAACGGCTCGGAAGGTGCCAGGGCCGCTCCCGTGTCGACCCCGGGCCCACCATGAGTGGGCCCACTGGACTCCCAGTAGGCCCCCAGGTACTCGCGCAGGGGTTTACCCAGCAGATCCAAGGGCTGGAGCCCCAGCAGATCGGCGCCGAATTGATTCAGGTCCACGATGCGGGAATCGGCCGCATCGACCACGTAGATGGCGTCCCGGGACTGGTCCAGGGCGGCCCGGAAGCGCTCCAGCTCCTCCAGCCGCAGCTTCAGTTCCGGGTAGTAGCTCTTGCGCAGAGAACGTTCGCCAAGGCCGATGATCTGGTTGCGCATCCGCTCCCGTTCGGATTCGAGATCAGAGCGCCTCTTCATAGACCACCTCGATGTCGCGCTGATCGGCCGCCCTCGGGTTGGTCACCATGCAGGGATCCTTGAGGGCCTTGCGGGCCAGCACGGGGATATCCGCGGCCTTGACGCCCCTTTCCCCCAGGCCGGGCCTGATGCCCACGGCCAGGCGCAGATCGGCCACGGCCTGCAGGACGCGCTTGCGGGCCTCCGCGCTGGTGCAGCCCTCCAGGAGCAGCCCCATGGCCCGGCCCACGGCGTGATAACGCTCGGCGCTGCCCGGGTAGTTGAAGGCCATGACGTGGTCCAGCAGCAGGCTGTTGCATTCTCCATGCGCAAGGTCCAGGAAGCCCCCCAGACTGTGGGACATGGCATGCACCGCGCCCAGGCTGGCATTGGAAAAAGCCAGGCCCGCTTCCAGGCTGCCGAGCATGAGTTTTTCCCGCAGATCCACATTGGTCGGGTCCGCCAGGACGCCCTCCAGATGCCCGCTGACCAGGCGCACTCCCTCGAGGGCGTGCAGATCAATGAGCGGCGAGTTGGCCGTGGAGACGAAGGCCTCGATGGCGTGCACCAGGGCGTCCATGCCGGTGCAAGCCGTCAGGTAGTCGTCCATGGTGGTTGTCGTCACCGGGTCGATCAGCGAAACATCCGGAACCACGGACTTGCTGATGATGGCCACCTTCACCTTGTCCATGGTGTCCTTGATGATGGCGAACTGGGAGACATCCGCCGAGGTGCCGGCGGTCGTCGGGATGCAGATCAGGGGCACGCCCGGCATGGCGATCTGGTCGATGCCCTCGAATTCCAGCACATGCCGACCATTGGTGTGCACCACCCCGATACCCTTGGCGCAGTCCATGGGACTGCCGCCGCCGACGGCCACGATGATATCGCAACGTTCCCGGCGCAGCAGGTGCGCGCCGGCCATGACCTCGGTATCGCGCGGGTTGGGGGATACATCGGTGAAGAGCACGTACTCCAGGCCGTCTGCCTCCAGGACACCGGTCACCCGGTCCACCCAGCCGGCCGCGACCACGCCCGGGTCCGATACGATCAGGATCCTGCGCGCGCCGAAGTTGCGCGCGTACGAAGCCACCAGGTCGATGGCGCCGGTTCCGAAGAGGAATTCCGGGGCCACGAATTTCCGCAATTCGCTCATTGTCGACTCCCGTTCGCACCGCGCCAGTCCGGGCACGTCAACCGACTTCAATCCCCCGAATCCAAGCACCTCTCCAGGCTTTTGGTTTCACTGTACCATAGTGATCGTCTCCAAGGAATGGACACCTGAGCATTTCCTGACAGGAATTGTTGGGTTCGATCTCCAGAGGGCCTCAATCACAGTTTTTATAGACGATTTAATTTTTCGTCTATTCTCCTTGCGCAATTAATGGAAAACGTCTATAATAGTCCTCAGAAAAGGAGGCCATCATGAGCGCCATCAAACCCGAGAACGCCACGGTCGAAGAACTGGTGGCCGGCTACCGGCCCACACCCACCGCGTTCGCATGCCTGCATTGCCCGGAAAGCACCCGCGTGGGGCGTATCTACCCGCAACCGGATGGGGGCCTGCTGGATGCGGAGCGGGCCATGCAGGAGCACATCCGGCAGGCCCACACTTCCCCCTTCCAGGCCCTGCTGGATCTGGGCAAGAATGGCACCGGCCTGACCGATACGCAGCGCGCCCTGCTCGGGCACCTGTTTGCCGGCCTCAGCGACAAGGAGATCCAGCCGCTGGCCGGCGGCGTCAGCCTTTCCACCCTGCGCAATCAGCGTTTCGCTCTGCGGGAAAAAGCCCGGCAGGCCCGCGTGCTGGTGGCCCTCAACCGAATCCTGGAGACACGGCAAATGAACCCCACCGAACGTTTCATCCCCATCCCCGGCACCAAGCGGGCCGACGACGAACGTTTCGCCATCACCGAGGCGGAGTTCCACAAGGTTGTCGCCCACCATTTCCCCGACGGCCCGGACGGCCGCATGGATCGTTTCCCGAAGAAGGAGAAGCGCAAGGTCATCGTCATGATCCACGTACTGAAGCGCTTCGATCCGCAGGGGCGCTACACGCAGAAGGAAGTCAACGCCATCCTGGATTCGGCCACGGATGACCACACCACCCTCTGCCGGTTCATGGTGGACTACGGTTTTCTGGGGCGCACGCGCGATGGCTCCGAATACTGGGTCGAGGGGGGCCAGACCACAGGCGCCAAGTAAAGGAAACAACCACTCAAGGCTACGGGCATGGTGCCGAAATCCGGCCAGGAGGGAATAATTCCACTCGGGGTTCCCAAAACCCCGATTTCCCGGATCCAGGAATCCAGGAAGGTTCTGACGATGTCCCGCTTTGAATTCACGACCATCCGGTCGCGGCTCATGTTCTTCCCTTTCCTGCTCATCACAGGACTGGTCCTGTTGCAGCTGGGCAATGTGTACGTGAACAACAGTGTCCGGAACGATGTCACCACCCCCCAGATCGAAAAATCCCTGATGGATGGCCACCGCGGCACCCTGCGGTCCGTTGTCGAGGCGACCGTCGAGACCATCGGGTCCAAGATCGATCCGGGCATGAGCGGAGAGGAAATCACGGAACTGATCATCCAGGAGACCGACCCGGTCCGCTTCTTCGCTGACAGGTCCGGTTACATATTCTCCTACCGCACGGACGGGACACGCATCAACGTCCCGACCAACAAGTCCGGCAATGGCAAGAATTACTGGGATCTGAAGGACAAGGAAGGCAACCTCCTGATCCAGGACATCGTCAAGTCGGTCCAGGGTGGCGACGGATTCTCCACCTACTATTTCGAGAAGCCGGGCAAGGGCGTGCAGCCCAAGCTCGCCTACAGCCAGATGGTTCCCGGCACGGACATCCTGCTGGGCACGGGTGTCTACATCGACAACGTGGAAACCGAACTGGCGGCCATGCACAAGGCGGTTTCCCAGGGGGAACGCGCCTTCTTGCCCCTGCAGATCGGCATCTTCGCCGGTCTGTTCGTGCTGGCCCTGGTCGCGTCCATCCTGATGGGCCGCAAGATCAGCAACCCCGTCAGCCAGGCCACCCAGGAATTGAACCAGGCCGTGGATCAGTTGACCTCCGCCTCCAGCGAGATCCTGCTGGCCAGCAACAGCCTGGCCGAAAGCGCCTCCAGCCAGGCGGCCGGCCTGGAAGAGACCTCCGTCAACCTGGAGGAAATCTCCTCCATGACCGAGGAGAACGCCGAGAGGGCCGACAGGGCGCACCACACCGCCGGCCAGGCCAGCACCGACGCCCACAACGGCAACGAGGCCATGGGTCGCATGAGCCAGGCCATCGAGGACATCCAGCGCAGCGCCAACGAGACGGCCCACATCGTCCAGGCCATCGACGAGATCGCCTTCCAGACCAACCTGCTGGCCCTGAACGCCTCGGTGGAGGCGGCCCGGGCGGGCGACGCCGGCAAGGGATTCGCCGTGGTGGCGGAAGAGGTGCGGAACCTGGCGCAGCGCGCGGCCGAGGAAGCCAGCAATACCTCCGCCCGCATCAGCGAATCGGTGACCAAGGCGGCCCACGGCGTGCAGATCGGTCAAGAAGTGGCGTCGCTCCTGGAGAATGTGGTCAAGGGCATCACGGAAACCAGCGAACTGGCCGCCGGCATCGCCGGGGCCACGCGGGAGCAATCCACGGCCATCCAGCAGGTGAATATCGCCATTTCCAGCATCGACCAGGGCACGCAGACCAACGCCGCCACCGCCGAGGAGTGCGCCAGCGCGGCCCATGAGATGGACCGCCAGACCGCCATGCTGCGTTCTTCGGCGGCGGATCTGGCCGCGCTCACCGACGGCAAGGTGCCCCCCGCACCGGGTCACCATGCCCGGGCCGTGGATGATCTCATCGCATCCACCAGCGGCGGGACCCACCCGGTCTGAGCCGACTGACGATCAGGCCCCTTCCCCAGCAGGAAGGGGCCCTTTTTATGGTCGGGAAGAAGGGCGCCAAACCAGGCGCAGACTGGCGTAGCCGAGGCTGACGTCGTCGTCCTGCTCGGTGTGGCTCTCCGGTTCGTAGCTGGCCATCACGTCCAGCCGCAGGGTCTCGCTGATGTTCCAGCCACCCATGAGCCAGATCTCGAAGTAATGGAAGTCGGAATAGGTGAGGTCCAGATCCTCGAACCCCGCATCACCACCGTAGCCCCCCTGTCCGTCCACGCCCCCTCCCTGGTGGTAATGACGGCGTCCGTACTCCACCTGGATGGAACCGTTGAGACTGGCCCCGTAGCTTTCCACCCCGCCGCGCATGCCCAGCTGCGTATAGGTCTCCGGTGAGTCCCCGGCCGCCAGGTGCTCGGCCGCCAGACCCAGCCGCCAGCCGGCGCGCATCAGGTCCCCCCAACGAAACCCCAGCACGCCGTCCAGGCGCCAGGAATCCAGATAGACGGTGGAATCCTCGTCGTAATCCCAGATTTCGCTCTGCAGATCCAGGTAGACATCCCCCGTTCCGGCCGGCACCTGGGCCGACAGGTCGGACCAGTGCATCCAGGCCGAGGGTTTCACTTCCTCGTCCCGGATCAGCCGGCGCCGGGAGCTGTGGTACAGGCGCAGGACCTGACCGTCCAGGCCGCGCCATTCCAGGTCCCCTTCCATGCTGTGGGTGCGCCGATCGATCCTGGCGCTGTCCGGATAGGCCCGCCCGGTATAGCGATACCCCACCCGCCAGGGTATCTCCGCCAGGAGGCGGCTGCCGTACTGCAATCCCGCACCACCTTCCCGATGGCTGACTTCCAGGGCCGATGGGGCGCTGTAGTCCATGAAACCCGCATCCAGCCGCATCTCCAGCAGATGATCGCCCGTCACCCAGGGCACGGCGCGGGCCGTCAGGTCTCCTTCCAGGTGGTCACTGGAAAGACTGTATCCGGTGCCCTCGCGGTACTGGCGACCCTCGAAATCGGCATCCAGGCGCCAGCGGGCAATGCGGCGGCGATCCAGGTACCTCCACTGGGCCTCGAGGCTCTCGCGGAAGAGTTCGCTGCCGACCGAAAATTCACCCAGCAGACGCCAGCGGCGGGAACCGGAACGGCCGCTGCGGCCCTCCAGGCCCACGGCGGCGAAGGATTCGGAGATGGTCTCGGTGGTATCGGTCGTGGCCAGGGGGTAGGTGTGCAGCAACGCGTCGAACCCCGCACTGACGGTGGGGGTCCAGCGGGTCTCGCTGCGGGGTGCGAGCCAGTCCTGGAAATCATCCAGTGGATCCGGGGCCGTTTCCCCGGTGCCTTCTTGCGCGGCTGCGGGCGTGGAAAGAACGAGCAGCAACGCCAGGAAGGCCCGGCAAAGGTTCACCGCACCCGATCTTCCAGCTGCCCCAGCAGATCGTGGGCCGCCCGGATCTGACGAAGGGCCAGCTCCGTCCGGCCCGCCGCCAGTTGCTCGGCTGCACGCCGGCGGTGATCGCGGGCGCGCTGAAAAAGATTGCGGGAGGCGTCATCCGCCCCGGCCAGGGTTTCCCCCAGATTGGCGGCGCGTTCATCCCAGCGTTCGATCTGGCGATCCACCCCCTGGGGAGCGAGGGTCTCTCCCTGTAGCCCCATGGCCCGGCGGGCGAGGCGGCGGGACAATCCCGCCATGCGGAGTGCGCGACCCGGCCGACCCTGATCCCTGAAATCCAGAGCCCGCTCCAGGGCTTTCTCGGACTCGGTCAACAGGTCCCGGGCGGCCGGGTCATCGCTTCCTTGCAAGGCTTCCTGCGCCTGCTGCACGGCCACCTGGGCCAGCTCCAGGGCGCGCTCGAGGCGGTTGCCCTTCTGGCCCACCAGCATGCGGGCGGCGCGGGTCATCAGTTCCTCGGCCTGGTCCAGCAGCTGCAAAGCCAGCCGGGATTCGCCCTGCCGATACTGATCGCGGGCGCGGTCGGACATCTGGCGGCCGCGGGCCAGCAGCTCCAGGGCGCGCTGGTCCTGGGCGTCGCGGGCCAGGTCCAGCAGGTTGGCGTGCTGCTCGTGGAAGCGGTCCAGGCGCTGGCGCAGGCGCTCCTCCTGGCCAAAGGATTCGCGGGCCAGCAACACCGCCTGGCGAATACCGTCCCGGCAGCGACGCGCCGTCTGCAAGGCCAGGCCGGGGCGCCCCTCCTCCAGCAGACGCACGGCCTGCAGGTGCAGATCCCGGGCGTTGCGCAGGATACGGCGCGGCGGCATGGCCTCGGTCTCATCCACGATCTCCAGGGCGCTTTCCAGCAGCTCGAGGTTGCGTTCGATGTACTGCTGAACCTGTTCGTGCTGGGCGTCCTGGGCCTGGGCCCCGGCGGGGAAAATCCCCGTCAGGACCAGCAGCGCGGCGAGAGCGATCAGCATCAGGCGGCCGGCAAGAGCTTGGCTGGGGTTTGCGCTGGGGGTTAGCATGTTTCTCTTCCCGTGCTCGGGGTGTTTCCCTGACTGATCACTGCCGAAATTTCAGCAGGGGCCATGCCAGAGGGTAAAAACCACTCCAAATACCATTTCTAGCGGTTTAAGCCCGATCTTGCCACCCACCGGAGCAGGCCGACGGGGCCGAAACCGTACCTGCAGGGGCAATCGGCGCCGTATCTGTTCCCGTCAGTCCAGGAATTCCTCCTCCATGCCCAGTAGCTTCAGCCGGGAGTAGAGGGTGCGCCGGGTGATACCCAGCAGGTCGGCCGCGAGGCTCTTGTTTCCGCCGGCCCGCTGCATGGCCGTGCGGATCAGCAGGCGGGCGTTGTTGTCCAGGTTGAGGTCCGCCCCCGGGGCCCTTTCGTCCTGATCGGCCCGGGCGGAACCGGGCCCCAGCACGATGTGTTCATCGCTTATCCTGTCGGGTCCCGCCAGGATGTGCGCCCGCTCGACTATGTTGCGCAGCTCCCGCACGTTGCCTGGCCAGGGATGGGCGCGCAGACGCTTGAGGGTGCCGGCCGGCAGTTCCTTCTGGCGGCGCCCCAGGCCCGCCAGGAAACGCTCCACCAGCAAGGCGATGTCGTCGGTCCGGTCCCGCAAGGGCGGCACCTCCAGGGGAAAGACCATCAGCCGGAAATACAGATCCTCGCGAAAACGGCCGGCGGCGATCTCCTCCTCCAGGGAGCGGTTGGTGGCCGTCAGGATGCGCACATCCACCTGCCGTTCACGGGGGTCCCCCACCCGGTTGATCTTGCGCTCCTCCAGGACCCGCAGCAGCTTGGCCTGCACCGGGCCGGGCGCCTCCCCGATCTCGTCGAGAAAGAGGGTGCCCCCGCGGGCGGCCTCGAAAACACCTTCGCGATCCTGGTCCGCTCCCGTGAACGCGCCCCGGCGGTAACCGAAGAGCTCGCTCTCCAGGAGGGTCTCGGCGATGGCCGCGCAGTTGATGGCCACGAAGGGCCCCGCCGCGCGGGTGCTGGCGTTGTGGATGGCGCGGGCACAGACCTCCTTGCCGGTGCCGCTTTCGCCGCGGATCAGGACGGTGGCCTCGCTGGGCGCCACGCGCGCGATCATCTCCCTGAGCCTGGCGGTGGCCTCGGCCTCACCCACCATCTCCCGACCGGCATTCTCCACGGCCACGGCTTGCTTCAGTAACCGGTTCTCGCGGGCCATCTCGCCCACCCGGGCGAACTTCTCCACCATGTCCACCACGTTGTCCAGGGCGAAGGGCTTGGTCATGTAGTGGCAGGCGCCGGCCTGCATGGCCGCCACGACATCCTCCACCTCGGTCGCGTGGCCCGTCAGGACGATGACCTCGGAATCGGGGTGCCCCTCGACCACCTCGCGCACCACGGCCATGCCGTCCACCGGCTCCATGCGCATGTCCGTCAGGACCACGTCGAACGACTGTTCCGCCAGCAGGTCCAGGGCCTCCTGGCCCGAGTGGGCGCCCATCGCCTCGTGGCCGCGGGCAGTCAGGGCGGGCACCAGCAACTGCACCAGCCTCACCTCGTCATCAACGTAGAGCACCTTTGCCAACGGCTATTCCTTTCTTTCGTGCACGGGCAGGACGATGAGGGCCTCCGCCCCTGCGCCTAGCCGCCGATTGCGCAGGGTCAGGGTGCCGCCCATCTGCTCGATGCTGCGGCGGCTCATGGCCAGGCCCAGGCCACTGCCCTTTTCCTTGGTGGTCCGGAAGGGTTCGAAGAGGGATTCGGGATCCGTGTCCCCAAGCCCCGGTCCCGTATCGCTGATCACGATGCGGGCCCTATCCCCGGTTCGCTGCAGGTCCAGGATGATCCGTCCCTCGCCATCCAGGGCATCGCGGGCGTTGATAAGCAAGTTCAGGACCACCTGGCGCAGACGCAGGGGATCGCCGAGGACCAGGAGGGGTTCGCCGGCTTCCGGATACTCCAGGCTCACCCCCGCCCGTTCCAGTTCATCACCCAGCAGGGCCGCGCCCTTCTGCAGGGTCTTTTGCAGGTCGAAAGGCTGCGCCTCCACCTCCGCATCGGTGCCGAAGCTGAGGTAGCCGCGCAGGATGAGATCCAGCCGATCCACCTCCTCGGGGATGAAGGCGGCCACCGGGTCCTGAATTCCGCTCCGCGCCAGGACCGCCTGCAGGTGCTCTCCCGCGCCGCGGATGATGCCCAGCGGGTTGCGGATCTCGTGAGCGATGCCGGCGGTCATCCGCCCCATGGCCGCCAGATTCTCCTGCCGCCGCAGGCGGTCCTGATAGCGCGTGAAGCCGGCGCTGACCCGCTGCAAGAGAACACCCGTCAATACCAGCACCAGCAGCACCATTGCGCCCGTCAGCAGGGCGCCGTGCCGCAGCTGGGCCAGACTGTCGAAAAAATCCTGGTTGCCGCTGACGGTGACCACCGCCACGGTGAATTCCTCGGCGAACTCGGGATCGAAGTCCAGGACCGGAGCGTGGGCGCTCTTCTGGGGCGTTTCCTGCAGATTGAAGAGCCGGGTGGCGCTGGGGATGCCCTCCAGCGCCAGGGAGACGGCGGTGCGGTCCAGCTCCCAGTAGTCGTTGGGTTCGCCGGGAACGAGGTCCGGGCGGCTGCTGGCCAGGACGGTGCCGCCGGGTGCGGTCAGGCTGATCTCCGCCAGATCCTGACGCCGGGCCTGGTTTTCCAGGTCCAGGGTGAGCAGTTCCAGATAGAGGCTACCGATGCTGTCGGCATAGACGGCGCGGGAGATTTCATCCGCATCCAGGGTGGCGGCCAGGGTGGTGGCCACGGCCAGCAGGCGGTCACCGAGGGCCTGGTCCAGGCGGTCCCGGGCTCCGGTGTACAGGTGGCGCAGTCCAAGGGTGACGACGACAATGATCACGACGTAGGCCAGGGCGGCCCAGGCGAACCACTGCCGCCGACCGTTCACTCGCCGGCCGCCGCTGTCGTGCCGCGGGCCTCGCTCTGCTCGCGGGCATGGTAACTGCTGCGCACCAGGGGACCCGATTCGACCCAGCCGATACCCAGTTCGCGGCCGATGGCACCCAGCTCGTCGAACTCCCGGGGCTCCACGTAGCGCAAAACCGGGTGATGCTGCTTGGTGGGCTGCAGATACTGGCCGATGGTCAGCACCTGCACGCCGTGCTCGACGGCGTCCTTCATCAGGTCGATGACCTCATTCCGCTCCTCGCCCACACCCAGCATGATGCCGGTCTTGACCTTCATGTCCCAGCCATGGGCGTCCACGAACTGCCGCGTGCGCCGGAGGACCTGCAGGCTGCGCCGGTAATTGGCGTTGGGCCGCATGGCGCGGTACAGGCGCGGCACGGTCTCGAGGTTGTGGTTCAGGACTTCGGGACGGGCATCCAGGACGGTCTCCAGATCCAGAGGTTCGCCCATGAAGTCGGGGATCAGTACCTCGACGCCACAGCCCGGATTCAGGCGCCGGATCTGGCGGATGGTGGAGGCGAAGTGGCCGGCGCCGCCGTCGGGCAGATCATCCCGGTTCACGGAGGTGACCACGGCGAACTTCAGGTCCAGGGTGCGGACCGCCTCGGCCACCCGGCGCGGCTCGTCCGGATCCAGGGTGGCCACCTTGCCGCCGGGAATGTTGCAGAAGGTGCAGTGGCGCGTGCAGACATCGCCCATCAGCATGAATGTGGCGGTGCGGCTGCCGAAACATTCGGCCCGGTTGGGGCAGTTGGCGCTCTCGCAGACGGTGTTCAGCTTCTGCTCCCGCAGGAGGGTCTTCACCTGGTTGAAGGCACCCTCGCCGCGGCGCTTCATGCGCAGCCATTCGGGCTTGCGCCGGCCGGGGCCGGCGGGGACGAGATCGGGGATCAGGCCGTCGTTGCTCATTCTATGTCAATCCAGTTCGGGTTGGGCCAGGGGGAAGGTCTTCGCCGGCTGGAACCTGCCGTCCTCGAAGACCACGGTGCAGGCCTCGTTCAGGGTGTCGTGCTCGAAGACGAGGATGTAGCCGTCCTCGGCGGCGCGGGTCAGGAAGTTCTGCTTCTCGGTGACCGTCAGCAGGGGATTCAGGTCGAAGCCCATGATCCAGGGCACGTGGACCTGGCTGCGGAAGGGGATCAGGTCGGCGCAGAAGACGAGGGTCCGCTCACCAGTATGGAATTCCACCATCTGCTGGCCGGGGGTGTGCCCGCTGATGGGCATGACCACCACGCCGGGCAGGATCTCGGTGCGGCCGTCCACCAGCTCCAGCTTCTCGTAGCCCTGCAGGTCGGCGAAGTCGTCATGGCGGAAGCTGGCCCGGTCCCGCGGCGACGGGTTGGTGGCCCACTCCCAGTGCCGCTTCTGCAGCCAGACGGTGGCGTTGGGGAAGACGGGTTCCAGGGAACCGTCCTCTGCCTCGCGCAGCAGGCCGCCGCTATGGTCGAAATGCAGGTGCGTGAGCACGACATCGGTGATGGATTCGCGGGTGATGCCGGCCTCCGCCAGCTCGGCCACCAGGTGGTTGGGCCGCCGCTTGAGGCCGAAGATGCCCACCTTCTTCTCGTCCCAGCGATCCCCCATGCCCACATCCACCAGGATGCGCCGTTCCCCGTGTTCGGCCAGCAGGCAGCGCAGATCCAGGTCGATGCGGTTCATCTCGTCGGCGGGGTGCTGCTTCTGCCAGAAAACCTTGGGCACGACGCCGAACATGGCGCCGCCATCCAGCTTGAACTGCCCATCATGGAAGGCGCGGAATTGCCAATCACCGAGTTTCATGCCAACCTTTCGCGAAACGAGGAAGACGCCCCCGGGGGCGCCGCATTCTTTTGCCCAAAATAACCCGGTCCCCGCAACGGGGCAACGAGGGATACCGCCTTGGAATTTCCTGCTCCCCTGACACGTGCCTTCTTCGAGTGCCGCGAGAAACGTTTCTTCATCCACGCCCATCGGTCCGATGGCACGCCCGTCATCGCCCACACCAACAATACGGGCACCATGCGCGGCTGCCTCTTTCCGGGTGGGGAGATCTTTCTGAGCCCCGCCGCCAACCCGGCCCGCAAGCTGCGCTGGACCCTGGAGCTGGCGCGCACCGAACCGGACGGTGTCCTGGTGGGTGTCAATACGGTCATGGCCAACAGGCTGGTGCGCGAGGCCCTGGAAAACGGGGTCCTGGATCTGCTGCCCGCCGGCGGGGATTTGCGGGCCGAGGTACGCTACGGCGAGCAGGGCTCCCGGGTGGACTTCCTGGCCACCGGCCCGGACGGGGCGCGCACCTGGATCGAGGTCAAGAACGTCTCCCTGGTGGAAGATGGCCACGCCCGCTTTCCGGACGCCCCCACCGTGCGCGGGCGCAAGCACCTGCAGGAACTGGCCGCCATGGTCACCGCCGGGGATCGCGCCGTCCTGGTCTTCTGCATCCAGCGTGAGGATGCCACCAGCGTGGGTCCGGCCGATGATATCGATCCCGCCTACGGACACCTGCTACGGCAGGTGGCACGGCAGGGGGTGGCCCTCCATGGGCTGGTCTGCCGGGCCACCCCCACGGCCATCTCCCCACTGGCGCTGGTTCCTGTCTCGATCTGAAGCCATGGTGCCCCATGGTTTTCCCCACCGTCCCGCAGGGGAAAACGCATTCTCAGATCAAGATCTGTGTTATAATCCTGCGCGTATGGGGCGAAATCCATCTTCGGGGGAGGACTGTCATGTCTGGAAAACGCGCGTTCGCCATCGTATGCCGTGCCACCTGGGCGGCTTTTTTCATGCTCGCCATCCTGTTTGCGGGCTCCGGCTGGGCCGTCAACGAGGTGGGCCTATTCTTCGATCAGGAATACATGCAGGACGATATCGCCGTCATGGAACCCGATACCATCGTGGAGGGGTATCTGGTCCTGAAGAACCTGTCGGTGGGCAGCGGGGTTTCCGGCTGGGAACTGCGCGTCGACCAGAGTGACGACGATGCCCTCTCCTTCCTGGGCTGGGAGCTGGCAGGGCAGGCCCTCAACGTGCTGGAACCGCCCCAGTTCGCGGTTGGGCTGGGCACACCGTTGCCCGGCCAGGATGCGGTTTTGCTGGCCACATGCCAGATGTTGTTGCATGAGGTGCGGCCCGTGGCCATCAGCCTGCACCCGGTCTATTTGCCCTCCATTCCCGGGGAGATGGCCTTCGTTTCCGGCGGCGACCCCGCCGAGATGATCCCCATGACGCCCATCACCGGCGAGGCCGAGGTAGCCTCCATCAACGGGGAGATGCCCATCGGGGTCGTCACGCCCGCGACCCTGAACTTCGGATACGTGGGTGTGGGCTTTTCGCGCACCCTGGAGGTGGAGGTCGGCAACATCGGCCTGGGTGATCTGCATCTGAACATCACCATCGACGAGGGTTGTGATGGTTTTGTCCTTTTTCCCGAGCGTTTCCCGCAGACCGTGCCGCCCGGAGGCTCCTTGAGCATTCCCGTCACCTTCGCGCCCACGCAGCTGGGCCCGGCGGAATGTGTCCTGCAGCTGGGTAGCGATTTTGTCGCGGATGTGCCGCTGACCGGCATCGGCCGCGAACCCCTGGTCGAATGGACCCTGATGGGCGTGCCCAATTTTGGGGAAGTGCTGGTGGGCCAGGTCAGCTACCTGGAGCTGCCCATCCAGAACACCGGCGAGGTTCCCCTGAACCTGATGCCCAGCCTGAT
>JGI12109J20283_10352569_pt1 | contig 14253 bp, 11 predicted proteins | sample ElkSlonscriptome_12_FD_20283 | JGI IMG/M metagenome (IMG submission 20283) | reverse complement strand
CACCGTTACCCCCTCAAGGATACCGAAAGCATGGGCTAGGACGACATTGGCGGTTTTACGGGCGACTCCGGGAAGGGTCAGGAGTTCTTCCATCCGTTGGGGAACTTTACCGCCATATTCTCCTACAATTTTGTCGCAAGCCCCCTGAATATTTTTGGCTTTATTGCGATAAAACCCCGTCGAACGAATCAAGGTTTCTAATTCTTCGCGATTTGCCCCTGCAAGGGCTTGTGCGTCGGGGAAACGACTAAATAACCCTGGGGTGACTTTATTCACCCGTTCGTCGGTACATTGGGCTGAGAGAATCGTCGCAACCAGCAGTTGAACGGGACTGTCGTAAGTCAAGCTACAGGTTGCGTCAGGATACAACCGCTTGAGACGCAATAATATCTCAAGCGATCGCACTTTTTTGGATGCAAGCTTACGAGTCAAGCTGGCCATAAATTATTGGAACAGTTGTTGGAACACTTCCAAGTTAGCGGTATCGCGGATTATCAGGAACATCCCTAAACCCAGTAACAACACTAAACCCGTTTGCATAATGCTTTCTTGTACCCGATTCGGTAAGGGCTTCCCGCGCACACCTTCGATGAGTAAAAACGCCAGTTGACCGCCATCAAGGGCAGGTAAGGGCAAGATATTAATAATCGCCAGGTTAATGCTGATTAATGCCCCAAACTGGAATAAACTGCTGGCATCGGTTTGGGCCATTTTTGCCCCAATATCTACAATAGCCACAGGCCCGGCGACTTGAGTGGCAGTTTCACCAAAGTTGCTAATCAAACGACCAAAACCTTGAACCGTCAAAGCAGTAATGCGTTGAAATTGCTCTGCCCCAACGCTAAAAGCTTGTAAGATGTTTTGGGGTCGTTCCCGCGTGACTAGGCGATTGGGGGCTAAACCAATGCCAATGCGACCTTTACCCCCTTTGTCATCGGGAGTTACGGTTAAATCGAGTTGGTTGTCGTTGCGTTGAACCGTGAGGCTTAAGGGCTGATTCGGAGAGTTTTCAATAACGTCTTTGAGGGTGATAGCGGCTTCGTCAGAAGCGGGGAGAGGTTGGGAGTCAATCGCGATGATTGTGTCACCCATGCGTAAATCGGCCTGGGCCGCAGGGGAATCTTGGGTAATCACTTGGGTTACCGTAACTCCCGGTTCATAAGTGAAGCCTTGAGGAATGCCGATAACAGCCGCTTGACCAGCAAGGACGAAGTAAGCAAAGATTAAATTCGCAATAACTCCGGCGCTAATGACAATAGCCCGGTCGAGAATGGGACGATTGCGGAGTAAGTCGGGGTCGTCGGGGGGGATTTCGCTGTCGGGGTCATCGTCAGGAAAACCGACAAAACCGCCTAAAGGAAAAGCACGGAGGGCATATTCGGTTTCAGTCCCTTGATATTTCAGTAAAACCGGCCCAAAACCAATGGAAAAGCGGTTAACGTGGATATTTTGCAGTCGGGCTGCTGCAAAGTGACCGAGTTCATGAACGACAATTAATACGGCGAGAACGGCGATCGCGGCCAAAACGAACATAATTGTTAATAATCTTAATGTTGCTAAACTTTTATTCATTCTAGAACATACGCCGCGATCGCCTACGGCTTTTCTGTCCCCAGAACAGCAGACCCAATTCGCGAGATAGCCTTTGACTTAGGTAGCGGACGCGATCGCGATTGAGGTAAGCTTTCAAGAAACCCAGGCCCTCTTGTCGCAATTTACGGCTATAAAAGCGAGTTCCCCGCATAATTGCCAGCCAACGCCGTCCCCGAAAATTGGGCTGAATACCCCCTAAGTCTAAGCGCATATTGTGGGGGTTATAATTACTGCGATTAAGGGGATTTAAGGCAATGAGATTATATTTTTGAGCGATGCAGCGATAAGAAAGACCCTCGCGCTGCTGGGGGGAAATATCATCATCAATCCATTCCCAAATTGCCCAAGTTTCCCCGGCTAATTTAAAAATAGGTAAGTCTTTAGTAACGCCTTGGGAAGTCAACCAAATCCCCAAGGGTATTTCGGCAAAAACGCCATGCTGCCACACGAAATCGGGATCGAAAAATGTTTTAAATGCTAACGATTTACCCTCGTTAATCCTTAGTTTTATAACCCGACCTATCATTCCTTCGCCATAGCTTTCTAAGGTTAGCTTTAAACTATTTTTAGAAGAAATAAAATTATGATTGGGATTAATTATGAGGCAATTAATCGTTTTATTGTGCAATCTAACTTTAGACTTAATAACCACCCAAGTTTGAGGACAAACAGGCGGCTCATTCCGAAATCGATCAGCTAAATAATCTAAAACCTTTAAAACCTCGAACAACCCGAAATCTTGCGGTAGAAAATCTAACTTTTGATGCAGTAAAGCAAAATAAAGAGGATGAGGCGATTTTGCTTTTAAACGTTGACAAGCTCGATAAAAAGCTTGAGGAGACATCAAATCTTGTTGGGCTTGGGCAATGAGTGGTTGAGTCTCGCTAAACAATTTATAATCAAAAACAGCCATACTATACTTTGAGGTGAAAAATGTCGAATCAAGTTATCTGGGAACTAAACAGCCCAAACCCTGACAATAGCACGAATTTTGAAACCGCGAGTCAGTGGTGGTTAGAACTAGAGAATCAAGAAATTATCTTCGCTCAACGGCTTCTCCCCGCTACAAACCAAGCCGAAGATGCCAACTGGGAAGCCCAACGTTTTGACGAAAAGCTAACCCTAACTCAAACCAGAGTCGGCGGTATTACTTTATATTGGCACAGTCCTAAAAGCGAACAAGAACGCAGTATTACCCCAACAAAACTCGAATTAAATACAGATAAACAGCAACTCTATATTTACTCGCAAGCACAACAAAACCTAGTCATTCGTATCACCAAACCCCAAACTATTTATCAAAGTTATAACTTGGAGAATCCTAAAATTGCCGGGGCAAAAATGGGCGATCGCGTGGTTCTCTTACTACAAGACGAAGCTCAAAATATTGAAGTCAAACTAACTTTAAATTCTGAAAATGTAGCGAAATTAAAAACAATTCTACCGTCCGACAATACCAATTCTATCCCCCTGCAAAAGCCCGATGCTTAGAAATTGCGGTAAAATGTAAAGGAATATTAAGATAACCTCAACATAGCCCTTTCATTACAACCCCAACTCACTTGCTATGAGCGCATCCCCTACCCTCAAAAAAACAGCCCTGACCCCGCAAACCTGGACTTGGCAAGGTCATACCATCACCTACACCGTCCAAGGTCAAGGTCAGCCTTTATTACTTGTTCACGGCTTTGGTGCATCCATCGGTCATTGGCGCAAAAATATCCCAGTTTTAGCCGATTCTGGCTATCAAGTCTACGCCATAGACCTACTGGGTTTCGGCGGTTCGGATAAACCCGTCAGAGATTATACCGTGGAGTTGTGGCTGCAACAGTTACGAGATTTTTGGCTCGAAAAAATCCAAACCCCCACGGTTTTTGTCGGTAATTCTATTGGCGGTTTACTCAGTTTAATGGCGATCGCCCACTTCCCGGAAATGGCCGCAGGGGGAATTTTAATTAACTGTGCGGGGGGTCTGAACCATCGCCCCGAAGAACTGGTTTTACCGTTACGCTTAGTGATGGGCGGTTTTACCCAGTTTGTGAGTTCTCCTCTTACCGGGCCCTTGGTCTTCAACCTGATTCGCCGTAAATCCCGTTTGCGGAGTACCCTCAAACAGGTGTATCGCGATCGCGCCGCCGTCACCGACGAGTTGATAGATTTGATTTATCAGCCCTCCTGCGATCCCAACGCTCAAAAGGTCTTCGCGTCGATCCTGACTGCTCCTCCCGGACCAAGACCCGACGAATTACTACCCCAAGTCAATTGTCCGTTATTGATTCTTTGGGGTGAAGATGATCCCTGGACTCCCATTTCTGGCGCGAAAATCTACCAAATTCTCGCGGCCAATCGCGCTGATGTGAAATTTCAGACCATTCCCAGGGCTGGCCATTGTCCCCACGACGAAGCCCCCAAAATTGTGAATGCAGAGATTTTAGATTGGCTCCAAGTCCTCTAAATCGTCTTCTAACGCCTCAATGCTGGCATCTTCGTAAAGTTGCTGCAAATCTTGATGGCGCGATCGCCTCGACTGACGACGGTATTTTTTGGTTTCTAAGCGGGGTTCATAGCGCTTCTGCCCAGAACTGCTCATTTTGACCTTCATGCTGTCTTCCTCGTCGGGCGATCGCGCCACTTCTTCCTGATAGGCGATCGCCTCGTCTAAAAACTTGAGATAATGCTCGTAGCGTTCCCAATCCCCCCGCACCACGCAATTCGGCTCGTCTCGGTGTAAACAATCGCTAAACTGGCATTGTCCCCCCTCTAATCGTTCCCTCGCTTCTGGGAAATAATACGCCAACTGAGACGGTTCGCACTCCAAATTCGGCTTATTAAACCCCGGAGAATCCGCCAATAAGCCCCCACCCGGTAACTCAAACAACTCCACATGACGAGTCGTGTGACGACCGCGACTGAGTTTCCCCGAAACCGCCCCAATTCGTAAATCTACCGCCGGAATCAAGCGATTAATTAAGCTAGACTTGCCCACCCCCGACGGCCCGGCTAAAATTGTAATATTATGGGCTAAAATATCCCATAAATCCGCAATTTCGCGATCCTGCGCCACACTAATTAAAATCGGGTCATAGCCCCAACCTTGCAACCTCTCTCGCCATTCCTGCTGGTGTGACGGCGAGATCAAGTCCTTTTTGTTTAATCCTAAGCGCACCCCTAGTTTCGTTGCTTCTGCGGTGGTTAGAAAGCGGCTCAACTGCCATACATCCAGGTCGGGTTCGGCTAACGCAAAAACTAATAACACTTGGTCAGCATTCGCCACTGGGGGGCGTTTCAGTTCCGTGCGACGGGATAACACCTGGGCGACCACCCCCCGTCCGTCCGTCCAATCCGGTTCTTCAACGATAACGCGATCGCCCACCATCACCGATTGATTGATTTTTTTGAGGCGCGATCGCCGCGTACACAGCAACACCGTCCCCTCAACCAAGCGCACCTGATAAAAATTAGCCTGTACCGCCACCACCGTTCCCCGTAACCCTTCCGGGGTCGCCTCAGAACCACTCACGAAGCTTGAGGACGGCGAACCTGTAACGCAAAAAAACCATCCCGGTCTTCTAGCGACTCCAGCCCATAGCCTTCCATCGTCAAACTATCCGGGACTTGCTCAATCGGTTCTCCAGGGTCAAGCCACACCTCCAACAACTCCCCAGGCTGCATCTGCTCTAAGCGTAACTTCGTCCGCACAAAATTAATCGGACAAGGCGTACCCCGCAAATCCAACTGAACATCCGGTGTTGCGGGTTCTTGATTATTTTCTAATACTTTGTCATTACTCATTATTCGCCGTTTGCTACTCTATTGCCGCAACGCATCTAAAAATATGAATTAGGTAGGGTGTCGTTAGCAAAGCGTAACGCACCGAAATATTGCGACATATCTTAAGCGGTGGGTTACGACAGATTTCTCAATTACTGTCATAGTGTAGTGCCGTGACACACTTTAAACGGTGGATTACGGCGTATAGCTAGATTGCCGTCATAGCCTAAGTTTCAGCCGCCTAACCCACCCTACATGAAAGCTAGGCCCAAGTTTTTGATCCCTTGGGAGGGGCTTGCATCCCCACTCCCCCCCCGACTGCCGACTGCCGATTGCCGACTGCCCCTTAGAAGCTGATAACTGAAATTACCCGCCAAACATTTTCCCTAAAAATCCTTCAATACCCCCCTTACCGATACTTTTACCCTTAATTTTCGCCAACTGTTCTAGCAATTCTCGCTCCTCGGCATTAATGCGCGTCGGAATCTCAACCTGGACGGTTAACAAGTGATCGCCGCGACTCACCGCATTCCCCAAACGCGGAACCCCGTGGCCTTCCAACTTCAACTCCGTATTCGGTTGCGTTCCCGCCGGAATTGTCGTTTCTACCGGGCCGTCTACCGTGTTTACTTCCAAACGACAGCCGAGAATGGCTTGTAAATAGCTAATCGAAATTTCCGATAAGATATTCACCCCATCCCGGTAAAACTCCTTGTCTTCTTCGACAAACAAGTACACATATAAATCGCCAGACGTACCCCCTCGCAAGCCCGCATCCCCTTCGCGAGCCACCCGCAGGCGCGTACCATTATCCACCCCAGCCGGAATGGTAATTTTCAGCTTTTTGGTTTCCTGTTTGCGCCCTGCACCGCCGCAGGATTCGCATTTTTCCTCAATCACCTGACCGTCGCCGTTACAACTCGGACAAACCGACACTTGGGCAAAACTGCCAAAGGGAGTACGAGTCGAACGGCGAATCTGACCCGTCCCACTACAGGTTTGACAAGTTTTCGAGCCGGTTCCCGGTTTCGCGCCAGACCCGTTACAGGTTTGACAATTTTCTAAGTGGGGAATGCGAATTTCTTTTTCGCCCCCAAATACTGCCTCGCGAAATCCCAGTTTGAGGTCAAGACGCAAATCGTCGCCCCGTACCGGCCCGGAACGTTGACGGGGACTGGCTCCAGTTCCCATCCCGCCGCCAAAGCCACTGAAAATCGTTTCAAAGATATCGGCAAAGCCGCCCATATCGCCAAAGTCTGGCGCTCCGGCTCCGGCTCCACTCACCCCCTGTTCGCCAAAGCGGTCGTAACGAGCGCGGGTTTCGGGATTGGATAAGACTTCGTTCGCCCGATTAACTTCTTTAAAAAGATCCTCGGCTCCGGGTTCTTTGTTGACATCTGGGTGATACTTCCGGGCGAGGCGACGGTATGCGCGTTTAATTTCATCGGGGGTCGCGTCGCGAGAGACACCTAAAGTTTCGTAGTAGTCGCCTGCCATATTTTCGCTTAATCTACGGTGTGAATACAGGGTAAGTTGGACAAGTTTAAAAACACGAATTCGTTAATCCACAGGTTCGTAATCTGCGGCTACGGTTTCGTCTTCGTCTTCATCAAAGGTAAAGCTAAATTCATCTTCGCTGTCATCGTCGCTAATGGCGGTGGCAGCTTCTTCGGGGTCTGCGTCTGAAGTATTTTCAAACACGATTTGTTCTTCGACCGTTTCAAATTCTTCGTCTACCCCTTGGTTGGCTCGATTGTAAAGATCGGAACCCACGGCGAGGACGGCTTGTTTGAAGGTTTCGAGTTTGGCTTTGATTTCCTCTAAACTCATTTCGTTGTTTTCGAGGGCAGCCAAGAGTTCTTGATGTCGCGCTTCGGCGTTGGTTTTCAAGTCTTCGCGGATCAGTTCGCCGTTGTCTTTGAGGGTCGATTCGTAGGTGTAGGTAATGCTGTCGGCTTGGTTTTTGACTTCGACTAACTCGATGCGACGACGGTCTTGTTCGGCGTACTGTTCGGCTTCTTGGCGCATCCGCTCGACTTCGTTGGAGTTTAATCCTCCGGTGTTGGTAATGCGAATGCTTTGCTCTTTGCCGGTTCCTTTGTCTTGGGCGGCAACTTTGAGAATGCCGTTGACATCGATTTCAAAGCTGACTTCGATTTGCGGCACACCGCGAGGAGCCGGGGGAATCCCGGTGAGCAGGAATTTCCCTAAGCTTTTGTTGTCTTTAGCCATGGCCCGTTCCCCTTGCAAAACATGGATTTCGACTGAGGTTTGGCCGTCAATGGCAGTCGAAAAGACTTGAGATTTGCTGGTGGGAATGGTGGTGTTGCGCTCGATAATTTTGGTGAACACTTCCCCTAGGGTTTCAATTCCCAACGAAAGTGGGGTCACATCGAGCAGCAACAGGTCTTCGACTTCGCCGCCGAGTACGCCCCCTTGAATGGCGGCTCCTAAAGCCACGGCTTCGTCCGGGTTAACCGAGCGGTCGGGTTCTTTGTTGTCAAAGTATTTTTTGATGGCATTTCCCACCGCCGGGATGCGCGTCGAACCACCGACAAAGAGAATGCGGTCAATTTCGCTAGTATTGAGTTCTGCATCTTTGAGGGATTGTTGAACGGGCAGAATTGTACCTTCGATCAGGTCACTGGCCAGTTCTTCAAACTTGGATCGGGTGAGTTCGGTTTCGAGGTGTTTGGGCCCGGTTTCGTCGGCAGTAATGAAAGGGAGGTTAATGGAGGTATTACCCATGCTCGAAAGCTCAACTTTGGCTTTTTCGGCGGCTTCGCGCAAGCGTTGCAACGCCATTTTGTCTTGGCCGAGGTTGATGCCTTCTTGTTCTTGGAAGTTGGCAATCATCCATTGCACGATGACATTATCAAAGTCATCACCGCCGAGGTGGTTATTACCGGAGGTGGCTTTAACTTCAAATACCCCGTCTCCCAGTTGCAAAATTGAAACGTCAAAGGTACCGCCTCCCAAGTCAAACACTAAAACGTGCTGGTCTTGGTCTTGCTTGTCTAAGCCATAAGCGAGGGAAGCGGCGGTGGGTTCGTTGATAATCCGCAAGACTTCTAAACCCGCGATCGTGCCTGCGTCTTTGGTGGCTTGGCGTTGAGCGTCGGTAAAGTAAGCCGGAACGGTAATCACGGCTTGGGCTACTGCGTCTCCTAAAAATTTCTCGGCATCGGTTTTGAGCTTTTGTAAGATCATGGCCGAGATTTCTTGAGGGGTGTAGGCTTTGTCGCGAATTTGGACATCGACCGTATCATCCCGTCCTTTGACGCAGTTGTACGGCACTCGCGATCGCTCTTCACCTGTGTCATCCCAGCGACGACCAATAAAGCGCTTGATGCTGTAAACGGTGTTTTCGGCGTTGGTTACGGCTTGACGCTTGGCCAGTTGACCGACTAATCGTTCGTTGGCTTTACCAAACCCCACCATACTCGGTGTGGTTCGTCCACCTTCGCTGCTTTGGATAACAATGGGTTTACCGCCTTCTAAGACAGCAACGCAACTATTTGTTGTCCCCAGGTCGATACCGATGACTTTTCCCATGACGCTTCGGTAATAATGGTTTGCAAAAGGCTGATTTCAAATTGGTTTAGGCGTAGGGACTGGCTTAAGCCGCTTGTTTGCTGTGGAATGACCCTAAAATTCAGTTAAATTTTGAGCCAGAATGAATGGCGATCGCGATCCTCACGCATGAGGGTCAAGCCGCTTGGGTTCAATAGGTCAGATGCCGCCCCTGGCCACTGAAACAAAAAGTTCAGGTCGCTTTGTTTTCAAGTTTCTGAGTCACTTTCTGTTTCGGAGGTTTCCTCTTCTGAGGTTACCACGGGGTCTTGGGGGGCAGCAACTTTCACCATGGCATGACGCAAAACGCGATCGCCGAGCATATAGCCCCGTACTAATTGCTCGATCACCGCATCTTCGGGATACTCATTCGTCGCTTCGCGCAGCATGGCTTCGTGGTAGTTGGGGTCAAACGGCTGACCTTCGGGCCGCATGGCTGAGACCCCTAATCGCTTCAGCCCTTCGACTAAGTTTTTGTAAACCCCTTGATAACTTTTATGAATGGCTTTTTCGCCATCATTAGCGGGTTTGATTTGAGACCGGGCCCGCTCAAAATCGTCTACCACCGTTAGCAATTTTAAAATCGTATCTTGCTTAACCCGGTGTTCGAGGTCTTCTTTTTCATTTTGAGTGCGCTTGCGGAAGTTATCAAAATCTGCGGCAATCCGCGCATACTGATTTTTGTACAACTCAATTTGGCGATCGCGCTCCCCCAGTTGTTGCTTGAGACTTTCCCGCTCGCTTTGTAAGGCTTCCACAATGGAAACCATATCGTTGTTCGCGGCCCCGGCCCCTTGAGCCTCCTCAACAGGATTGTTGGGGGCTTCGAGGTCGCGATCGCCAGCCTCGGCCATCTCAGGCCCTTCACCTTCTACGGCAATTGTGGCTTCTTCTGGAGTTTCATCTTGTTGCTCTAACGTCGGGTCTGGTTGATTTTGCTCGTCAATCATGGTGCTGCTCTTAAACACTAAGAAATGGCGCTTGCCGATCGGTCTAGCACCTTGAACGTTTCTTTACCAATCCCCATTATGAATGGCATTGACTTTTCTGTTGCAATCAGAAACGCTCTGAATCGGGCATTTTTCAAATTATATCGTTACGCCCCGAAGGACGCAGAAAAATACCCAGGCCGTAAGTTTCAACCTGCGGTGGTTGGGTACATCACGGTTAAATCTTAATTAAATTTAACACGATCGGGGCAAAATTTCTGCCCATATCCAGAGGACAGTTACCAATAGGTTCTGGGTTTAGCGGTTATTATCAAAGTAATGAAGACCAACAAAAGTTACGACTGTAAGCGAAACCAAGTCGTAATCATAAATTGGGGGAAGGAGATATATTTAACGGACTATGACACAATCATCCTCTCGCAAACGATCGCAGAAACGATCGCAGGCTGTAGCCCTCCGCAATGATTTTCCGCCCTTTGGGAATAAACTCATTCAAGTGGGCTACGTCGATTCCGAACAGATGAAGCAAGCGCTCATCGAAACGCAAAAATCTGGCCGCCCCATGACTTCTGTCTTAGAAGACATGACGGGCCGCCAACTCTCACCGGAACTACTGCGCCAATACAAAAAGCAACAACTCTTTGAACTTAAAATCCTTTACGGCGTAGAATCCCTCGATCCCGAAGTTAATCCCATCACCCAAAATCAGATGGGAGACCTGATCGACAACCTCATCCCCATTGATATCTGTCGCCGTTACAAACTCGCGCCCCTGTGTCGCAAAGACACAGAACCGCCTTCGGTCTTAGTGGCGATGGTCGATCCGGACAACCTCGATGCCCAAGACGACCTCAAACGCATCTTACGGCCTCAAGGCATTGGCTTACAGCGCATGGTCATTGCCCACGAAGACTATCAAAAACTCCTCGATCAATATCTCGACGAACAACTCAAGCGCACCGAAGAAACAGAACGAGCCAAAGCCGTTGATGTTTCTGACATCATGGACGACCTCGGCGGCGACCTCGAAGAAGCCCCCGAAGAAAACGACATGGACTTGGGGGCCGCTCAAGCCGATGCTCAGGGTGCGCCGATCATCAAACTGGTCAACAAAATTTTAATGAAGGCCTTGCAAGAAGGCATTTCTGACATTCACGTTGAACCTCAAGAAGAATTCCTGCGGGTGCGTTTCCGCAAAGACGGGGTACTCCAACAAGCCTTCGAGAAACTCCCCAAAAAGATCGCCGGGGCAGTGGCCGCTCGTTTTAAAATCATGGCGGAATTAGACATTGCCGAACGTCGTATTCCCCAAGATGGTAAAATTCGACGGCGCTTCCAAGGCCGTAACATTGACTTCCGGGTAAGTACCCTACCCAGTCGTTACGGGGAAAAAATCGTACTGCGGATCTTAGACAACAGCGCCACTCAGTTGGGGCTAGACAAACTCATCTCCGATGAGGAGTCTTTGAGTATCGTGCGCGAAATGGCCAGTCGCCCCTTTGGTTTAATCCTAGTCACGGGGCCGACAGGTTCGGGGAAATCCACCAGTTTGTACTCGGTGTTGGCCGAACGCAACGACCCCGGCATCAACATCAGTACCGCCGAAGACCCCATCGAATACTCCCTACCCGGCATTACCCAAGTCCAAGTCTTGCGGGAAAAAGGCATGGACTTCGCCTCGATTTTGCGCTCCTTCTTGCGGCAAGACCCGGACGTGATTTTGGTGGGGGAAACCCGAGACAAAGAAACCGCTAAAACTGCCATTGAAGCCGCCCTGACGGGTCACTTGGTCTTGACCACCCTTCATACCAACGACGCGGCAGGCGCGATCGCCCGTCTCGATGAAATGGGAGTCGATCCGTTCATGATCTCCGGGGCGCTAATTGGCGTATTAGCACAACGTCTGATGCGGAAAGTTTGCGACGAATGCCGTATCGCTTACACCCCCGACGAAGACGAACTCAATCGCTTTGGTTTAGGAACAGAGGAAGACTCAGACCTCAGCTTCTACAAAGCCAATACCATCGCCCCCGAACACCGCGAAGCCGAACGCTCTGCCGGAACCCTCTGTCCGAAATGTAACGGCGTGGGCTACAAAGGCCGGGTCGGGGTGTATGAAGTTATGCAGAACAGCGAACGCTTACAAGCCCTGATCAACGAAGGGGCCTCGACCGATCGCATCAAAGAAGCCGCCGTAGACGAAGGCATGAAAACCCTTTTGGCTTATAGCTTGATGCTGGTCAAACAAGGTTACACCACCCTCGAAGAAGTCGAACGGGTGACCTTTACCGACTCCGGTTTAGAAGCGGAAATGAAAGCCAAGCGCAAGAGCGTCTTAACCTGTCGCACTTGTAACGCTCAACTGCATCAAGAATGGAGCGAATGTTTATATTGCTTAACACCGCGCTTCTAAAATTAATTGAGTTTCTCCGGTCAGGGCGATCGCTCTGACTTCGGGATTGGGAAACCTGAAAACAAGAGTTCATCTTTATAAACCAGACAAAAGCACTTCAGAACCGTGTTAGCGAGTTCAGCGCTTTGTTCACGGCCATTTACATTCATTTAAGGAGACTTGATCATGGCAATGGAATTAATGATCGAAGACGTGCTAGAACAATTGGTCGAAATGGGCGGCTCCGACGTTCATATCCAAGCAGGTGCGCCGATTTACTTTCGCATTAGCGGCAAACTCACCCCCATTGGTGACGAACCTCTCACCCCCCACGAATCCCAAAAGCTCATCTTTAGTATGCTGAACAACAAGCAGCGCAAAGAACTGGAGCAAAACTGGGAACTTGACTCCTCCTATGGTGTAAAAGGATTAGCGCGTTTTCGTTTAAACGTCTACAAAGAACGGGGTTGCTGGGCGGCCTGTATGCGGGCCCTGTCTTCTAAAATCCCCAACTTCGATATGTTAGGTTTACCCGACATCGTGCGAGAAATGTCCGAGCGGCCGCGGGGAATGGTCCTGGTCACCGGCCAAACCGGATCGGGGAAAACTACCACCATGGCAGCAATGCTCGACTTGATCAACCGCACTCGCGCCGAACACATCCTCACCGTTGAAGACCCGATTGAATACGTTTTTCCCAACGAAAAAAGCTTATTTCACCAACGGCAAAAAGGCGAAGACACCAAAAGCTTTGCCAACGCCCTCAAAGGCGCACTGCGGCAAGACCCGGACGTGATTCTCGTCGGGGAAATGCGGGACATGGAAACCATTGGCTTGGCTGTATCCGCCGCCGAAACGGGTCACTTGGTCTTTGGGACATTGCACACCAACTCCGCCGCCGGTACCATCGACCGGATGTTAGACGTATTCCCCCCCGAACAACAAGGGCAAATCCGAGCGCAGTTGTCTCAATCCCTGTTAGCCGTATTCAGTCAATGCCTTGTCCAGAAAGCTAATCCTAAACCCGGCGAATTTGGTCGGGCCATGGCGCAAGAAATCATGATTGTCACCCCGGCTATTGCCAACCTCATTCGGGAAGGTAAAACCAGCCAAATGTATTCTGCCATCCAAACCGGGATGAAAATGGGAATGCAAACCATGGAACAAACCTTAGCCAACATGGTTAAAAGTGGCTCAGTGGCTTATGAAGAAGCCGTTTCTAAGTGCAGCAAACCCGACGAACTTCAGCGCTTAGTGGGCAATGCTACAGGAGCCGTTCGTCGTTAAGCCTCCCAGATTGAGAATCAAGTCGTTGATGAAATTGGGTTAGAAACTCCTAAAGCGGGAAACTAACCCCTTTAATCTTCCCATTCATGTTGAGTATGAGTTATGCCTACCTTTATTGTTGAAGTTAAAGACGCGGCGGGAAAAACCTCCAAAGAAAAAGTCAAAGCCATTGACGAAGCCCAAGCCCGTAGCGTCTTAATCAATCGCTATCCCACCATTCTCCAAGTTAAAAAAGACCCCTTTGATATCGATTTCAGCGAAATCAGCGCCAACATGACGGCCATTACCGTCAAAGATAAAGCGGTGTTTTCACGGCAATTCTCGGTGATGATCAACGCCGGAGTTGCCATTGTACGGTGTTTGGGGGTGCTTTCCGATCAATGCCCCAATCCGAAACTGAAACGAGCCTTAATTCGGATTAGCGATGACGTACAGCAAGGGGTGAGCTTAACCGACTCCATGCGTAAGCACCCCGATTGCTTCGATAAACTGTATGTCAGTATGGTTGATGCCGGGGAAGTTGGGGGGGTTCTCGACCAAGTGCTAGACCGCTTGGCTTTGCTGCTAGAAAATATGCAGCGCCTTGCCAACCAAGTCAAATCGGCCATGACGTATCCCGTGGCCGTGGGGTTTTTGGCGACGGTTGTTTTCTTTGCCATGACGATCTTTTTGATTCCGATTTTCGCG
>JGI12109J20283_10547966_pt1 | contig 14270 bp, 14 predicted proteins | sample ElkSlonscriptome_12_FD_20283 | JGI IMG/M metagenome (IMG submission 20283) | reverse complement strand
ATTACGTTGATAGGCACTAGGTGGAAGTACAGTGATGTATTGAGCCGAGGTGTACTAATTCGTCGATCCTGTCAGGAAATCTGACAATCGCTGGCACGACGTGCGAAGCACGCCGTGAGAATGAGGGAACAGTATGAGAATGAGTAGCCAACCTTCGGTTGGCCGACGGCGACGTCGTCGCCTCATGCTTATGCTAACCACCCATTCTTCGTGTCATGTTGTAGTGTGTATGCAATTGCTTGTAAAAAATGTGAATCTCGTTGGGAAAACGAGATGGGAGAAAATGTATGAAATGCCTGGCAAAACTTGTAAGCTCACCCTGGAGACTGTTTATTGTGGTCGCTGTGTCAGCTGCGGTGATCCATGCAGTGCTCTATTACGTGGGCAGAGTGTGAGTAACTTGCCCCGACGAGAGCCCTCGTCGGGCTCTCAACGAGGTTCACAGTAGTGAGGTTTTGGAAATGGTGCTTCTTAGCAGGGTATGGCCAAGAGTGCCCCGTGTCAGGGAATGGATTCTGCGTGGCGTGACATGACGTTGCGAACGCACCTGGTACCGGTGGTACGTCATCAAGGCACCGCCCTCGGCGGGCGGAGATCGGTGGTTACAACCCACCTGCCCTGACCAACTCTGTAGGGAGCATCCTCCCTCGGGCCGTTCATTTTGCGGCCCCATTTCCAAGGCCTTACACGCCTTCTCGCGTATTCGCTTGCGTGTGTTATATTGCGCGCTTTGTCCTGGTGGTTTGTCGGTAGGGGTACACCTGTTCTCATTCCGAACACAGAAGTTAAGCCTACTTGAGGCGATGGTACTCATATTGGGGAGAGTAGCTATCCGCCAGGACAAAGCGCGCAATTTTATTGTAGGAGGTTGCAGTGTGTGTCTAGAAGCACGTTTTCTGCTGTGGGTATGTGTATGCGAAAGAAACGTAGTTGACAGATTCTCGTCTCAGTGTGCATGTGTCGACGCACGTTCGCATGACCTCCCTGGACAACTCAGTCCATACAAAACCAGACAGGCCGCACTGGTGTAACTGTGCGTGCTGACATTGTGGGTTTCTCTGTGGTGCACTGTGCACAGCGGAACTCAAAACAAAGCGTCCATATCTGCTACAATGGATGCACTATGGATTCTGCGTGGGCTAAAACACGACGGGCACGAGTACGATTTTTTTTCTATATATTGATTGGTGTACCGCTCACAATATACCTCTTGGTGCAACTATACCGTGCACCGACGTGCTTTGATGGAAGACAGAATCAGGGCGAGCTTGGTCCAGATTGTGGAGGTGTGTGTGAATACTACTGTCCATGGCAGGCGGCCGAGATGAATACGGTGTGGACGTCTGCTGTCGAAGTATCGCCAGGGTGGTGGAGTGCTATAGCGTACGTGGACAATCCCAACTTCGATATGCGCTTTGACAATCGTGCGTACCAGTTCAAGCTCTATGACGCTGCAGGTGCGCTGCTCTTTGACCGAACCGGCGTTGTGTCGGTCGACCATGACCCTGTGGTTGCGATATTTGAGGGACGAATGGCAATAACTGGGGCGCAGCCGGCGCGAACGGAGTTCATGTGGCTCGAACCCGCACTTTGGCGCAAGGCTGGCAGTGAACGCGAAGTGTTGGTCGAACAGTACGATGTGCGGGAAACTCGGCCTGGCCAGGAAATCGTGGCAATGTTACAAAATGAGGAACCGGCAGTACTGCGCAATGTCAATGTGGTAGTTATCGTTTATGATCGCGCAGGCGGCGTACTTGCCACATCTGAGACGTTTGTTGACATCTTTCCTCCGGATACCAAGAAGCGTGTCACATTCTGGTGGCCGCATACGTTTGAGGAACCGTATGGTCGGATAGAGATAGTCACTCGGGTTCCTCCGCAGGATTAGTGTGTGAGCGGTTGAAAGCTGCGCACTGAGCATAAACCGTGTATGCTGGTCTTGTCGTGGGCGCGCATGTTGTGCGTCTACGTATATGGATTAGCAGTATGCGCGCACTTCCCACTACGACAGGTACCCACGGATTTTGGCGGCACGCGGATTGGCTGCTGATAGTGAGCACCGTACTGTTGTCACTGCTTGGGCTTATCACGATGAATACATTCTCAGGCGAGAGTGTGTTCTTTGTGCGACAGGCGATATGGATAGGGGTCTCTCTTGTGGTGATGGTGTTAGCATCCTATGTCGACACGCGATTGTTTTATCGGAGTGGTGTAGTATTTGGATTGTATCTTTTCTCAATCGCGACACTCGTTCTTGTGCTTTTCTTTGGCACGGTTGTGCTAGGTGCCCAGAATCGCTTTGATCTAGGCTTTTTTGCGTTCCAGCCGAGTGACCCGGCACAGATTATTCTCATTTTGGTGCTCGCGAAGTACTTTGCGCGACGGCATATGGAGATCGGGCATCTCAAGCACATCATGGTGTCGGGTGCGTACATGGGTCTCATGTTTGTGCTACTGTTCTTTCAGCCTGACTTTGGTTCTGCGGTGATTATCTTCTCGATTTGGTTGGGTATGGTACTCATTGCAGGTATTTCGCGGACACATCTTCTCGCCGTATTTTTGTTGGGCGCGGTCGCATTTGCCGGACTGTGGGCCTTTGCGTTTGCTGACTACCAGAAGGAACGTATTCTCACATTTCTCCACCCGCTCTCCGACGTGCAGGGTGCCGGTTACAACGCTTACCAAAGCACTATCGCAGTGGGCTCAGGTGGCATCTGGGGGAAAGGAATCGGCGAAGGATCACAGTCGAAGCTAGAATTCTTGCCGGAGTATGAGACTGACTTCATTTTTGCAGCATTTGCCGAGGAGTGGGGATTTATGGGTGTTCTTTTACTGCTTACCCTGTTTTGTGTTGTGTTCTGGCGACTTCTAGTGCATGCGAAGTATGGTGCGACCAATTTTGAGACGCTGGCGTGCGCGGGTGTTGTTGTGTGGCTGCTTGCCCATGTTGTGCTGCATGTGGGGATGAACGTTGGGCTCTTGCCGGTCGCCGGTACGACACTGCCGTTCCTCTCGTACGGTGGGTCACACTTAGTGACCGAGTTTGCGGCGCTGGGCCTTGTGCTTGCCATGAGCCGCTACGAGCGTGATGTGCGCAAGGATGACCTAGATCGGGAGGTGGAGGGGCTAACCTAAGCGGCAGGGCTGCAGGAGTGTATGTGAATATGCGTAAGGCGTAGCATAATCATACGACCGTATGTTTCTGCTACACTTGTGAGAATTTGTTTCGCGTGCTTTAGTGTTCATGGGTAGATTCTTACAACCAACGGAGCATGTATATGGCAACAGTAACACCTGTGGCATCCGTTACGACTACTGCGCTGACGCGGAAAAACGTCTTGTGGGCATGTGTTCCGGCCCTCCTAGCAACCATCGGCTATTTCCTCGGCTGGGTCGTGCTTGCGCAGCTAGACAACGCACTTGTCTTTCTGTTAGTGCTTGTGGTGGAGGTAGTGCTTGCCACCGTGCTAGCCTATTGGGTAGCTGAGCGTGTTAGGTTCGCCCTGAGTATGCGGGATGCCTCACATCTGCCGCGTAGCGCCACCCTCAGCAAGTTCCTGTTCGTTCGTGACCTATCCATGTTACGTGAAAGGTGGCGGAGGCAGTTGGAGCGCGAGACCTGTGTTGAGCGACTCGAGGATGCTGTGCGGGACGACATTCAAGACTTGGGTGGCCCGTCACTCAGGCGTGCACTCAAGGTCGTGGAGAGCGCACTCAATGCGTTCGACAGCGATAAGGAGGTTGCAGAGCAAGTGGAGGACGATCTGCTGCAGCTGATGCACGAGCGCGTCGTGCGCGCAGTTGTTCGTGAGCTTGCCGTGCAGGTCGGCCTCGACCTTCTCGACCGCAGGGTGCTCAGTAACTTTATGGAGGACCATGATGCGCAGCTAACTCTGGACCGCATGGACGTACACCATACTGCTGACCCGGTGAGTGGGATGCGTCAGGCCATGCGCCAGCTGCTTGTTCCCGACATTGCTCACAAGCCATCCACTCAGGATTACCGCTTGTAAACAGCGACTGTTCCCACCGCCATTTGCTCAATACTAAACCTGCGCTGCACGTCCTCGTGCAGCGCATTTCCGTTTATGTTGTGATTGCGTACAGGCGACCCAATGCAGTCGGTACATGCGGATGTAGCATACCTCACGCTATAGCGTGAGGTATGCTACACAAGTGAGGGCGTACTCTGCGTGTATTGCTTTGCGAGCGACAAAGGTTACGTGCTGTGTACGGGAGTCATGTTGTACGTTTCTAGTGCTTGTTGCACCATCTGTTCCACACTAAACCTGCGCTGCACGTCCTCCCGTAGCGCGTTTCCGTGCTCGTTTCCTCTTGCTGGCTCCTGTATCAAAGTTGCGAAGGTATTAGCTAAGTCTGTTGGTGTTGTGTCCACGACGAGCCCCGTCTTCTCGTGAGTCACGATCTCGGTATTGCCGGTGATGTTCGATACGACAACTGGTAGCGAGGCAAGTCCGGCCTCAAGCAGTACGTACGGCAGCCCCTCTTTTTTGGAGGGAAGGGAAAAGATATCGAGTGCTTTGAGGTACTGCGCGGCGTTTTGGACGACGCCGAGCAGGTGTACTTGGTCTTGTATGTTCATCGTTCTCGCTACCTCTTCAAGGTGCGCACGTCCGTCGCCTTCTTCGCCGATCAGCACTAGGTGAGTGGTGAGCCCGCATTTTTTGAGCAGTGCAACCGCTTCGATGAGTACATCCAGGTTCTTGTTCGGATGGTACTCAGCGATGCTCCCGATCCAGACACTATCGCGCACCTCGGTGGATGCACTGGGGAGTAGTGTGGCGCGTGCCTCGCTCCGGGGCAGGAAGTCCGGTGCATGGATGCCGTTATAGACAAGTCGCACCTTTTTTCCGACGAGCGGCATGCGACGGGCACGTTCGTACGTGTCTTGCGATATTTGTATCGTCGTGTGTGACAAAAGTATGGTGAGCCACGTAAAGCAGTAGATGAGCGCACGCTGCCATCTCGGCCTCCAGCTCTCGTCAAACGTCAGCCCATGACTCGTAAACACAATACTGAGAGAGGTTAAACCTCTCTCAGTGGAAGTGTGGTATAATATGTTTGTGAAATTGTAGAGGCGGCCGATGAGGGTGCCAAGGCCGCCTGCTTTGGAGCTGGTGACGTGCAGTACGTTGGGGCGTTCGGTGTGCACGATTTTCCAGAGTTCGAAAAACACGCGTACATCGTCCATGGGTGACATGTCGCGCATGAAGTGCGGAATAGTAATGGTGCGAATACCTGCTTCCTCGAGACGTGTCTTAAGGGTGCCAGGCCCCGCATGTTTCGCGCCGGTACCACCAAGTACGACAACCGGTTCGTAGTCGCCCGGCAGATGTGTCGCGAGGTCGTAGACGTACTTCTGTGCTCCGCCAAAGTTCGATTTGGTGATGACGTACATCACTTTCTTTCTACTGGTACTACTCATGGTACTGCGAGTGTAGCATGCGTTAGTGCGTATGCATACGGGAGGCACAGTACTGCGTGCAGGGTGATTGGGTTGCACTTAGCACGACAATGTGGTGTATTTGTGCTACTATCGTATCATATATGACACGCATGCGGCATGAAGCGTACGCACTACTCCTCGGCGACGTGCTGGTGTTTTACACCGCGCTCTACGTGACACTTTGGCTTCGTGAGTTGAGTATGCCAGGCTACGCGTACTGGCTGCAGCATGCTATTCCGTTTACATACCTCTTTGCAATCAGTGTGCTCGTGTACTTCATCGTGGGGTTGTACGATCAACATACCGCCGTCTTGCGCAGTAAGCTGCCGCAGCTTATTGCGTACGGGCAAGTCATCACGGTTGTGTGCGCGGGGCTATTCTTCTTTTTGGTGCCATATTTTGGCATTACACCAAAAACGGTGCTGCTTATCTTTCTTGTCACCTCCTCGGCGTTCCTGGTTTCGTGGCGACTGATGCTGGCTCCACGTATCGTGGGGGCACGTGGTAAGGCTAATGCGCTTGTGCTTGGCAAAGGGGAAGAGATTGATGCCCTTGTGCGTGAGATCTCGAGCAATCCCCGCTACGGTCTCATTGTACGACACGCGTTTGCCCCAGAAGACGTTGACGTGTCGGCACGGCTCCAGGAGCAAATACTTGCATTTATTACTGACGAGCAAATTTCGGTCGTGATCGTTGACACGCGCGACCCGAGTATGGCAGCGATCACCTCGGTGTTTTACAATCTTCTTTTCCTGCATCCAAATCTCACAATCTTGAGTGCACTCGATCTTTATGAGGATATATTTCGTCGGATACCCATTTCAATGCTCGAACACACCTGGTTCATTGAGCATATAACGCGGCAACAGCGCCCCTTATATAATCTCTACCACAGGACAATCGATATCGTGGTATCGTTGGTGTTGGGTGTGGTTACAGTACTTGTGTTCCCGTTCGTGGCGCTTGCTATTAAGCGTGAGGATGGGGGTCCGCTGTTGTCCGTGCAGTTTCGGGTTGGAAAAGACAATCAGCCGGTCGAGCTTGTAAAGTTTCGTACGATGACCGTGGCGAATGATGCGGGTAGGTGGGGGACACAGAAAAACAAGGTTACACGTGTCGGGGAGTTTTTGCGCAAGACCAGGATCGATGAGCTTCCGCAGCTCTGGAGTGTACTCAAGGGCGGCTACTCGCTCATAGGACCACGGCCGGAGTTTGCGCAGGCGGTACAGACCTATGCAGAACATATCCCGTACTACAACGCTCGCCATCTTATTACGCCTGGTCTTTCCGGGTGGGCGCAACTCAACCATCAGGCACATCCGCATCATGGTGTTGACATTGAGGAGACACGGAATAAGCTGTCTTATGACCTCTACTATGTAAAGAACCGTTCTTTTTGGCTTGACCTTGAGATCGCGCTGAAGACAATCAAGACACTCCTCATGGCTGTCGGGAAGTAGCCGGGTGGTTAGGGAGTGAGTTACAGATGGTAGTACAGCATTACTCCGTAGTTAAATATTGTATATGGCACAGAACAAAATGGTTGTAGTTGGTGGAGCCGGCTTTATCGGTTCTAACATTGTAGAAGCGCTCGTCGGTCGCGGTGACGATGTGCACGTGATTGACAATTTGGTAGGTGGTCGGCGAGAGCACGTGGATTCTCGCGCAACGCTTCACGAGCTCGATATGCGAGACGGGGCAGCAATAGCACCCATCATAGCAGGTGCAGATACCGTATTTCATTTAGCTGCGCTCCCACGCGTGCAGTACTCTATTGAGCACCCGGAAGAGACAAATGATGCGAACATTGGTGGATTCGTAAGTGTGTTAAAGGCAGCGGTCGACGGGGGCGTGCGACGTGTTGTGTACTCTGCTTCGTCGAGTGCATACGGTGACCAGGAGATCATGCCGCTTGTAGAAACTATGCCGGCGCACCCACTTTCGCCATATGGGCTGCAGAAGTACGTTGGCGAATTATATGCTCAGCTATTCAGTGAAGTGTATGGAATCGAGACCGTTTCATTGCGGTATTTCAACGTGTACGGAAAGAACCAAGATCCGGAGGGTGCCTATGCGCTCGTAATCGGCAAGTTCTTGAAACAAAAGGCCGAGGGTGCCCCGCTCACCATTACGGGCGACGGTGAACAAACACGCGATTTTACACATGTCTCCGACGTGGTTCGCGCGAACGTTCTTGCGAGCGAGAGCGAACGTGTTGGGAAAGGGGAGGTGATGAATATTGGGGCCGGAAACAACTGCTCTATTAACCGACTCGCGGAATTGATCGGTGGACCGGTTGAGTATGTTGAAGCGCGTTTGGAGCCAAAGCATACACGCGCTGATACCTCACGGGCACATGCGCTGCTTGGCTGGGTGCCAAAGGTGCAACTTGAAGAGGGGGTTCAACAGTTGCTCAGGGACTTGAGGTAATGATGTGATACAATGCAGAACATGAAAGTGGATGGTATCAGGATTGCTAAGGATTTGGCTTCAGATATCCGTACGCGCCTGAAAACGAGTGGGAAAAAGCTCCGACTCGCAGTAATCGTGGCCGGTCTAAACGGCCCCATTCGTTCCTTTGTGGAGCGGAAACGTCGTTTTGGTGAGGATGTTGGCGTTACTGTTGACGTGCTGTCTGTTGATACATTGCGCGATACGACGCAAGACGTGCTTGAAAAGATCCTTCACGCATCGCGCGAGTATGACGGCATTCTTTTGCAGCTTCCGGTACCAAAAGAGTACGATCTCGACGCGCTACTTCGTCTATTTCCGCTCACTCACGATGTGGATGTGCTTGGAAAGATAGCGTATCAACAGTACAAGGAGGGTAATCTACCGTTCGATCCGCCGGTGGTAGCCGCGTTTGCTGAAGTCTTGCATCGGCATAGTATCCAACTGGCGGGGCAGCGTGTGTTAGTGATAGGCGAGGGTAGGCTTGTTGGGGCACCTGCCGCCGTGTGGGCGCAACGAGTTGGGGGCATTGTTCAGGTTGTGGACAAGGAGACGCAAAATATCGACGAATGGATCAGGGGTGCTGATATCATTATTTCCGGTGCCGGAGTTCCGGGTCTGTTGCATACGGGTAACATTGCACCAGGTGCTGTGATACTGGATGCGGGTACCAGTGAAAGTGACGGCGTAGTGAAAGGGGATGCTGATCCGGCCTGTGCAGAGGTGGCAAGCCTGTTCACGCCAACTCCGGGGGGTATTGGCCCGATTACGGTCGCGAAGGTGTTTGAGAATTTGCTAGTACTGCACGAATTGCAGGTGCGCTCGCGAACACAACGAAAACAGAACAATTCTGATTTCGCACTCATGAGTCGCGCCGATTCAGAAGCACTTGTAGTGCGTCGTCATATGCAGTAGTTGATATGCGGTATCGTGGTTGTTTGGTGCTGCGCTTGCAGTGTGTCGTTGCGTTAAGACGAAAAAGCGCTATACTGCGAGCATGAATTTGACCGTCTATCGGGCTTGGTCGCTTATTATTTTAGTCCTCGCGGGGATACTCGCCTGGTCGCTCTATAGTACACAGATGAGTCCAGACACTGATCGTTCCTTTCGATTCGGCCTTGATCTCGTAGGTGGAAGCCACCTCGTGTATGAAGCCGATACTTCCCAATATACAAATCCGGTGGAAGTTGATGAGGCGATGGCTGCGTTACGTGAAGTGATCGAAATACGAACGAATCTGTTTGGTGTATCAGAGCCATTGGTTCAGGTTGAGAAAGCGAGTGCGCTTGCTCAGGGAAGTAGCACAGACAGACTCATTGTCGAGTTGCCGGGTGTTACAGACCTGGAGGAGGCGGTTGCGATTATTGGTGCGACCCCGCAGCTCACATTTAAGCTGGTTGCTGATCCGGAGGGGACATCAACCGAACCAGTGTACGAGGAGACCGGACTCACCGGTGCATACCTTAAGCGAGCACGTCTGGAGTTTTCTGGTTCGCAGGGTGGACAAATGGGTTTTTCGAACGAACCATTGGTCATGGTTGACTTCAGCGAAGAAGGGCGCGATCTGTTTGCGGCGATCACACGGGAAAATGTCGGCGAGCAGTTGGCAATATTTCTTGATGGTGATCTCAAAAGCGATCCGGTAATCGACGAACCCATCTTGGGTGGCACGGCCGTGATCAGTGGCAGCTTTCCAGCGGAGGAGGCTCGGGAGCTGGTGCGCAATTTAAACATAGGCGCGTTGCCGGTACCGATCACGCTCGGCAGCACACAGACCGTTGGTGCAACGCTTGGCAAGGAGATACTCGATAAAGGTGTGAAGGCAGGCCTTATTGGGCTCGGTGCGGTACTTGTGTTCATGCTCGCATGGTATCGGCTGCCGGGGTTTGTGGCAGGGCTTGCACTTACGGTCTACGTAGTTCTTATGCTGGGCATCTTTATGTATGTACCGGTGACGATTACCGCGGCGGGCATCGCGGGCTTTCTTCTGTCGATTGGTATGGCGGTCGACGCAAACGTTCTCATATTTGAGCGGCTTAAGGAAGAGTTGCGTAACGGGGTGGCGTATGAAGATGCGGTGGTGAATGGCTTCAAGCGGGCATGGGCTCCGATCCGGGACGGCAACTTCACCAGCCTGATCAGCGCGATCATTTTGTTCTGGTTTGGTACCTCCATCGTGCAAGGGTTTGCGTTAGTCTTTGGACTCGGCATTTTGGCGAGCATGCTCACTGCGGTGCTCGTGACCAGAACGTTCCTGGTGGCACTCTCCGGGGTCGACTCGGCTGCACCTGCACTCTTGAAGAGCGGTCTCGGCAGGAATGGCGACGAATTAAACGTATGAGCGAACTAACACCAAAAACCAAAGAACTGTTTGACCGACTGCGAGCACTCGAGCTCCCCAAGGGCTCGTACGTGGTGTTTGGGAGCGGTCCACTCGCGATACGCGGACTCAAGGAGCCACACGACCTCGATGTGGTAGTCACGGAGGACGTGTACAATGAGTACAAGGTGAAGGAGGGGTGGAAGGAGCTGGTACGTAACGACGACACATGTATGGTGAAAGATGGCATTGAACTCTGGTACAGCTGGACGCCGGACACTTGGGATGTGGGGGTGCTGATACAGCAGGCAGAGGAGATTGACGGTCTACCGTTTGTACCGCTTCCACAGGTCTTAATATGGAAAGTGTCGAGCGGTCGATCAGAGGATCTGGAAGATGTGGAGCGAATTCGCGCACATCTCGCACAACAGCAGGGATAACACTATCGGCATGTTTTTTATCACGAACAGAAAAGTACTCTTCGGACTCATCGGCGCGCTCTCGCTAGCCTGTCTTATTGCGCTGGGCTTTTGGGGTCTTAACTTTGGCATCGAGTTTACCGGTGGGACACTCGTTGAGGTACGGTATGACGATCGGCCTGAGAAGGTATTGCTCGAGGAGCGAGTGAGTGGTGCGGTAGATGGCCTCGGTGTGTTTTCATTGCGTGCCAGTGGAGAACAGGGGTACATGTTGCGTACTCGTGATGTGACCGAGGAGGAATACCAAGAGATTCAAAATGCGCTCGCAGTTGAAGGGAGCGGGTTCGAGGAGGAACGTCGGGCGACTGTCGGGCCTTCTATCGGTACCGAGCTCAAGAACAAGGCGCTTGCTGCGATTGCGGTCGTGTCGGTGCTGATCATTCTGTACGTCGCGTTCGCGTTCCGGAATGTGCAGGATGACGAGGAAGATGATGGCGAACGTACCGGGGTGTCATCCTGGACGTATGGCTTTATTGCTATCTTTGTGCTCTTGCACGATCTCTTGGTGCCGCTTGGAGTCTTTGCGGTGTTGGGTCAGTTTGCCGGTGCGGAGGTAGATGTGCTCATTGTGATGGCACTCCTGACCATCCTTGGGTACTCAGTAAACGACACGATTGTTATCTTTGACCGTGTGCGGGAGAACCTGCTTAAAAATAAGGAAGAACGCACCGAGGAGTCATTTGCTGAGACGGTAGGGAAGTCGCTCGGTCAGACCTACGCACGCTCCATAAACACGTCGCTCACCACCCTGCTTGTCGTCGTCTCGCTTCTTGTCTTTGGTGGCTCGACTACTACGTACTTCGCGCTTGTCCTCGCAACCGGTGTATTGGCCGGTACCTACAGCTCGCTTGCGCTTGCAGCGCCACTTCTGGTCACGATAGAGGAGTATCAGCGTAAGAAGCGGGAGGCTGGCAAGTAATCTTCCGAGCCCACCCCTATGATTCTTATTGGTCTCACAGGAACACATGGCGCAGGGAAGGGGACTATTACCGACTACCTTGTGCGGGAGTATGGGTTTGTTTGTGTGTCCGTTTCGGAGTTTCTAGCCGCGGAAGCGCAGCGTCGTGGGTTAGCACCGGATCGTGCGGCACGGCGTGATATCGCAAATGAGTACCGTGCACAAGGCCCTGCTGCGCTCATGGAAGCGACGTACGCGAGTATTCCGGAGCATGCACAGCGGGTGATACTCGAGCCACAGTACACGCTCGACGAAGTAGCGTTCATACACGACAAGGGCGGTATCGTGATAGCGGTCGATGCGGACCTCCGTGTTCGATACGATCGGGTGCACGTGCGAGGGAGCGCGAAGGATGATGTGTCGTTCGAAGAGTTTGCTGCCGCACAAGAAAATGAGCTCGACTCGTCCGACCCCACCAAGCAAAATATGGCTGCAGCGATGCGGGAGGCGGATATCCACCTCATGAACAATGGTACGGTTGAGGAGTTGGAGTCGGTGGTATGTGAGGCGCTTGCCAGGCATGATGTGCTCAGCGATGTCGAATAAGGATTTACCTGCCACCCAATAAAGGTACCAGGTACCTTTATTGGGGAGCGATGCGCGTGCCGACAAACTTTTCTCCTGCAAGGTACTTCTCCACCTGGCGGAGCTTGCTGCCGTTTATGATTGCGACCTCCGTGTTATTCTTTTGCGCCTCGCGGGCAGCGATGGGGTCGAAGGGTGAAGAAAGACCAGGATCCCAACGGTCGGGGAGAAGGGCGCGGAAATCGTCCCAAGTTGCCTGCTTGATTGGCTGTGCGTTTGTGTGCTTCTTTGGGTCTTTGTCGTACGCATAGTCGATGTTGGAAAGATTGATGACGCGAGTCGCTTTAAGGTGGTGTGCAATCTGCACCGCTCGCAGATCGGTCGAAGCGCCAGGCCGGTATCCGGCAGCGACAATAAGTGGCGCATCCTTTGGTACATCAAGTACGTCGTCTGGGTTCTTGATGATTTCTGGATGTGCGACATCTCGAAATATGGTGCGTAAGAGGTGGCCGTTGAGGCGCGTTGCGTGGAGTCCGAGCCAGTCGAGGTCTTCATCGGTGAGTGTGCTTACTTTGCGCGCGGCATCTTGGTAGCGCCGCGCGGTCTTGCCGCCGCCGGTGATGATGGTGAATCTCTTGCCGCGCTCGATTTCATTAAGAACGAAGGTCTTTAGTTTCTTAAGAAAGGTGGTGTCGATCTGGTCAGGCACAATGAGCGACCCGCCGACCGAGATGACGATGGTTTCTGACTTCATGTGCATAACTATACCGTAGGATGTGGTAGGAGTGCTAGACTGTGGGGTATGGAGAGACATGCTTTTCGTTCGATGTTACACAGGCCTTGGTTTTTGGTGCTTAGCCTACTCGTGCTACTCGGTTTCGGATATACAGGGTTGGTCTATGCGGGTGTGGCGCCCAACCCGTATCGTTTGGTCATGTTCTATTTTGGTCCCGAATATGAGTGTGATCCGAACGACGATAGTCCGGGCGCGATGTTTTGTGAGCAGAATAATTCGTATGAATGTAGCGTTGATGGACATTGTATTGATAAACCCGTCATCTACCTCTACCCGGAAATCACCACCGACGTCACCGTTGAGCTCGACTACGACGGCACACTCATCGCTGACTACCCACCGTACGATGAGAGCATTGGCGGCTGGCAGGTCACCGCACAGCCCGACGGCACCCTCACGAACCATGCGGACCAACAGGAGTACAGCTACCTCTTCTGGGAAGGTGTTCCTGCAACACCTATCGATTGGGATCTCTCACAGGGTTTCGTGGTGAAGGGAAGCGAGACGAGGGAGTTTCTCCAAGAGAAGCTCGTCGAGATCGGCCTCACGCCGCGCGAGTACAATGAGTTCATCGTGTACTGGTACCCCAAGATGAAAGACAACCCGTACAACCTCATCCAGTTTGCGGGCACACAGTACACCGACACCGCCCCGCTCACCATCACCCCCGAGCCGGACAGCACACTCCGCGTATTCATGGTCTACAAACCGCTCAGCCGTCCAGTCGATGTCACCCCGCAAACCTTCACCCCATTCACCCGCACCGGCTTTACGGTCGTGGAGTGGGGTGGGACGGAGGTGCGGTAGCTGTGGTCATAAGTCACAGGTTGTCTCTCAAGGTGTTCGAATACAAGACAGACGGTGGCTTAGGTCCTGAAATAAATTCAGGACGACACGGGTGCGTTGGTTTTAGGGTGGCACATTGACCGTTTACGGGGTTATGGGCCCAAACACTTGACTCCGAGCTGTGGATAAGTATACTAGTCACACTACTCAGGTTTAGGGTAGTAGCTCCTTGATAGACAAGCGACGCGCTTGTTTTTTTGACGGAAGAGCTTCTGTTTTTTGACAATCGAATATAGACGAGAACCTAAATTGGAACGAGAGAGAACCTTCTCTTTTGTTCCGTCTTTCTGATATCTGCAGGGATGCAGGTATCAGTAGCTCAAAGTCCAAGTGCTCATGCAGTACTTGGCAGATTCCTATCTATTGTTAGAGTTTGATCCTAGCTCAGGGTGAACGCTGGCGGCGTGGATAAGGCATGCAAGTCGAAC
>JGI12109J20283_10255659_pt1 | contig 14270 bp, 7 predicted proteins | sample ElkSlonscriptome_12_FD_20283 | JGI IMG/M metagenome (IMG submission 20283) | reverse complement strand
TTTCTTAAAGCACTTCGCCAGTAGAGATTCCATTCCATCGCCTAAGGCATCAGAGAGCAGATTCTTACTGCTACCACCAGTCAACGAAATACTGGTTTCCAGTTGGTCATCACCCTTCATGATGGCTGCACCGCGTGCCAGCGCAGCTTCACGCAATTTATCCCGGTCAATCATACGGGGATTACGAATGGTCACATTAGACGCACTGGGCACAGTCGGGTCCGCCACAGACTCAGCATTATTCTGCACTTCGGATTTATCCAGCGTAGATATATCCGCGAGGGGTTCATCAATGCCTGTTTTGAGGGGCTGTTGCGCATTTTGGCCGGTCAACATCACACGGCGCACCTGCGATGGCTCCCGATTTTTGAGGTCAGGCACATCGAACAATGGCGCACTGACGATTAACATCCGTGCCACCCGGCTTGGGTCACGCGTGGCAAACTCGGTCATCACCTGGGCACCCAGGCCATGTCCAATCATCGCCACTTTCGGCAAGGCGAGCTGTTTCATCAATTCATCAAGCAGCATCACTTGATGGTCAATGTTATAGCGAGCCGGGTTTTTGCTGGAGTCCCCAAAACCAAAGAGATCAACCGCATACACGCGGAATTTCAATTGGAGCATACGCATCGTCGGGATCCAATATCGCCACGACCCCAACCAACCGTGCGCCAGAATAACCGGCTTACCGCCACGACCCAGTACTTCATAATGTACCAGGTCTCCGCCTACTGTGATGGCACTCATAACATCTAAGTCCTAGGTTTCGAGCTGCACAAGCAGCAATCGGCTTGTATCACGCTTATGATACATCGATCTTCTGCAAAATTTCCGTAATACGCTGCGTCAGTTCATCCGGTGCGAATGGCTTTAAAATATAAGCAATTGCACCAGCGTCTAACCCGGTAGAGATTTCATCATCTTGCCCTTTGGCAGATAGAAACACAACCGGAATATCCTTGATGGAATCAATCGTTTTCATCTTACGACAAGCCTCATAGCCCGTCAGCTTGGGCATGCGCACATCCATCATAATCAAATCTGGTAAAACTTCCTGCGCGGCAGAAATAGCCGCCTCGCCATTAGGGGCCTGATGAACTTCGTGCCCGGCAAACGTGAGGGTAAAGTTAATGAGTTCGCGTATATCCCGTTCGTCTTCGGCTACCAAGATTTTCGCCATTGATATTAATTGCTCCTATCGTCAGATACGGGGATCTGTGCCATAAATTCTGGGCGGTTGATCGGCAATTGGATGTAAAATGTCGTACCGACATTCACTTCAGATTCAAACCAGACCTTACCACCATGCATCTCAACCAATTCTTTGACAATCGGCATACCTAAGCCTGTACCGGCCACTTCCATACCCAGGGCGGTGTCGTCATGTCGCTCAAAGCGGACCCACACCTTTTCGTAGAATTCCTCTGGGATGCCAACGCCGGTATCCGTCACAGCAATAACAACTTTGTTGTGGCCTGTTTGTTGGGTAACACTTATATCAATACTACCACCAGACGGCGTATAATTGAACGCATTGTCTACAACATTCGTTACAATTTGTAATATCTTGTCATGGTCCGCCCGGATAGATGGGAAGTCACCAGCATTATAGTGTACATCTAGCTCTTTATTGCGATGTTGTGGCTTCTGAGCAAGATTCTTCAGCACCATGTCAATAACCTCATTGAGGTTAACTTCATCCAGCACCAAACCCTTTTCACCACGATCCAACGCAGAAATCTTCAACACATCGTCAACCAATGCTGCCAACCGGTCCACATTACGCTTAACCGTACCTAAGACCTGCTTCTGACCGTCAGTGACCTGCCCCGTCGCACCTATCAATACCATATCAATATAGCCTTTGATTGGCGTTAGCGGTGTACGGAACTCATGAGACACACTCGTGATAAAATCACTCTTGCTGCGGTCCGCCTCAACCTCACGGGTCACATCACGGAACACAGAGACCGTACCGAGGAACTTTTCACCCGTATACACTGGTGACAGATGGACACTCACAATGCGCCCATTCATCTCGATGCGCTCATCAATGTAATCACCGCCTGCGGTCTCCACAAAGCGACCCATCTGTTCTTCAATGACTTCTGCCCAACTGACGGCATTACCACTGTAAATGCCTGTGATAGATTTAAGCGTCTGCCCCATTGCCTGTTCACGCGGCACCTGAAGAATGCGCTCGGCAGCCGTATTGAACAGCACAACCACACCGTCGGCATCAGCCAGCACCACACCATCGGCAATGCCTTCAAGGATGGCCTTATTCTTCTCGGCCTCTTCTTGCTCAGCACGCAGTAGCGATCCTAGACGCTCAGCCTGATCACGAATGAGCTTATATAGCTCGGCATTATTGATAGACGATGCGACCTGATTCGCCGCTGCGACCATCAAACGCAAATGGGATTCCACAAAGGCATTGGGCACTTTACTCAGCAACACCATCACGCCGAGCAATTCCTCATTGGTTTCCAACAACACAGCAAGCGCACTACGCCAGCCTTCAGCACCCGGTGCATCAGCGTCCCAGTAATCGGCCTCTAAGAGATCCTCTACGATCTCAACATGCTCATCTTCTTCGATCAACCAACGGGCAACTGCCTCCGCCGGATGGATGTCATGATCGCCATCAGGATTTTCCATCAATGAGTTCGGGTTGAGCACAGCTCGGCTATATAGTTGATCGGTAATCGGGTCCAACTGCATAATCACACCATCAACCGCGCTGACCGCCTTGGCGACCATACCCAGAGCGCGTGGCATCAACCGTTCCATATCCAGGGTCCGTGCCAATTCAGATGTGATCTGGTAGAGCGTATCAATGCGGTCGCGTTCATCCTCAAGCTCACGGGTCCGCTGTGCCACCTGCTGGTTCAAATCATCAGCAAAACTACTCACCTGGCGGAACAGACGGGCATTTTGAATGGCTGCCCCTAACTGCGGACCAACGATGTTCAAAATGCGCTGTTCGTTCACGGTAAAAGCCCGTTTACGGACCGTATCACGCACCGCCAACACACCATAAACCTCATCACCGGCGATAAGCGGTACGCCCAGATAACTCTTGGCATCCCCCTCACCATTCGTGATGCCCAAGCTCTTGCGCAGTTCGTCCGGGCTGAAGTAATCCGCGCCTAGGCTCAACGGGCGGCGATGTTTGACGATGAACGATACCTCATCATTACCTAACTCACGCGGTGGAATTTCATAGGTCTCGCCATCTTTTACAGCGAGTGGGAAGGTAATCATCTGCTCATCGGGGTCATACAGCGCGACGTACAACTCGCGCGCATTTGTCACTCTTGGCACCTGATCTTTCACGACAGACACCATATCATTCAAGTCAAGCGTGCTGGAAATCGCATGGCTCAACTCATTGATAATCATCGACTCCTCAAAATGGGCGGCAGTCTCAGCGGATAGCCGCGCATTCTCGATGGTCACGGCCACCTGCGTTCCCAGGCCCTGGGCCATACGCACTTTCTGCTGTGTTACTACCTCTTTTTCGGACTGTTCCAATTGGATCAAGCCGATTGTGCGTTCACGCGCTACAAGCGGCACCAACATGCGGGCACCATCGTTATTTTTACGCAATTCCTGAACTTCTTCAGGATAAGGGGTGTCTTCATCGGATGCCATAATTACGATGACTTCACGATCACGAAGCACCCGAAGCTTAGCTGGATACTTGGCAAGATCATAGCGCGTGCCGACTGGCATCACCCGTGTGGTATCGCCATCACGGTTCATATCCACCTGGACTTCGATCTCGTTATCGACCTCATCCCAGATCATAATGGCACAATCATCCATATCCAGTGCGCTGAACATCAATTCCACCACGGTTTTAAACACAGAGTCCAGGTCCGTGGTCAGTGATGTTGCCTGGGCCGCTTCCAGCAAAGTCCCTAGCTCATTGGTGCGGTCAAAGGTCTGTTCAAAGAGTTCCGCATTGGCCTCAGCAATCGCAACCTGACTGGCAAAAGCCATCGCAATATTCTGATCCGACACACCCATGTAAGCATTTTCATCATTGGATGTCAGCATCATCATGCCGACGACATGCCCCTGGTTGACCAATGGCACACCCATCCAACTGCCGATGTCGTTGTGCAGGGGGATAGCCCCTTGTAAGGCATCCCGCTGGCCCACAGAAACAACTTTTTGTGAGTCCACCACCTGCTGCATGAGGTCATATTCATTGAACAGGAAGCGCACATCCTCATCCGGGTTTGCCTCTTCCAGGTTGCCTGTGCCGCCTTCCAGCACCATATAAGACCCATTACGCCGCCACAGAGTCATGGCATCGTAGGGCATCAACCAACCCATCTCTTCCAGCGCAAGCTGAACCACATCAGCACGTTCCAGCGATGAGGTGATTCGTGTAGAAACGTCAGTCAGCGCGGCTAACTGGTTAGCGCGGCTCTCCATCTCTTGCTGCAAACGGGCACGTTCGGTCACATCTTCAACCAGCATCACTGCACCGCGAATTTGGTCTTCATAGCGCAATGGATAGAGGTAAAAATTACTGATGATGTCTTCATCGACAGCACTATTTACCAACTGATTGATACGCTCTTGCGGTTCACCACTTTCAAGGACGGCCCGCAAATGATCGCCCAAAATTCTGGAAAGCTGCGGACGATATGCGAACAAATCGCTACCAACAACATCCACTTCCCAACCGTAGCGATCCGTCATGAAGTTATTGACGGAAATAATGCGCCCGGAATTATCCAGCACGACGATACCCTGCTCGATGGACTCCACCACAGATTGGTTGAGCACTTGCAGGCCAACCGCCTGATCAAACAAGCGTGTATTCTGAATCGCACTCGCGACCATCTGCGCCATACGCCGCAGCAACGGGCGGAACTCACGGAACCCATACGCCGCATCTAAATCACTACCGATGTGTATCGCACCCAGGTTTTCGCCACCTGTTTGCAGGGGTAAAACCAGGCTGGTCTTTTCCCCTGCCTCGTACCAGGTACGCAGATCTTCGTACTCGTCAACCTGTGCATCACCGCTCTGGTAAATGTGATCCTCAACTTCAGTATAAGCCTGTTGCATCGCGGAATGCCCCAACGACACACGCCGGTCACGCGTGATCTCAAGCGAGCTATCTGCCTGAACTTGAACACGTAGTATCTCAAAACCAACATGTTCAGCATCCACAATGGCCGCCGTCATCCGGGAGAAAGGCAGCAAGCGCAACGCACCTTCAGCCACAGAACGAATAATATCGCCAACATCCAATGTGCTGGAAACAGCCTCTAACAGTTCATTGAGGCGGGCTTCTTGCTCCGCATTACGCACACTTGCCAGGTAGAGGCGGGTATTCTCAATGGTCGTCGCTGCCTGATGCGCGAAGATCTCCAGCACTTCAACGGTCCCCTGATCGGGGCGTTTGTTATCAAAGGGACGATCAAGGCTCATAACACCAAGCACCCGCCCGGAGGCCCCTTGCAACGGCACCAACAGCATATCCCCATCGCGCCAGGCATCACGGCCACGGGCGTTAATACTCCGATTGCCATCATACGACGTGCTGAGCGCGGTAATGTTTTCCACATACCACTGCCCAACGTGCTCAATCGGGAAGAAATAGGACTCACTCAAGCGACGTTCTTCACTAAGTAGAGCATCCAAACTCTCGCGAGGCATGGTATAGGATTTGGTCTCTTCAAACAGTGTGATGGGCAAGCCAGCCTGTGCCACACGATGTAACACATCCGTCTCGTCATCGAACATGGTCATCACGACCACATCAAAGCCAACACTCTGTTGCACGCTGTAGGCAATGGCTTCCAGAATACTGACCGGATCCGTATTGCTCTGGAACATGTGCCCTAACTCAAAGATCCGGTTAAGCTGTTCCACACGTCGCCGCAACCGCTCACTTCGCTCAATTTGATCCAGGTAGCGGATTGAGTTGCCATACCCTAACGACGCTTTGACGGCCAATGTCATCAAAAAGGCCGCAGCCCGATCATCAAAATGATTGGCTTCGGTATGATACAGATGGATTGCACCAACCACCTGATCCAAGTAGAGGATGCCGGCTGCCACCGCAGACCGAGCCCCATCAGGTAAGGGTTCCATTGTGCTGAACTCATAATCTGTGATCAGGACAGTATCTGCACCACGGGCAATCGCTTCTAATTCGATGTCTGCCATACGCGGCATATCATGCTCATTACCCAACCGCCGATCCATCTCCGGCACATCGGGGAACTTCCATTCCTTTGGGTTACGCAACATCGTAACGGTACTACCAACGGCATTTGTCGCTTTGATTGCCTCTTCGCGTATGACCTCAATCACCCGATCAAGGTCCAGGGTGATGGTTAACTCATTACTGACGCGTGAAATCGCATCCAGCTCATCCAAACGACGGCTGAGGTTTTGACCAGTCGCTTCATAGATCAGCAGACGATCCAGCGCAGCAGCAGCCTGTGCCGCAATGACTTGTGTGGTATCCAGGTCTTCCGGCAAAAACGGCCCACCCCGACGGTTAGCCACACCCAATTCACCCAGGGTTCGATCACCAAAAATCAGTGGAACCAGGATCGCATTATCAATACTCATACGAGCAGCAATTTGCTTGTAACTGGGCAGGGTGCGCGGGTCATTCGCCACATCATTGCTCATATATGGACGATGTGAGGATACCGGGCTGTTATCAAACCCCTCTACGTAAATATCCTGGGAAATCGGCTCACTCATTTCAACGCCATAGACGTAGCGCGGATATGTGACCAAACTGCCCGTCTGAGTGTTCAACACATTGACGAAAACCAACTCACTCGCCATCAAGCGGCTGATTTCCGCCAGCACAGGCATAAAGCTGTCTTCAGAAGTCAACACATTACCGGCAAGCTCTGCGACCCGCCGCAAACCCTGCGCCTGGTCCGCACTCCGCTGCGCGTCACGATATAACCGGGCATTCTCAATCGTCGCAGCAGTCTGCGTAGCAAAAATCATCAGCAGACGTGCATCGTCGTCGTTGAAATCCTCACCACTGAGTTTATTCGAGACCTGCAACACACCAAGTTTACGCCCGCTGACGTACAAGACCACCATCAGCGTTTTGTGCACGCCGATGTCTTCGGCTAAGTCATTGAGGCCCGCCTCGTAAACGAGGGAGTCCACAGGAACACGGTTTGTATACCAGTAGCGTTCCTCATCCCACAATTGCTCCATAACCGTGCCCGGTTTTAGATCAATGGCATAATCCTGAACGCTTTCTTCATCTACCCCATAAAACGGCAACTGACTGACCAGTTGTTGACGGTCTTCATCGTAGAGCAGGATACCGCACATCTCAATTTCCATGAGATTGGCGATGCGCTCGTTAATCTCACCGTAGAACTCCGCTTCATGGCTCAATGCACCAATCGCGTTGGTTAATTCCTGTAGACCAACCAACTCCGTATCCATACGCCGCTCACGGTCATACAGACGCATGTTTTCAATCACGATAGTGGCCTGTGACGCCAACACCGTTAGGTTCTGAATATCGCGTGAATTAAAGCCGGTCCCCGTGCGCTTGTTGCTGACGGCAATCACACCGATGCGCTGATTGCTGACCGATAGCGGTACCCAGGCCGTATTGGTAATACCGGATACGCTCACAAGTGGCGTCAGCCCCAGAGCTTCTACCAGTGGCTCGTCAGAGATGTCATTAGACACCCACGCCGATTGTTTGCTCCAAATATCATATTGTGAGCTATCAGATGGTAGGGGTATAAAAAGTGTGCGGACCAGAGCCTCCGGCAAGCCGTGGAAGGGGGGCGTAGCAACTAACCCGCTACGCTCCGAGTCATAAAGCAAAATACCGCACATATCAGCAGAAAGTAGATCAGCGATACGCTCATTTAAGGCCGCATAAACGGCAGCGGTACTGTTATCTGCATCACGCTTCATCTGGACGACACGCTGCAAATTCGCCAGGTCATCAACCCGCTGCGCTTGCTGCGCGTACATATCGGTATTGTAAATGATACCGGCAACGGTCTTACTCACAGCCTGGAGCAGTGACAAATCGCCGCGTGTGTATTGATCGGCCTGATTACTTGCCAACTCTAATGTGCCGATAAATTGATCACCGAGCTTCAAAGGCACGCCGATAAAGCTATGATAGGGGTTGTTGTCAATCAGTTTCGGGTGAATACCGCTCAGGTCATCTTTACCGTTCAACAACACCGGCTTGTGATGTTTGGCAATCCAGCCACTGATGCCCTCACCGACTGCATAGCGGCCACCGAACTCACTCAGCGCGATCAAATAGGTAGATTCACCATCCCAGCCACGCTGTTGTAAAATCTGCTCATCTTCATCCCACAGGTTAATCTCACCGGCATCCGCTTTGACCACACGGCGGATAATAGTCAATACAGCAGGCAAAACCTGGGCCAGCCCCATACTTGAGTTGACCGTTTCACCAATCTCATTAATTAGCCCCATAGCCACGCTGATGTCCAGCGTATCCGGGCTGCTGGCTTCGGCTGTCAGCTCCCGCATGACGATCACGGTGCGCCGTTCCACGCCGGTAGGCACATGATGCGAAGACGCCTGCACCCAGCGGTCACCGAGTTGGAACGAAGCCTGCCCTTCCTGAACAAACAATTGCAAAAAATTATCCGATGGTTCGGCTAACTTGGCAAATTGCTCCAAATGCGGCGCACCACCATTCATACCGACTAAACGACGCGCAGGTTCATTCGCATAGATTAACTTGCCATGTTCTTGAGAAATAATGAGAGCATCCCCATGAGATGCACCAGGCACATCATGCATGACCTGATCGAGGTCGATAGCGGTCTCATATTTCATCTGCTGACGTGCCCAGAAGTAAATCCAAGCGACGACCACGATACCGCCCAGGAAGAGAATAAGGGCTAAATTCATACTGACCTCGGATAAATCTGACTAATCAGGATGGGGTTGTGGTTACCAAGATGTCTCCAATGGTGGATTGCTACTGCCAACACTATCAATACCGCCACGCCGTCGATCATCCGCAGCGAGTTCCGTTACCTCACGGATGTCGGAGAAGCGATGAGTCTTGGTAGAAACCGAGCCTAATGACAGGGTCATCAGGTCAACTTTTTTCTCCCCACTTCCCCCGTCCGGCACCAGAATATAACCACGTTCACGATCAATAAATGAATAGTGTTGCTGAATGCCGTCTTTGAAGCGGGCCGTGAGTTGATCTTTCAGGCGTTCGGCGTTATCCGCATGGGTGACAATCACGAAGTTATCCCGCCCAGGGTGCCCCACATAATCGTTAGCCGTGCCAAATTCCTCAACAATCTCACTCATCAGTGGAGACATAAAGCGCACGACTTCGTCACCAGCCACAAACCCATAAACTTCGGTAAACGGCTCGAAATTCTTTATTTTGACATCAATATACGTCCACTGCTGTTCACCACGCATCAACCCACGCAGATGATCTTCAATCAGGCGGCCTGTTGGCAAACCCGATTTCGGATCAAGTTGATTCTGCCGTTTAGCAGCGGAGATCGCATTGGCAACGCGCAGCTTCAACTCTTCGATGTCGAATGGCTTAGTCACGTAATCATCTGCACCCAATTCCAAACCAGCGATGCGATCACTGCGTTCATCTTTCTGGGTCAAGAAGATAATTGGGATATGGCTGGTACGGGTTGTGGTGCGCAGTTCACGGCAAACATCATAGCCGTTCATATCCGGCAACATGATATCCAACATAATTAACTCTGGTAGCTGTTTGCGCGTCATCGCCAGCGCATCGCCACCCCGAGGGGCGACCTGTACTTCATATCCCTGCCCGGTGAAGTAAATACGCAACATATTCGAGATGTCAAAATCATCTTCGACAACCAGGATACGGTCTTTACTCATACTTTGCCCCTCATTTTTGGGACCAATAGTCAACGTTTTGTAGTTCAAATATACACTAAATATAGCCTTGATGCATATCAAGAACCATGAAGTTTGTAATTGCTAACCGCAAATCAGCACAGATTCACTATGCTAGCATTACTTAGCTGACTACTGGTGACCACGTTCTACGGTTATGTGCGGCACGTTCGCGCACAGTGTTAATCTGTGTATCAGTAACCGGTTTTTCAAAACTACGAAAACCCGCTAGACGAAACCCGTGCCGTGACGCAATTTGCTGAATTGCTAAAGCGCGTTCAATACTAATGTTCTTGCCGACTGTGTAATCTTCGTACCGACCTTCTAATGCCAGGGCCATTGTCTCCACCATGCAGGCATAGGCTTTACCCGGTGGAAACCCAAAATCAAAATGAAAATCTACGGGACCAGGCACCTCAATCATACCACCTTCGATCACAAGTACATCATCCCGCATTTCCGCAACCTGGCGCGAAACATCACGCGGGCGGGCAACATCACACACCACCGCCCCCGGTTTAAGGTGCTGCGGCTCAATAACTGTATGCACCGCACTCGTGACTGTTAAAATCAGGTCCGCCTCATAGATGGCGTTCATATCAACGCTGGTGATGATCTGCGCTTTTTGCCCATCACACTGGGCTTTTACCGCTGCCAGAGCAGCCTCACGTCGCCCGACCAGAACCAACTTACCCGCTTCTGAGGCCAACATCTGTGTGCAAGTCCGGCCAATGGAACCCGTCGCACCGACCACGGCTACAGTCGCATCAGCCATGGTGATGCCCATAACCCGTGCCGCTTCGGTGATGGCTTCCACAGCCACAACAACAGTATAACTATCCCCCGTGGTCACTGGAATATCCAGGCGATCCGCTATCGTCTGACCGCTATCGCCCACTACAGACGTAAACGCACCCAAACCCAGGATGCGTGCCCCAAGTTTTTCCGCCTTTTGACCACAGGCAATGATCTTGTTATAAACACGTTCAACAGGCAATTTGAGCATCATATGCGGGGTTAGTGGACAGGCGATTAACCAGCCCGTGAGATCATGACCTGTTGCAGTAGACCTCACACCTTCTACCTCAGAGAGATAAACAGGTGGTGCGAACTGTGAGAAAAAGTTAATCTGCCCTTCCGTCAATAGCTTGCCCAATAACGGTAACTTGCGTGAGACATCTTTCTTGATATTAATGGGGTGAATGATGAATGCAAATGTGTCTTCCACAGAACGCCGCCTTCGCAGATCATAAAATTTGTATTAACAACACACCCCTATTATAAAGATCATCAACTGAATATAGTGTAACGATATAGCAACACCAGGACTATTGTCCGAATCAGAGGCCCTAACCCCAGCTATCCCAGGTTTCTTCGGCCAGCGGTTCAAGCTCTTCATCATGCCGTGGGTAGAACCGTTTATGAATATCCCCGTTGGGTATAAAGTGATGATCACTTTCCTCAAACGAAATGCTTCGACTGATCACACGCCGTTGTGGTGAGGCGACCAACACCACGTCAGATTCAATCATGCGCCCTGGGAAGACCACCATCCCGGACCCGATGCGGCAGTTATGCCCCACCGCGCTACCCAGCACAATCTGGCCGACACTACCCAGGTTACCATCAATATTAGAAGCGCGAATCGGCTTCTGCGCGATGAGGTTGAAATCCGTAAAGGTACTACCAGCCCCCACAAAGCTATTGCGGCCAATCACACACATTTGCAAGCAGGTATTCTGCGCGATGATGGTATTTTCCATGACCGTTGTTAAATAAAGCGATGTACGGAATGGCAAGAAACAACCATCAGCCACGGTGCTCATCATCAACACACAACCAGCATCAATCGTCACATTACTGCCTAGCGTGCTGTTATCAATCACCGAACCCGCACCGATGGAGACATTATCACCGATTTTGGCGGGACCGCGAATAATCACACTGGGGTCAATAGAGCAATTCTTGCCAATCTCCACCACCGCAGAAGAGCTGAGGATCTGCTTTTGCTCCAGGGTGGCACGCCATAATAACTTGAGCTGCTTAAATACACTTTTCTGAATATGATAATCCAGGCGACCCGCCCGCCCAAAATTCCCATAGATGACTGATGCAAAATAAATATGCACCCAACTTTCAATAGAGATAATCGACCTCATCGGTGCATAATGGGTTAAATCACCCTGCTCCATCGTCATGAAGTCCGGCACGCTGTAAAAGCCAATTTCATGAGCATCACTGGGTACAGAAATCGGCATGATGTCTTCTTCGTAGCCATTAGGGAAGTACCAGAGGTCCGCAACGAAAACGATGGCCCCTTCCTCGGTACGTTTTGGCATGAAGCTCGTTTGTAGTGGCAGTGTATACGTGTGGAAGGCTTTGTCATTCACGGGGAAAGCTGCCTGACAAGGCTTACCAGTCTTACGGGCCTCCGCTACAAAATATTGCAGGTATTCAATATCGAACCACAGGCTATCCCGGTAAACGACCGCTTCACCCTTCACCCGGTAAAGTTGATCACGATTTTCAAACACACCGCCCAGCTCAACTCGTTCATGAAACACCTCTGCAAACAAAATTTCTTGATGCAATTTCAGGGGCTGGGTGCCGATAGTAAGCAAACTCGCCGGCTCATTGAACGGCGGGATCTGCCGTTTATCTTCAATGATGTAACGGTACATAATATCCAGGCTCCAAATAGCAAAAATAAGGGACGTACACTGCCCGATCAAAAACATACAGGCCACGCTATGAACGACAGTATGGTTTTTGATTTTAAGTCGTCAGTAGCCAGCAAAAGCAAGTCTGTATGACCGCGTACCCACTTAATCAAGCACGTACGCTAAAAGCTTACAACTGATAACTGCATAACTTCTACCATTATAGTTCAATTTAAATGGACAGGCGGAAAACTCTATCCATTACGTAAGAAGTCCAGAACCGTCTCATAGAACCGGTCAGGTTCGTCCATCATGGGGAAGTGCCCGGAATTCTCAAACCAGGCGATCTGACTATGTGGCGCATGCACTTTAAGTACATCAGATTGTTTGGGGTGTACGATGCGGTCGTGCTTACCATAGATGCCTAGCAATGGCACTTGAATCTGCCCAACCTCTTCGCGCAGGTCAGTCTCACGCAGCGTGCCAATACTCTGAAAAAACGACTCCGCAGTAATTTTGGAGATGTCTTCGGCCAGCATCTTACCGACTGCCAGCCCATCTTTTGCGATGAAAAATGCATATCCTCGGATGAACAAACGCAACAGGATCGGCGTCGTCCATACAATTTTGGCAAACCCGCGATAACCAGAAAATTTCAGTAGCAGATTCAAGGATTCACCATCAATTGGTGAGCCAATGACCGTCGTCTTTACGATTTTTTCTGGATGAAGCAGCGAAGCCACCAGCGAAACCGTGCCCCCCATCGAATGGCCGATGATGGCAGCTTTAGGGATGCCGAGCCGGTCCATAAACTGGTCAACCGAACCCACGAAGTTTTCTACTGAAAAATTCGCTGTCCGGTCAAAGGATTCTCCGAACCCGAAGAAATCCAGGGCATACGTCTTAAATTCTTTGCTGAGGATCTCGATTGTCTGCCGCCACAATGCCCACGAGCCTAGCCACCCATGCAACAACAAAACAGGGCGTCCACGACCAAGCGTTTCATAGTGAACGATGCCCTGTTCGGTAACCAGCGTAGGCAAGGTAATACCCTTTGGTTGTGACGAAACGGTCTACACCCAAGTGATGGGCCTAGTCCATCTCCTCGAGGATCGTATAGAGCAGTTCCAACAGCACATCCCGCACGCTGTCTCGCTCTTTGGCAACGCACGGCAGCAGCTTCACCTCTGGCTCAATCCGCAAAGCGATGCGCATATCTTCAGGATCCCATGCATCGGGATGATCCTGCTTGTTGGCAGCAACCACATAGGGCGTGGGTGCGTAAGCACGGAAGGTCTCCAGGATGCTCTTGGCTTCACGGAAGGTCTCCGGCTTGGCACTATCCACCATAACGATGAACCCAAGCATGCCTTCAGCCAGGATTTCCCACATGAAGTCAAAGCGACGCTGCCCCGGTGTACCAAACAGGTACAGCACCAGGTCTTCATCAACGGTGATACGACCAAAGTCCATCGCCACTGTTGTCGCTTCTTTTTCATCGGCTTCGGCGGACCCCTTTTTGAGGTCCTTCTCAGTAGAGACCACTTCGATCTCACTGATTGCCCGAATGAATTCCGTCTTACCAGAGCTGAAAGGCCCCGTGACAACCATTTTAACAGTTTGCATAATGTATCCGCTCTTCCAGTATGCTGTCGAGAACGACTGTCGAGTAAATAGGCA
>JGI12109J20283_10003521_pt1 | contig 14279 bp, 12 predicted proteins | sample ElkSlonscriptome_12_FD_20283 | JGI IMG/M metagenome (IMG submission 20283) | reverse complement strand
AAATGACCGTTCAATTTTAGTCTTTCAGCCTCAACAACAACCGGAGTTATGGAATAATCGTGATGTGTTAATTAGGTTGGAAGGCATTCCATTAACGCTCAACAAGCTCAGTTGAGAGCCTTGAAATGAATTTCAGGCTCAAAGCTCAAGTAAGCTAAAGCTTACTGAATTATAGTATAAACTTATTAAATTGCCCCAGAAGCATCACCCCCACCAACGGGAGATGTCCCCGGGGAGCATTTAGGTTAAAAACATACTCTGAAGATCGGTCTATGACTGCCTGCCAACCTACGATATCGTAAAACTTATCGTAAAACTTTTTGTAGATGTAGTAATCATACATACCCGGTTGACCGCCAACACCTTGCCAGATTTGCTTTTGGACACTAAAACCAAAGTGTTCATTACTGTATTGTACCCAGAGACGGTCAATCGTTCGCAAGTCGGTACAAGGAATTTTTTCAATGTCTTCGGTTTCCACATTCCACCAGCCTTCTTTTCCAATGGGAGCCAGCATTTTGTCTGCCGTTTCTTCATCGGCTTCTTCCCACTCTCTAGCAGCTAATAAATCTCGCAATCGGCGGTAATCGATGCCGCATTCTGAACCCAAATCATCAGTTGAATTCTGGTGCATTGCTCACAAATAAATCTGATACACTTATATTCATTGTGCCACAGGAAATTCTCTAGCGATTTAGACTGACGTACAAACAGGTTGGATGTGTTCTCACTCGTGGCTCATCGCTATCACCAAGCAGCTTCTGTGTGGTTGGCGCGGCTGGAAACGATCCAAAAGGCTAATACTTTAGCCATCTTTAATCGCATTAACCGATCGCGAATTTCTCCCCAAGCCAGCAACTTTGCTCAGGAAATTATGGATATCAATCAACATCGGCTACTTAGCTTGAGGAAAAGACGACCTTGAAGACACCAAAAACACTATTTTTAGCTTGGCAAGATCCGATTAGTCGCTATTGGTTCTCGATTGGTCGGTTAACCTTTGATGGAAGACTCTATCAATTTATTTATACTCAAGGCGTAAAAGAAGCGGAAGCAAAAGGTGCTTTTAAGCCCTTGTCTTCGTTTCCGGACTTAGATGAAGTGTATACATCAACTCAATTATTCCCCGTTTTTGCGAATCGGTTAATGTCGCGATCGCGTCCGGATTATTCCCGTTTTATGGAATGGTTAAATATTCCCAACGATGAACATGACCCCATGGCAATTTTAGCCCGCAGTGGTGGCGAACGCGAAACCGATACACTCGCTGTTTTTCCTTGTCCGGAAGTTAATGCACAAGGACAGTATCATTTATATTTTTTCTCCCATGGGCTGCGACATTTACCAAGCTGTGCCATTGAGCGGATTAATCAGTTTGAACCGACTGAAAAATTAGGGTTAGCTCATCAATTGCAAAGTAATGATGAGTCTGATGCTTTAATTTTAACCACAGAAGACCACTACATTGTCGGCTATTGTCCCCGATATTTGCTGGCAGAACTGTTTGAGTTAATTCGACAAAAGTTAAACCTAGAGGTACAGGTAGAACGTGTCAATAAAACGCCGACACCTCTCCAGTTTCGGTTATTGTGTAAAATGACGGTTCAGGCGAGCCATGATTATCATCCCTTCTCCAGTTTTCACTATCAACCCCTGATAGCAGAATTGGCGCGATCGCATTCTTATTCCTAGCTAAACTATTAGATATAGCACTACGAGGATACGTTAGGACATCAGTTGATCCCAAGAGGGAAAAGGGAAAAGGGAAAAGGGAAAAGGGAACAGAAAAACATGTCCTCACCTGTCTTGCTACTGCTATATAGCAGTAGACACATCGATTAGGACAAACGAACTATTGTAGAGACGCGCCATGGCGCGTCTTTACCAAATGATGCGTCCTAACCGCTATTGCGATTGCTATAAGTTAACCATTTTAGGGGTAGTGATCAGGGTTATTATGTCGTTATTTCAGAATTTCAAATTGAGAGCCTTGAAATAAATTTCAGGCTCAAAGCTCAAGTAAGCTAAAGCTTACTGAATTATTGTATAAGGTTATTAACCCGTTTTAACGGGACGCGAGCTCTTAGCCCGTAGACGCGGAGCGGCTTCTCTTCGAGTATTTTAATTCAGGGCTGACTTACACACAAACGCCATTTATGGTAGGGGCACGGCAATGCCGTGCCCCTACAGGTAGTGACTGTGCCCTAAAGAAAGCGTAAGTCCTAATTTTTATCTTTGGGGAAAACATTAGAGGAATGTGCGGCAAAGTATCGCGGATTCTGCAAAAAATATCGCCCTCAACAAAAACCTGAAAAGCGAAATCATTGGGGAAGTCGGTTGTTAGCGGGATTGAGTGTTAAGGGAAAACCGAAAAAGTCATCACCAGGACAAATGCTTCTACCTTGGGCGCAGTGGGAAGCGCCGGAGGGGGAAGTACATGAGGTGGCTGACAAGTTTGTCTTGGCTAATTGTTTTAATCCCCAGATAGCTTCTTTGGCTTTGGGGCGGTGCCAGGTATGGTCAACGTAGAACCCGCAAGACTTCGTGGATTTTGCCTCTGTTGTAAATCGTTACATTCTGCTGAAACCTTTATATGTTACATTTTACAAGTCTCGACGCGAGAGAAGAGATTCAAACCTCTCACCTCTATCAGGCCGTACAATCACTAAAGGGAGATGCCCCTGGGGGGCATGGGGACTGAACTGTAAGTTCTCGTCATATAACCAACTATTATTCACACGCCAGCCCACGGTATCACCAAACTTTTTCAAGATGTCATAATCCCTTACGCCTGGTTGACCCCCTACACTCTGCCAAATTCGCTTCTGCACAGAAAAACCAAAGCGTCCATTGCTGTATTTTACCCAGAGACGGTCAATTGTTCGTAGGTCAGTACAAGGAAATTGGTCTATATCTTCTGTGTTTACATCCCTCCAGTCTTCTTTGCCAATTACAGCCAGCATTTTATCTGCCGTTTCTATATCTGCTTTTTTCCATTCTCCAGCAGCTAATAAATCTCGCAGTCGGCGGTAATCAACACCACATTCTGAACTCAAATCATCATCCAAATTCTCAGGAATCAATAACCGCAACCATTCCGACACCGATTGAGGACGATTTTCCGGTTGAAGTTCCATTCCCGTCAAAATCCCTTGATTCACCCTATCACTGACATTTGAATTCAGCGCCTGTGGTGGTTGTAACGAATCCCGCACCACTCGCATAAATGCTGGCGGTGGTACTTTTGTCGTCAGTAGACAATACAGCGTCGCCGCCAACCCATACACATCCGTATATTCTCCCCGATGTGCTTGCTCATCATACTGCTCAATCGGTGCAAACCCTGGTGTGACGTGAACGCTGTGGGTTTGGGTGAGATTGGGGATAAACTCTCTAGCAATACCAAAATCAATCAGTACCGCTTCTGATACACCAGAACGCACCATAATATTCTGGGGTTTTAAATCCCGATGCAATAAGCCCTTATCATGAACCACCGTCAGCGCTTCCCCAATCTGCTGGATATAGCCTAATGCTTCAGCTTCCGATAAAGGATGGCGATTTCTCACCCGTCGCCATAAGTCTTCCCCCTGGATATATTCCATGGCGATACAAGGGAGTGATTGTTCATGGAAGACATTTTCAATCTGGACAATATGCGGGTGTCTACATACGGCTAATCGGGTAGCTTCCCGCTCAAAATCTCGCTGGTATTTATCGCGAAAATCGATAAAGTCTGGATTCGTCATCACCTCGTCTTTCAGGGTTTTGATGGCGAGGGAGTTGCCTTTTTTGTCTTTTGCCAGGTAGGTGATACCAACGCCACCTTGACGGAGTTTTCGTTCTATGACGTAGCGATGACCGTATAATTTCTGTCCCTTGACCCAGACCATTGGTGATTTTTGCGATAATCCTGTCTTGATTGTGCCACAATCGCTGGATGGAATAAGGGTGAAACGAGATTGAAGATAGTAGAGGGCGGGTTTAGTCCAGTTATCGGTTGATGCTGAAACGTTATCGGTAAAACCCGCCCCTACAACCGGAATTGTAAACGTGCTATGGCACGTCGGGAACATTGTCAGGTGCGGTATATGTTACTGGGTGAACCTGTTATGATGTTGGCGTAGTCGCAGGTGTGGGTTTTGGCTGTCGTGCAGTTTGGTTGCATAATTAACTAACGGCGAAATCGGTAAATTGTCGCATATAAGGACTATGAAATCCTAATATAATATCCTCCCGATTCACGCCCAATTCCATTAACTCATCGGCTAGATGTGCCTCGGTATTATTAAGCTGTATCCATACCTTGCCATCCGGTTTAATATCGATATGCATTGAGCAACTGTGGATTCGTCTCTCGTTGTGCCAACCCACACTCACCACTTGGTAATGGTCGCGTTCAGTATCAAAAATTGTTTGTACGTCCACCTGTACGTTTATCGGTTTATAGCTGCCATATTTGGTTAAGACTTGCTGGACAGCTTGACGATATTGTTCTAGTTTATCCATTGCACAATTGTCTCCAAAACTGGGTTATAGACAATAATTTTAATTTGATTCGTTTGTACGACTAACTGAGCCAACTCTTGCACTGTAAAGAAGTCATCATAGATAAGTTGTGGTACAGCTAGATAGAGAACTCTCTCCGGCTCAACAACTCTGAGGACATCTCGGTAACTAATGAATTGTCCAACCGCTCTGTGAAATTCAGTAACCGCAGACTGTCCCAGAAAACTCTTAATTTCAATGGCTATTTTCTGTCCATTTTGCTCTGCGCCGATAACCTGTTCTGCGCCTAAATCAATATACAAGTCAAGCTTGCCAAACTTCATCTGTAGCGGGTCAGCCGTAATTGTCCAACCATCTTTTTGTAGTGCTACTTTTACCGCGTTATGAAAGGCATCTCTAGCCATACATTGGATTAAATTAGTGATACTTTTGGGTTGGGGCGGTGCAGGAAACGTAGAACCCGCAAGACTTCGTGGATTTTGCCTCTGTTGTAAATTGTTACAATCCGCTGAAACCTTTATATGTTACATTCTACAAGTCTCGACGCGAGAGAAGAGACAATACAATCCCCTTTCTCTCTCCATATTAAATAACTCCCATAGATCTCGATCGAGATCATCCAATAACTTATACAATATTTCTTCTATCTCCCCAGGAAATACCGGGAGATGCCCCTGGGGGGCATGGGGACTAAAGGTAAAGTCCTCATAGTTTATCCAACTCTTATTCACACGCCAACCCACGGTATCACCAAACGCACAGATCATGCCATAATTATACACGCCTGGTTGACCCCCTACACTCTGCCAAATTCGCTTTTGCACAGAAAAACCAAAGCGTCCATTACTGTATTTTACCCAGAGACGGTCAATTGTTCGTAGGTCAGTACAAGGAAATTTTTCTATATCTTCTGTGTTTACATCCCACCAGTCTTCTTTGCCAATAACAGCCAGCATTTTATCTGCCGTTTCTTCATCGGCTTCTTTCCACTCTCCAGCAGCTAATAAATCTCGCAGTCGGCGGTAAGCGATACCAGGTTCTGAACTCAAATCATCACCAGAATTCTGGGGAATCAATACCTGTAAACCAGAATTCTGGGGAATCAATACCTGTAACCATTCCGAGACGGATTGAGGGCGATTTTCCGGTTGCAGTTCCATTCCCGTCAAAATAGCTTGATTCACCCTATCACTCACGCTAGAATTCATCACCTGTGGCGGTTGCAACGAATCCCGCACGACTCGCATAAATGCTGGCGGTGGTACTTTTGTCGTCAGTAAACAATACAGCGTCGCCGCTAACCCATACACATCTGTATATTCTCCCCGATGCGCCTGTTCATCATACTGCTCAAGCGGCGCAAAACCGTCTGTAAAGTGAACAGTATGAGTTTGAGTAAGATTAGGGATAAACTCTCTAGCAATACCAAAATCAATGAGTACGGCTTCTGATACACCAGAACGTACCATGATATTCTGTGGTTTTAAATCTCGATGCAACAAGCCCTTATCATGAACTATCGTCAGCGCTTCCCCAATCTGCTGAATATAGCCTAATGCTTCAGCTTCCGATAAAGGATTGCGATTTCTCACCCGCCGCCATAAGTCTTCCCCCTGGATATATTCCATGGCGATACAGGGAAGGGATTGTTCATGGAAGACATTTTCAATCTGGACAATATGCGGGTGTCTACATACGGCTAATCGGGTAGCTTCCCTCTCAAAATCTCGCTGGTATTTATCGCGAAAATCGATAAAGTCTGGATTCATCATCACTTCGTCTTTCAGGGTTTTGATGACGAGGGGGTTGCCTTTTTTGTCTTTTGCCAGGTAGGTGATACCAAAGCCACCTTGACCGAGTTGTCGTTCAATGATGTAGCGATGACCGTGTAATTGCTGTCCCTTGACCCAGACCATTGATGATTTTTTCGATAATCCTGTCTTGATTGTGCCACAATCGCTGGATGGAATAAGGGTGAAACGAGATTGAAGATAGTAGAGGGCGGGTTTAGTCCAGTTATCGGTTGTTGCTGCAACGTTATCGGTAAAACCCGCCCCTACAACCGAAATTAAGGACTATAGCGTTTCTCATAAGATGAGGTGCAGGGGTGAGGGCGCAAGCCTTGCGCCCCTACATTCGCTCCCACATTTAGGTGTACCTCACGCACTTGGGAACTGCTATATTAAGGGCTATGAAATCTTAAATCGTTCGTTCCTGCTCTTTTTATTCACTCAATGGCAAATATTCAATTCGGTCTTGATATTCCCCAACAAAGGAAGCTTCAGCAATAAAAATTAGCTCGGTAAGGGTTTCACCAATATTCCGAGATAGATCCATAACAAAAATGCCCGGTATGTGATGTCCTTCTGCCAGATGATCTGCTAAGTGTTTGGGCATAGACTTCCGATTATCAGTCACTAAGATAAAATTATTCGTCTCACACCAGATTGAAATTTCAGGATCGAGAGTTCCTTTTGCCGGAGCATCTGGATCTCCAATCCTTCTAACAATAAGATAAGGAGCTTGACGCATCAGTTGAGTTCGGTACAACGAGGCAATATGCTCATCTAACAAATATTGAATCATTATCCACTGTTCACCGATTCAGAATATTTTTGCTGAACTTCTGACTCTGCTTTCAATTTGCGAAATCTCTGTCGTGCTGGAGAAGGATTCTGCTTTTGCTCGTCTCGCTGTTGACGGCAAAATGCTAACCAATCTGCCAAGTAAGCACTCACTTCTTCGGTGTTGTGTAGATAGTAAAGAATCGTCGCATAAACCTGTTCTAGGGTAATGCTTTCAAATTGTTGGGCGATTTCTTCAGGGGTTTTAGCTCGGTAAATATACTCGTAAAGAACGCTTTCAATCCCGATGCGACTGTCCTGAATGCGGATATCATCAGGAGCAAGAAAGTTGAAGTAGTCTCGAATTTGCATAGCCAGTTGCTTTTACCATTACGGGGAATTATTTTCTGGGAATTTAGTCAGTCAGATACTCCCCGTCCAATTTTACCTCATTTGTGGTTGAACAGATCACTCTCCTAATCTTATTCCTAGTAGCTGTAGTAGCTGTAGTGCCACTTAAATAGGGCTTTGTTTGTAGTGAGAACTTTATCTCGCACCCCAAGCGCGAAAAGAAGGCTAAAGTTCCCTCATACGAAGCCAATCTATTGCACCATTTTAGTTGGGTCACACCGCTATCGCTCGTTAACAGGTGATGACATGGGTTAATAAAAATGCGAGATCATAATCAGCCCGCTTAGTTGTATGATTAACCTCGCCAGTTGTCTAGATGCAACTTATAACCTAATAATTGAATGCGTTGATAATGAGATACATTACCAGTTACTAACGTCAAATTCTTATGCATCGCTATAGCTGCAATCATTGTATCAGCAAGACCAATGGGTTGCCCTGTACGTTCTAAGTCGGCGTAGATTCGCCCTGCTAGTTCAGCACTGGACAAATCCAGATTTAACACTTCAACATCAGTGATAACATTAAGAAACTGGTGAATGCGGTCTTGCCGTTGACGCTTATGCCAGCCTTTGATAATTTCGAGAACCGTAATGACCGAAATTGTGTAGGAACCGAAGGTATCGCGATACGCCCTAGCTTTGGTGACAATATTGGAATTTCTACCTTTTTGCACTTCGGAAAAAATATCAGTGTCAAGGAGTGCTTTGTTCACAGTTCTGATTGAGAGGATGTGCAGCGCGATCGCGCATAATCTCTTCTAGTATCTCATCAACAACGTCAGGTTCATCAGCAAACATTCCCATTATCCGGTCTTGTGCCGATTCTTTAACAGCCAGCTTGTTGATGGCTTCTGTAATCAGTTCAGATAGATTACAACGGCGCGATTCGGCTAACCATCGCGCCAGATCGAGGGTCTTTTTATCGAGTTTAAGTTCTAGTGTCTCCATTCGTTTTTTGTTTTGAGATTACCGTATAGTTTGATCATGCCATAACCGAGTTCTTTATTCCTTCCCCTTGGTAATGGGAGAGTTAGGGAGGGGTCAGATCAAGGTATCGTGTTTCTGGCTGAACCTGTGGTGATGTTGGCGTAATCTCAGGTGTAGGTTCTGGTGGTGGTGCTGATGGCGGCTTAAGCGCTAAAAACCCAGCAATCATACTCAAAATCCCAGCAATTGTGCCAATAATCGTTAACCACATCGTCAAATCCCAACGACGCCAGGGTTGGGGAAATTGAGGCACAACCCCCAATAAATCCAACCATTCCTGCATCGTTTGGGGGCGTTCTTCGGGGGCCAACGCCATCCCTCGCAGAATCGCCTGATTCGTGCGATCGCTAATTTGGGGATTCACTTCTTGAGGTGGCTTTAATTTAGCCCTTGCCAAACTGCGATCGCGGACACTGGGCGGTTTTTCTCCAGTTAATACCTGATACAATGTGGCGGCTAAGGAATACACATCGGTATAAGCGCCGCGTTCGGCATCCAGATGATATAATTCCAGGGGTGTAAATCCATCGGCGGTTGTCGGATTAATCGTCGTCAACGGGTGATCAAATCCCACCGCTAACCCAAAATCAATTAACACCGCTTCCCGTTTCCCCTGACGCATCATAATATTCGCAGGTCTAACATCCCGATGCACCAAGTTATTCTCATGCACCACCATCAGCGCTGACCCAATCTGGCGAATATAGCGTAATGCTTCTTTTTCGGTCAGTCGGTTGGCATGGGTTAAATCTTGTCCCTGAATATACTCCATGACAATACAAACCTGCTGACCTTCTTTAAACGAATCCTTAACCCGAACAATATGAGGGTGTTTGCACTGCGCCAACTTCACCGCCTCTTGCCACAACTTATCTTGAAGTCGATTAAGTTCTGCTGGAGTTAGCTGATTGAGTAACGTATCACTCAGAGTTTTCACCACACAGCGTTGGGACGCGCGATCGCGTGCTAAATAGGTTATCCCAAACCGTCCTGATCCTAACTCCTTCTCAATCGTATATTTGCCACGTTGCAACTGCTGTCCCGCCGACCAAGCCATTGCCGATTATCTCAAATACTGCCTTGATTGTGGCATAAGTTATTCGTCTCGTTTTATGCCAGTCCAACTACTTAGTATAAAGTTATTAACCCGTTTTAACGGGTTTTAGATCTTAGCCCGAATTTTAATTCAGGGCTAAGTCTTCTACACATAAACCAGCTATTTTGTCAAATCAGCCCCAGTTCGAGTTCAGAAAATTAGGTCATTGGGGTATGCTTGTATTATTTAAGTTTTGGCGATGCTGGCGAGGATAAATGACGGATTATTCAGGCTTTGAAGCGCTTACATAATAAAAATGCTGACAATAACCCAAATTATCCTAAAATACAAAACTTTATAAAGCATACTACACCCCAAAAACAACGTCAAATTAGGCTTTGCCAGCGACTTGATCAATCAAGCCCCAAGTCGGTTTATCTTTTGAAAATTAAACCATAAAGCTTAAACTAAAAAGTTTTATTTATGTAAGCGCCCATCAGGGACAATTCCTCAACTTAACCCGCCTCAAAAATGTGAGGAGTCAGCCGTCAGCAAGAATTACAGGCTGGTTGAGGAAAGAGTGCGATACGTTCTCTTCGGAACAGGCTCCGCCAACGCCAAGACTTCCTTGATACACTGACAATTTCTGCAAAATCCCTAAAAAGTTTTCAAGTCGCACAGAGGGAAACTTTCCCAACCACAAAAATTAGCTCTCTAGCAGTTAAATCAGGGAAAACATAACCCAAACAACCAACTAAACCAGGCATTTAATCTCTATTATTTAAACAACAGTTAATCTTTGCCAAGCCTTAGCTAAAGCTGACATCATTTCCAATTACTTCCCAACCCGATAAACTTTTCGTCCCCAACCATCAACCCCCTCTGCGTAAACCTCTGCGTTCCTGGAGCGTTTAAAAAAATATATAATTCCCATGCCAACGCAACGGGAGTTACTTTATAAAAAAATGTGAAAATATGAAACCCTAGAAGCAATTATTTTGTATCCTATCTCTAGCCGTCTTCAAAGAGAACCCAAACCTTAATGAATCCTAGCCACTGAACCACAGCAAATCTAACCTTTTATTAAACTAAACCTCGCATTTAAACGCCAAAATGATTGACAAACTGTAACAAATACTACAAAATATCTCTGATTTTGACTTTTGACTTGATACAGATGTTGCATTTAACGTCTCTAGACAGTCTTCCATCCGCTTAGTTGGTCACCGAGTACCGTCAACGACCAATTGGTGAGGATTTGCCGCCAAAATAGTCTAGGGACTTGATCACCATCGCCAATTTACCGAATGATACCTTAGCAACAACTATACCCTACTCTCAACTTGAGGCATCACTATGGGAAAACCAACTGGCTTTATCGAATATCTCCGCGAATTACCCTCTGAACTACAACCCGACAGTCGCATTGGCAACTGGGATGAGTTCCATCTACCCATGCCAGAGGAAAAACTCCAAACTCAGGCGGCGCGGTGTATGGACTGCGGCACGCCATTTTGCCATACCGGAACCATGCTCAAGGGTATGGCAAGCGGTTGCCCAATCAACAACCTGATTCCAGAGTGGAACGACCTGATTTATCGAGGTCGATGGCGTGAGGCACTCGATCGCTTGCACAAAACCAACAACTTCCCCGAATTCACCGGTCGTGTTTGTCCTGCGCCCTGTGAGGGTTCCTGTGTCCTGGGTATCCATAACCCCCCCGTGACCATCAAAAATATCGAATGTTCGATTATTGACAAAGGCTGGGAGGAAGGCTGGGTCGAACCTGAACCCCCAACCAAGCGCACCGGGAAAAAAGTCGCAATTATTGGGTCTGGACCGGCTGGACTCTGTGCGGCTGCCCAACTCAATAAAGCCGGTCATTGGATCACCGTATTTGAACGAGCCGATCGTCCCGGCGGCTTACTCATGTATGGCATCCCTAACATGAAACTGGACAAAAAGCAAGTCGTCCAGCGTCGCCTTGACCAGCTCGAACAAGAAGGGGTTAAGTTTATCTGCAACACCGAGGTGGGCAAAGACTTCCCCACCGAGAATCTACTCAAAGAATTTGACGCGGTAGTCCTTTGTACAGGCGCGACCAAACCACGGGATTTACCCATCGAAGGACGGGAGTTAAAGGGTATCCACTTCGCCATGGATTTCCTGACGGCTAATACCAAAGCCCTTTTAGATAACAGCAAAAACGGCAACTTTATCTCCGCTGAAGGCAAAGATGTGGTGATTATCGGCGGCGGTGACACCGGAACCGACTGCGTTGGTACTTCCCTGCGTCATGGGTGTAAGAGTCTGGCGCAACTGGAAATCATGCCCCAGCCGCCCCTAGAACGCGCCCCCGACAATCCCTGGCCCGAATGGCCCAAGATTTATCGTATGGATTACGGGCAGGAAGAAGCGGCGGCGAAGTTTGGCGCTGATCCCCGTTCCTATCTCACCACTGCGACTAAGTTTGAGGGGGATGAGGAAGGACAGGTAAAAGCGGTGCATACGGTAACAATCGAGTGGCAGAAAAATGAGCAAGGTCGATTTATTCCCAGTCCGGTTGCGGGTACAGAAAAAGTGATTCCTGCCCAGCTTGTTCTGTTAGCTATGGGTTTCCTCGGACCCGAACAACCCCTGCTGGATGCCCTCGGTTTAGAACGCAATGCCCGGAGTAATATAAAAGCCGATTATGGGAACTATGCCACCAGCATTCCCGGTGTCTTTGCCGCCGGTGACTGTCGCCGGGGTCAGAGTTTGGTGGTTTGGGCATTCAACGAAGGACGAGGTGCTGCCCGTGAGTGCGATCGCTTTTTGATGGGGAGTACCGATTTGCCAGGTTAATGCCATATCGGTGGGGAGGGCGGGTTTTGTTGTTCATTTAGTAGTAACAAGTCGTTTTAGTGGCTAAACCCGCCCCTACAATTGTGGCTAAACCTGTCCCACCAATTAACCTATTATTTCAGGGGAATGGAACAGCAAGAGTTCACCAACGCATTTACCAAACTTACACCGCGACAAAAGGAAGTTTTACAGCAATTTGTCGCTGGGAAAAGTGATGGTGAAATTGCGGCGGAACTCTGTATTTCTCAAGGAACGGTGCGAAAACATATCCAGAATATCTGTCAGATATTTGCCCTAAACCATGACGAAGATAAAGGATCATCTCACCGTTCTAAGTTAATTACTGCCATTGCCCACAATTTACCCCATTTAATCCCTGGAGATACGCTGACGGCGACCAATCAGCCTCAGGTTATCCTGAGTTATCATTGTGGCACTGATCCGGATAAAAGCCTTGCGACGCAATTAGACACGGCGTTAACTGCCCAAGGATGTCAGGTGTTCATTGCCAATAGTAGTCTCCGCATGGCAACCCAGGGATTGCAGCAAATCTACGCCGAATTAAACCGTTGCGATCGCGTGGTGTTATTATTGTCCCCTCTAGCGGCGTCCAGTGAGATGGTAACCGAAGAGGTACAATGGGCAAAACGGCGACGAGATCAACATCCGCAGGGGAAACCGGATATGTTGGCGATTCGGATTAATTGCCCCTGGACATTACTCAACCATGATTTACGCGGTTATCTCCAAGACGTGTCCCAGCAGGAGTGGCGATCGCCTGAAGATACGCCGATTGTGTTAAACTCAGTCCGGGATTGGCTCTCTACTGATCAACCCACTACGACAACAAAGGCTGATCCCAAATCCGCGACGTTTCCCAGTGCCTATTCCCTCACCCCCAATCATCCGCCGCAACCTGTCGCCGAACCGGAATTACCACGAGGACAAGTCGAATTAGCCTCAGCGTTTTATGTGGAACGCCCTGGTGTTGAACAGCGTTGCTATGAAGCGGTGGCTAAACCGGGTTCCTTAATCCGAATTAAAGCGCCGCGACAAATGGGAAAAACCTCGTTAATGGCACGGATTTTACATCGGGGAACTCAGCTTAATTATGCCACAGTTCCGTTAAGTTTTCAATTAGCGGATAGTAATGTTTTTAGTAATTTAGATCGCTTCTTACAGTGGTTTTGTGCAGTGATTACCCTCGAACTGGAATTACCCGATCGCTTGGACAAGTATTGGAGTCAGACGTTTGGCAGTAAGGTGAGTTGTAAGTCCTATTTTGAGCGGTATTTATTGGCAACGATTGCCACACCCTTGGTATTAGGGTTAGATGAAGTGGATCGGGTGTTTCATTATCCTGAACTCACCGCTGATTTTTTTGGCTTGTTGCGATCGTGGCATGAAGAGGCGAAAAATCGGGAAATATGGCGTAAACTGCGATTAGTTGTGGTGCATTCAACGGAAGCCTATATTCCCATGGATATTAATCAGTCTCCATTTAATGTGGGATTACCGATTGATTTACCGGAATTTGCAGCCGAACAAGTTCAAGATTTAGCCCAGCGTCACGGATTAGTCTGGGAATCGAATCAGGTGGAACAACTAATGGCAATGGTTGGGGGTCATCCTTATTTAATCAGACTAGCGCTGTACGCGATCGCACGTCAAGAGATTACGTTAGCGCAACTGTTAGCGACAGCGCCAACGGATGCGGGATTGTATGGTGATCATTTGCGGCGACACTTGTGGAATTTATCTCAACATTCTGAGTTGGCTACGGCGTTGAAGAAGGTAGTTACGGCGGATTCTCCGATACAATTAGAACCGATGCAAGGATTTAAGTTACACAGCATGGGATTGGTGAATCTGCAAGGGAATGAGGTGACGCCTCGGTGCGATTTGTATTGTCAATATTTTCGGCTG
>JGI12109J20283_10164575_pt1 | contig 14280 bp, 6 predicted proteins | sample ElkSlonscriptome_12_FD_20283 | JGI IMG/M metagenome (IMG submission 20283) | reverse complement strand
GGCCTCGTCAAGATCGTTAAGAATTTGCTTGCATCTCTCATAGAAGGCCAGGCCGGTTTCGGTCGCCGTGACCTGGCGCGTGCTGCGGTGAAGAAGACGGGTACCGAGCTGTTTCTCAAGGTTGATCACCTGCTTGTTAACCACCGAGCGCGACAGGCCCATCTTTCGAGCGGCGGCGGCGAAGCCGTTGGCATCGACAACCTGAGTGAATGCGCGCATTGCTTCGAATTTATCCATAAAGCGGACTTGTTGCTGTCTATTGTCGTTAAATCGAAGACGCAATGTAACTTAAATATCTGATTGTCTTCAATGGTGCAACAAAATAAACTGGTGCCAATTTAGAAAACACCTTAACTGAGGAGGCAATCATGCAAGCAATTCGACACGCCGACGACCGCGGCCTCGCCAATCTGGGCTGGCTCAACTCTCGCCACACATTTTCGTTCGGGCACTACTACGACCCGAAATTCATGGGCTTCGGTCCGCTGCGGGTGATCAACGAAGACCGCGTCAAACCAGGGCAGGGTTTCGGTACGCACGGCCATAAGAATATGGAAATCCTGACCTATGTGATTGAAGGCGCGCTCGCCCATAAAGACAGCATGGGCACGGGCTCGGTGATTCGTCCGGGGGATGTCCAGCGCATGTCCGCTGGCACGGGCATACGGCACAGCGAGTTCAATGCCTCAAAAACTGAGCCTGTTCATTTCCTCCAGATCTGGATTACGCCGGAAAAAGACGGTATTCAGCCGAGCTATGAGGAGAAGACATTCTCGCCGGCAGAGAAGCAGGGCGAGCTCCGGCTGATCGGCTCGCGTGATGCCCGCGACGGCTCGCTCAAGATTCATCAGGACGTCGATCTCTACGCGACGCGACTCTCGACCGCGCAATCGGTGACCCACAGCCTGGGTGATGGCCGCAAAGTCTGGGTGCAGGTGGTGCGTGGGTCAGTCACGCTGAATGAAACTGAACTACGCGCAGGCGATGGCGTGGCGCTGGAAGGCGCGCAATCCATCGAGCTGACCGGTCGATCAGATGCCGAAGTCCTGTTGTTTGATATGGGAAAATAACAAATATCACCAGATCGTCAAAAGGAGCTAATTGATGAGCATTCTTCCAGCTACGGAACCGACTTGCACCGACACCAGCGGAGCAGTCGCCCTGCGCATCGAGCCGCGCGAAAAGGATCTTGGCGAGTTCACCGTCAGGCGCGTGCTGCCGGCGATCGAGCGACGAATGGTCGGACCTTTTGTCTTCTTCGATCACATGGGCCCGGCTGAATTTCCGCCGGGCAACGGTATTCAGGTGCGTCCGCATCCGCATATCGGGCTCTCCACCATCACCTATCTTTTTGAAGGTGAAATCATGCATCGCGACAGCCTGGGTTACGAACAGGCTATTCGCGAAGGTGCAGTCAATCTCATGACCGCCGGTCGCGGCATTGTCCATTCCGAGCGCGCGGGTGAGGATTTTGATCGCCAAGCCAAGCTGCACGGCATTCAATCCTGGATGGCGTTGCCAGAAGGCAAAGAAGAGATAGCGCCGGATTTTGTTCACTATCCGGCCAGTGACTTGCCTGAAATCACGATTGACGGCGCGACCGTGCGGGTGATTGTGGGAGAAGCCTACGGCGAGACGTCGCCGGTGACCGCGCATTCATCCATGCTCTATTTGGAATGTCGGATGCCAAAGGGTTCGACGCTGACCCTCCCTGATTCGTACCAGGAGTTAGCGGCTTATATTGTCACTGGCGAGGTGCAGATAGAAGACGAAAGCTATGCCAGTGGTGTGATGGCGGTGGCTGCTCCCGAGCGAGTGATTCATTTGAAAGCGCTGGAAGACAGTCGTGTCATGGTGATCGGAGGCCAAGGGCTAGGGAAGCGCCACCTGTGGTGGAACTTTGTCGCCCGGTCTCGTGAGCGGATTGAACAGGCCAAAGTTGACTGGAAGGAAGGGCGCTTTGGAACCGTGCCGGGTGATTCTGAATATATTCCGCTGCCGGATTAAGCTGCTCACGATTGAATCGCGAAAACGAAACGCGAGTGATTGGATCCCAGCTCAAAACAATCTGTTTATTTGCGACAGTGCAAAAGTCTCTGGAATAAGTGGTGCCCAGGGGGAGGCTGTTGGACTCCGCGAGCACTGGTTTCCGCTGCGCGTAAACGCGCTCTCGCTGCGTGATTTGAATCACGCCGCCGCTGTTCTGTAATTTGGGGCCTTGCTGAGGGGTGGTGCCCAGGGGGAGACTCGAACTCCCACATCCTTGCGAATACCAGCACCTGAAGCTGGCGCGTCTACCAATTCCGCCACCTGGGCATCGGTGTGGCCTTGAGGGCCGATATGCGGTGCCGATCGCTCGACAGGGCGCGAATTATAAGCGCGGACGATTGATTTGTCATTAATTGGGCCATGCAACAGGCAAAAAAAATCGGCCGGTTTGCAATAAACCGGCCGATTTCTCGTTTTAATAAGTGTGGTCGAGGTAAGGGGGGAACCTCGACCACGTTCCGGTTTGGGGAAGGGGGGAACCCCGATCCGGAGATTAGAATTCTACGGGTGTCGATGTGAGTGTCAAGGCTAAATCGTCCGCATTGTGACTGATTTCGCGAAATAATCGTTTGGCTCCTCCTTGTTTAACGCAACTCTAACAACTTTCTGGATTCTCGGGCCGCTACTCTGCGGTGTCATAGCTCGAAATTGGTCGATATGCATTCGTTCAGCGGTTTTTCTGCAACGAGCCAAGGTCATTGGGCCATGAATCAATGGGCCATGAAATAGATGCCCGGGGTTGCGGATTTTGATCACTGGTCGGCGTTATAATTTGGGATTGGATTTTTCGTGTTGACGTTTGATCCAACGCAATAAAAATTCGGCCTTACTGCTGTCGAGCATTTTTGAGGCAACACCACTTAATTGGAGATTCTTACGTTTCATGGACTTTCGACTGACTGAAGAGCAGCAAATGATTCAGGCCGCCGCCCGTGATTTTGCACGCACTGAAATTGCGCCGGTTGCCGCCAAATTCGATGAATCCGGCAAGTTTCCGCTGGAGAATATACAAAAAATGGGCGAGCTCGGGCTGATGGGCATTGAGGTGCCTGAATCCTATGGCGGGTCTGGTCTCGATACCATCGGCTATGTGCTGGCGTTGATCGAGGTGTGCGCTGCCGATGCGGCTCATGGCACCATCATGTCGGTCAACAACTCGCTGTTTTGCAACGGCATCCTCAAGTATGGAACCGAAGATCAGAAGCAAAAATATGTGCGCGCAATTGCCTCTGGAGAGCAGATCGGGGCCTACGCCTTGTCAGAGCCGCAGTCAGGCTCGGATGCCTCAAGCATGCGATCGCGAGCGGTTTTGAGTGATGACGGTTCGCACTACATCATCAACGCGCGCAAATCCTGGATCACATCTGGCCCGCATGCGCGCTACCTGGTTCTCTTCGCCTCGACCGATCCTGATGCTGGCGCCAAAGGAATTACCGCCTTTTTGATCGATACTGAAAAAGAAGGATTCAGTCGAGGAAAGACCGAACCTAAATTGGGCATTCGAGCCTCAGCAACCTGTGAGATCGAACTCAATGATTATCGCTGCGAAGTTGAAGACCGGCTTGGTGACGACGGTCAGGGCTTCAAAATCGCCATGTCAGTTCTGGATGCTGGCCGGATCGGGATTGCCGCTCAGGCGGTAGGCATTGCGCAAGCGGCCTACGACGCCAGTTTGGAATATTCGCGTGATCGCAAAGCCTTTGGCCGAGAGATCGGGACTTTTCAGATGATCCAGCAGAAAATCGCCGACATGAAATGCAAGCTGGAAGCCGCCCGTCTTCTGACCTTGCGAGCCGCATGGGCCAAGATTCAGTCGGTCGAGACGGGTGCTCGGATTACCTTGGACGGCTCAATGGCCAAGCTGGTCGCTTCTGAAGCGGCCATGTGGATTGCCCATCAAGCGGTGCAACTCCACGGTGGAATGGGTTACAGCAAAGAGATGCCGGTCGAGCGCTATTTCCGTGACGCCAAAATCACCGAGATCTATGAGGGAACCAGCGAGATTCAGCGCATGGTAATCGCGCGTACAGAGACTGGCCTGCGCTAGCCGTCGGTCGGATGCCAGAGAATCAGCAGAAATAACAATGTAAAACGATACAAGACCACAGCGAATACAAAAAACAACTCAGGAGTCGGGGCCTGAATAGAATGTCGCCTAGTGAAGATAAGAAGAAACAATCACATCTAGAAGCTGTAGTTGGCGTGCTGCGCGATGGTGGCGCAAGTGAGCATGCTACGGCGTTTGCCTTTCAACTGTTCAAGCGTGCGCCGGTCGATGAGTTGTTGAACGTCGATCCGGCGGATCACGCCGCCATAGCGTTAGATTTATTCGAGTTTGCAAAGCGGCGCAAGAAAGGTGAGGTCGAGCTTCGGATCCACAACCCGGAGCTTGATCGTGCGGGCTGGTCGTCCAGCCACACCGTGCTCGAAATCATCAACGATGACATGCCGTTTCTGGTTGATTCAGTGGTGCTTGCACTGTCTCAGCTTGGGTTGTCTGCGCATCTGATCGTCCATCCGGTTATTTACGTTCGTCGTGACCCTAGCGGTCATTGGCTCGGCCTTAGTGACAGCGATGATGATTCGGCGTCTGCTGAATCCCTGATGCATATTCAGATTGATCGGCGAACCTATCCGGAAACGCTGGCCAAAATCGAGCGTCGCGTACGCCGCGCATTGGCTGACGTGCGGCGTGCGGTCGAAGATTGGCCTGAAATGTCGCGTCAAGTCGAGCGAATTGCCAGTGAATTTGCGCAAACGCATTCAGCCATGGGTTCGGGGACGCTGAGTGAGGTCAAGGACTTCTTCGACTGGCTGGCTAACGACAACTTCACTTTTTTGGGTTATCGCGAATACCAGATTGAGGACACTAAAGACGGCCGTGCACTGATTCCGGTAAAAGACAGCGGCCTCGGCATGATGAATGAAGCGCACCGAGCGCCGCCGGTTCGGTTGTTGACTGAGCTGGGTACCGGCGGTGATGTACCGACGGTGCACGACCCGGTCATCATTACCAAGACCAATGGGCTATCCACCGTGCATCGCGGTGGCTATATGGACTACATCTCAGTCCTGTACTTTGATGATGAAGGGCGGGTGCGTGGCGAAAAGCGTTTGATTGGTTTGTTTACCTCGGGCGCCTACATTCGTCGCTGCCAGGACACGCCGCTGGTTCGCAAAAAAGTCAGTGAGGTGATGGAACTCTCAGGCGTGCGCGAAGGCAGTCATGCCGGCAAGGCACTGCTGCATATTCTCGAAACGCTGCCGCGCGACGAGCTGTTTCAAGGCTCGACCAGCGAGCTGCTGGAACTCGCTACCGGCGTGCTGGATTTACAAGAACGCAGCCAGACCCGTTTGTTTATCCGCCGCGAACGTTTTGGCCGATTTTTTTCCTGCCTGGTATTTATACCGCGCGATCGATTCAATACCGAAAATCGAGAGAAAATCCAGGGCATCCTCAAGCGCAATTTAAGGGGCGAGCGCCTTGATTTCACAATTCAGGTTGGTGAATCCAAGCTGGCGCGCGTGCACGTCATCATCCGTCCGCACGGCGGTAAGGTGATTGATTTCGATATCAGCGAAATCGAGAGCAAAATTCAGCGCGCGATCCGTTCCTGGTCAGATGACCTGCGCGATGTGCTGGTGCGCGAACATGGTGAAGAAGAAGGTCTGGAGCTTAGCCAGCGTTACGGCGAAAACTTCCCAGCCTCTTACAGCGAAGATGTGTCACCCGCCACGGCCGCGTTGGACGTAGCGAAAATTCACGACTTGCGCGATCTCGACGCCCTCAAAATGAGTCTGTATCGCCCCAAACAGCGTGATCGCGGCCTGTTGCATTTCAAGATCTACAAACACGGTGATCCGATCTCACTCAGTGACGTGTTGCCGATGCTTGAAAATCTCGGTATGCGCATCGTCGCTGAGCGCCCGTATGAGATGCGGATCAGTCATCGCGGTCGGATCTGGATTCAGGATTTCGAAATGCGCCCGCCTGACGAAGGAGAAATTCGACTCAGTCTGATTCGCGATAATTTTCAGGCGGCATTCGAGCAAACCTGGCGCGGGCGTTGTGAGAATGATGGCTTCAACCGCCTGGTGCTCAGTGCACACCTGAGCTGGCGCCAGGTCGCCATGTTGCGTGCTTGTGCTAAGTATCTCCGCCAAACCGGCGTTCCATTCTCACAGGCCTACATGGAGCAGACCCTGGCTGCCTGGCCATTGATTGGACGTTTGTTGGTCGAGTATTTCGAAGCGCGGTTTGATCCTGATCGCGCGGCCTGGAACAAGTCTCAGCGCAGCTCGGCGCGCAAGCGCCTGACGCATCATTGTCAATCATTGGCAGCTGATTTTTCAGACGATGTGCTGAGTGAGTTGCTAGCCGAAATGTGTGCCGCAATGGATATCGGCCCCCAAGACGATGTGCCCGACAAGCTTGCAGCTGACCCAGCACTGCCGATCCGACGCGCCATATTGCGGGCCATTGATAGCGTCAGCTCGGCCGATGAAGATCGTATCCTGCGCGGGTTTTATGACCTGGTTCGGTCGATGCTGCGGACCAATTTCTATCAACTTGATTCGCGCGGTGAGCCGATCGAACATCTGAGTTTCAAGCTGGACTCGGCAATCGTTCCCGATCTGCCGCTGCCCAGACCATTCCGCGAAATCTGGGTTTATTCACCGCGGGTTGAAGGTATTCATCTGCGCGGCGGATTGGTGGCGCGCGGCGGCTTGCGCTGGTCTGATCGACGCGAGGATTTCCGCACTGAAGTGCTCGGCTTGATGCGCGCGCAAAGCGTCAAAAACACGATGATCGTGCCGGTCGGTGCCAAAGGAGGCTTTGTCGTCAAGCAAGCGCCTGAAGGTGACGATCGCGATGCGCTGATGGCCGAAGTGGTGTATTGCTATCGCTCGTTTATCAATGGCTTGCTAGACATCACCGATAACCTTGATGGCGACAGCATTGTCCCGCCGACGCGGGTCGTTCGCCATGATAGTGATGATCCTTACCTGGTGGTTGCCGCTGATAAAGGTACCGCAACGTTTTCTGATATCGCCAACTCCATTTCGAGCGATCACGGCTTCTGGATGGATGATGCCTTCGCCTCCGGTGGATCGAATGGCTATGACCACAAGAAAATGGGTATCACGGCGAAAGGCGCGTGGGAGTCGGTCAAGCGCCACTTTCGCGAGCTAGGCGTTAATACTCAATCCGAGGAATTTACGGTGGTTGGTATTGGCGATATGGCTGGCGATGTGTTCGGCAACGGCATGCTGCTATCTGAGCACATCAAACTCAAGGCCGCGTTCAACCACATGCATATTTTTCTCGATCCCGACCCGGATGCCGCTTCCAGCTTCAATGAGCGCGAGCGGCTGTTTGCCCTGCCGCGCTCAAGCTGGGCAGACTACAACGAGGCATTGATTTCAAGCGGAGGCGGCGTGTTTTCGCGCCAGGCCAAATCGATCGAATTGAGCCCCCAGGTGCAAGAGTGGTTGGGTGTTGAGGATGAATCACTGGCTCCGCATGAATTGATTCGGGCACTGCTTAAAGCACCCGCCGATCTGCTTTGGAACGGGGGCATTGGCACCTACGTTAAATCCACCGGCGAGAGTCAGCAGGAGGTCGGTGACCCCGCCAATAATCTGGTTCGAGTCAACGGAAGCGAGCTCGGTTGCAAAGTGGTTGGCGAAGGCGGCAATCTTGGCTTGACCCAGCTTGGCCGAATTGAATTCGCCCTGGCTGGTGGCCGCATTAACACGGACTTTATTGATAATTCGGCCGGCGTGGACTGCTCCGATCACGAGGTCAATATCAAAATACTGCTCAATCTGGCACTCGATCGTGGTCGTCTCAACGTCGAACAGCGCAACACGCTGCTGGCCGCCATGACCGATGAAGTCTCCGACTTGGTACTGCGCAGTAATTATTTGCAGACTCAAGCGCTGACCATGATGGAAAGCCTGACCCGCGAACGCCTGGGCTCGGACGAACATTTCATTGCCTTGCTTGATCGGCGCGAAGTGCTGGATCGTGACCTGGAGCAATTGCCTGATGAAGAAGCACTGCGCGAGCGCGTGGCCAAGGGTCGCGGCCTGACCCGACCCGAGCTTTCCCTGCTGCTTTCCTACGGCAAGATCACTCTGTATAACGACCTGATCAATTCTGACGTTCCAGAGGATGCCTATCTGTCGCGCGAGCTGGAAGATTATTTTCCGCAGCCCCTGCGCGAGCAGTTCAGCGACTTGATGCCGGAGCATCGGCTGTGGCGCGAGATTATTGCCACTCGGGTGACCAACTCAATCGTTAACCGTATGGGCGCGCATTTTCCGACGCGATTGCAGGAAGATACCGGGGCCAATCCGGCCACCATCGCCAAGGCCTACACGGTCGTTCGCGAGATCTTTCAGGCCCGCGATTACTGGGCCTGTGTTGAAGCCATGGACAATCAGGTTGACGCCGATCTTCAAACCAGAGCGGTGCTGAAAATGTGGGATCTGCTGCGCCAGATGACGCGTCGGATGATCTCGCTGCCGGGTGGCTATTCGATTGATATTTCGAGCAAGGTGGAAGATTTTGCGCCAGGTATCCGGGCTTATGAGGCGTGTCTCCAGGACGTTTTGCCGACCGCGCTGCGCGCGCGATTGCTCGAACGCCGCGATCAACTGGTTCAAGCCGGCATGCCTGAAGAATTTTCAATGCGCATGGCGCGCCTGCGATTTATGAACGCGTCTTTGGACATCGTCGAAGAAGCACGCAGTCAGAATCGAAAAGTTGCCGACGTCGCAGCGGTCTATTTCGCCTTGCTGGATCGACTGAGCTTGAAGTGGTTGCGGCGAGCGGTCGAAAAATTGCCGGTCGAGCGCCAGTGGCACGCGCACGCGCGCGGCAATCTGCGCGATGAGCTCTACACCTATCATCGCGAGCTCGCCAGCCGCATTTTGAATGAGTGCGGCGACCAGGCCGAGCCGGTGTCTGCCTGGTTCAAACGATTTGATAAGGAAACCAATCGAACCTCTGAAATGCTGGAAGAAATGCGCAATCTGGGGCAGGCGGACTACCCATCAATGCAGGTTGCTATTCGTGGGCTATCTCAGCTGCTCAATGCCACGTCCCAATTTTAATGAGCTTGACTTGATCGTGTTTTTCTCGGCACTGAAAGTACCGCGTCGATGAACAGCAAACTGAAGCTTGCATTTTTCAGCAGCCAGCATCCAGGCTCGCGTGAGGCGGTCGAAGCGTGCCAACAACGCTATGGGAGCGTCCCAGCTCAGGAGGCTGACGTGCTGGTTGTGCTCGGTGGCGATGGCTTTATGCTGCACACTCTTCACGAGCACGTCGGGCTCAGCCGGCCTGTGTTCGGCATGCGCCTGGGCGATGTCGGATTTCTGATGAATCGTTATGAGCTTGATGACTTGCCAGAGCGTATCGCCCAAGCACGCACCGTCGAGCTCACCCCGCTGCAGGCCGCCATTGGGACTTCGGACGGTCAGACCCACGATGCGGTTGCCATCAACGAAGTGTCGCTGCTGCGTCAGACCAATCAGGCGGCCCATTTGCGAATTCTGGTCAACGGCAAAGAGCGCGTAGAAAAGCTTGTTGCCGACGGCGCGTTGATCGCCACGGCTGCCGGATCAACCGCCTATAATCTCTCAGCTCATGGCCCGATTCTTCCGTTGGGCACCGATGCGGTGGTTTTAACGCCGATCAGCCCGTTCCGACCCAGGCGATGGCAAGGTGCCATCCTGCCCGCCAGCGCAGTGGTAAGATTCGAAGTCATCAACAAAGAACGCCGCCCGGTCAGCGCCACAGCAGATTACGAAGAATTCCGCAACGCGCTCTGGGTCGAGGTACGCCAAAGCGAAGCAGTGCGCCATCACCTGCTGTTCGACCCCGAGCACTCGCTGGAAGAGCGGATACTTAATGAGCAGTTTTTGACTTAGAAAGGCAGGTTTTAGATTTCAGGTTTCAGGTTTCAGGAAAAAATCTTGCTGAACCCTGAACCCTGAACCCTGAACCCTGAACCCTGAACCCTTATTCCCCTAATCAAAACTAACTTGCGATCTCTAGACTGTTTGAATGAGCGATAACAAAATCGAAAAAACCAACAACAAAGAACCCGATACGACACGCCAAGATAAACTCGATCCCCTGTTGATCGGCATTTCTTCGCGCGCCCTGTTTGACCTCGATTCCACCCACAAAATTTATGAAGAACACGGCCTGGAAGCTTACATGGCCTATCAGCGCGAACGCGAAGACGAAATACTTCAGCCTGGTGTCGCGTTTACGCTGGTTCAGAAATTGTTGCATCTCAACCAAGACGGCATGGATCATCCAGGAGTCGAAGTGATCCTGCTGTCGCGCAACAGTGCCGACACCGGCCTGCGCATTTTTAATTCCATCGAACACTATGAACTGGACGTTCAACGCGCGGTATTTACCAACGGCGCGAGCCCCTCGCAATACATCGAGCCGTCCGGCGTCCAGCTGTTTTTATCGGCCAATGACGACGACGTGCGGCGCGTGCTGATGGCCGGGTATGCCGCCGCGACCATTCTTCCTTCCGCCACCCGTGAAAATCGGTCTGGTCAGCTCAAGCTGGCTTTTGATGGTGATGCGGTCATTTTTTCCGACGAAGCCGAGCGCGTTTACAAAGAACAAGGTCTGGCGGCATTTTCGGATTCTGAGCGCCGCGCTGCAGCTGAACCATTAGCCGCTGGCCCGTTCAAGCGCGTGCTGGAAGGCATTCAGCGCATCCAGTCCGCCTATCCAGTCGAAGAAAATCCCATTCGCACCGCCCTGATCACCGCACGCTCAGCACCAGCGCACAAGCGAGTGATTTTGACCCTGCGTGCCTGGGGTATTCGAGTCGACGAAGCGCTGTTTCTGGGCGGTCGCGAGAAAGCCCCCTTTCTACGCGCCTTCGGCGCCGATATTTTTTTCGATGATCAACAAATGCACTGCTCAATCGCCAGCCGCGACATAGCCACCGGTCACGTACCGCATGGCGTGGCGAATGAGAAGGCTTCGAACGACCAGACCACTGACGACTAACGACTAAAAATTCGAGCCACGACGCTCGTATAAATCTTAGGAACATATTTATGTCAAAGCCATCGCTTTTCGGGCTGATTTGCCTGCTAACCCTGTCACTCTCACTGACAGCTTGGGCTCAGGATTCTGACTCTGAACCTGATCCAATGGAGAATGATCCTCTGATCATTGAAGAGGCTCAGGTTGAAGAGAGTCTCAATCAAGGAACAGAAGAGGAAACAGAAGAAGAAATAGAGGAACAGCTGGAGCAAGCAGTCGATGGAGCCGGAGCTAACAACATCGAAGAGGAGTCTGAATGGTCAGTCAATGATCCTCCAGGCGACTGGGAGACGATCGATATCGATACGCAGTCTGTAACCTGGGCTGATGTCGATGTAAGTCCTGACGGCGAGACGATTGTTTTCCACATGCTAGGCGATATTTACCAGGTCAGTATCGACGGCGGAGAGGCGAGGGCGCTGACTTCTGACATCGCTTGGAGCTTCCAGCCTCGCTACAGTCCAGACGGCACCGAAATTGCTTTTGTGTCCGACCGCGACGGCGCCGAGAATATCTGGATCATGAACGCTGACGGCAGCGATCCGGTTCAGGTCACGAGTGAAACCGAGCATCTGCTCCACAATCCGGCCTGGTCACCGGATGGCCAATACATCGCCGCGCGCAAGGGTTATGTCTCAACCCGTTCGATTCCGGCTGGCACCATCTGGCTGTATCACCGGGCCGGTGGCGGCGGTGTGGAATTGATCGAGCGAACTCACGGCGATCAATCGCAGAAAAACATTGCCGAACCGTTCTTTTCACCCGACGGTGAGCATCTGTATTTCAGCCAGGACGTCACCGCTGGGCGGGTCTGGCAATACAACCGTGATGCCAACCAGGGCATATTTGCTGTTCGACGACTTGATCTGCAGAGCGGCGAAATTGAAACTGTCGCTGGCGGCCCCGGGGGAGCCATCCGACCGGTCATCTCACCTGACGGCAAACAGCTGGCCTTTGTCCGACGCAACGCGACCGAACTCTCGTCCCGCCTGATGGTGCGCGACCTTGAATCAGGCATCGAGCGCACTCTGTTCAACGGACTTGAACGCGACAAGCAAGAAACCTCCGGCGATATGGGTAACTATCCGGCCTTCGCCTGGCATCCCAACGGCGAGTCGATCGTGATCTGGTCCGGCGGCGGTTTCCATCGCATCGGTCTGGATGAGAGTCACGCGCAGATTGATGTCCGAATTCAGACCAGTCGCGACATCCGTCCGGCCCTGCAGCGCAGCGTTGAGGTTTCACCCGATGAATTCCCGATCCGCATGGCGCGCTGGACCCAAACCAGCCCCGACGGTCGCTGGGCGATTTATCAGGCTCTGGGTTATCTATGGCTGCATGATTTGGCCAACGAATCCCACCGGCGATTGACCAATCAGACTGATCACTGGGAGTTTTATCCCGCTTTTTCACCGGATTCGCGATCGGTGGTCTACACCACCTACGACGACCAGGATCTGGGCAGCGTGCGCATTGTCTCTGTCCAGCGTGGCCGCGGCCGCGTGCTGACCGACGAACCCGGACACTACCTTGAACCGGCCTTTTCACCTGACGGCGAGCACATCGTCTTCCGCAAAACCAGCGGCGGGTATCTGACATCACCGGCCTGGTCCGAACGGACCGGCCTGTATCGGGTTGAGGTGGACGGCGGTGAGGTTGTCAAGGTGCTGGATGACGGGTTTGATCCTCAATTTTCAGCCGACGGCCAGCGCATTCTGTTCACCGAACGCGTCGATGGCACCCGCCTGGCCTTGAACAGCGTTGATCTAAACGGTGAAGATCACCGTGAGCATTTGATTGGCAGCTGGATCACCGAATTCGAAGTCTCCAGCGACGGCCGCTGGGTCGCCTTCGCTGAGCATTACAAAGCCTACGTGGCCCCATTCTTCTCGACCGGCAAACAGGTTGATCTCGGTTCCAGCAGTAAAGCATTCCCGGTAAGCCAGGTCGCCGCTAAAGCAGGTGCGCACCTGCACTTTTTCAATAATGATGTTGATGACAATAAAGACGATACAAACAATCTAAGCCTGGCCTGGTCGCACGGCGCAACGCTCTATACCCGTGCGCTGACCGATGCCTTCAGCTTCCTCGCCGGTTCACCCGACGAGCTGCCTGAGCCAATCACAGAAGGGCGCGATCTATCCATCAGCGTCGACACCGACCGCCACGACGGCAAGATCGCACTCACAAACGGACGCATCGTCACCATGCGCGATGCCCAGAACCAGCGCGAAATCATTGAGAACGGCGTGGTCCTGGTCGACGGCCACCGCATCGCCGCCGTCGGTACCATGGACGAGATCGAAATTCCTGACGGCTATGAAGTCTTCGACCTGGAAGGAAAAACCGTCGTCCCCGGCCTGTTCGATTCGCATGCGCACGGTGCGATGAGCAATCAACAGCTCACCCCGCAGCAGAATTGGATGCAGATCGCGAACCTGTCCTTCGGCGTTACTGCCACCCACGATCCGTCCAACGACAACGCGGCCATCTTCTCCATGGCCGAACTGCAGCGCGCCGGCGACGTGCTGGCCCCGCGCCTGTATTCCACCGGTCGCATTCTCTACGGTGCGCTGGCCGCCGGTGCCACCGCACGGATCGATTCCTACGAAGACGCTCTATTCCACGTTCAGCGCCAGAAAGACCTGGGCGCGATCTCGGTCAAAAGCTACAACTATCTGCGCCGCGATCAGCGCCAGCAAGTGGTCGAAGCCGGCCACGAGCTCGACATCATGGTCGTGCCTGAGGGCGGCATGCGGTTCGAACAAAACATGAGCCAGATCGCCGATGGCCACACCGGTCTGGAGCACAGCCTGTCCGTCCACACGATCTATGACGACATTAAACAATTCTGGAGCCAGACTGAAGTCGTCTGGTCACCCACCTACGGCGTCGCCTACGGGGGCATGATGGGCGAGGAATACTGGTACGACAAAACTGAAGTTTGGAAAAACGAACGCCTGCTTAATTTCGTGCCTGAATCCGTCCTCTACCCACGCTCCATACGCCGACCGACCGCGCCCGAAAATCTCTACAACCACATCGCTGTCGCCGAAGCCACCCACCAAATGAACGAACTTGGCGTTCCGGTCGTCATCGGCGCCCACGGCCAACTCGCCGGCCTCGCTGCCCATTGG